>Ga0209591_10003145_pt1 | contig 19296 bp, 19 predicted proteins | sample MAT01_FD_187207 | JGI IMG/M metagenome (GOLD analysis project Ga0209591, IMG submission 187207) | Freshwater microbial communities from Lake Fryxell liftoff mats and glacier meltwater in Antarctica - MAT-01 (SPAdes) (version 2) | ecosystem: Environmental > Aquatic > Freshwater > Ice > Liftoff... | reverse complement strand
CTAAAGAACAAATTGAAATTACCGATCAACCGCGAGAAGAGTGGGATACGCCGACCCGTAAATTTCAAATTGCTTGGGTACGAATTTGTGCCCACGTATGAGAAGGGCACTAGAGGCAAATACCAAGTTGTGGTCCACTTTCACCGGAATTACTGGTACACTATTATCGGAATGAAGAAGGCGCATAGCTGGATGCTCTGCAACTGATATTTGGCGATGGATTCGACGAATTTTAGCCCGAACAAAATTTCATAATTTTCAATCCAATTGAATAATCGAATGATATAACAGTTTTGTGAAAGGGTCCTTCAAGCGAGCTTATACCGTTTATCCCGCATTACGCATGAGGGCAATTTTTGTAGAATGCGTGCGGGATTCTCAAATCTAAGCGATAGAATACTGCATTCATCAGCAAAATTAGGGTACAATTTTTCTATGGTTTGATTTGGGTTGATGTATCTGTAATAGTCCAATTCTGTTTCACTCCACTTGCCTATAACAGGTACCTTCAGGGCAATTACCACTTCGTGGACGCAGTGCTTCACCCTTACTTTTGTCAAAGTTCCCCAAATCTTCATTTCTGAAATATTGCCCCACCCATTCGCTGACCTACCATTTGTATTATTCGCTTGTTGTACTCTTTTGAATTGCTAGAATATACATCCCATTCTTTCATCGTCAAATTACCCAAAACAATGCCGATGACTTGATTTTTAATATCAGCCTGTGATTTTAAAAATTGTGTGCACTGATTGATGAAGTCCATTTCATTTTTAGAAATATGGATCAATTTCATCAAATGTTTATTCCCTTTTCCAAGGTCAATGAGAATGTCATTTTTCATTTTTAAAATGGGACGTAGAATCTCATTCTGAAATTTTTCTTCTGCAGATGTTTCAGTGGTATTTGCCGAATTTATTTCGGGTCTAGAAGTGGTTTCGACTTTCATGCAGTATTAACAAAGTATTTCAAGGATTGTTTAGAACCCTGATTTTGCATTAGGAATTGTCCAAAAGCGCTGAAAGGCGAAAGGACGGTTGCTCTCGCAAGATTTTTATTTAGGAGCGTATTGGATATACGGTGAAAATAAAAATCGAGAAAGTTCCGGTCGGAGCAGACTTTCCAGGATGTAATATATTCCATCTGCAAAATCTAGGTTAAACCCAGAATCCGCATTGGAAATCTATTGCAGCGCTAACCCCCTTTGATATCAAGCACTTTCTCGATTTTTATTCTTGATGTATGAATATACACCATCAAATAAACCCGAATCACGCGATGGAGCTATTGGAATTCATAGGTCGAACTATTACTTTGTTCCATCGTGTAGTTGATTCGAGAATCCCGCAGTGCATTAACCTCTAAATGCTTCCAATGCGCAATGCGGGATAAGCGGTATAAAAATCTTGCGAGAGCGCTTGCTATCTTTGGGGTTTAGCACTTCATCGCGAATCACAATGCGGATAACGGGTTAATGATATCTATACGGTTTAAAAAACGAAGGCCAACGTAATGTAATTGAAGTTTTTCTCACGGAATTCTGGATAGATAAAAAAAGGGCTGGTCAAATGACCAACCCTTTCCATTTGGGCTTTTACCCAAAAATATTATTTCAACTTAGAACGGATTCACAAGAATCACTTCTGTTTGCATGCCACGACTTGTAGAAAGTGTTACACTATACAATCCGGCGGCCAGCTTCGAGTCGGGTTGAATATCAGTAGTGCTCAGATTTGTAGAATTGAATTGAGTCTGATAAACCAAACGACCTGTGTTGTCGCGAAGTGTAATTTGAACGATTTCGTTCTCAACTTCACCGCTCAAATTCACACGAAATGTATTTCCTAATATAGGATTCGGATAAATCGAGAAATTCAAGTCTGATGCGGCAGGTGATTCAAAACTCTTTACCACAGGAGCATTCTCTTCAATTCCGTTTGAAGATTGAAATGATGAAGATGGCGCAGGGCTAATCGACATACATCTTATAGGACCCCAGTTGCCTGCTCCGTATGAGAATATTGGGCGAATTCGAACATCATACGTTGCTCCAAATTGAATTGCAGCAACGGAGTTCAATACCAAAAATCTATTCGCTGTTCCTCTCAAGTGATAGAATGGAGCTGCCGGTATATCAGTGCGGGTAAACTCCCACTCATAGTCCACTGACATACATACAAATGGTTCGCCTGCAACAACACTTCCGCGCGGATTGGAACCGGTGGAACACTGATCCATCAGACGCAATGACATGAGAGCTTGCGATCCAATAACCATAACATCTATATTTTCGGTGGTTATTACGATCGTTTCAGGATTTCCAAGTGCATCAAAAAGATAGTAAGTTGGATCTACATCTACATCGTATGTATCATTGTATGTTACTCCTGGTATGTTGCGCGGTTGGAAGTACGAACTACCCACTCTCACATAGGTTGTAGTTACCAATGTTGTTTGAGATGTTACAGTGTATTCATGTGAATAGGCACTTACGAATTTCGATTTGGCGTTATCACAAGGGTTGTATGACAGTTGAATATTCTCAAGGTTGCTGTCTTCGATGTAACTCAAGCAAATGTCAACAAATCCATTTCCACCAAAACCACTGTCTTCGTTGCGAATAGCAACGTAATATGTGTCACCCTCTGTTAACCCATCAAAATTCATGATTTCATTTCCAACTCCTACACGAACATTTTCAGAATCAAGCATGTTGCCCATGTCATCCTGAAGTTCAATGATGCCATCGAATGAACCAGAGGAAATTTCAAGATTTACTCCATTGGTCACTGCTAAAAACGAGTACCAAATATCTTCTCCAGTGGTAGCCGCAGATTGTGACTCAGGCGATGTCGTCGCCAAAAGCAAATTGGCTACAAAAGGAATGCATTCATCCTGCGGGGTAAGAATTACCGGAATCGCACCCAAAATATCATCGTTGTCAGGATACCCGATACAGTTACAATCTCCTTGAATAAAATCGCCAGAAGTTGTGATATCTCCATCGTCACAAGCATCCCCTACAAGAACACAAGACCCGTCATCGCAACCGGCAATGGGATCATAATTGCATGCAACCGGATTGTTGCAGCCCGGGAATACGCACGAGCCATCGTCTATATTGGCAGATGGATTAAAGTTGCAAGCAAAAGCGGCGGTGCAACCAGGGATAATCTGCAGAGTAACCGAACCAGTTACGATAACATCAAAAATTTGGTGTTGTCCGCTAGTTGAAGCTGCATTGAATGCATAGGCCCTGAAGTATACGGTACCAGGATGGGTAAAATCAGTCATGTTCCAAGCAAGAGTGCTGGATGATCCGCATGAAGCTGTAGCCAATGTCAAATTGCCTCCCTGATCAATCCAAGTGACACCATCTATACTATAAGCGAAACGCACCCTGGCTGGTCCAGCAGAATTTCTTCTTTGTTTAGTCGAAAGGGATGCAACATTCACTTCGTATCCAGCATCTGGAGTAATGCTCCATTGAATTGCTGTCAGAGCACTCGAGTAGGTAGCTGTCGCTGGAAAGTTTCTGGAATTAAATCCGCTGGCACAAGCCACTACTGAGAGTGCACCGTTGACACGTGATAAATTGCTGCCACTTGCATTCGGATCAATAACGGATGGAATCCCCAATAAGTCATTGGCGTAACCATAAATCTGCGCATTTGCATTCGAAACAAACAATACAGCAATAGCTGAGATAAAAAGGTAGAATTTCTTCATGATACTTTCTTTGGTCAATAAAATGTATGGCCAAATGTAGCTAAATATCCCAAAATACTAAAACAAACTGCGGTAAATGTCAGATCAATGATGATAAATTATTTTGTCGTTTTTAGGAATCTCATGAAAGGCACCCAGAGGAGCAATCTTCTTTCGAAGAACGCATAAACTTAACTTAATGATTAAATCACGTGACGTACTTATCCAAATAGTATCCCCGATTTTGCAGTTGGAATTGTCGTGAAGCGCTGAAAGGCAAAAAGGACGGGAGCTCTCGCAAGATTTTTAGTTGAAAGCGTATTGGATATACGTTGAAAATAAAAATCGAGAAAGCTCATGGCATTGCAGACTTTCAGCGATGTAATAGATTCCAAGTGCAAAATCGGGGTTTACAGACCCACTAAAAGTTTATCAATTCAGAATTCCGCCTGGAAAGCCTATCAAACCTGAGTGTACATCAGTTCTTTGGCCGTTCTCACCACATCAGAAATTTGAGGCAATGATGCTTCAATAAGAGTTGGCGCATAGGCGAAAGGGGTGTCAGTTTGTGTGAGTCTTCTAATCGGAGCATCGAGATAGTCAAAGGCATGACGCTGAACCCTGTACGCGATTTCGCTTGAGATACTCGCAACGGGCCAGCTTTCCTCAAGTATGATGAGTCGATTGGTTTTTTTGACGCTATTCACAATGGCATCTATATCCAAAGGTCGGATGGTACGCAAATCAATCACTTCAGCACTTATGCCCTCTTTTTCTAATTCCTGAGCAGCAGCTAAAGCAATTTTCATAATCTTTCCGAAAGACACAATCGTCACGTCTTTTCCTTCTTTCTTGATGTCTGCCAAGCCAATTGGAATTATGTACTCGCCATCTGGAACCATTCCCTTATCGCCATACATCTTTTCACTTTCCATGAAAACGATCGGATCATTATCGCGAATCGCCGCTTTCAACAAGCCCTTTGCATCATATGGATTGGATGGTGTTATTACTTTCAAACCAGGGAAATGAGCGTAAAATGCCTCAAAACTCTGAGAGTGAGTGGCCGCAAGCTGACCGGCTTGTCCGTTTGGACCACGAAAAACAATGGGAACAGAATATTGCCCACCACTCATCTGCAACATTTTGGCAGCACTATTGATGATCTGGTCCGCCGCCAAAATTGCGAAATTCCAGGTCATATATTCTACTATCGGACGCAAACCGTTCATTGCCGCTCCTACCGCAATACCTGAATAACCAAGTTCTGCAATAGGTGTATCTATTACTCTGCGCGCTCCAAATTCTTCCAACATTCCTTTAGAGGCCTTGTAAGCTCCGTTGTACTCTGCTACTTCTTCTCCCAATAAAAAGACACTTTCGTCTCTTCTCATCTCCTCGCTCATTGCTTCACAAATGGCTTCTCTGAACTGTATTTCTCTCATGACTTTTTCTCTTTATAAAAGCGGCAAATTTATGGAAGTAAATGCTCATAAGATTTCATTTTACCAAAATGTAGCAGAGGTATCTCTGAGCCATTCTCCCAATGCAGTGAGTATGCTCAATGAACGAGCTGCATCAATTGCTTTTTAAAACTTGCATTCGAAAATTGGGTTTAGAACCGTACTTTTGCCAACCGAAATTTCTGAACCATGAAAATTCTAGTTTGCATTAGCAAAACTCCCGATACCACCTCAAAAATTGCATTCACAGATGGCAATACAAAATTTGATGAAAATGGTGTCCAGTATATTGTCAATCCTTACGATGAGTGGTATGCCCTTGTGCGTGCTCTCGAAATAAAGGAAAGCCTCGGTACCGGACTAGTTGCCATAATTACGGTGGGTGGTGCGGACAATGAACCCATTATCCGGAAGGCTCTTGCCATAGGTGCTGATGAAGCTGTTCGAGTGGATTCTTCCGATAACGATTCTCTTTTTGTTGCTACTCAGATTGCCGCGTACGCCAAAAGTGGAAACTTCGACGCTGTGTTCTGTGGAAAGGAAACGATCAATTATAATGGATCAGCAGTAGGGGGTATGGTAGCCGAATTGCTCGATTGGCCATACATTTCACTTGCTTCTAAACTTACCCTCGAAGGCAATGTGGCAGTAGTAGAAAGAGAGTTTCCGGGTGGAGAGGAAGTAGTAGAGGCAACAGCTCCCTTTGTGCTGTCTGCCGCCAAAGGTCTAGCCGAGCAGCGCATTCCAAATATGCGTGGTATTATGGCAGCCCGCACAAAACCTCTTCAGGTAATTGCTCCAGTTGAAGCAAATACTCACACTAAAATCAAATTATACACGCTGCCTCCCGCTAAAGGAGCCTGCAAATTTATCCCCGCCGATCAGGCTGGTGATCTTATTCGATTACTTCACGAAGAGGCCAAGGTTATTTAAAATTTAAGAACGAAAACACCCAGAGATATGTCAATACTTGTTTTTGCCGATCACCATGATGGTAAGTTTCCCAAAAGTAGCTTTGAAGCTGTTTCTTATGCAGCAGGTATAGCCAAAGCTTTAGGAACGGATGTGGTAGCACTTACAACTTCTAATCTTTCCGGCGACGGTGGTTTGGGGAAAGCAGGGGCTAACAAAGTTCTTGTACACAATACAAATAGTACTGATTCTCAGCAACTCACCCGATTGGTTCTCGCTGCTGCTCATGCTGTTTCTGCTGACATCATCATCTTCTCCCATGAGATTACTGGTAAAATGGTGGCCCCAAGGGTAGCTGCCAAATTAGATGCCGGATATGTCCCTGGTGCAACTGCACTGCCAGATATGAGCGACGGGTTTAGTGTAAATAAAAATGTTTTCTCCGGAAAGGCTATTGCTACTATAGAAGTGAGTAGCTCAAAAAAAGTAATTTCTGTTCTTCCAAATAGTATAGGTCTTACCCAAGATGGTTCTGATGCAACTGTTGAAACATTTGCCGCGGATTTGGGAAGCGCTGGATTGAAAGTCAGGACAGTTAAAAAGGAAGTGAAAGATGGAATCCCATTGCCCGAAGCAGATATAGTTGTTTCGGCAGGCCGTGGTATGAAAGGTCCCGAAAATTGGGGTCCGGTTGAAGAACTTGCCAAACTACTCGGCGCTGCAACAGCCTGCTCTAGGCCGGTAGCTGATATTGGCTGGAGACCTCATCACGAACATGTTGGTCAGACTGGTGTTGCCATTCGACCAAACTTATATATTGCCATCGGTATCTCTGGTGCGATCCAGCACTTGGCTGGAGTAAACGGATCCAAAACAATTGTAGTAATTAATACAGATCAGGAAGCTCCATTTTTTAAAGCTGCCGACTACGGTATTGTGGGAGATGCATTTGAAGTTCTCCCCAAATTGATTGAAGCGGCAAAAGCGTATAATGCCAATAAATAGTAGTGTTTTTCCGAATCATAAGAAACAGAAAACAATTTCGTCCTTAAATTCGTAATTCAGAAGCAATTGCGAAGTGAACACCGGCGGGTCCGGATATAATATATGAGTAAGAAGATAGAACTCCAAATAGCAGACATAGCACCAAGCGGAAGTACCAGCGGTGCCTATGCCTTGGTTCTCGCAGAAGTGGGCGGTTCTCGTCGTTTGCCAATCGTAATTGGTGGAACTGAAGCTCAAGCCATCGCCATCGAATTGGAAAAAATGACTCCAAGCCGACCTCTCACGCATGACTTATTCAGGAGTCTTGCAAACTCATTCAACATCGACATCGAGCAAGTGCTCATTTATAATTTAGTTGAGGGTATTTTTTTCGCCAAAGTAATGGCTATGCTCGATGGACAGACTTCGGAGATCGATGCCCGAACAAGCGATGCAGTGGCTATTGCGGTTCGTTTCAATTGCCCAATATTTTGCGAAGATTTCATTCTCGATCAAGCAGGGGTTAGTGCCGAAGAAGCGGCCGCCGAAATGGAGAAGGAAAACGTTGAAATGGATTTAGAGGAAATTGCCGCAATTGAAGACCCTAGTCAACTTTCTATGGACGATTTGCAGCGTCAGTTAGATACTGCTATCGACAAGGAAGATTACGAAGCAGCTTCCAGATTGCGCGATGAAATTCAAAAGCGCATGGGAAAATAGTTCAACATTTTTTTTTCATTCTTACTTGCTGTTATTTCTGTGCATTATCTGCTTAGTTTGCGCTTCTATTAAAACTGGCTTATGTTCATTTTGAGGGGTCTACTGGGAGTTGCACTTCTTTTGACTATTGCGTGGTTATTTTCTGCCAACAGAAAGAAAATACCTTGGCATTTAGTATGGAAGGGAGTTCTTCTCCAAATTCTTTTGGCTCTGCTTATTCTCAAAGTTCCTTACGTGGATGTCTTGTTTGAAGGCATCAGCAGAGGTTTTGTGAAGGTAGCTTCTTTTGCCGGAGCTGGAGTCGATTTTCTCTTGGGTCAATTTGGGAGTGGCACTGTGGATGGGGCATTCGAGAATTTTGCTTTTAGAGTTTTGCCCACCGTTATTTTCTTCTCAGCGCTCACCTCGCTACTCTACTATCTCGGTATTTTGCAGAAGATTGTCTACGCTTTTGCATGGCTCATGAAATACACCTTTCGTATTTCCGGAGCTGAATCGCTCAGTGCCGCGGGCAATATTTTTCTTGGTCAAACCGAGGCTCCCTTGCTCGTGCGTCCCTACCTCGACAAAATGACGAAATCGGAAATGCTCTGTCTTATGACGGGGGGTATGGCTACAATAGCTGGTGGAGTAATGGTTGCCTACATCCAGTTTCTTGCCGGAACCGATCCCGATCCAATGGTTGTTCAGGCAAAACAAATTTTCTTCGCAAAACACCTACTCACCGCAAGCATCATGTCTGCGCCTGCCGCTATAGTGGCGGCCAAGATGTTGTTGCCCGAGACCGAAAAGTTCAACGATGAACTTTCGGTTTCAAAGGACAGAATGGGTAGCAACGTCCTCGAAGCAATTTCAAATGGAACAACAGATGGACTCAAACTGGCCGTGAATGTGGGCGCCATGCTTCTCGTGTTCACAGCATTCATGTACTTCATGAATTACATTCTCTTTAAAGTGGGCACCATCAATGACATGAATTCTTTCATTGCAGCTAACACGCAATACGATTATCTCAGTTTTCAAATGATACTGGGCTACATCTTTTCTCCCGTGGCCTGGATCATCGGTATAGATAATGCCGACCTTATGAACGCCGGACAATTGCTAGGTGAAAAAACCATTTTGAACGAGTTTTATGCATACACTTCTCTCGGAAAAATGAAAAATGACGGCACCATTGTCAATGAAAGAACCGTGATTCTCATCACTTACGCACTCTGTGGTTTCTCCAATTTTGCTTCTATCGGTATTCAAATTGGAGGAATTGGTTCTTTGGCGCCAAGTAAAAGAGGAGTTCTTTCGCAACTGGGAATTAAAGCCCTTATTGGTGGGACTTTAGCGTGTCTGCTCACGGCTGCCATTGCAGGCATGATGCTATAAGTGATCTCTTGAGGATATGGCAAAAGTGAAAAGTCTGGGTGGCATGGAGGTTTAGTCCGGTCAAAAGGGTATTTCGAACCGTCTGAAAGCGTGATTAACATTTGTTCAAAACGATTTTCTCCAAAAATTGGAAAGCGTTGCATCGTTCGCCACTTAGTTCCGACATTTGCCCAATATCTGAACAAAAATGGTAGGAATAATTATGGGAAGCAAAAGCGATCTTCCCGTTATGGAAAAAGCTGCTGAGGTACTCATAGAACTTGAAGTTCCTTATGAATTGACCATCGTAAGCGCACATCGCACACCTATAAAAATGATGAGCTATGCCGCAGAAGCGCATCAAAGAGGTATCAAAGTAATCATTGCCGGCGCCGGCGGTGCTGCTCACTTACCTGGAATGACTGCTTCAATGACTGCTTTGCCGGTGATAGGCGTTCCTGTGAAATCAGTGAACTCTGTTGATGGTTGGGACAGTATTCTTTCTATCGTTCAAATGCCTGCAGGTGTGCCGGTCGCAACCGTTGCCCTCAATGGAGCCAGAAATGCTGGAATACTTGCTGCTCAAATTCTAGCAACCAACGATCCTGAACTTTATCAAAGGCTCCTTGCATTTAAAGAATTTATGAAGGATGCCGTGTTGCAATCTGCGGTTGAACTTGCGAAGAAAGGATAAATCGGAATGATAAGTATAGATACCAAGGATACTCCTGTTCCAAAACTGCATCAATATTTGCTCGGTGCCATTGCGCCTAGGCCGATAGCTTTTGCTAGTACAATTGATGCTCAAGGCAGACCTAATCTTGCTCCTTTTAGCTTCTTTAATGTTTTTAGTGTAAAACCTCCAATCGTCATTTTCTCTCCTGCAAGAAGAGGGCGCGATAACACAACTAAACACACCTACGAAAATGCCCTTGCTGTGAAGGAATGTGTAATCAATATTGTGAACTACGACATGGTGCAACAGATGTCGCTTACAAGTGCCGAATTTCCTGAGGGAGTAAATGAATTTGAAAAGTCGGGTCTCACGCCTTTGGCCTCCGAATTGGTTAGACCGTTTCGAGTGGCCGAATCTCCTGTTCAAATGGAATGCAAGATCAACGAGGTGTTGGCATTGGGAAATGAAGGAGGGGCAGGTAATCTCATTATTTGCGAAGTGCTGCGTATTCACATGGATGAGAAAATATTTGATGACCTTGGTCGCATTTCTCCTTATAAAATTGACACCGTTTCTCGCCTCGGGGGTAGTTATTATTCAAGAGCTAGAAATGGACTTTTTGAGCTACCACAACCTTCGAATAACCTCGGTATCGGATTTGACCAATTACCCGCTGATGTGCGCAGTTCGTCGGTTTTAACGGGAAATGATCTTGGTCAGTTGGCCTCCGTTCAGCAATTGCCCGACGAAACTTCGGTGAACGAATACAAACTCCTCGAACTCGATGAGCTATTTATGGAGAACGAAAATGACTCGAAAGCCCTAGAACTTAGATTGCATGAAAAGGCGAAAGAATTGCTTTCCCAAAATAATATTGACGATGCTTGGAGAACATTATTAACCTACAACAATTAATCATAATCACATGGAATTAACCGGAAAAATGAAAGTAATCGGAGAAGAGAAATCTTTTCCTAGTGGATTTACCAAAAGAGAATTTGTAATTACTACTGAGGAACAATATCCCAATGACGTTCAGTTTGAACTTCTCAAAGAAAAGGGTTCGTTGCTCGAGTCATATAAAGTGGGTGATCGAGTTCTAGTGAGTTTCGATGTCAGAGGTCGTGAATGGCAAGGAAAGTATTTCAATAGCCTTGTAGCGTGGAAACTTCAGGCAGCAGGTTCAGCCGTGGCCGAATCAGCTCCTCAGCCTGCCCCTGCTTCTTTTGGTGAGCCAGAACCAGACGATCTTCCTTTCTAATACGAAAGGTGAAAAGTTTAATTCTTCTTCATGGTGCTCTAGGTTCAGCAGCGCAATTGAAAGGTCTATTGCCCGAACTTCGAGATCACTTTGATGTGCATGTGCCTATTCTTCCTGGACACGGAGGGAAGGCGATCCCGGAGGCAGGCTACTCTTTTGTTGCTTTCGCCGATTTTGTTTTGTCTTATATGGATGAACAAAGCATTGAGAAGGCCGACTTCTTTGGGTACAGTTTGGGTGGCTATCTCGCTCTAATATTGGCTGGAAAGGCACCAGATCGGGTAGGTAGAATCATAACCTTGGGAACTAAATTCGATTGGAATACCCTTTCAGCCTCCAGGGAAGTAAAGATGCTTGATCCAGACACTATGGAGCAGAAAATTCCCATATTCACCGAATTTCTTGAGGTACTGCATCATCCTGTTCCTTGGAGAACTATGGTGCAAGAGACCGCTTCTTTTATACTTCGCCTCGGCGAAAAACCCGATCTGAGCGCAGCCGAACTGAAAGCGATAAATCATAACTGTCTGCTTTTCGTTGGTGAAAAAGACAACTCAGCAGGTGTGGAAGCTACCAGAACCGCAGCCATGTGCATACAAAACTCAGAATTCCGAGTGTTAAACGATACTCCACATCCCATAGAAAAGGTTGATATATCAATCTTATGTGGAAGTATTGTTAAGTTTTTGAAAAAGTGAACTTTATCCCAGAATCCGCATTGGAAATCTAATGCAGCGCTAAACCCTTTTGATATAAGCACTTTCTCGATTTTTATTCTTGATGTCATTCACCCCGAGTACTGCACTATATCTAATACCGTTTTATGTATCTGTAATGGTGCAATTCTGTTTCACTTCATTGGCCTATAACAGATGCTCTCACCGCATTTACCACTTCATGCTTATAAAATAGTTTGGACTGTTTAATAAGCAGAATTGGGATAATTTGCAGAGCATCCAGCTATGCGCCTTTTCTGACTTGGGTCAGGATGCTTGTCTTCGACGTAAATGTCCCCAAATCAAGTGGTAGAATAAAAGTTTGTTTTCGCGTATCATAAATACTTTTCTAGCACTTAGATTTGAGCATCCCGCGATAAGACAGATCTTGTAATACGTGCATCCATCATGCGTGATTTGTCTTCACGAAACATAATCCCGAATCACGCCGTGGAGATATCGGAATTCATAGGTCGAACAATTACTTTGTTCCATTGTGTATATTCGAGAATCCCGCAGTGCATTAACCTCAAGATGCTTCCAATACGCAATGCGTGATAAAACAGGTTTTTAGAGGTCCCATAAATCCAAACGTCATAATCCGTTAATTATGGCATCGCACTCGTCAAAGATGATGGATTAATGCCGTTTGAAGAAAGGGCTTATATTTAGTTTAGGAGATGAAGACCCTGAAGACCCCTAACTACTCTTGAAATTCAACCGTGAGGGATCGCCGCGGAAAGCCCACAGCTCCGAGGCTACGAGGAGCGAGGACTTGCAGCAGAGAGCCCGACCCGGGCAGAGGGCTCAGAGGGAACATGAGTGTGAGAGCAAATAAGAGAAGGAGAATCAAAACAAGAATGGCCGGGGCACGGCAAAAATGAGATGGAAATGGGAGCGAGAGCGGCAATAGAAGAAGTGAGAGCAGACGTTAGAGTAGGAGTGAGCTTAAACCCAGAATCCGCATTGGGATTCGCTATGAAGCGCTAACCCCCACAGATAGCAAGTGCTCTCGCAATATTTTTATTTGATGGTGTATATTCATACATCAAGAATAAAAATCGAGAAAGTGCTTGATATCAAAGTGGGTTAGTGCTGTAATATATTTCCAATGCAGATTCTGGGTTAAATCTTCGAAACGTCGCATAATGCCTGCGAACAAGGAACTACTCATGAACTAACTTCGAACCCCTGAACTCCCCATCATTTTTTCCTGGCTTTATACCATTTCATATATTTCAGACCATTAGAAACGTAATAGGGATCGTGTGTCCGACTTTTCCCCGAAATGGGAAAGCGGCTGCCGGTATTGTGATAATGAAATCCATCGCGGAATTTTTTCTTCTTCAAAAAATGACCGTACTCTTTTTCGATCCACCGCACCCCAATTTCAATTGCAGTAGTCTCGTGTCTTATGTCACTTATATTCAATCCCATTCCCACCACCTTGTATCCCATCAATTGAAAAGGGCCCCAGGATGTTGCCAGATTTTTTAAAGCATTTTCGTTACATTCTGCCACATGGTGAGGCTTCAGATCCTCTAATCTTTTGATCTTGGAATCTTTCAGTTTTGTAAGCTTTGAGTATATGTGCGATTCGTATCTATTACCCGCAGGTTTGTCGCCACCACATTCGAGCACTATGAGCGCCATTAAATATTCATAAGGAACTTCATACTTTTTCGACAAGCTCAGCACTTCTTCGCTATAGTTTCTCTCCGCCCATTCCAGTTTACTCATGCCCTCCGGACGGGGATCTACCGGATCGTGCCATCCAATTTGATTCCGCATCCACGACGCCAAATCATATCGATTGCGGTATCCCAAGTATATCGAACTGAAAAAAATGACGTAGAATACTACCTTTCGCTTGGTGCTACGGCTGATTTTCATAGTTGGATGAATGGTTGATAAACAAATGCAGTATGTAAACTGCACGAAGGCGAAAATATTGAATTTAGCCGATTCAAGATTCTTTATGCCCGTAAACAAATATGCATTGCTAAGATACAGGATCATCGACAGATGTATCTTGAACAAAGGAAAGCTCTTTCCATCGCGCGAAGACCTTCGTCAGGCCTGTGAAGAAGCACTCTTCGGCTCCGGTGCCGACGCCATTTCTCTCAGCACCATCGATAAGGATATGTGGGCTATGAAAAATGAAAACGAACTGGGATATTATGCGCCAATCGCCTTCAATCGATTTCATGCGGGCTATTTTTATAAAGAGGAGGGATACAGCATCTCTTCCTTGTCGCTGGGTGATGAAGATCTGGAATCTCTTCGTTTTGCCGCTGCCATTTTAAACCAATTCAGAGATGTGCCCATGCTCGAGCAGTATGAAAACGCCATCGAGAAAATAATCAATAGATTGAATATTTCTCCGGATCCCTTTGATGCCCAGTTGGAGAAATACATTCAATTCGAACAAAGTACAATTAGCAAGGGCAATGAATTGTTGGGTCCACTTCTCAATGCGATCAGAAGTCGCAAGTCTGTGGCCATTAAATACCGCAAGTTTTCCGACGAAAAGGAGAAGTCTTACCTCATTCACCCATACTTGCTAAAAGAATACCACAATCGCTGGTATTTGATCGCCATGGATTCATCTTCCAAGGCCATTCGTACTTTTGGACTCGAAAGAATCGAATCTTATGAAATGAAGAAGGAAAAATTTGAGACCTCTCCAAAGTTTAAAGCGGATCTATTCTTCAAATACAGCATTGGAATTACAGAGAAAGCGGATGAACCGAGTGATGTTGAATTATCATTTGACCCATTACCCGGAAAATACCTAATCACACAACCTATTCATCCTTCTCAAAAAGTTCTAATAGAAAACAAAGATGAAATAAGAATTGCCTTGAAAGTGCTGCTAACCCCCGAACTTTTTACTTTTATTTTGGGATATGCCAATCAAGTGCAGGTTATCAAACCTTCATCATTAAAATCGGAAATTCAAAAAAGGCTGAAAGAGGCCATTAAGCAATATGAGTGACATCCAAGACAATCAAAAAATCAGGCTCAACAAATTCATCAGCGACACAGGTATTTGTTCGAGGAGAGAGGCCGATAAACTGATAGAATCAGGCAAGGTAACTGTGAATGGAGAACTAGCCGGACTAGGTGTCAGGGTGAGCCGCGAAGACAAAGTTCTGGTTAGTGGTCAACCCCTTCGCCAAGTGCAACAAACAATCTATATGGCCTTCAATAAGCCTGTTGGAATAGTTTGCACTACCGAAAAACATATCAAGGGCAACATCATAAATTACATCGGTTACCCTGAGCGTATTTTCCCGATAGGTAGGCTCGATAAACCCTCAGAAGGATTAATATTCCTCACCAACGATGGAAATATTGTAAATAAAATACTGAGAGCAGGCAATGCCCACGAGAAAGAATATGTGGTGGATGTCCATAAATCTATCACTCCAGCGTTTATCACTCAAATGGCTGGAGGGGTGAGGATACTGGGCACAAAAACCAAAAAGTGCAAAGTAGTAGCTGAGTCCGACAAAAGATTTAGGATAGTTCTTACTCAGGGTTTGAATCGACAAATCAGAAGAATGTGCGAAGCCCTTGGTTATGATGTCACAAGGCTCCAACGTACCAGAATTATGCACATCAGCCTCGATCAAATGCAACCTGGGAAATGGCGCCTTTTCAACGAAGAGGAAATAGCTGAAATGATGAGTTTGGTGGCCAAATCTTCCAAAACGGAGGAAGCTTCTGACACAGACGTGATGGAGTAGGCTGACAAATTGGGTTTGTGTCTTGTCTAAAAAACTGCCAAGTTTTCCATTTTCAGTCGCTGGCATAGCTATTGACGAGCAATCGGCTTATTCAATAGATATTTCAATTCAACATGGAAAAGCAAACAGGAACGATCAATGTTCAGACGGAGAACATATTCCCGATTATCAAAAAATTTCTCTACTCAGATCATGAAATATTTCTGCGCGAGCTGGTCTCCAATTCTGTAGATGCCTGTCAAAAGGTGAAAACCCTTGCAACAATTGGTGAAATAAAGGCCGATACAGGCGCTCTCCAAATCGAAGTAAGCGTTGATAAAGAAGCCGGAACCCTCATTGTGCGAGACAATGGAATTGGAATGACGGCAGAAGAAGTGGATAAGTACATCAACCAAATTGCATTCAGTGGAGCCGAAGAATTCGTTAGCAAATACAAAGACGCTCAAATCATTGGACATTTTGGACTAGGATTCTACAGCGCGTTCATGGTTTCTTCGAAGGTAGAAATACACACACTTTCTCATCGCGCCGGATCTACTTCAGTGCAGTGGGAGTGTGATGGTTCGCCAAACTTTACCCTAGAAGCAGGTAGCAAAACTGAGCCCGGAACTGAGATCATTCTGCATATTGCCGAAGATTCAATCGAGTTTTTGGAAGAGGATAGGATAGAGGCAATACTTACCAAATATTGCAAATTCATGCCTATTTCCATTCGATTCGGTGAAAAGAGTGAATGGATCGAAGATGCCTCAGGCGAAAAAGATGAAAATGAAAATGTCAAGAGATCAGAGGTAAAGGTTCCTAATATTATAAACAACACTGAGCCTGCATGGACTAAAAAGCCTGCTGATCTCAAGGATGAAGATTACAAGGAGTTCTATCATGAGTTGTACCCTATGACTTTTGATGAACCACTTTTTAATATCCATGTGAATGTTGATTATCCTTTCAATCTGACCGGAATTCTATACTTCCCTCGATTGAAAAATAACATGGAGGTTCAGAAGAATAAGGTTCAATTGTACTGCAATCAAGTATATATCACCGATGAAGTCAAGAATATTCTTCCCGACTTCCTCACTTTATTGCATGGAGTAATTGACTCACCAGATATTCCACTAAACGTTTCGAGAAGTTATCTGCAGGAAGATTCTAACGTAAAGAAAATTTCTTCGCACATCACTAAAAAGGTTGCCGATAGATTGCAATCTATGTTTAATGCAGACCGGGCCGATTTTGAGAAAAAATGGGATGATATCGGGGTTTTCATTCAATATGGCATGCTTACGGACGATAAGTTTCGCGAGAAGGCAAATGGTTTCGCACTATACAAAGGAGCAGACGAGAAATATTATACCCTTGAAGAGCTGAAGGAAGCTGTGAAAGAAACGCAGAAAGATAAAAATGGAGACATCATATTGTTGTACACGCACAACAAAAATGAACAGCACGCTTTTGTAGAATCAGCAAGTGAAAGAGGGTATGTTGTCGTCGAAATGGATGGACCGCTTACATCGCACTTTATCTCTCATATAGAATCCAAAAATCAGGGATTGCACTTCAAACGAGTGGATGCTGATATTCTGGATAAACTCATCGAGAAAGATGAAATACAAACCTCCGCGCTCAGCGAGGAGCAGTCTAAAGAAGTAAAGACGTTGCTCGATGAATTGATTTCTGATAAGACGTTTCAGGTTTCTTTTGCAAACATGAGTCCCAGCGATGCACCATTTGTGATTGTACAAAACGAGTTCATGAGAAGAATGAAAGAACAAAGTGCAATGGGCGGCGGTGGTTTTTATGGAACCCTCCCGGACTCTTACAACATTGTCGCAAATTCCAACCATCCACTGCTTTCAAAGTTGGCAGAAGGACAAGAAGTAGACTCCAATAAAGAAATAGCTCGTCAAGCAATAGACCTTGCTCTCTTGTCGAAAGGACTTCTCAAGGGAAGTGAATTGACCCGGTTTATCAAAAAGAGTTTTGAGAAGTTGAGTTGATAGCTCGAAAAATTGCATAATATTCCAATGCCCGGTTCTATGAGTCGGGCATTTTTCATTCTCGACCAATTGTAATGCCTACCTAGACGCATTAGAGCCCTACAAGGGATGATTTTTTTCAGTTTTTGAGATTACCTAGTTAGTTCCCTTAGTGCGGAGAATACGAATGTCCATTTCAATGCAGCACTCTTCTCTAGTTCGTATCCTTTTGTTTGGCTAAAAAAATTAGCAAAAAAATTTGGAAGAAAAGAAAACTTACATATATTTGCTAAATAAATTAGTATTTAAGACAACCGTTTAATTAGTTAAAATAATCACAATCAAAACATTAATAGATACCGCGCAATACCCATGAATTTAACATCACATAACAACCGAGCAGAGAGTCAAGTGACAATGCGAAAAAATTTCGCAAAAAAATTGATATTGTAAATAGGTTACAATCTGCTATCGGTTTTTTGTCTCGTAAAACATTGAAACACTATAGCAACATGACACTAATCGAAGTAAAACGCCGCATTGACTCGTTTCCAAGGCCCTCGGGTTATAGTCCTTACGCTTGGAACGTAACCAAAAAACTTGCCCTAGAGGTATGGGATTATTATTTGCAAGGAAGACCTTACCGTCGACCGGTGAACTATATGTGTAAAGAGTTTTACCAAATGATTCAAAGCCCGGAAGATGGACAGTACATCCTGCCTCCTTCGTCTTTTAGAATGTTGGCGAGTTAGGGACAGTGCAACTGTGCATAATGCCATAAAGCCTAATCGCAGATATATCCGGTTTGTGCATTTGGTTTGGATGATGCGATTCACTTGTTCGAGAAAGACGAATGCCCTTATGAGTTTTGCATCGGGACACCAAGTTGAATACTTGAAATATGTAAGTGCGGGTTCTACGCCGATTGGATTTATGCGATAGCCTCCTTTTGCTTCAGTGCGTTGAACCAGGCAGAAATCACAAAGGCATAATTCCACTAATTGGATAAGGGAGAAATTCAACTGCGGAAAATCAATTGATAGAAAGTGCTAAAAACTAGGTTTTAAAAATTGTGAGTTGGGATGGAGCTGTAGGACTGAGTTCGGGAGTGCCGGGTGAAACCGTCTGACATGATTGTTTCACTTCGGCTTTCCCTCTCAGAAACGAGGTATTGAATGTTGTAAGTACTGAATTACTTGCGGGGACCTCTAAAAATCTCTTTCACGTTTCGACCGACTTCCAATTTATGGAAAAGCACCATTCCGGTTGCCATTTGCACCAACCGATTCACTTTTGATCCGAACGTCAGACTGCCGTATGGATGGGACCTGTGTGAAAAAACTCAAATCACAGTCCTTGAGAATCGAAAACATGAAAATTCTAGAGACAAGGTATCCGTATAATTTATCTTGGTAAAGGAGTTTTTTCACAATCTAGCGTTCAGCAGCTCTTATCCGCAGCGCAGCGTAGGATTAGAGATGCGAATCCCGCGGAAGCGCAATAACGAGATTTTCTCCAGCAACATAAACTCATGCGCGCTTCATGCGGGAGCAACGTATGAACATACGGTTACTAAGAACGAACCCTCACCTATACCTGCACCGAACGCCTCATCTATGGTTCTTCTCGAGTGGGAATTTTCAGCAGCTCTTATCCGCAGCGCAGCGTAGGATTAGAGATGCGAATCCCGCGGAAGCGCAATAACGAGATTTTCTCCAGCAACATAAACTCATGCGCGCTTCATGCGGGAGCAACGTATGAACATA
>Ga0209591_10003142_pt1 | contig 19311 bp, 15 predicted proteins | sample MAT01_FD_187207 | JGI IMG/M metagenome (GOLD analysis project Ga0209591, IMG submission 187207) | Freshwater microbial communities from Lake Fryxell liftoff mats and glacier meltwater in Antarctica - MAT-01 (SPAdes) (version 2) | ecosystem: Environmental > Aquatic > Freshwater > Ice > Liftoff... | reverse complement strand
TCCGAAGAGCGTGTGGGCGGAACCCCCGCCGACAGCGGCGAGGAGATCGGCCAGGCCCACCGGCATGGGCGCGCCGCCGCGGAGAATTTCGATGAGGGAAATGATGCAGTTGATGAGGGTGGTGTCCGACGCGGCGAACGTTTCCTCGATGCCCGAACGCGGGGCGGTGAGTTCGGCCATGCGGTCGTTCTCAAAATGGATGAGGGCGTCGGAATGACGGGCCAGGGCGGTGAGGGCGCCGGCCGATTGCGCGGCCCGGCGGCGGCCCTCGAACGCAAAGGGCGAGGTGACCAGCGAGAACACGGTCGCGCCGGACTCGCGGGCAATTTCCGCCACGACGGGCGCGATGCCGGAGCCTGTGCCTCCACCCAATCCGGCACAGAGAAAGACCAGGCCCGCGCCTTCGACGGCCCGGCGGATTTCTTCGCGGGATTCCTCGGCGGCGTCGTAGCCGACCTCGGGGTCTCCGCCGGTACCGAGGCCGCGCGTGACTTTCTGGCCAAGGCTGATCTTGAGCGGAGCAACAGAGGAGGCGAGGGATTGGGCATCGGTGTTCATCACCATTACGTCCGCCCCGGCGGCTCCGGCCATGGCCAGACGGTCGGCGAGATGAACACCGGCATTGCCCAGGCCGATGATGCGGATCCCCAGGGCGGCCGGGGTGGAACGTTCGGAGCGTGGATACGGGATCATGATCTAATTCCTCCGGCGGAACATGCCTCCTAGTTTTTGCATGACCGAGCCGATCAAACCGGGGTCCTCCTCCTCGGCGCGGAGGGCCTGGGCGAATTTGATGAGCCCGATGGCGGTTGAGTACTGCGGGTTATTGAGAACGGATTTCGGCCCGGCCACATCAGCGTCGCGGGCGAGATGGACAGGCAGATCGAAGACGGATTCGGCCACATCCTTGATGCCGCGCAGCAGGCTGCATCCGCCGGTGAGCATGACGCCCGCGCCGAGTTTGTGCGGCGGAATTTCGGCCTCGATTTGCTTTTTGATCAGCTCAAAATTTTCCCGTACGCGGGCGTGGATGATGGTGTTGAGCATTTCGCGCTCGACCTCCTTGCCGGAAAAGCCCGCGTCATTTTTCAGGATGATCATTTCGCCGGGCGTGCCCGCTCCGAGTCGGGTGGAACCCTCCTCGATCTTGAGTTTTTCGGCGCGGGTGAGGGGGATGCGCAGGCCGAGGGAAATGTCGTTGCTGATGTGATCGCCCCCCACGGCCAGCACGCCGCTGTGACGGACGACGCCGTTTTCATAAACAATGTAGTCCGTGACTCCGCCACCCATATCAATGACGACCGCGCCGAGATCTTTTTGATGTTGATCGAGGACGGCCTGGGCGGAGGCGAGGGAGTTGACGACAATCTCGTCAATCTCGATGCCATTCTCGCGGATGCAGCGCAGGGTGTTTTGCAGGCGGGTCTTGACCCCGTGAATGATGTGAAAATCGGCTTCCAGTTTGCGGCCCATCATGCCGACGGGATTGAGGACGCCCTCCTGCCCATCCACAAAATAATGCTGGATGATGGAGTGGAGGAAATGGTTTTCGGTCGGGATGTTGATTTCGCGGGCCTTGACCGCGACCTCATGCACGTCCTCTTCGTCAATTTCAAAACGGTCGGCCGGGATGAGGATGGCACCGCGGCTGTTGAAGCTGCGGACATGGCTGCCGGAGACGGCCACGGAAACGCTGCCAATCTCGGCGTCGCTGTTCGTCTCGGCATCGGAGAGGGCGTCGTGCACGCATTCGGTGGCGAGGGCGAGGTCCACAATCTCGCCCTTGCGCACACCTTTCGACGGGGCGAGTCCGACTCCGAGGATGCGCATCGTGCCTTCGCGGCCGGCCTCGCCGACGACGGCACAAACTTTCGAGGTGCCGACTTCGATGCCAACGAGTATGTCCGGGCGGGCCATCAGTTTCTCCGGGTCTTGGGGGTGGGGCCGGGTTTGACCACGGACTCAGCCGGTGCGGCGGCGGCGAGGAAGGTCACGGGCGTATTACGTTTGACCATCAGGTTGACCGTCTCCAGCGAACGCCCTGACTCGTCGCAGTGGGCGAGCAGTTTTTGCAGCCGGACCAATTGCTTGTCGAACTCCGAGGCACCAAAAACGATGAGGGCATTGCGGTCGCTGACGACCTCGATGCAATACCCGCGCGCAATGTTCAGGGTGCGGATGCGCAGGAGGCATTCGGGATGGCGAGCGACGGTTTCAATGAGCTCAAGGGCGAGGCGGAGGTCCTCGCTTTGCAAGGGTTCACCCGCCCGCACGTTGTCGCTTTTCACGCCGTAAATGGCAGGCAGATGGTAGTAGGCGGGCAGGACGTGGCGTGGATACATGAGAAAACCGGAGGCATCCACCAGCAGGGAATTGCCAGAGGTCGAAGGGTCGTTATTTTCCCCCTCGGCTGCGACCCAAGCCACGGGTTCGCGGGCGGTGATACTGACCGAGAGATGATCGGGAAGCTCCCGTTCGATGGTGACGCTTTGAACCTGCGGGACGGATTTCAGCGCGGCTTCCACCTTGGCCAGATCAAGGGAGAAAATGTTCACGCCCTCGTGCAGGCCGGTTTGTTCCAGGGCCTCCTCGCGGGTGAGAACATCGTCGAGATTGAAGGTGATGCGGCGCAGGGTGTAGTCGGGGTTTTGAAAAAAGAATTTGTCCAGTGCGGCCCGGATGCCGAGGAACGATCCCGTGCCGAGGACGCTGACCAGTAAAATGTTCCAAATCCAGCGTCCGATCTTATCCTGCCGCCGGCGCCGCGCGGTCGAGGTGCGGATGCGCACGTCGAGCAGATGATCGCGCGAGGTGACATGGCGCGACCGGCGGTTGATTTTTCGGGCTGGCGGACGGGTGGGCATTTACTTGGTAAAGCGATTAAGGGAGAGCGCGGCGATGCGTTCGCACAAGGCGGGAAAATCCAGACCTGTCACGGCGGCGGCCTTGGGCAGGAGGCTGGTCTCAGTCATGCCGGGGATGGTGTTAATTTCCATGACATTCAGGCGGCCGTCCGGTGCAAGCAGTACGTCCACGCGGGAATAGACCTCGAGGCCGAGAGCCTGATGCGCAGCGAGCGCGGCCTGCTGGACGGCGAGGGTGGCGGCGGCACCGATCTCCGCGGGGACATAGTAATCCGACGCGCCCTTGGTGTATTTATGCTCGTAATCGTAGAATCCTGCGTGGGGGACAATCTCGACGATGGGGAGGGCTTCCTGGCCGAGAATGCCAACGGTGAGTTCGCGGCCTTTGAAAAATTCTTCCACCAGAATTTCCTCACCGAATCGGAAACAGTCTTCAAAGGCCGGGTGGAATTCGGAGGCATCCCTGATGATGTGAACGCCGACGCTGGATCCCTGGCGCGGGGCCTTGACCACGCAAGGCGGCGCGATGGTGGGTGATTCGCCCCGGCGGAGAATGTGCCATTGCGCCGTGGGCACGCCTGCGTTGTCGAATTTCTGTTTGCTGAGAATTTTGTCAAAAGCGAGGCGGCTGCCCTCGACGCCTTCGCCGGTGTAGGGGATGCCGCGGTCTTCGAGAATCTGCTGAAGCTGGCCGTCCTCACCGAAGGTGCCGTGAACGATGTTGAAGGCGAGGTCGGTGGCGGGCGGCAAAACAAAGTCCGGGCCGGTCACGTCCACCTCGTTGACGATGGCACCGCAGGCGCGCAATGCGCAGGCCACGGCCGCGCCGGAACGCAGCGAGATCTCGCGTTCCGCGCCGGGGCCACCCATGAGCACGGCGGCGATTTTATTTTTTAGAATTCCGTTCATCAGATTAGTTGTGGTATCGGCTTCCAGCCGATGCGTGTTGTGGCACAGCGGCAGGATGTCGATGCCAGGGGTTTGTTTTTCATGCGTCCACTCCCACGATTTGCACTTCGGTTTCAAGTTCGATGCCGCGTTCCCGCGCGGCGGCGGCCTTGATTTCCTCAATGAGGGTCAGGATTTCCTCCGCCGTGGCCCCGCCATCGTTGACGATGAAATTGCCATGCACCTCGGAGACGCGGGCGTGCCCGACGGCGAAATTCTTGAAGCCCAGTTCCTCAATCAATTTCCCGGCCGGAGTTTGGCCGGGATTTTTAAAAATGCAACCTGCGCTGGCGGCGATGGGTTGGGACTCACGGCGTTTGCGTTCGCTCAGACCGAGTTTGTTTTCGATCTCACTGGCATCGGCGGGGGTGCCGCGCAGGGTGGCGGAGAGGGCGTAGTTCTGCCGCAGGGTGGACACATCGCGATAGTGCACTTCCATCTCGACCGGAGTGCGGGTGAAAATATTGCCATCCTGATCGCAAAAGCGCACCCGCACGATTTGGTCGAACGTTTGCAGGCCCATCGCTCCGGCGTTCATGCGCAGGCCGCCGCCGAGGTTTCCCGGGATGCCTTCCATCCACTCGAAGTCACTGAGACCGGCCTTGCGCGCGATGGCGCTGAGCTGCTTGAGTTTGAGGCCGACCCCGGCGGTGATCTCGTTGCCCTGAACCTCATGGCGGGCGAACTCGCCTTTGGAAAGATGCGCGACCACGCCGGGAATGCCGCCATCGCGCACGAGGAGATTCGAACCGCGGCCCATGACCATGAAGGGAATGCCTTCGTCGAAACAGTGACAGACAAGGTCGGTGAAACCCTCCTCGGTTTCGGGTTCGGCCCAGAACTGCGCCGGCCCGCCCACGCGCATGGTGGTGTGGCGGGAGAGCGGTTCGTAGAGCCGGATGGCGCCCGGGCCCATCACTTCGAGCAGTTTGTCGCGGGTGATGAGATCGGCCAGGAGACGCGCCCCGGCCTCATGGATATTGCCCGCGCCCAGACTCAGGATGAGGTCGCCGTCCTCGATCGCGGCGGCGGCGTTCTGGTGGATTTTCAGGATGTCCGGCTGGTGGATGGCGTTTTTGTGGCCATGGGCCAGCATGGCATCCACGATGGTCTGACCGGAAACACCGGGAATCGGCTGCTCGCTGGCGGGATAAACATTGGCAATGAAAACGGCGTCCGCCTGATCGAACGCGCGGCCGAATTCGTCCTTCAGCGCAAGCGTGCGGGTGTAGCGGTGCGGCTGAAACATCACCAGCACGCGCTGCCAGTTTCCGGTCCGGGCCGTGGCGATGGTGGCGGCGATTTCAGTCGGATGGTGGCCGTAGTCGTCCACGACGAGATTGCGCGGGCTTTCGTAGCGGATTTCGAAGCGGCGTTTGGCTCCGCGGAAACTATCCAGCGCGGTGGCGATTTTGTCGAAGGGCACGCCGATTTCGGTGGCGAGGGCAATGACAGCGAGCGCGTTGAAGGCGTTGTGGGCACCGGGGATGTTCAGGCTGGCCTCGCCGAGTTTTTTCTCACCTTGCCAGACAGTGAAATGCGAACGGAAATTCTGCGCGACGAGATCGGTGATGCGATAGGCATTGCCTTCCCTGCCGCCGTAGCTGATCGCGCCAGGATGCGCGGCGCAGACGCGTGTCGCGCCGGGATCGTCGCCGCAATAAACCACCGCTCCGCGGGTCTGCGAGATGAGCTTGGCGTAGACGGCGTCAATGGCGGCGAGGTCCTTGTAAAAATCGAGATGCTCCGGCTCGATGTTGAGCACGATGGCGTGTTCGGGGTGGTAGTTGATGAGCGTGCCGTCGCTTTCATCACCCTCTGCCACAAAATATTCCCCCTCGGAATCCCAGCGGGCATTCATGCCGAGGATGGGGATTTCCGCGCCGACGTAATGCGACGGTTTCAAGCCGCCGCCGCGCAGGACGTGGGTGGCCATCGAGGAGGTCGTGGTTTTGCCGTGCATGCCGCAGACCACGATGCCTTTTTTGGCATTCATGATGGCGGCGAGCGCGTCGGCCCGTCGCACCAGGGGAAGGCCGAGTTGACCGGTCTCGTCGTAGGCGGCGTTTCCGGGTTTGATGGCTGAGGAATAGACCACGAGTTCGGCCTCGCGCACTTCCCCGGCAGTGTGGGGGGATTGGAAAAGCAGGCCCTTTTTCACCAGGCGTTCCACCTCCACGGTGACCACCTTGTCGGAACCGCTCACGCGGTGCCCGAGCGCGATGGCGAGTCCGGCGATGCCGCTCATGCCCGAGCCGGCCACGCCGATCAAATGGACGCGCCGCGGCGGACCGGTGAGAAATTCCGTGAGAGTGGCCAGGTTCATAAGGCGGCGTTTTTTGCGACGGCCCACTCGATTTCGTCAGCGACATTGCTGGCGGCGTTGCGGGGCAGGATGATGCGGGCGGCGGCGGACATCTGTTCGCGGCGGCGGTCGTTGGTGAGAAGATTGGAGACGAGGGCGGCGAAAGAATCGGGCGAGATGGCCTGCTCGGGCTGGAGTTCAGCGGCACCCGCGTCCACGAACACCCTGGCGTTGGAAGTCTGATGGTCGTCCGTGGCGAAGGGATAGGGAATCAGGATGGAAGCGAGCCCGAATTGAGAAAGCTCACTCAGGCTGGCGGCACCGGCGCGGGAAATGACGAGGTCGGCGGCCGAGAGAGCCTCCTCCATGCGATGATGAAACGGCGCGACGTAATGCGGAATGTCCTCGCGCTGGTAGTTTGCGGCGGCGAGGCGGTCGTCGCGTTCGCCGGTGAAATGGATGATTTGCAGAGGCTGTTTTTTCAGCAGGGGTGCGCATTTGAAGAGAGTCTGATTGATGCCCGAAGCGCCCTGGCTGCCGCCCATGACGAGGAGCGTGCGGAGTCCGGGTTCCAGGCGGAAAGCGGCCAGCGCGGCGGTGCGGTCCAGGGGCGAGCCGAGATTGCGCCGCACAGGTGTGCCCGTGACCACGCAGTCGCGCTTGGGGAAATGCGTGGCACAGGCTTGGAAACCGAGGAGGACGCGGGTGACAAAACGCGCGGTGAATTTGTTGGCGCGGCCCGGAATGGCATTCGATTCGTGGATGAAGGTGGGCAGCTTGAGCTGGCGTCCGGCGATGATGGGCGCGGTCGCGGTGAAGCCGCCCATGCCGAGAACGACGGCGGGACGGAATTTCCGGTACGTGGTGCGGCAGGAACCAAGGCTCTCGTAGGAGCGGCGCAGGAAACGGATGAAAGCCGGCGAAAGCATGGAGGGCATGCCGACGGACGGAAGTTTCTCGGAACGGAATTCCGGATGGGCCTTGAGCGCGAGGGCGTCAATTTCTTTTTCCGAGACAAAGAGCAGGACTTCGTGGCCGCGTTCCTTGAGGGTTTCGGCCACGGCGAGGCCCGGGAAAAGATGCCCTCCGGTGCCTCCGCAGGCGATGACGGCGCGAAATGGGGGATGAGATTGACTCATAATCTGCAAAAGTTGCGGGCGCGTCGCAGGGTGTTCGGAACCCTTTCGACGAGCGGATTGCCATGACGGTGGATGTTCACAAGAATGCCGATCATAAAGTAACACACGGCCAGATTCGAGCCTCCGAAACTAATAAAAGGCAGGGGCATGCCCTTGTTGGGCAACAGCGAAGTGGTGACGCCGATGTTCACAGCGGCTTGCAGCGTGATCATCATGACGCAACCGAAGCCGAGCAACATGCCGAAACGGTCGCGTGCATTGGCGGCCACGATGGTTCCGCAGAGGCAGATGAGCAAATAACCGAGCACCGTCAGCAAAGTCAGACGCAGACCAAGTTCCTCCCCGATCATGGGGAAAATGAAGTCGGTGTGGGCGTAGGGAAGGTAAAGGAATTTCTGGCGTCCTTCGCCCAAGCCGAGGCCTTCTGTGCCGCCGGAACCAAAGGCGATCAAGCCTTGCAATTGTTGATAGAATTCATCCGGAAACCTCTCGGGATGGAGAAAGGCCAGCAGGCGCCCCCGGCGTTCGTCGATATGAGTGGCAAGGTAGAGAATGCCAACCAGGCCGATTATGACAATGGGAACGATCCAGCTCCAGCGCATGCCTGCCATGAACATCATGCAGAGAACCGCCGCGCCGATGAGCGCAGTATAGCCCAGATCCTCCTGGCGGGAGATCGGGAAAAGCAGAATGCAGACGACCGCCATGGGATAGACGAAGCCCTTGAGAAAACGGTCGGATTCCTTTTCGTACTTTTCGAACCACCAGGCGATGAAAAACATTGCGGCAAGCTTGGCGAGTTCGCTGGGTTGAAACGTGCCGATGCCGAGGTTTATCCAGCGGTGCGAGCCGTTGATTTTCATGCCAAAGGGGGGGATGAAGCAAAGAACCAGAAGGACAAAAGCGAGGGCGAAAAAGAGCCACCAGGTTTTTTTCCACCACCGGTAATCGAGGCAGGCGGCCACGATGGCGGCGGCCATGGCAATGACCAGCCAGAGGGCCTGGCGTTTGACGAAGAAGTAAATGTCTCCGTGGCTTTCCTGGGCAAACGCACTGGTGCTGAAAAGCATCACCAAGCCGAGGGCGGTGAGCCCGGCGGTGGCAAACAGCAGAACATAGATGGCGTTGCGGTGCATTCGTCAAGAATCAGGACCGGGCCCGTTAATTTTTCTTCGTGGGAACCTTGAGTTTCTGTCCGATCTGGATCTTGGTGGGATCGGTGATGCTGTTGGCGGCCATCAAGTCATTGTAGCTCACGTGGAGTTTCTTCGCGATGGTGTAGGGATTGTCCCCCTTGGCAACCAGGTAGGTGTCATTGGTCGCGGCCGATGCCGGAACGGCCTCAACCGCGGCTGGCGCGGGATCGGCGGTGCTGGACTTGGGCACGGCGGAGATCGTCGCCGGCTTGACCACCGTGGCGGTGGGTTTGACGGGAGCGGACTCGGTTTTCGTCGCGATGAAGGCCTGCTTCTTTGCGGCGGTGGCCGCAGCGCTTGCCGGCTTGGCCGGGGGGGATTCCGCTTTGGCCACAGGCGCGCTTTTTACGCCTCCGGGAATTTTGAGAACCTGACCCACCTGGATGATCGAGTAGCTGGTGATGCCGTTCTCTTTTTCAAGGGCCTCGACGCTTGTGCCATGCACGGTGGCGATGCGGATGAGCGTGTCGTTTGCCGTCACCGTGTGCGTCTTGCCCTGCCAGCCTTCCATGCTGGCGGACACCTTCGGTTTGACTGCTGGCGCGGTCGCCGGTTTTTCCGTCGCAGCGGAGGTGGCGAGGGCGGCGGGTTTGGCGGATTTGCTTTTCAGCTTTTGCACGGACTCCATCCAGCTGAAGGCAAAGACGCCGCCGACGGCGACGAGATGAAGCACCAGCACGACGATCAAGGCATGTGAAAATTTCATGTTGGGTTCCTCGCCGTCCTCGTAGTCCTGATCTTCGTAGGCTTCCTCGGCGGTGGCGGCGCGGGCGCGCATCGCGGAGGCCGGAGGCCGGGCAGGCTGTGGCGCACGGCGCAGTGGCATCTTGATGACTTTTTTCATTTTTATGGTTTTTCTCCTTGGTTCCTTTGAGTGTGATTAGCGTGAATCTTTGGGCGTGAAGCCCTGGACGAGATCCTTGAAGCGGTTGCCCCGTTCGCCGTAGTTGCGAAACATGTCGAAGGAGGATGTTCCCGGCGAAAAGAGGACGGCGTCACCGCTGCGGGCGGCAGCGCGCGCCATCTGCACGGCTTCCTCCAGCGAAGAGGCCATGCGGCAATCCGTGCCGCTCCAGGAGCGGGCGATGCGGTCCTTCATCTCTCCGATCAACACGGCCACACGAACGCGTTCGCGCACGAGCGGCGCGATGGGATCGAACTCGAAACCTTTGTCCTTTCCACCGGCGATGAGCACAAGCGGGCGGGTTTGGGAAAGCAGGGCCTTCTCGACAGAATCGAGGTTGGTGGCCTTGGAATCGTTGATCCAGTGGATGCCTTCAAAATCACGGACGAATTCACAGCGGTGGGCGGGCGCGGTGTAGTCCGTGACGGCGGCGGCCATGCGATCCAGATCCACACCGAGGGCGACGCCGGCTCCGAAGGCCGCCATGAGGTTCTCGGCATTGTGGATGCCTTGCAGACGAATGGTGGATTGATCCAACACCGGCTGGCTCTGGTAGTGAATGACGCTGCCCCGCAGGGTGAAGTCCGCCTCGTCGGTGTAGGCGCTGAAGGTGATGCGGCGCGCGGCAAGGGGCGGGAGCGATTCGCGGGCATTGACCACGGCAAAATCCTCCCCGGTTTGGTTTTTGAAAATCCGCAGCTTGGCGTCGCGGTATTCCGCCATGTCGCGATAGCGGTCGAGGTGGTTTGGGCTGAGGTTCAGCCACACCGCCACGGTGGGGTGAAAGGTTTTGGTCGTTTCGAGCTGGAAGGAACTGACCTCGAGCACCATCACGTCGAGTTCACTGCTCTGCCGCACCGCCGTGGCAAAGGGCAGGCCGATGTTGCCGCTGGAAAGCGCGCGCACACCCGAACCGCTGAGCATGGCGGTGGTCAGTTCCGTGGTGGTGGTTTTGCCGTTGCTGCCGGTGATGGCCACGACCGGGCAAAGGCATTCCTCGAAGGCGAGTTCGAGTTCGCCAATGACGGGAACTTTTTTCCGCAGAACATTTTGGACGAGCAGCACGGCGGGATCGATGCCGGGGCTGAGGACACAAACGTCGTAGTCCGAGGGATCGGTGTCCGCGCGGGAGCCGAGGAGAACACTGATGCCGAGAGCTTCCAGTTTTTCGGCTTTCAGACGCAGGGCGGGATTGTCGGTGCTCTCGCAGATGGTGACGCGCGCGCCCTCCTCTTGCAAAAGCATCGCGGCGGCCTCGCCGCTATGGCCGAGACCGAGCACAACCGCATTTTTGCCGGAATAGATCATCGGAGTTTCAAAGTGGCAAGACCGAGCAGGGCGAAGACGACGGACATGATCCAGAAGCGGACGATGACCGTGTTTTCCTTCCAGCCACTGAGTTCGAAATGGTGATGGAGGGGCGACATTTTGATGATGCGCCGTCCGGTGAGTTTGAAGCTGGCGACTTGCAGGATGACCGACATCGCCTCGATCACAAACACGCCGCCGACAATGACGAGAAGGACCTCCTGTTTGCAACAGATCGCGACCGCACCGAGCATGCCGCCGATGGCAAGCGAACCGGTGTCGCCCATGAAGACACGGGCCGGGTAGGCGTTCCACCAGAGGAAGCCGAGGCAGGCGCCGAGGAGGGCGGAGCACACGACGGCGAGTTCGTCGGAAAAGACGACATAGGGAATTTGCAGATACGCGGCGGCCTTGCTGTTTCCGGCCAGATAAGCCAGCGCGGCATAGGCGGCGGCCACGGTGGCGGTGCAGCCGGTGGCCAGGCCGTCGAGTCCATCGGTGAGGTTGACCGCGTTGGACGTGCCGACGATGACGAGCAGATAGAATATAAAGGTGAAGGCACCGAGACTGAAGACGAGGGGTTCCTTGAAGAAGGGAATGTAGAGTTTCTGCGCGATCTCGGAGAGGCTCGGGTTCAGCAGGAAAAACGCGGTGAAGATGACCGCGAGGAGGCACTGAAGGCCGAATTTGAGGCGACTGCTGATGCCCTTGGAATTCTTTTTGGTGACCTTGAGCCAGTCGTCGTAGAAGCCGATGCCTCCGAGGAACAGCGTGCTGAAAAGCACCAGCCAGACGAAAGGATTATCCGGTTTGGCCCAGAGCAGAACGGCGATGACGATGGAGCCGATGATGAGGATTCCACCCATGGTCGGCGTGCCTTTTTTGGCTCCGTGCAATTCATAGAGCTGGTGCACCTCCTCCTTGGTGCGGATGGGCTGTCCGAACTTGAGCGAGATGAGTTTGCGAATGACGAGGTTGCCAAAAATGAGCGAAAGGAGAAACGCCGTGGCGGCCGCGCAGATGGAGCGGAACGTGAGGTATTTGAAAACGTTCATGCCCTTGAAAATTTCCCAATCGTAGCCTGCTTTTTGAGCCCATTCGCCCAGTTCAGAGAGATAGTAGAGCATTAGTTTTCGAAGTGTTGGATGACGCGTTCCATCCGCGCGCCACGGCTGCCTTTGACCAGCACAAGGTCGCCCTCGCGGGCCAGCTCGCGCAGCAGGGCGGCGGCGGCAGCGGTATCCGGGGTTTCGTGGACCTGAAGACCGGCCTCGCGGGCGGATTCCAGGAGCGGGGTGGTCTCCGGGCCGACGGTGATCAAGGTGTTGACGGTTTTGGCCGCGGCGAGGCCCACGCGGCGGTAGCCGGCTTCGGCATGGGAACCGAGCTCACCCATGCCGCCCAAGACGGCGATGCGGCGTCCGGCGGTGGAAAGGGCCGCGATAGTCATGAGCGCGGCCTCCATCGAGTCGGGGTTGGCATTGTAGGTGTCGTCGAGCAGGGTGACGCCGCGGATGGTGCGCCGGACCAGGCGTCCGCCGGTGACGCGCGCGGAGGCAAGTCCCTCGGCGCACTCCTCCAGGCTCAAACCAAATTCCAACCCGGCGGCGACGGCCAGCAGGGCATTTTTCACCATGTGCAGTCCGGGGGTGGGAAGCCAGGCCGGCACGCTTTCGCCGGCCGACTTGAGGATGAAATGGCAGCCCTCGGTATCCATCGTGACATCCGAGGCGGTGACGGCGCCGCTGGTGAGTCCGGCCGTGATCACGCGGGCCTTGGTGCGGGCGGCAAGCGCGGGGGTGAAATCGTCCTCGGCGGACAGGATGACTGCGCCGTTGCGGTTGACCGCTTCGACCAGCATGCCTTTTTCCTTCGCGATGGCTTCGCGCGAACCCAGGTATTCGATGTGGGCCACGCCGATGTTGGTCACGATGGCGAGGTCGGGGCGGGCGAGGGCGGCGAGCGGAGCGATCTCGCCGGGATGATTCATGCCGATTTCCCAGACGGCGGCATCGTCGGCCGACGAGGCGGAGAGAATCGAGAGTGGGAGGCCGATATGATTATTCAGGTTGCCCTCGGTGCGGACCACACGGTATCGCACGGAAAAAACCGCCGCGGTGAATTCCTTGGTGCTGGTCTTGCCACTGCTGCCGGTGATGCAGGCGACCTTGATGGCCAGCCGGTCGCGCCAGGCTCCGGCCAGGCGATGGAGGGCGGTAAGGGAATTTTCCACCACGATGGCGGGATACCCCTCAGGCAGTTTTTTCAGGGCGGCCGGATCATCAAGCAAGACAGCGGCGGCACCCTTGGCGGCGGCGTCCCCGGCGTAAAGATTGCCGTCGTGGTTTTCCCCGCGCAGGGCCAGGTAAAGGTCCCCGGACAAAATCGTACGCGTGTCCTTGGAAATGCGGCGCACAAGCGGCGTGCTGGAACCGTGCAGGGTTCCGCCGCACATGTCCGCAATTTCGTTCAGAAGCAACGGGTCCATTACTCTTCCACCTCCACGCGTTTGGCTTCGATGCCACGGCGCGCCATGATGACGTCATCGAAGGGGATTTTTTCCCCGGCAACTTCCTGGTAGGTCTCATGGCCTTTGCCGGCAATGAGAACGATGTCACCGGGGCCGGCGCGTTCCACGGCCTGGCGGATGGCGGTTTCGCGGTCGGCAATTTCCTCGTGCTGATGGCCGCGCAGACCGGCCCGGATGTCGGCCAGAATGGCCAGCGGATCCTCGCTGCGCGGATTGTCGGAGGTGAGAACGGACCAGTCGGAAAACTCCTCGGCGGCCGCCGCCATGAGGGGACGTTTGGCGCGATCGCGATCGCCGCCGCAGCCGAAAACGGTGATCAGCCGGTTCGGATTGAGTTCGCGCAACGTGCGGAGAACATTGCGCAGGGCGTCGTCGGTGTGGGCGTAATCCACAAAAACCTGGAAGCTGCGTTTGGCCGGAACGCGCTGGAGGCGGCCGGGCACCTGGGGAGCCATGACCATGGCGGCCACGGCGGCGCGGAGTTCCATGCCCATGGCCGAGGCGGCGGCGAGGGCGCCGAGGGCGTTGTAAATGTTGAACGCACCGATGAGGGGAAGGCGGACAAGATAGCTGCGCCCCTTGGCCTGGAGATGAAAAGTGCTTCCAGTCGCATCGAACTTCACGTCCGTCGCGCGAAAACCGGCGCTCGCACCCAGGCCGTAGGTGATGACGGGAACCTTTTTTCCCAGCCGTTCCTTGAGCAAGCGACCGTAGCGGTCATCGGCGTTGAGAATGGCCCGCCCCTTCTTGGCCGTTTGCTTGCTGAGATTTTCAAAAAGCAGGGCTTTGGCCGAAAAATACGCCTCCATCGTCTTGTGATAATCCAGGTGATCCTGCGTGAGGTTGGTGAAGACGGCGGCATCGAATTCGATCCCGCGCACGCGATGTTGGACCAGAGCATGGCTGGAAACCTCCATGGCAACGGCCTTGCTGCCGACATCCACCATGCGGGCCAGAAGCTCCTGCAAATCGGGGGATTCCGGCGTGGTGCGCGGCGCATCCATTTCCTCGTCACCAATACAGTATTTGATGGTGCCAATGAGCCCGCAGCGCCGCTGGTCGGCATCCAGCAGATGCTTGAGCAGGAAGGCGGTGGTGGTCTTGCCGTTGGTGCCGGTCACGCCCATGACCTTGAGTTTTGCGGCGGGATGGCCATGGAACGCGGCGGCCATGTCCGCCATGGCGGCGCGGGCGTCCGGCACTTGGACGAAAGGAAGCGCGCAGGCAGCCGAGGCAGCGTCGGAGACGACGGCCATCGCCCCCAGTTCAGCGGCCTGCGCGACAAATTGGTTTCCCTCCGCCTTCACCCCCCGGAGGGCGAAAAAGAGCGCGCCTGGGGCGGCCTGGCGTGTGTCGTAGCAAAGCGATTCGACCCGCGTTTGCGGGTCGGCGTTTGTCTCGGTCACCGCGGTCGCGGCCAGCAGTTGGGAAAGAGGAATGCTCATTGTCGGAACTCCGTGGGGTCCGTCTGCCGCATGGCCACGGGCAGGAGGGCCTCCGCGCGGGAAGCAGGAGTGAGGTCAAGGTAGCGCGCGGCTTTTTCCGCCACGCGGGAAAAAATGGGGGCGGCGACCAGTCCGCCGTAATTCACCGAAGGCGAGAGTTTCGCGTCATCAATGAGAATGAGGCAGACCAATTGCGGGTCCTCGGCCGGCAGGTAGCCGACAAAGGAGGTGACGTATTTGCCCTCCGTGTAGCCGCCACGGGGATCCACTTTCTGGGCGGTGCCGGTTTTTCCCGCCACGGCGAAACCGTTGACGCTGGCGAGGGTGGCGGTGCCGCGTTCGGTCACGACTTCCATGAGGGCTTTGCTGACGAATTCCGCAGTTTTGGCCGGGACCACCTGACGCACCACTTCTGGTGCGAAATTTTGAATCTCCTTGCCCTCGGAGTCCTTGACGGACTGGATGATGTGCGGGCGCATGAGTTTGCCGCCATTGGCGATGACGGCCATGGACATGGCGAGTTGTAGCGGCGTGACCGCCACGGAGTGGCCCATGGGCATGCGGGTGATGGTGAGTTTGTCCCAGCGGGCCGGGGGATGGACGAGGCCGGAAATTTCGCCGGGCAGATCCACGCCGGTGCGTTCGCCGAAACCGAAACGCCGCACGTATTCGTAGAATTTTTCGTCGCCCATCATAAGGGCCAGCTTGGCCGAACCGATGTTCGAGGATTTCATCAGGATATCGTGGACATTCATCTGCCCGTAGCCGTGATGGTCGCGCAGGATGCGTCCGCCGTACGCGAAGCTGCCGTTCTCGCAATAAACCAAGGTGTTCTCGTTGACGGTGCGTTCGTTGAGCGCGGCGGCGACCACGACGATTTTGAAGGTCGAGCCGGGTTCCAACATGTCCATGATGGCCCGGTTTTTCATCCCCGCAGGTTTGGCGGAGTTGATTTGGTTGAGGTCGAAGGTGGGCCGGCTGGCCATGGCGAGGATCTCGCCGGTCTTGGGCTGGATGATGATGCCGATGGCATTTTCGGGCCTGAGCTCCTTGCAGGCGTTGTCCAGTTCTGTCTCGAGGATGGCCTGCAAACCCATGTCAATGGTGAGCTGGACGCTCAGGCCGTTTTTCGCCGCCTGTTCCTGACCGCGGTAAATCACGATCTCGCGGCCGGTGCGGTCGCGCTCAATGTGACGGAAACCGTCCTTGCCACAGAGCGCGTCCTGCATGCTGCGCTCCACCCCTTCCACTCCGACGACGTGTTCATCCTCCGGGTCCTTGCGCGAGAGAAACCCAAGAACATGACTGAGCATCGGCCCGTTCGGGTACGTGCGGGTGGTGTTTTGATGGAAATACATTCCGCGCAGCCCTTTTTTCTCCATGGCCTTTTGCAGCGCGAGCGCCTTGTCCTCCGGCAAATCGGAGAACAACACCTTGTATTTGCTGGAAGTCTTCAATTCCTTGCCCAGGGCTTTTTCGGACAGGTCGAGATATGGCGCCGCGAGCGCGGCCAGAGCCTCCGCGTTGTTCAGATGCGAACCGTCCACGACGACCTTCCGCACGGGGATGTTGGTGGCAAGGATCTCGCCGTTGCGGTCAAAGATCAGACCACGGCGGGCGGGCACCGTCAGACGGATGGAATGTTTTTGCGCGGCCAGCGCGGTGTATTCCTCATGCTTGCCGACCTGCAAGTGAATGAGCCGCGCCGAGAAGCCGGTGAAAATAAGCGCCATCACCACGCAGGCTATGGCCGCCCGGACCCGAGCCTTTCCTCTCACGGGCTCAACCTCTCATTGGCCGCCGTGCGCAAAACGCCGTCGTTTCCGGCCGTGGCCGGCGGAACGAGCCGGGCAATGCTTGTATCGCGGATGGGCTGCAGCGTGATGAATTTCTGGTCGAGCTTGCGCTGGAGTTCGGAGCGCGAGGACAGGGCGGAAATCCGCGCGAGCAGGACTTCATTGTGCGCGCGCACCTCGCGGATGCTGCGTTCGGCCTGGCGGGTTTGCTCGCCCAGGAAATGCTGCTGATTTTTGACATAGACAAACAAAAGCCCGCAGGCGCTGAAAGCGAAGGCGAGCAGCAGCCACCTGGTCAGCGAACCGAGGTGGATGGGATTGACGTGGGAACTGCGGTGTCCGGCGGTAAGAGTCATGGAGTTCATAAACGTTCGACGACCCGCAGTTTGGCGCTGCGGGATCTGGGGTTGGAGGTGACTTCCTCACCCGACGCATCCATCGGGTGGGGCGTGAGAAGACGAAACATGCGCTCGGGATTCCGCCGTGGTTCGGGCCATTCCGGCCGGTCAATCCACTCGGTGCTGCGGTTGCGGAAGTGGTTTTTAACGATGCGGTCCTCCAGAGAATGGAACGTGATGACGGCAAAACGCGCGCCGTGGGCCAGGCGGGCGCCGATGGCTTCCAGTCCGCGTGTGAGGGCGCCGAGCTCGTCGTTCACCGCAATGCGAAGGGCCTGAAAAACCCTCGTGGCCGGGTGACGGGGACCCGTGCGCGGCACGATGGACGTGACCGCCGCGGCCAGATCGAAGGTGGTTTCCATGGGTCGTTGTTCGCGCCCAGCCACCAGGCGGGCGGCGATGTGCATGGCGCGCGGCTCCTCGCCGTATTTGCGGAAGATGTCCGCCAGTTCGGAGACCGTGGCGGTGTTGACGATGTCGGCGGCGGTGCGGGAACCGGTGTGGCTCATGCGCATATCCAGCGGGCCGTCCTTCATCAGGGCGAAACCGCGTCCGGGCGTATCGAGTTGATACGAAGAGACCCCGAGATCAATCAACGCGCCCGCCACCGAGCTGATGCCGAGTTGATCCAGCACCGCGCCCGTGCTGTCGAAATTTGCCTCGACCAGATGCAGCCGGCGGGCATGAGCGGCCAGACGCTGACGGCAGTGCGCGATGGCGTCGGCATCCTGATCCAGTGCGACCACCTCCGCGCCATGTTGGAGAAATTTTTCCGTGTGGCCGCCGCCGCCGGCCGTCCCGTCGAGAAATTTCAAACCCGGAGCCGGACGCAACAACGCCACGACCTCCTCGGCCATCACGGGGATGTGATAGCTGCCGGAGTCTGCCGTGTCCTCAGGCTTTTCCAAGGTTGGCAGGGGAAGGTCGTCGAAGTCCCAGGATTTCATAAGCATTGCGCGGGCGGATTTTGATGGCGGCGTGGCCTTGGGGCTTCCCGTCGGAGCCCTTCACAGGACTAAAGCCGAAGCAAAAAACCCGGCCCCGCTTGGTCATCAGCCGGTGGTTTTCATAAGGTTGGAAATGGCATCGTTGATAAATTTTAGAGCCCGATATCCTCCGCGACTTCCTGATAGGCGTTGGTTTGATCGGCGTCGGCTGCGGCATGGCGGTCCTTGCTCCAGATCTCGAAGCGGCTGCGGCCTCCGGCAAAAACGATTTCCCCGGCGAGCCCGGCGCGCTCGCAATGTTTCTCGGTCAAAAGGATGCGCCCCTGCTTGTCCGTCGTGGTCATGTGCGCCTCACCGTAGAACTTGCGGACGGCCATGCGTTTTTGCGCCTGGCTCTTGGTCGAGGCTTGGAAAAGCTGCTCCTGACGGTCGAACTCCGCAGGCGGCATCACGATCAAATAGCCCTCTTTCGGATGCGGAATCACGTGAAAAACCTCCCCTTCATCCTTGGAAAGCCAGGACGCAGGCACGGCAATGCGCTTCTTCGCGTCCATAGAACGCTCGAAGGTTCCCGAGTAGAGCGTTGTTGCATCCTGACCCATGTGATTTTAGGTTTTTTGTGACACTTGCCGCCACAATCCCCCACTTTTCACCACTTTGGCTGCGGAGTGTCAATGGCAAATCGGGCTGAGTGCCAATAATATGTCGAAGTCCGCCCGATCCTTGCTCCGGATCAACTCATCGGATTTCTCAAGGAAAAGACTCCCTTGAAGTTTAAGCGCGAACCGGACCGGCAGTTTTGACCCTTCGCACCATGAAACATGATAGTTTAGACTCCTCGGCCCGGGTGGAATGCCTGACCACCTGATAAGAGCCTGTCTAAGAGGGCGTCTAAAAAGGCGGATATTCCTTAGGAAATGGAGGGATGCGGGCCCTCGCATCCCAAGGTGGAAAGGGCTTTGGAAATGGAGGGATGCGGGTTGATTCGCCTTCGGCTCAGATCTCCGGCCTGCGGCCTCCGGTTCTCGCATCCCAAGGCGGCAAGGACCTGCCGCCCTCCAGTTTCCGACTTTTTAGACGCCCTTTAAAAAGTTCCTCACGCGAAGGGTGGGCTGCAACGGATCGGACGCAGCCCGAACAGCCAGGCTTGCAACGAAGAAAAGGTGGACGGTTTTCCTCCCCCCTTCCGATCCTTTTCAACGGGCGCATTTCCGAAAAGTGCAAAGACACCTCTTCAAGGGAGCGTGGGCGTCCTGCCCAATAGTGTCAGTTTTGTGGAAAAACGTAGCATGGGCATCCTGCCTATGTTCGAGCACCGAACATCGGCAGGATGCCGATGCCACTTATCCGGACAGTATTGGGCGTCCTGCCCGCATTCCTTTGCTTTGCACTTTTCGGGCATGCACCCCTTTTCACCCTTCGCGTGAAATTTTTCCGGCCTAGGACCGTATTTGTCCCACCCCCTGTGGCACTTTCCCCCCATGAGCCGCGATTCCGTTTCTTTCTTCCCGCCCATCGTGCCAGCGCATAC
>Ga0209591_10003140_pt1 | contig 19338 bp, 18 predicted proteins | sample MAT01_FD_187207 | JGI IMG/M metagenome (GOLD analysis project Ga0209591, IMG submission 187207) | Freshwater microbial communities from Lake Fryxell liftoff mats and glacier meltwater in Antarctica - MAT-01 (SPAdes) (version 2) | ecosystem: Environmental > Aquatic > Freshwater > Ice > Liftoff... | reverse complement strand
TGCCATTGAACATCAGCCTCATAACAAGGTACTGATTTTAACCCTTGAGCTTGCTTATACTTCACCGCCTGAATTAGGCAGCACAGGTCAGATGATTTTTAGCGGTGTTGAGCAATTGAGTGCAAACCCGCCACTTGAAGACATTCATTGGGTTAATGATGTTTGGGGAGAGATAGTCACCGCAGATTACACACCGGATCAAAATATCGGTACATTGGAAGCAATAGTATGGTATGTTGAGATTTTTCGTTTAGGTCGTAGCTATACTGAGGCTTATATGTTACATCTAAGATTTTTGGCTGAATCGTTTGAGTGGATACCCGACAAATAACAACCAATTTTCAGCGAGGATTAAATGGAAAACACCCGTCGGCGATGCCAATGGGTGTTTTTTATTTTGTGCAGCGGGTAATTTGATCAGCAGAGCTAATCAGACTCAATCGAAGAAACGCGCCGCGCCCGCGATTTATCGAAGACCACGCGAATCAGTTGGATGATGATAAAGGCTACCACTGCATAGACCAACATTGCAATGAGCGCGGATGGCTCGAACACGATTGTGCCTGCTGCGTTGGTGATGTCAGCCAGCAGCCCGTTAAATGGCGCTAGGAAAATGGCGGTGATGTCATAGATGAATTTGGCGAAGCCGCTGGCAGGATTTGCGCCGAGCAGTAACAGGACGACTCGGAACGCGATCAGTCCGATGATGATGCCGAAAATCAGCCAAATGAGTTGGCCTACGCGGTTCAAGGTTTGGCGACGTTCCGCCCCCGCATCAGCGATCACGCGCTCCCGACGGCGCACCCCACCCTGTTGGGTGACTTGTACACGTTCACGTTTATCGACGGGTTCAAATTCAGACATGTTACGACCTCCTTCTTATGATCTCAAAAGCGATTTGCAGTTGATGATCTTAGGAAATCATAATAGTCTGAGCAGTGCATGAAAGATTACTGTTAATTAGCATAGAGAGTATTACGCTTTACGTACAACCTCCCATGCGAGATGATTGATTTCCGGGATAATCAATTTTTCCAGCGCGACTTCTACTGCATTCGGGCTGCCCGGCATACTAAAGATCAACGTGCCTTTATACACGCCCGCCGTCGCCCGACTGAGCATCGCTGCTGCGCCCACTTCCTGATAGCTCAACATGCGGAAAAGTTCGCCAAATCCCGGCAGCGTTTTTTCCAGTTTGCGGCTGATGACATCAAACGTGGTATCACGCGGGGCGATGCCTGTGCCGCCGTTAAATAAAATCAGCCGAATTTCGTGAAGCTCGGTGAGTTCATCAAGTGCTTGTAAAACCTGTAGAGGCTCATCCTTAATCAGCCGATAGGCCGCGACGACATGACCGAGTTCGCTCATACGGCGCTCAATATAATGGCGGTTCTCGTCAGTTTCGGGGGTGCGGCTGTCGCTGACGGTGACAATCGCAACCGTTACAGGGCCATGCCCAGCTTTTTCGCGGTGTTCTGCTGTTCCCATAATGTCCTCACTACCCAATAACGTCAATAAGGCTTGAATAAGCCTCAAGTATAGCCCGACGAATAAATTTTGTCGCTTTTACACTTAACCGGGTTTAGGATAAGATAGTGTGTGTTATCTACAAATTGAGAACGTCTTATGATGGCTTCGGACAATTCCAACCGTAAGGCTTATGCCGTTTTTCATTTTCATGATGAATTAAACGACTTTTTACCCCATAATCGGCGCGGTATTAGCTTTGTGCATCCCTTTGAAGGTCGTGCTTCGATCAAAGATATAGTCGAATCGTTAGGAGTGCCCCATTCGGAAATTGAACTACTGGTGGTAGGCGGCGTATCCGTCGATTTTGGCTATCTCGTCCGCCCCGATGACTTAATCGAAGTTTATCCCCGTTTTGAAAATATTGAGTTGGCGCGTAAAGTGCGGTTGCGTCCGCCCTTGAACGGTAAAATCCGTTTTGTGCTGGATACACATTTGGGGCGGCTGGCGAGTTACCTCCGCATGATGGGATTTGATACGCTGTATCGTAATGATTATCCTGATGACGAACTCGCCCGAATTTCTGACAGTGAGGGACGCTTACTCCTCACCCGCGATATTGGCTTGCTCAAGCGCAGCTTGGTCACGTATGGGCGCTTTGTGCGTGAGACGAATCCGCGCTTGCAAGTGGTCGAAATTTTGCGGCGTTATGATCTTCCTGCGTCAGTCGTGCCATTCCGTCGCTGCCTAAAATGTAATGGGCTGCTGCATTCGGTAGCCAAAGAGTCAATTCTTGACCGCCTGCCTGCCGATACCGCCAGCTATTATGATGAATTTCATCAATGCTTGGACTGCCGCCAAATTTATTGGAAAGGGCCGCATTATGAGCAGATGCAGGCGTTTATGGCGGAAGTCATGGAAGATGGGCGCTCGTCTTAAAAATTGTTATCTGTGAGGGCATAACTTGAAAATTTTACGGTTCTTCTTCATCTCTTTCTTGCTCGCCATTATTCCTACCATCAGCCACGCCGCACCGACTCCCACCGCATCACTCGAAGCAGCAACAGGTTGGACGCTGCCAGAACTACAAGCCCATCGGCAGCGCATGGACGAAATCCGCGCACGTCCCGCCAGACAAGCCACTCAAACGGAAGTTTCGTGGACGGTGATCGTCTATATGGCGGCGGATAACAATCTGGAAAAATACGCCATCGGCGATATAAACGACATGGAATTTACCGGCGGCTCGGAAGATGTGAATGTCGTCGTGCAGGTGGATCGTGCTGAGGGCTACGACGACTCGAATGAGGATTGGACGGATACACGGCGTTATTTGATTCAAGAAGACATCGAAGATATGGCGGGGATAGAGGTCAATTCGGAGTTGGTAGGCGAATTGGATGAGACCAACACGGGCGACCCTGCTACGCTCGTCGATTTTGCCACATGGGCGATTAAGACCTATCCTGCCGATCAATACGCGCTGATTATTTGGGATCACGGTGGTTCGTGGTTTGGCGCGGCGGCGGATAATTCGGCAGATGGCGATATGCTGACTCTGCCCGAACTCGACGGCGCATTGACGACGATCCGGCAGGAGACACAGCTCGAAAAATTTGAATTCATCGGATTTGATGCCTGTCTAATGGGCGCGTTGGAAGTCTATCAAACGCTGGTGGCGCATACCTATTATGCTATCGCCAGCCCGGAGCTTGTCCCCGGTTTTGGCTGGAATTATGCCGATGTACTGCTGGAGATGGTCGATAATCCTGATATAACGGTTGAGGACTTAGGCTACCTTATCATCGATTCGTTTGTTGAATTTTATTCGCGGCGAGAAGGCTACTCTAACGTCATTCTTGGTATGGTCGATCTGGAAGTGTTAACGCCGCTGAATGAGGCCATTAATGCCTTTACCCTTGAGGCGTTACTCAACCCCGCCGATTTACTGACGACACTTGTCGCTGCACGAAATGGAACGACGGTTTATGGCGGATTAGATAACCCGGCCTATACCGATGTGTGGGCAGCGGTGGAACTATTCCAATTGATGGATTTGTTCGCTAAGGGAACGGAGAATACCGCGCTTGCGGAATCTGCGGCGCAAGTCGTGGCGCTCGGACGCGATGTGATGACTTACAGCCAGGGTACGGGTATCTTGGAAAATCTTCCGGGGATGTCTGTTTACTTCCCGCGCAATCAGCGTTTTTATGAAGACGACAATCATGCCGCGCTTTACCAAGAAAAAACGATGGGACTGACCGCCGATTGGCAGTTGTTCCTTGCGGGTTTTTATTTGGCGGCGAGTGGTTCTCAAGGTACAACGTCTGTTGCACTAGGCGGAAGTGCAAGTAATGGCGGCTTGCAGGTCGCTGTGGCAGCGAATAATCCGCTCGCGGTACGATCTGCTTTTTATGTCACTGTGACTGCGCCGGCTGGACTGCCGATGTTGGTGAGTTATCAAAAATTGACCAGCGGTTCGGGTCAGCAGCAGACCAATTGGCAGCCGCAAATTCCCGTCATCCGTCAAGGCGATCATAGCATTCCGGTGTTAGCGCTGGATGCTGGCGCAGGTCAGAATCTCGTGAATGGCATTTATACCGACGTAAACGGGGAATCATTTGAAGCCCAAATGCTGATTGATGCCCAAACAGGTGCAATCCTGAGCGCGTGGGGGATTCAGCGCTTTGCCGATGGCGTTATGCCTTACGAAATTCAATTCCAGACGGGAGATCGTTTCCGTCCTTACTGGATTTCACTTGACGAAAACGGCGATTTTGTCTTCCGGCCTGCTAATGATGAAATCCTCTTTGAAGAAGATATGGAACCGATGAGCCTGGAGGCCGCAGACGCTGAACCAGGTTCTTATGAAGTGGGTATGTTGGTCGAAGATGTAAACGGCGGATCCTTTAATGATGTCGCCGAAATCGAAATTAATGATGCGGGTGAGCTGATCTTGCCGCAAGACTTGCCGAGCGTTGAGGACATCGAAGCGGTTGAGGTTGAAGATTGGGGCGAATTCCCAAGCGATGTGGGCGCGGAGGAAACTCTGCCGTCCGCTAATGAGGAGGAGCAAGACCAAAGCGAAAATGGCGAGTCTATTCCCGATGGCGACTCGTCCGGCGGAGAGCAGCCCCCGGATGAAACCCCTCTGCCGACAGATGAGGGACAATCTGACGGAGGCGAAGAATCGTCGGGCGAAGGTGAACAGCCGTCCCCGCCCGACGAGGAATGCTCTACTCCCGATGGCTGTTAGTTTATGTGATGGATGATGGACTAAGCCGTGTTCAAACTCGGTTCGGATTTGTGTCAATTTGGGTTTTAGTCGCTTGTCACAATAGGGGGAACGCGATTAGAATTACGCTGTACGCTAAAGGAAAAACTGCTCAATGACCGATACCAATGACTCGCTTGAACTGCTGCGTCAAGTACGCCTTGCATTGCAGAATAATCGTTACGAAGATGCCATCACCTATCTAAAGCAGACCGTTCAATTGGCGCATCGGGTCGGCGATTTAGGCGCGGAAGGTCGTCATTTGGGCAACCTCGCGCTGATCTATTATCGCTTGAGTCAGCCGGAAAAAGCGCTGACTTATTTTAAGCAAGCGTTAGATCGCGCCCGTCAGGAAGGTGATCGTGCTACCGAAGATGGCTTGCTCGGCAATATGGGCAACATCTTGCGCGAACTCAATCGTTATGATGAAGCGATTGAATATCTCAATCATGCCTTGCTCATCGCCCACGAAATCGGCGATATGCGCGGACGTGGCATTTGGTTGGGCAATCTAGGCTTGGTCTATGATGATTTGCGCCAGCCCGATAAAGCGGTGGAACTCCATCGAGAGGCGGTAGAAATCGCGCGGACGCTGCAAGATCGGCGCGGATTAGCAGCGCGTTTAGGCAACGTCGGCAACAGCTACGTTTCGCTCGGTGATTATGCCGCCGCCGCCGATAATTTTAAAGAAGCGGTAGAAATCTTCCAGGCATTAGGCGAAAAACGCGAACTCGCGCTGCGGATGGGCATTATCGGCAATTTGCATAGCGAAATGGGACGCGCCGCTGCTTCTACCGACGAGGCCAGCGCCCATTTTATAACCGCGCTTGATTACTATAACCAGACCCTCGCCCTTGCCCGTGAATTAGGAGATCGTGATTCGGAGGCGCAGTTGCTCCGCAGCATCGGCAATACGCTCGGCAACAGTGGACAGTATGATGAGGCGATTCAGCATTTCCGCGCTTCACACAAGCTGTTCCAAGCGCTGGGGCAAATCGACCCACTGGCGGAGTTGCAATCGAATATCGAACTCGCTACCGCTTACCGCGATCAAGTTAATTCGCCGCCTGCGAACTAGATGTGAATTTTTTCCTAATAACATAATCTGAACATTCCTGTACAAAATTCTCGTCTACAATGGACTCAAGAAGCTGATTCTTGAGAGATGTTGATGGACGCACAGACTTTTTATCACGATGGCATTGTTGCCATCAAAGAACATAAAGACTTAGAAGCAGGTCGTCGCTTATTGATGCAAGCGCTGCGGCTTGAGCCAGAAAACGACATGGCGTGGTTGTGGCTTTCCCGCGCACTGACTGACCGCGAGCGCCAGATTCAAGCGGTGCAGCGTGCGCTGGCGATTAACCCGGACAATAGCACCGCACACGATATTCTTGAACGTTTGCAAAAACAATCCAATGGACAAGCACCCAAAACCAATAGTGCCGCTGCACAATCTGTTTCCACCAGTGCAGCCTTGATTACACCAACCTCGTTTAAAGCCAAAAAGCCGGAACGCGCACTATTACCCTCACAGCGCCAGCAGGAAAAAATCGCGGTGCTGCTGAAAAAGGCCAATATTCAACTCTCTGATGGCGACGAAGAAGGCGCGATTGAACATTATGTGCGGATTCTGGAAATTCAATCCGATCATGAAGTCGCGCTGAAAGAGGCGGTTAAAAATCTCGTCAAACTCGGTTATGCCGAAGATGCGAGGGAACTCATCACCCGCGCCATTGAACGTGGCACCGTTATTCCGTCTATTTACTTAACCGCTATCGACCTCGCTTGGCGCGATAAAGATTATGATGCCGTCGAATCTCTGCGTCAACGCATTGTTCGGCTGCCAACTGCCGATGAAACACTGATTCTGAAAGTTGTGAATGATTATGTGAACACCGGACAGAATGATAAAGCGGCGCTGCTGATGCGTGGTGTCTTGGAAGATCATCCCGACAGCCAAAAACTGCTGCTTTTGATGGGTGATTTACAACAAAAGTTATTTTTCCCCCGCGAATCAATGATGTATTACAATCGCGCCGCCGCCATCGGCTTAAAGACCAAAGAAGGCAAAGAAGCCGATAAACGGTTGGGGCAGTTCGCGCCAGTTTTGACGGATAAAGAGCGCGGCAGTGTGTTACTTGCCGTGCGTGAAGTTGTCCCATTTGTGTTGTTTTATCTGCTTCTAGGCTGGCAGGACGCGGGATTGAACCTGCTCAAAATGAACCTAGCGCATTGGGGCGGCGTAATTTTGAGCGCGGTTGGCGGCTATCTGCTCATCAGCGCCACATCTTCACCCCAGCAGCCCGCGCTGGCAAAGTTCTTCGGCGGCAAAGTGGAACAAAGCCCGCTGAATTTACCCGTTATCGACAAAGCGCGGGGCGCAGCTTTGTAAGAGGCCACGCGGCTTCCCATTATCCCGGAAATGTTTCGTTATCTTTTGGGTAGCGCAGGATTATTGCTGCTGATGCTGGCGTTCTGGTTGGTATTTTCGACAGCACTTGGCTTGTTGTTTGACCCCATCGTGCCGTTTATTCCCGATCCTTTTGCCGAGTTCTAAGGCGAATTTGTATGTTCATTCTGTTCATTTTCTTCCTCAATATGTTATTTTCGCTGGCATTCGCCTCATTATTTACGCCGCTGCCTTTGTATGACAGCGGTACGGTGCGGTATAAATCATTTGCTTGGATGACGCTCACGCTGATCGGCATCAATACGCTGATTTTTTGCTTCTGGCAGTTGCCCGATCTGTTCACAATTGTGAGTTCACAAGACCCGGACAACCTCACGATGGGCGAGGCGCAGGCGTTTTATGGGTATGTCGGCAAAATCTGGACGTATGGATTCCGCCCGATTTTCTTGCAAGATGGGCAGAGCATTGGAGCATTTACCACTTTTACCAGTATGTTTATGCACGCGAATTTTACCCACCTGATTGGGAATATGATCTTCTTGTGGGCATTCGGGCGGCGGTTGGAAGATGCCTGCGGCCCTTGGCGCTTCTTGTTGTTCTATCTGCTGGCGGGGATGGTTGCTACGATGGGGGCGGCTTTTCTGGTCTCGGTCAACAGCGATGTCCCCGGCATCGGCGCAAGCGGGGCGATTTCCGGCGTGATGGGTGGCTATCTCCTGCTGTTCCCCGGCGCACGGATGGAATGCTTATGGCTGATTATCAGCATCCCGCGCTCGATTATTAATCGCTTTTTGCGGCTGATGGGCGGTGAGGCCAAGTATAAAAGCACGATCAAATTACCAGCGATTGTGGTGGTTTTATTGTTTGTCGCCTCGGATATTATCGAGACGTTCACGACGGCACAAACAGGCGAACTGATCGGCGGCGTGAATTATGTCGCCCATGCGACGGGCTTCCTCGCCGCAATTACGATTTTCTTGTTCGTGCGAAAAGATTTAGCTGTGCGCTATTTCGCTGGACGCAGTATATAAAAATGTTTTTAGCGCTTCGATGGTCTGGATGGGCTGCTCGCTTAAAGGACTGTGACCGCAGCGGTCAAACAAGATTAACTTCGCCGCTGGGATATGCTTTTGAATAAGATACCCATTCACCAGCGGCACGGTGCCGTCCTGCTGACCGATGATCGCCAGAGTCGGAGTCGTGATTTCTTTTAAACGCGGCGTTAAATCCACTTTGCGGATTTCGATCAATTCGCGGTAAAACGGGATTTCGCCGCCTGGGTCAATCGCAGCGTGACGGTCTACAGTGTCGATGGGCAGCGCGGTGGGGTCATAAAAGAAGGCACGGTCAAACATGTTGGTGTACCAGCGTAACTTTCTTTTAACGGCGAGCCGCGTTAGCTCCCAGACGGGTGGGAACTTCGCTCCTGCCCAAAAAAAAGGCGTATGCATCCAACGAATCGTCCGCGAAAGTTGTCCAGTGACGACACCCGAAACCACGACGAGCTTGGTTAACCGTTCTGGTGTACTTAAGGCCAGATGTAGCGCAATTTGCCCACCCATTGAATGACCAATCAATGTGAATTTTGGGATCCCTAAATGATCCGCTAGGTCAAGTACCCGCCGCGCTTGTGATGGAATGCTGTAATCACCCTCAACAGGCTTGTCACTGGCGGCATGACCGAGCAGGTCAATCGCTATACAGTAATGTGTCCGGTGGAAGGCTTCAAAAGTCTGCCACCAGTATCCTGCATGGGAAAGCCAGCCATGTACCATCATGAGCGCCGGATTCGCAGGGTCGCCTTTTGTGAGATATGCAATACGTTGTCCATCGATTGTAAAATAATGTTTTCCAGCAATCATCGTTAGCTCTTACGTTATGTGCGCCGGTTAAGTTGACCTTGCAAGCCACCAAGCATCCCTAACGGATTCAGCAAGGTACGCCTAATTTTTACTCAATTGCTGCTATTTGCCAAACGCCGCAAAACCATGGGCTTCCAGAGCCTATTTTTTGCGGCATGTCTAAAGAGATATGGGTGGAAATAAAGTGATAAAAGGCGCTTATTCCTCAGTCATGAGGTGGGTTTCACGCCAGCCGATGATGAAATTAAGCGCGTCTTGCTCCGACCAGACAATGCGTTTACGGGCGTGATCGGGGGTGATTCGCATCCCAAAGAGCAGGATTTCTTCTTGGAAAAATTCACTGACGAGCAGCGCGACTGGAATCCGGCTGGTATCCACGCGAATATTGATAAATTTGCTGGCGCGGCGGGCTGCTTGTAGATTATCATCCAAAAACACCGTCACTTTACGGAAGTCGAAAATTTGCCCACAAACGGGATTAACACCGATGGCAGCATACAATTCATTTAGCCAATCGTAAACCGCATGGGTGACATCCGCCCCTAATTCACCGCGATAGGCGATATGGACGAGACCCGTTTGGGAATCGTAAGAGGCGTTGGCTTGTGGGGTATCAAGGGGGGCAATTATCATCACGGTTTAGACTCTAGTTTAGATAGGCTTACGATATGTCAAAATTGTAACATCGAAGCGTGACGAATACAATTAAGGGTATATAGAATTTTCACAATTCTGTACAGGAAAAAAATACACTATCAGGTATGATGTGTAAGGCAATGTCCTTATCTTTAATTTTTAGGTGAGATTTATGACAACCGAACCCGCACCCCGCCCTGCTTCTCGTCGAGTTGGTTTACGCATTCTCATCACTGTTGCACTGGTGCTGTTGGCAGGTGTTATCTTTGTGATATTTTATGTCGTGCAGCAAACCCAAAAAGACACGATTCCACTCGGTGCGCCCAGTGGCGAACTAGCCTATACCTCGAATGAAGGCGGCTGGAATATCTATGCGCTTGGGACGGATGGCGCAGCGCGTTTGCTCACTGCGGATGGCGATGAGGAAACACCGGACGGCAAACATGATTATTTTGCCAGCTGGTCATTTGAAGGCGATATGTTGAATTTTCTGACTGCACGTACTGGCGAGATGGGGCCAGCGCAGGTGAATCCTGATGGCAGCGAATTACGGACGTTGAGCGTGGCGGAAGCGATTATGTCGCTGTTTGGTGAAGGACGGCTCGACTGGGATCCAGCATGGTCGCCTGCGGACGCGCAAGGCCAAATCCGTGTTGGTTGGTCGTCGCTGCGCGATTTAAACCTTGAACTTTATATGCGTACTGGCAACGATGGGGAGCGCATCCGCCTAACCAACACAGGCGCTCGTGATTGGTTTATGTCGTGGTCGCCGGATGGGACACAAATTCTGTTTTCATCAGATCGTGAAGGCAACGAAAATATTTATAGGATGAATGTGGACACCCTAGAAACCACGCAGTTGACTGATGATCCGTTGGATGATTTGCATCCAGTGTGGGCGCTCAATGGTGAAAGCATTTTGTTTCTGTCTGAGCGTTTGAATGAACTCAAAGACGGATTTCTTGATTTGTACGTGATGAATCTCGATGGCAGCGATCAGCATCCGTTGGGCGTTGACGAAGTTTTTTCTGGCGACCCAACTTATAGCGCTGACGGGCAGCAGATTGCTTATATGTCTAATGAAGAAGGCGATTGGAATATTTACGTAATGGATGTTGATGGAAACAATGTAAGCCGCTTGACCGAAGGTAGCACCGATGAGTTATTCCCGGTGTGGCGGCCTGTTCCGGCGGATGAGGCAGGTTCTTAGTCGTATGTTTTTTTCGCAGTCAAAAACTTGGACTCGGCTTTTGATGCGTTTGGGTGGCGTGGTCGGGGTGTTATGCGTCGCCCTGCTCATGCCGATGCTTATAATCGGACGGCTGCTGCCGCAAGGGCCGCAAGTCGCTTATATGACAGATCGCAATGGCAATTGGGATATTTACGTGCTGGATTGGAATCGGCAGCTCGTCCGTTTGCTGACCGCCGACAGCACAGGCGATGACCGTTATCCGATGTGGTCACGCGATGGCACTCAGCTTGGTTATCACACCAATTCTGAAGGCGATTATGACTTGATGATTCGGAATGCGAACGGCAGCGACCCGCAAATGTTGGAAGTTTCGCGGCGGTTTCAATTCGCCCAAGAAGCGATGATGGATTGGTCGCCGGACGGACGTTATATCAGCTTTCATTCGGACGCGGGACAGCGCTGGAATATTTATCTGACCGACCCAGCGGGCGACCTTACCTATCAAGTGACTGATAACATCGGCGAAAATATCCGCCTTAATTGGTCGCCAGATGGCAAGCGTGTGGCGTTTGCTTCGGCGCGGGATGGTGGGCTGGAAATTTATACCATGACGGTTGAGGAGATGCTGCGGTTTTCTCGCTCGGCGGAAGTCTATGCTCGGCGCATGACGAATAATATCGATGACGATTGGAATCCGGTCTGGTCGCCGGATAGTACGCAGATCGCGTTTATTTCTGGGCGGGATTTTAACCGCGAGATTTACATCATGAACGCCGATGGCACAGAGCAGCAGAATATCACCAATACCCTCGCTGTCGAAGAGCAACATCCTGCTTGGACACCCGACGGCAAAGGGCTGATTTATTCTGCCGCTGTTGAGCCAACAGAAGATTTGTATTATCTCGATCTGGAAACGGGGGAGCGCCGCCGTTTGACGTTTGATAATCGTGGGAATGAAGAAGCGCCGTCGTTGTGGTGGCCTTGATTAAGACAAAAGATCAATATAAACCGCAAAGGCACAAAGATCACAAAGGGAAGCATGATAAAGTCCAATTTTCTTTGTGTCGTCCCTTTGTTCAGGTAGTTCAAAAAGCGCTTTAATAGAAAATAGGACTTACAATGAATCAAAAGATGGCGAAGTAAAGGAACACAGATGGCCTCTTTAGTCTTTCCTCACTATGTTGGCATATCTACTATCAACAGTCCGCCGCAGGGACAATGGACGGCTGCGGATTGGGAAGCGCTGCCAGATGATGAATATCGTTATGAAATCATTGATGGGGAACTTTATATGTCAAAGTCGCCGAGTTACTTCCATCAATGGATTCTCTTGAACCTGTACGATTTAGTAGGTCGCCCTGCACGACAACAAGGCTTGGCTTTTCCAGCGCTTGCGCCAATTGGGGTTTTTATGCCTGGCACAACGCCGGTTCAACCCGATTTTGTCTTGGTTATGGCGCAACACAGCGCCATTATTCATGATCGTGGTATTCAGGGTGTGCCAGATTTAATTGTAGGACTTTCGCTCACGCATTTACCCCACCCCTAAATCCCCTCCCCATTGCATGGAGAGGGGACTTCAAGATGCGTTTTTCTCCCCCTCTCCAAGTATTGGAGAGGGGGCCGGGGGGTGAGGTAAGCGAAAGTCCTGAATTGTTGAAGTCCTTTCACCCGGCAGCCGTGATTATGATGAGGATGTAAAGCTCAAGGCTTACGCACGAGCAGGTGTGCCAGAATATGGCGTTATCGACCCGGAACTGCGCCAATTACGGCTTTATCAGCATCCAGCCACAGATCATTATCCCGCGCCAAGCGTTTTTAAGGAAGCTGAGCAGTGCAGCTTTCGCTGTTTGCCGGGGATTACCTTCCCTTTGAGCGCATTATTTGAAGGCTCGCCTGATACAACGCTTTAAGCGAGGACTTTCCCTATAGATAAAGCGAAAGTCCTTACTATCAATATCGACCTTACGCGAGTTTCGTCAGCAGCGTGAGGCCGCCCACTAAAGCGATCATCGCGCCCCAACAGGCCGCCGCAACGATCACGCACAGCATAACCCGCAGCGCGACACTGGCATTGCCGCGTGCGATAGAACGGCACATCGCCGCCCCACCGAAGCCAATCGCGCCGGGAATTGCGCCGCCGAGCGATGCAACCGGGATCAGGCCACAGGTCAGCATAAACAACCACGCCCACGCCGGGGTTGATCTAGGGCGACGGGTTTTTTTGTTGGAACGCGCCTTGGATGTTGTTTGCGACTGAGGCCGCTCCACGTCACTTTCCGCCGGCTCATAGAGTTTATCTGCCATCCAGTAAGGGATCGTCTCTTCTGTTTTCGGCGCGTGACGGGTAAAGCTGGCGGGAAGTTCGAACCGCACATCTTCCTCGTCCTCATCCGACTCGTAACGTGGTGATTTGGCAGCCGCCGCGCTCAACTGCTTGCGAGCTTTTTCGGCCTGAGTGGGGGACATCAGCCGTTGTTTGGAAACAGCCGTTTCTTCTTCCGCCATCATCGTCTTTAAAAGCGACGTGCCTGCTTTTGGTGCTGGACGACGTGTCGAGACTTGATCGGTGATGTGGGCGGAGGCTTGCGCCAGCACTCTTGATTTTGCCTCAGCGAATCCGCCCTGTGCGGCGGCAGGCTGTTTGCTGCCTGTGGCTACGGCTTCGCGCTTCTGACGGCGGGCTTCTAAGGAGCGCCCATCAATCAGCAGATCATACGTGAAGGTGAAGCCTTCGCCCTCACCGACAAGGCGAATCTGTGCGATACAAAAATGTCCACCAATGTTAAAGGTGTAATCATTTGAATTGATTTTGGAGCGTCGTCCGGCGACAGGCATACCGTCTAAACGAATATCACGGTATTTCATATCCGGCGAATGTTCGATGCTGACACTGTGGATTTCGCCGTCGAGTTTGAAGTTCCATGTTTTATTAGTCATCGCTGATTCTCCCTCAAAAATGCTATGGTTTGTTTAAGTTAACTTAGTTTAGATACACAAACATAATTTTGTTATCGATATGCTAGTATCATAATCCAATAATTGAGGGAGGTTCGAAATTTTAGGAGATTTTTCAGAAGGTTTAAGGGGAATTTAATCCCTTTAACGCTATTCCAACGATCTAATCAATGCCTCTACTTCTTGAATCGCCAACCCCGTTTGCGCCTGCAATACGCCATAGACATAACGAATATGCGCCGCTTGTTGCTTGATGAGCGCGGCACCTTCCGCGCGCATACCGAGTGCTTCTGCATCGCCGCTTAAAGAGAGCGTAATCTCAAACAAGCGCTTGACCGCCGTAATCACCTCAAAATAAGCGATATTCGTCACAGGCTGACCCAACAGCCGCGTATATTCCTGCAAAATCGGTTCGCGCCATTGTGCGCCGCAAGTCACCAGCGTCCACGCCAGATCAAAACGCGGATCGCCTACCGCCAGATTACCCCAGTCGATAACATAAGGCGTTCCGTCCGCCGTGACCAAGATATTGTAGGGGTGGAAATCCCCGTGTATCACGGCTAAACGCTCACAGGGATTTTCTTTGATCTGCGATTCCAACCAATCAAGGACGGGGGCAAAGTCGTAGCGCTTAAAAGTATCAAGGATCACAAGCCGCCCTTCATCGAGCTTCAAACGTAAAAATAAATAGGGGTCGGTTAAATCGAGTGTCGCGGCCTCTGGCGGTAGAAATGGCACCTCATCCAGCGTGTGCAAATCGACAAAAAGCTGGCAAAACGGCGTGATAGGCGCATCTTCAGCATTTCCCTCAAATGCCCTGCCCATCGGTATCCCTTCGATTCGCGCCATGATGATGAACGGCTTACCGATCCAGGCCGGATCGGTTTCCTGATAAAACACCTCCGGCACGGGATACCCCATCGCATGCAGCTTTTTAAGCGAGTCAAATTCATGTGCGGCTTTGCGTCCAGCATTTTCGGAATCGCCGGGATAAGCCCGCAAAATCAGCTTTTGCGCGTCTAAGTCAAACGCGTAAACTTCCGTCTCCCATCCATCACTGATCGCCGCGAAATGTGTAATCAGCGCGTTTTTATGAGCGGGAAGTTTTTCTTGAAAATAGGTCAGAAGCTGGTCTTGCAGCAAATAAGCGTCGTTCATGATCCGATCACACCGAGTTCTTTGCCAACGGACTCGAAGGCGGTGAGTGCCTGCTCAATGTCGCTCTGGCTATGAGCGGCGGTATTCATCACGCGGATACGCGCTTTACCTTTCGCCACCGTCGGGAAGCCAATCGCCATCGCAAACACGCCATTTTCAAACAGCTTTTTGCTGAACTGCTGTGCTAGCGAGGCTTCTCCAAGCATGACGGGGACAATCGGCGTGGCACTATGTCCAATATCAAAGCCGAGCGCCGTCATCTCACGCTTAAATAGGGCGGCATTGCTCCACAACCGTTCCACCAACTCGTCGGATTCTTCCAAGATTTCGACGGCTTCCAAACAAGCCGCCGCGTCGGGGACGGTCATCGCGCTGGAAAAGAGGAAAGGCCGACCACGCTGGCGAATCCAATCGATAATCACCTGCTTGCCTGCCACGATTCCACCCACGACTCCAAATGCCTTGCTCATCGTCCCAACTTCAATATCGACCTTACCATGCAAATCAAAATGATCGACGATCCCGCGTCCGCCGCGTCCCAGAACGCCTTCGCCGTGTGCATCATCCACCATCAGCAAAATATCGTGCGCTTTAGCGATCTCATACAGTTCGGGCAGCGGCGCGATGTCGCCATCCATACTAAATACGCCGTCACTGACGATCAATCGCCGTCCATATTCGGTTGTTTCGGCGATTTTGCGCCGTAAATCATCGGTATTGTTATGTTCATAACCGACGATAGTAGCGCGGCTGAGGCGGCAGCCGTCGATGATGCTGGCATGATTCAGCGCGTCCGAAAAAATCACATCGCCCTTACCGACCAGCGCGGGGATCGTCGCCAAATTCGCCGTGAAACCGCTTTGCAGCGTAATCACAGCTTCGGCATGTTTAAATTCCGCCAGTCGCTGCTCCAACTGCTTATGCAGGCTCATCGTCCCGGCAATCGTCCGCACCGCGCCGGGGCCAATGCCGTATTGGTCTATCGCTTTTTTGGCGGCTTCTTTTAATCGAGGATGATTCGCTAATCCCAGATAATTATTGGCGCAAAAATTGAGTACCTCGTGTCCGTCCACGATAATCCGCCCATCCATCGCGCTTTCGATAGTACGGATAGTGTTGAACAAGCCCTGCGCTTTCAGTTCGTCGATTTGCTCCGCCAGATACATCGTTTTGCCGTCAGTTTCGTAAGTCACGATTTTTTCCTTTTCGATAAAAACATAATTGCGTTGATTTTACGCCTTTTTTGCCTAACTTGTCGATTTTGTCTATCCTCATGCGTAACTTGTATAGATGCTTATTTTGCTTATCAAGGAGACCATGCTCATGCGTTATCTACTGCTCGTCTATAGTGATCCCGCTGTCGAAGAACGTCCGATGGAAGAATGGATGGCGTTTCACAATAAATACGGCACAATTGGCAAATTCCAGACTGCGGATCGGCTGCACGATGTGACCAGCGCCACCACCGTTACCGTCAAGGATGGCAAGACGATGACCACCGACGGCCCTTTTGCAGAGACCAAAGAGCATCTCGGCGGGATTTACATCATCGCCTGCGATCATCTTGACGAAGCGATTCAGATCGCCTCGGAATGCCCCGCCGCCAAGACCGGCAAGATGGAAGTCCGTCCAATTTTTGATATGCCAGAAGCATAAATCCTAAACTACAAAGGCGCGAAGATCACGAAGAAAACGTAATCTTCTTTGTGTCCTTTGTGCCTTCGTGGTTCACTATCCAAAATGAGAGGAGATAAAAAGCGGAAGATGAGACGCAAAGGCGCGAAGAACGCCAAGGTTCGCAAAGAAATTGAGGCGGAAAAAGAAAACGTAATCTTCTTTGTGTCCTTTGCGCCTTCGTGGTTCACTATCCAAAATGAGAGGAGATAAAAATGGCAAAAGATTCACAGCGACTCGAACAAGAATTTATCGTCAGCGCCCGCGATAAAACTGGGCATGATCTGCCGGAATGGATAGCAATTCTGCAAGCCAAGGGGGAAAGCAAAACCAACACGCTCATCAATTGGCTGAAAACCGATCACAAGTTGAACCACATGCAGGCCACCTTCTTAACCGGAATTTACCTGAATGACGGTCAGCCTGTTTATGATTACGCGGCAATGTTCGCCAAACTTTTCGAGGGCCAAGACGCGCTGATGCCTGCTTATCGCGCCCTCGAAATGCGCGTGTGTGAACAGATTGAGGATGTCGAATTTGTGCCGACACGGGCGTATGTCTCGATTGAAGGTAAGCGCTGTTTTGCCTGTGCCACATTCACGCGCACGAACATTCGCGTCGGGCTGGATTTGGGTGATCTACAGCTTGACGAGACTATCCAGAAAGCCAAGAGCCTCGGCGCGATGCCGAACTTGACTCACATGGTCGAGATCAGCACGGCGGCGGACGTGGATGATAGGCTGCTCGATTTGGTGGGGCAGGCCTATAAACGGGCGCATAAGCTGTGAGGTAATTTTTCGCTGCTTTCTCCCAGACACAAATTAGGGTATCCTCCTGATAAGAACAAATGTCTGGGTGGAGCGCATGAGTCCGACACATCACATCATTGAACAGACTTTTCACGCTGCGTCGTCACGTATTCTGGCGACCCTTATCAGCCGTTTTGGAGATTTTGATCTCGCGGAAGATGTGCTGCAAGAGGCGTTCATCATCGCGCTGGAAACGTGGTCACGCGATGGTATTCCACCTAATCCCGGCGGTTGGATGATGGTGACGGCGCAGCGCAAGGCGATTGATCGGCTGCGGCGTGGTAAAACGCTGGAGAATAAGCTAGTGCTGCTGGCAGATGATCTAAGTGAAGATGAAGAAGAGGTTGAGTTGAACACGATTCCAGATGAACGCCTTAAACTGATGTTCACCTGCTGCCATCCCGCGCTGGCGAAGGATGCCCAAATCGCACTGACTCTCCGCACACTCGGCGGCCTCACAACCGACGAAATCGCACGCGCTTTTCTTGTTCCTGTCGCAACGATGGCGCAGCGCTTGGTGCGCGTCAAACGTAAGATCAAGGAAGCGGGTATTCCTTATCGCATTCCGCCCGCCGATCTCATTGCAGAACGGCTGGATTCGGTGCTTTCGGTCATCTATTTGATTTTTAACGAAGGCTATGCAGCGACAATGGGCGACTCGCTCATCCGGCATGATCTGTGCGCGGAGGCTGTGCATCTTGCCCGTGTTCTCACGGAATTGATCGTGGTCGATCCGCAGTTGAACGAATCCGCTGAAGCGCTCGGTTTATTGGCGCTGCTGCTGCTGCATGATTCGCGCCGCGCTGCCCGTATTGACAACGAAGGGAATCTCGTCGTGCTGGAAGATCAAGATCGGACGCGCTGGGATCAGGCGATGATTGCGGAGGGAACAGCCCTACTCGAAAAAGCGGCTGCGCTGCGACAACCGGGGATGTATCAACTACAAGCGGCGATCAGTGTCGTCCATGCTCAGTCTAATTCTTTTGAAGACACAGATTGGGCGGAAATTGCTGCGCTCTATCGTGAGCTGTATAAACTAAATCTGTCGCCGATTGTCAATCTCAATTGGGCGGTAGCAGTAGCGATGTCTGAAGGCTATACGTATGGGCTGGAATTGATCGAAAAGATTACGCGCTATCATGACCTGAGCGAATATGTACCCTATCATGCTGCCCGCGCTGATCTACTACGCCGGATTGGACAAACAGAGGCTGCCCGTGCTGCTTATCAACAGGCGCTTGACTTGTGCCAGAATGAAGTCGAACAGCGCTATTACCGACGGCGGCTTGCGGAGTTAGGGGATTGAGCAACCCTTCTCTATCGAAGAGCCGTACTTGAGGGTTATTCGTCTGCTGGTTGTTGTTCGAGGATATTTAGGAAAGCAGCGACATTGATGATTTGTGTTTCGCCATATCGTTGTAGAACGAGCAAATCCTTATCTTCGCTAATCAGATAAGTCGCTTCAGCTCCAATCGGAGAACAATCGCCCACAAGCCGACTTATGATTGAGGAACGCCCGAAGAAAAATTTGCGTATCAAAAACGACTTTAATAGAGTCGGTCACGCCGCACCGCGTCCAGTTCTTCGTCGATCAATTGATCGATTTCGGTTTCGGTCATATCGGTTGCTGCTTCCCGAACAGGCGCGAACAAGTCATAAAGTGCCTTTGCCCAAGGCGACCCTGTCCCATTTTCTTGCTGTAAGTATTCGATGAACTGCCCGACCTTAGCGAGGTGCTGCTGCGAAAGTGCGTCCACCGCTTTATGAATACAGGACTTTCGCTTACCTCACCCCCCGGCCCCCTCTCCAATACTTGGAGAGGGGGAGAAAAACGCATCTTGAAGTCCCCTCTCCATGCAATGGGGAGGGGATTTAGGGGTGGGGTAAATGCGTGA
>Ga0209591_10003139_pt1 | contig 19339 bp, 7 predicted proteins | sample MAT01_FD_187207 | JGI IMG/M metagenome (GOLD analysis project Ga0209591, IMG submission 187207) | Freshwater microbial communities from Lake Fryxell liftoff mats and glacier meltwater in Antarctica - MAT-01 (SPAdes) (version 2) | ecosystem: Environmental > Aquatic > Freshwater > Ice > Liftoff... | reverse complement strand
TTCGCGGCATCGAAACCGCGACGGAACGAACCGTTAGTGATCTTGACGCTGCCAATGCCGCCCGAGCGGCTGAGGATCGACCCGCCAAAGTCGCCGGTGATGACGACCGAGGGGATGCGGCCGAAGACATCGATATAGGCCTCTGAGACGAGGTCGCCCGTTGGCGTGCCGTTGACCCGGCCCATCGAGATGGACCCGGTCACATTGCCCGAGACGGTGATGTAGCTGTAGATCGCGCCCGCTGCCGTAATCGAGCCGATGTTGCCCGAAACCGCGATGCTGTCGCGGGGGGCGAACGCCGAGCCGGGACGATCACCGATGTTGCGGCCGGCCGTGATGCTCGTCACCGTCGTCAGCGCGTCGACGCTGGCCGCCATGTCGCGACCGGCACGGATCGTGCCGATCGTGCCGTCGTTGGAGTCGGTCGTCACGATCGAGCCGTTGATGTCGCGACCGGCCTGGATCGTGCCGATCGGTCCGCTGCTGCTGATCGAACCGGTGAAATCGCCACCGGCGCGGAGCGTGGTGATGCGGCCGTCAGGACCACTCGAGAGAATCTCGGTATTGGTGATGTCGCCACCCGCCGTAAGCGTCGTGATACGGCCGGCGATGCGCACGCTCGTGGAGCGGATGTCGTTGCGAGCCGTGATCGAATCGGCGCGACCGCTGACAATCTGCGATGAGCGGATTGAGCCGCGGGCATCGAGCCTGGAGAGCGTCGCGTCAACTTGAATGTTGGCGCGGGTGAAGTTGGTAGCGACAATGCCCTGCGTGATGCCCGCCTGAGCATCGACATAGAGGTCAGTGATATCGCGAACGGCAGTGATCGAACGGATGTTGGAGGCCGAGAGAATCTGGGCCTGGCGGAACTCGAGGGGCTCGCCGAACTGCGTCGAGTTCTTGAACTCAAGCGCACTCACGGTGCCGATGCCCACCAGACCGCGAGCCTCGATCGTCGAAGCGTCGAACGCCGCGTTAGTGATCTGCACGTTGTTAATGGTCGTGCCGAACACGGTCGAGCGGAAGAACGGGCTGTTGGTGCCGATGACCGAGCCGACCGTGCCCGAATCGACTGGTGCGTCCAAGGCGTCGAGCTGCGGCGGATTGGTGCGCCGGGCCGAGTACCAATACGAATCCCACGTGGCGGCCGCGATGTACGCACCGTCGTAAATGCCATTGGTGAGAGACACCGAGTTCACGCCGCCGAATCCGATGATCACACCCTCGATGCGAACGCCCGCGTAGCGGGTGCCGCCGATGATGCGATTGATCACGCCGGTCGCGAAGATGCCCGCATCGGCGAACGAGTCGTTGCCGACGCTCTTGAGGCCGTCGCCAACATCGATGATGCCGATCGCCGCCGCGGCGACCACGCCGCGAATGCCGTCATACCCACCGGGTGCCGTGATGCGATCGTCGTTGACCGTCATCCGCACAATCGTGCCGTTCATCACGTTCACATCGCCAACCGCGCCGGCCACCGAAATGTTCTGAATGCCGCCCTGGCGAACCACCAGGCCGTTGAAAGTCACATTGCCGGGAGCGCCGATGTCTTCAAGCGTCGGGTCGTCAGTGCCCGCATTATCCGCGCCGGGGTTGAAGGGCGTGAAGATGCCGCCCGCGCCGTCGCCGATGAGCGGGTTGAGCACGCCCGCCGGGATGACGATCGGATCGCCCACAGCCTGAGCGGCGGCATCGTCAGCGACGACGAGACCGAGTTCAACGCCATAGCGAGCGCCGTCGCACAGACTGAGGTTGGGAAGGTCGGTGTAGCCGAGATTGCCGCGCGTGATGCTGAGTGAGTTGAGAGTTTCGACATCCGCCACCACGATGTCGCCGCCGACGGTGGTGTTGGTAATCGAGTTGTACGTGCCCGTCGCATCAAGGCGGAACACGTCCACTTCCGCCGAGCCTCTAAAGCGAATACTCGACGAGTTGGTGAGCGTCGATCCGGCTGTCGCCGCGACAGTCAGGCGGCCAATGCCCACCCGGCCCCCGGACTGACCCTCAATAACGAGAGACGCGCCGCCGGTGAGATTGGCATTGAGACCCGCGATGGCCACACCCTGTGAGCCCTGGATCGGCAGGAACACGATGGTTGCAAACGAGGCCTGGGCCTGACTGATGTTGCCGCCGTCGATCTTGATGCGGTAGACCGAGCCTGAGTCGTCGGTAATGGAATACGTCTGGTCGTAAGCGATGACCTGGAATGAGTTCTCGACGGGCGGTGAGGAGTTTGCAAAGCCAGTGGATATCTGCCCGATTTCCGCGAAACGGATATCAGAGCCAATACCCATGTTGATCGTCGGGTTACCAACGGCGATCCGCGGCGTAACAAAGCGGCCGATGACCGAGTTGTCCGAAGTCCTGATGGTGGTGCCGATGCCGGCGATGAACTCACCCACGATGAACTGGCCGATATTGCCCGGGCCGCCGGCTGTGCCGGTGTTGATCACCACCGGGCCCGCAACCGTCGGAGCGTTGTCGGTGTTGGAGTCGCCCGCCAGAGCGCCCGAGACCAGGAACGAGCCGATGCTGCCGCCAACGTTAAGGACGAGTGACTCGACATCGACCTGATCAAGCGGGGTCGAGCCGAAGAACCCGCCGACCTGGAAGCGGCCGAGGTCACCGCTGATGTTGAACGTGGCATTCACGAGGTCGCCCGCGAAGCGAAGCGAGCGAACACTGCCGGTGACGTTGAGCGTCGACTGATATCCCAGGAAGGCGTTGACATCTTCGCTGGTCTGAATGACCGCCGGCGCGGGAAGCACGATGGCCTCGTCCTCGCCCTGGAACTGCGCACCGGTGACAAAGCGGCCGACGTCGCCGCGAACGTCGATGAGTGAGTACGTCTTGGCACCGCTCTTATAAGAACCGAGGGAGACAGGCGCGATACCCGAGAGCTGGATCTGATAGGTGAGATCCGGGTTCTGCGGGGTGTTCTGCGGTGGGTCAGCCGAGAGCACGATGTAGTACGTGTCGGTCTGATCGGGCGTGAAGCTGAGCTGGACCGAGACCGGCTGGTTGGGCGTGCGGGCGGCATCAAGGAACGAGAACTGGTTGCTGACGAGCGTGCGTCCGTCGGCATTGACAATGCGCACGAAGACCTGCTGGAGCGCGGCCTGCGATGACGCCGGCGGCGGGAAGAAGCTGGCGCTCAGCGAGATCGTCTCGCAGCCGATAGCAGTGAACGCGAAAATGTCGGTCTGATCGGTCGCCGAAATGGCGTCCGAAGCGCCGATCGATCCGTTGATGGTCACCGCGCGCAGCGGGCTGCCGACGTATTCGGCGCCGTCGAGGTAGCCGTTGCGATAGCCCGCCGTGCCATAGGGCACCACGGCGCGGCCGCCGCCAAGAATCGCGCCGAACGAGCCGGCGTTGTAATCGGCTTCAGGCGTTTGCGAGGCGGGGTTGATCCCGAGCACCTGCTCGAGTTCCTGATAGCGGATGAAGTCGGTGTGAGCGATGTTGGGGTCGCGCTGATCGTTGAGCACCGTGACCGGCGAGAGGTTGCGGCCACCGAACTGCATCTGACGCACGGCGCCGATGATGAAGATGCGGGCACCGGTAGCCTCAAGCGGACGAGGCGGATTGCCCGGGGGTGGGAAGTCCGGTGGGCCGTTGGGCTGGTTGTCGTCGATATAGACGCCGCCCGAATCGCTGGCCACGCTGAAGAGGCCAACGTCACCATCAATGAGCACGCTGCCGGGGAGGTAGCCAACCGCAAAACGGCGGGCCGAGCCGAAGATGTGGCTGGTGCCGTGGACGATGCCGTGCACGGTAATATCACCAACCGACTGACCGACGGCCGAGAAAATCCCCTGCATGTCACCCGAAGGGGCCGCGTTGGGAACGAGGAACTGGCCGGGGGCGATCTGCACAATCGGGTTGGCGGCGAGAGCATCCTCGATGGGCTGACCGCTGTAGTTTACGGGAATACGGCGGAAGGGAGGGCCGGCGATGAGCTGCAATGGAGCCGGGCCGGGACCGGCGGGGCGGCCGACCTCGTCAGTGAATCCACCACCGGTGCGCGTCCCCAGCGGGCCCGCGGGCGAGCCGCGCGCCACCGGGAACGACGAGGGGAGATCCTGCATCACCTGTGCCGCGGGATTGACGCCGTGGTACAGGATCGGATCGCGATTGTCACGCACGAAGGGCGAGCCGATGACGACCGAGCCGGTGCCGTTGGGCAGGCCGAACACGATGCCGTTGGCGCCATCGTTACGGATGAAGTAGCCAAAGCGACCCGCAGTCTCAAGGTCGGTCAAGTTGCCGATCGTGGCGTTGATACCGGCCCCGGCGAATGAGTCCGTGGGCTCATTATAATCGCCGGCGGTGGCGCCGTAGACCGTGAGGTTCGCGGTGCCTGCGCCGAGCGCGGGCGCGATGCCGCGGAGATTGCGCGGGGTCTGCGTGTTGCTCAGCACAATGCGGCCGATGCCGTCGTTGTATTCAGGCACGCCGTCGTCGTTGGCGTCGCCGAGCAGATAGGGAACCACGCCCTCGGGCTCGCCGGCGCGCAGCGTGGGGTGGAACGGACGGCCGTAGAGGTCAAACACCTCGGCCATGGCCGGGAAGTATCCGCCGATGCGGTCGATATTGATGCCGCCGGCATCGGTGCCTGCGCCGCCCACGCGCGAGAGACGGACCGTGTCAAACGCCGCTGAGAAGTTCGTGATGGCTTCTTCAAAGCCGACATCAAACTCGGTAAACGCCGCGTCGGGATCGGCCGCGCTGACGTTGGTCTGGGTATCAAACAGGAAGACCTGGCCGGCCGGGTCGTTAACGCCGGGGGCCGGGTTGGCAAACTGGACCGCCAAGTTCTGCAAATCGGCCGACGAAAACGTACGAATCACCCGACCGTTACGGATGAGTTCAACCTGCGTGCCGTCGTCGAGGCCGCTGGCGCCGGCGATGAACGAGAAGTTGGTGAGCGGACGGGGCGCGCCCCGATCGTCAAGGTATGAGAAGCTGATGGTCTGCGTCCCGGTGAGCTGCGCCGCCAGCTCATTGCTTTGGCCGCTGGGATCAATGCTCGGCCGGTCACCCGGCAGATAGTTGCCCAGGGCGATGTTGAGGCGGTTGCTGTCGGGATTGAGCAGCAACTGATCGGCGGTGAACTGGCCGGCCGGAACGCCCGCGCCGTCGTTGAAGCGCTCGACGGCGCTCACGCCGCGCAGGCGGCCGTTGTTGAACGTCACGCCGTCGCCCAGGCCACCGGTGAGGTCGTTGTCAAGGCCTGTGAATGCGAACTGGGCGGTGCGAACGCGGGTTTGGGTGAAGGTGTTGAAGCGGCCGGGGGGCTGCAGGAGCGCCATGTCGTCGATAATGATGCCAGCATCGTCAAGGCCGACCGAACCATCGCGGCGGATCCGGATGGTCTCGAACGTCTCAACTGCCGACTCGTTGGTCGGCGTGTTGGGGTTATCGCGACGGCCGATGGCATAGCGGAAGGATGGCAAGTTTTCCACTCCGGGGAACTCGCCCGGGACGCGCGCTGCGCCGAGAATCGTGACCCTGCCAACTTGTCCGGGTGCGATGTCGGGCGTTGTACCGAAGTCCGCGACCCCAATGACAGAAGCGTTGAGTTCGACTGCCGTATACGTATCAACGACGCGACCCTGCTTGACGAGTTCGACGATTGTGCCAGCGTTCAACTCGCCCTGAGCCTGGGCCTTGATGTCGTCGATGATCACGCCCGAGGATGCGAGCCCGCCCGCGGCGGTGTGCAGGAAGCGGACCTCGTCAAAACCGGCCGCGAGATCAAGCCTGTATTCTCTGCCTTGATTCAGATCGGTTGAGTCGATGTACGGGGTCAGGGCCACGACCGCCGTCGCCAACTGGGCGGGCGAACGAGTGTCGACGACCACGCCGTCGCGCACCAACTGGACCTGGGTAGCCGGGTCGAGGGTGCCGCGACCCGAGGCGGTAAAGTCGTCAACACGCAACTGGCCGTTGCCCGCGAAGGTATAGCGGACCTCATCAAAGCCCGCAGCGCGGGCAAGTGTGATGTTTCCGGCCGCGTTCTGAAGGGCCGCTACCGCGCCCTGCGTCAGGGTCTGCACCACCGTGCCGCGATAAAGCAGTTGCACGCCGAAGTTGACCGTTGGCACGTTGAGAACGAGGTTGTTGTTGCGGAACGTGAACGTATCGAAAATGCGACTCACGCTGGCAAAGTCCTCGGTGCCCTTGACAAACGCCGAGACAGACTGCCCGGCTGCCAAGTTCGACTGGACCTCAAGACCCGTACCTACGGTCGCAGGTGCCACCGGCGCAGGAATATTAATGTTGGCGGTGGCACCACCGTTGGGCCGGAAGGCAAAGAGCTGCCCCGCCATGGCGGACAGCACGGTTCCAGCCGCGTCGATAGCGAGCGGCGGCGTCGCCGTCGCCATGTCGAGGTTGGTGGTGGCCGCAAAGCCCGGCGTGCGGAACCGGAACCGCGTCACGAGCCGGGCGATGGTGTTTGAAACGTTCTGCTCGGGACCGGTCACAGTCGCAGGATCGGTGACCTGCACCACGCGAACCCCAAACTGAGCCCCGACCCCCGCGCCGATCACGGTGCCGATATGGCCACCGGTGGTGCCGCCACCGCCACCGATCGCCAAGGGAACGACGTAACTCGGAACCACCGCCCCGCCGGCAAAATCGAACTGAATATTCGACGGCCCAACCGGCGTCTGATTCGAAATCAATGGATAGTTGGGGAATGCCACGGGGTCCGGCTCGGTGTTGAAATCTTCCACCGTGAAGAGGTTCGGGGTCGTGAACTGGGCTTGACGAACCCCACTCAGACCGGTGCTGCGCTGCTGGAAAGTTGACGTGAACGTGCCCGTCGGCAGACGGAACTCGACCGACTGATCATCCTGCACGCCGAAGAACAACTGAGCACCGCCTGAAGTGGAGTTGCCGGTGACGATGCTGGGCGAAAGATCGGGAGTGGCCGCGCCGTAGTTGAAGTGCCGAAGCTGAACGAACGATGTCGGCGCCGCCGTGTCGGTGCCGGGGATCGGTCGGAAGTTGAAGGTCGGGATCGCATCGCCCGGACGCGTGCCGATCTGGCCCGGGGCAACCGTGTTGTTGCCGCGCGGTCCCTGCGGACTCAGGATGCCGTCGAGGGTGCGCAGGTCGGCGTCGAAGTTCTGGGTGATGGGCGTTCCCGCGGTGAACTGGCTGATCTGCTGGCGCACGATCGGCACAAAGTAGTTGGCGCTGATGGATGCACCGGCAAGGCCGGCACCGATCGCGCCCGTGCCGAACGGCAGGCCGAACTGCAGGAGTGAGTACGGGTCGGCGGTCAGCGCAAAGAGCAACTGGCGGGCTTCGAGCGCTTCGATGGCGCGCGCCTCAGGTGCGGTGCCAGCCTTCGATGCCAAGCCGATCGCCTCGTTGCCGAGGCGCTTCTTGCCAATCCCCTTGCCAAACATGTGCGCGCCGAACGTGCCGGCGCCAGAAGTGAGCGAAACAGAGTTGAGGCCAGACAGGTCCTTCCGATTCATGCCGAACTCCTCGATTCGATCTGCATTTCAACAGAGCGACGGACAAACTACTGAAAGAGCACCTTCAGGGACAAACCGGGACGACGGCCACCATCGAAGTGACGCGATCTTGGACGACATCTCGGGACAAACTCACGAAACTACAATGATTCCGAGTGGAATCTCGCCACACAGCGACCAGCTACCAACCCGACACACACCCCGCCCAGCACCAACCGTGCGGAGAACGTTCAAGCGTACCGACTCCGAACGGTTCTCGCTACTGGTTCTCCGATTTCACTCGCAAGTCGCCTCACGGTAAACAGCCGCCTAATCGGGGGCCACTCGAAAAATCAGCCGCCAGACTCGACACCGCCAGGAACAGAGTCGCACGGATGAGAGTTCACCCGCACGCGCAACCCGACCGCGTCCCGATCGCTCGGCCTGAAGCTCTCCTATACGCGGACTCTGACGGAGCGGATGCTCCCGCCCGCGCCAGAATTTTACACTTTTCCAATTTCCTCTCCGCGTGCCCTCGCGGCCGCGATTGCCGCGCAAATCACGTTCAAAACGCGGTTTTCATCCAGCACCCCAACCGCCGCCGCCGTCGTTCCGCCTCGGCTCGTCACGCTTTCGCGCAGCGCGCCCGGCCCACGATCGATACCCGGCTCAGTCCCGCTCTCTCCCAGCAGCCGCGCCGCCCCCAGCAGTGTCTGACCCACGATCACCCGGGCCTCCGCGGCTGAAAATCCCAGCTCGCACGCCCCCTTTTCCATCCCCTCGGCCAGATAGAACAGGTACGCCGGACCCGATCCCCCCACCGCCGTAAACGCGTTCATCATCGCTTCGTCTATCTCGCACACCCGCCCCACGGCCTCAAACACCGCCTTTACGGCCCCTATCTCCTCGGCCGTGAGCGCTCCAGCTTGCGGCCGAGCAATCGCCGTCATGCCCGCCCCGATCGAGGCTGGCAGGTTCGGCATCACGCGAACCACCCGGCTTGAGTCACCAGCGGCTTCGCGCAGGCGTCGCACCGTCACGCCGGCCATGATCGATACCACCACGCCACCCCGTGAAGCGCCCTCGTGAATCGCGGGAGCCACATCCGCGAAATACTGCGGCTTCACCGCCACCAGCATCAGGTCCCCCGGCCCGACCATCTCCGCCGCCTCAGCCGCCTTCTCGAATACCGCTATGCCCGCAGCCGCAAACTCGGCCCGTTTGCCGCCTTCCGGCTCGGCGACCGCCGCTCGCTCAGCCCAGACCACCCCGGCCGCGATCGCCCCGCGCAGGATCGCACCTCCCATATTGCCCCCACCGATCACAATGAGCCGACGGCTGCTCATCCCGCCACTCCAGTTGCGGCGCTCCGCGTCCACAGTGCCAGATTCGCGCCCACCGTGCCCGGCAGGCCACGCCCCTCCACTTCCACCAGCACGCGCGTGCCCGCCGCTGAAAACTTGCTCTTCACCGTCGCAAAGCAGATCGCGGCTCCACCCAGCATCGGGCTCACCGCCGAACTGGTCACGCCGCCAATCACGTCCGGCTCTGCCTCGGCGCTGGCCCCCCCCGCCGCCGCCGTCAGCACGGCCGCCCCACACTCAGGCTGCTGCTCCTCGCCGACCGTTGGCCCTCGCTCGCCGGGTTTGTCGTCGATCCGCACCGCGACCACCTTCTGCTTGGGGCTGCCCAGCGACTGAATCCGGGCCACGATCTCTTGCCCGAGGTAGCACCCCTTGGTGAAACTCACGCGCGAACTCAAAACGCCGCTCTCGTGCGGCAGCGATTCGGGCCCGTAATCCAGCAGATATATCGGCGAGCCTCCCTCGATGCGCGCCACGTTGAACGCCGCCCATCCAATCTCCCGAAGATGAAACTCACCCTTCACGTGCGTGAACGCCTCGTCCTCCGCGCCGCGAAGATGCTCGGCGCCCAGCTTCATTAACGCGCCATACACCGCGCTCGCGCCGCTCGCGGGCACGAACAGTTCGGCCCCGGGGTCGCCCGTCATATCCCGACGCGCCACCAGCACACGCTCACCCCCAATCGTAATCTCCACCGCACCAAGCGGCCCCAGTCCCGCAACGTCTCCCGAGCCCGACGCAGCCGCCAGCACCGCCAGCGCCTCTGGCCCATGCAGCCCTAACCGATGCCACGCCTCGGTCACGTCCGAGATGGCCGCGTCCTCGCTGATGATGTACGACCCGAGCCCCTCAACCACGCGCGCAGCCGCGTGCACGTCGACATCAACAAGGATCGAGTTGGCCGTTCGCACCAAAAACAAGTCCGCATCAATGCGACCTTTGCGCGAGAGCCAGAACGCCTGCCGGCATTGACCGGCCTCGAAACCCTTGAGTTCCTGCGTCAGCATGCGGTTGAGAAAGTCCGGCCCGTCGCCGCCGCTCACTTGCACCACCGCCCGCTGCGGCAGGTCGATCAGCCCTGCGCCCTTGCGCACGGCCGCGTATTCAAGGTCAATCTCGCCAAACGTCTGCACGACCTCCACGCCCGGCCCATATTCGGCCGTGACGGCCTCGCGGTCATGATGTTGCTTGAGTAAGGGACTCGTTCGAGCCATGGTTTGACCACTCCGTGAAAACCCTCGCCGTTCTGGCAGCCGCGGTCTCGGGGTTTCCGCGCAAGCGTACGAGCCCTTTCGGGGCACTGGCCGCAAACTCACAGTGCTGTCGTCCTAACAAAATCCTTTATTCGCGCTGCAGATCGCCACCAAACCCGGCCCAGCGTCAGGCTCGCCCAAAGTTGGCATCCACCGAACTACTCGATGCGAACTCGCAGGGCTTCTGCACGCCGTACCGTCTGCACGACCGGTGCGCGGTCAACCCTCTCGCGTCCTGCACAAACATCCAACCGTTGTCCCGGAGTTCCCTTCATGCGTTCCTCACTCGCCAGCTCACTCGGCCTGATCACCCTGCTCTGCATCGCGGGCTGCAACAACGCCCCCCGCGGCGATGAAGCCGGCCGAATCTCACCCAACGAGTCCACCAAGCTTGATCAGCGCTCGCCAGAAGCCAACGCCGTCTACCTCCAGGAACTAGCCAATGAGGTCGCTCAGCGCATGGCCTCCGGCATCGCCACGATCTCCGACATCACCGGCTCGCCCACCAAGGTGGCCATCGAGCTCGGCCGCATCGATAACCGCACCCGCACCCCCAGCAGCGACTTTGAAATCGTCCGCCGTCGCGTCTTCATCGCCATGCAGCAGAGCGATTACATCAACCGTTTCTGCACGGTGTATGAATCCCCCGAAACCATGGACGCCGAATACGCCCGCCTTGCCCCAAGAGGCGCACCCGATCGCCTCGACGAAGGCCGCGGCGGCAGCGGTGGAACCCAGCGCAATCGGCCCGACCTCGTCTATGTGCTCAACGGTTGGTTTGGCGAGACCGTTCGCGGCGGCGGCCTGCAGAGCGACTACTACTTCGAGCTCACACTCACGAACCTCGCCACCCGCAAAATCGTCTTCGCTTCCCAGAAGATTGAGAAGCAGCTCCGCTGATTCGCCCCGGCTTTCGTCCTCCAGAGCAGCACGGCATGCGCCATCGCGTCTTCCTTCCAATGCCCGGTGCGAGTGCGGCGATCGTTCTCGCCCTGCTCAGCGGCTGCGCGCCCGACGGTCGCCAGCAGGCCGCTCCGTTTGGTGCTGAGCCCGCGCGTTCAACTCGGCTTCGTTCCTCTGACCTTGACCTCACCATCGCCGCCACCGTGCAGCAGCTCGCCGCCAGCCCCTTCATGACCGCCCGAACCGCCTCGTCGCCGGTGGTCCGCCTCGTGCCGCGCGGGCTTGAGAATCAATCCTCTGACCGCATCAGCGTCGCCGACCAATGGGTGGCCGTCTCGCGCATCCTCTTTGATCCCGGCATGCAGCGATTGCTGGGCGAAAAGAACGTCATCCTGCAAATGCCTCCAGACGAAATGTCCCGCGTGCGCCGTGTCAGCGGCCTCGTCGCCCCCGACAGTGTCGATCTTCGCGCCGATCCTGAGCCCGCCACCCACATCATCAAAGCCGTCATCCGCTCCATGACCCGCGTTGGCTCGGAGACTTTGACCAAATCCAATCAGCGCAAAGAAACATTCGTTGTCACGTACGAAATCACCGACGTCGCCACCAGGCAAATTGTCTGGGCCGGTGAAACAACGTTCGCCCGTATCGCCCACGGCCTTGTCGCCGACTGATCCCCTCACGCTCCTCGATGCAAATGTCCCGACGCTGCCCCAGCCAACCCGCCCGCCTCCGCCGCCGCCTCGCCAGCGCAGGTTTCTGCGCGTCCGCCTCCCTTGCCACACTCTTGCTCGGCGGCTGCAACACCTACGTGCGTGATGACGGCGCCATGCGCATGGCCGCCGACGGCCAGTTCGGTGCCGCCCGCGAGCGCGTGCTCGCCCGCGCCACGACAGACCCCAAAGACCGCTCCTTCATGCTCGACCGCGCCAAACTCGTCGTGCTTGCGCTCGCCGATGGCGTCCCCGAAGCCACCGAAGTCGGCGTCGATCGCCTCTACGACGGCCTCCGCACCCAGGGCCTTAACGACGACAAAACCGTCGCCTCGTTCGTCTTCGGCGAGAGCGGCGTCCGCATCTACAAAGGCGAGCCCTTCGAGCAAGCCATGGGCTACTGCTACGTCGCCATCTTCGACGGGCTCCGCGGCGATTGGGGCAACGTTCGCGCCGCCGCCAACAACGCCCTCTTCCTGCTCCGCGATTTCAGCAGCGCCCTCCAAGCCCGTGGCGTAGCAACAACCGAGGGCGAACCCCCGACAACCGACCAGGTCCTCGCCGCGGCGTCAAAGTCGAATAAACCCGATTCGCTCGGCATCGACTATCGCCCCGTTGCCTCTGACTTCGAGCTCGGCTACGTGCTCAAGGCCGTCGCCGCGCGCCAGCTCGGCCTCGTTGACGAGACCCGCGAAGTGTGCGCCCAGCTCCGCCAGGTCGCCCCGCGCCTCGCCGACTTTGCCGGATTCATCGAGAGCGGCCAATACAACACCGTGCTCGTCGTCGATGCCGGGCTCGGCCCCCGCAAAGTCGGCCGCGGGCCCGACAACGCCATCGCTGACTTTGTTCCCGTCACGCCCAGCAGCGACGCCCCGCTCCAAGTCACCGTCGCTGGCAGTACCGGCAACTACCCGGTCATCACCGACCTCAATCGCCTCTCGCGCGATGTTCGCTGGAAGAACCTTGAGGACCTCCGCCAGGCCAAGAGCGCGGTCGGCACCGCCCTCCAGATCGGCGGTGTCGCCGTCGCCGCCAGCAGCCGCGATCGCGGCGCGCAGCTCGGCGGACTCATCGCCGCCATCGCCGGCACCGCCATGCGCGCCTCTGCCGCCGCCGACACGCGCCACAACGAACTCCTCCCCCAGCGCGTGTACGTCGCGCTCTTCAATGTCACCTCCTCCGGTCAGCAGGTCGCCATGACGATCCGCGAGGGCCAGACCCAGTCGCTCGTTCTCTCCGATTTCCCCGTGCCCGACTCTGCTCGGGCCCAGCTCCGCTATGTGCGAATGCCCGTCAACCCCGCCGCGTGGGCCCAAAGCGGCACGATCCTCTACAGCAACGATTCCTCTGGTCCCGTCGCCGGTCCGCAACTGCCGTGGATTCTTGGCGGTCACTGCGTCCGCACGCCCTCACTTGAAGTGATGCGCGAGTACCACGCCGCGGGGCTCCCTGCCTCGATCGGCGTCGGTCAGATGCTCGACCTCTACAAAGAAGAATCGATCATCGTCGCCGACAGTGCGCTCGAAAGCGACTTTGGCCGCCACATCCTCGAAGGCGGCCGCTCGCTCTATTCACCCCTCGCTGGCTCCACCGGCTTCCAGCGGCTCTTCGGTGTCGATCACGGCCCTTACCAGCCCAAATCCCGTCGCGTGCTCGAACTCGCCGGCCAACTCCGGCCCCCGTCCGGCCCCCGTCCGCCCCCCGCCCTCCAAGCACTCCAATTCTGAATCCAACCACCCCCGCCGAGCGCATTCAGCAGCGCTCCAACTGAACTTGAGGACCCCATGAACACCCGCCACGCCGCCCGTTTGCCCCTCGCCGTCTCGCTCGCGCTCTTCACCCTGCCAATCACCGGCTGCGAGGGACCGCCCCGCGCCCCGTCCGCGCCCGGCCAAGACCCCGTCCGCGCCTACCCGGCCGCCGTCATCGAGCCCGCCCTCCAGAAGTTTGTCGTCATCGACTACACCCGCATCATCTTCGATGCGGCTTCGACCGAAAAGCCCATGGCCGTCACCGTCCCGGCCCGCAGCACCGCCGACAACCCGTTCTTTATCCAGTATGAGTTTCGCTGGTTCGACCAGCAGGGCCGCGAGCAAGGTGCCAGCGGCTGGAAGTTTGTCACTATGGAACCCGGCCAGGAGCGAATGCTCTCGGCCAACGCCCTCGACAGCCGCGCCACCGCCTGGCGGCTTGAGATTCGCTCCGCACGCTGACGCGCCAGTCCCTCGCTGAGGCCGCCCCGCGATCCAAACGCCTGATCCAACCGCGCCGCCGATTCGTAGATCCCTTTGCTTCGCCGCGCGCCAGGTTCGCCCCCATCCTCCTGCTCGCCCAACCGCTTCCCGCTCCGCACCTGAAGGACCCGCCATGCTCCGCCGCCACCTCGCACTCTCCGGCCTCTCCCTCGTGCTCTTCGCGGGCGCGCCCGTCGCTCTCGCCCAGAAGGCCGACCCACCGGCCGCGGAAGTGCCCATGGATGAGCTCCCTGACATCGCTAAACTCAAGTACGCCTACGAAAAAGCCGGCTTTCCCCGCGTCATGGTGCTGGTCGGAAAGGGCACCGACGAGCATCAGGTGATCGATCCCGGGTCGATCCTCGCCAACACAGACGCCTCGGCCGTCAGCTTTAAAATCAAAGCCGCCTTCGAGCAGGTCATCAACGACCCTGCCGCCGACCTTGAACTCGTTTCGATCAACGATCTCCGCGCCGCCATTGATCGCGTCAAGGCCACCCTGGCCAACACGCGCGACGAGGAAGCCGCTTCGCTCATCGGCAAGCAGGCTCAGGCCGAGCTTCTCATCCTCATTCGCCTCACCAAGAGTGACCTTCCCGGCGCACCCTTCTCAGTGGTTTTCGAAACCAGCAACCCCGTCCGCGGCCGCAAGGGACTCACGTTCGCGTTCGATTGGAAGGGCGACACCACCCAGCCCGAGATCAATGCCAACGCCGCCGCCATGGCCCGCAAGTTCATCAACGACTTCGCCCAGCGCGTGAGCCAGCCCAGCAAGTACACGCTCCGCCTCTTCGGGCTCGATTCTCCGGAAGCGCTTCGCTCCGCTCTCGATGCCGTCCGCAGCATCGAAGGCATCAAACGCGTCCGCTCTCGCTCGTCATCGCTGATGGACGATCCTTTCACCGGCAAACAAGGCTCCGCCGCTGAGTACGAAGCCACTATCGATCCCGCCGCCGATAGCGACCAGATCGTGCTGCTCGCCGCCATCGCCGAATCGCTCAAGCAGAAGCTCGTGGGGAGCGAGGTCCTCCTCCGCCAAACGGAAGGCGGCATGATCGCCATCAAGGTCGTCGCCAAGGGCGCTGTGCCCGCCGCCTCCGGGCAGGCCGCGGGTCTTTGCGAATCACTTTTTATGGCGCGCAGCCCGGCGGGTGATGCCAAGCGCGCCGAACTCCGTAGCGCTTACGAGGCCAAAGGCTCCCCGCGGATCGCCGTCGTCGTCAACCGCACCCTCCAGCCCGGCTCGGCCACAACCGCATCAACCGGCGTCTCGACCGAGAATCTGATCGTTGTCACCAACAGCGGTTCGAACCTCGTCCTCGGTGCTCCGACATCGACAACGCCCACCGAGTTTTACACCCCTGACCGCGCCGAGTTCCAAGCACGCCAAATGGAGCGCGGCCTCTCCGAACGCCTCAGCGTGAACCTCGTTGGGCTCAAGAACATCGTCTCCGCCGACGTCGCCAAGGCCCAGTTACTTTCCGACAAGAAGCAAACCGAGGTCGCCATCCCGCAGGCTGAACTCATCGCCGTCCTTCAGAAAGCCTCGGTCGCAGATATCGTGATCTTCGGCACCGGCAAGAGCGTTCAAGAAGGTTCCTCCGTCCGCATCACCTACACCATCGAGGCCGTCCGCATGAGCGACGCCGTGAAGCTCGCCTTCGCCGATGCCACGGCCCTCATGACCGGCGAAACCGAGAGTGCCGTCATGTCCCGCCTCGCCGATGAGGCCCTTGGCAAGCTGGGTTGCTCGCTCCTCGCCTCCTGGCGGTGACGGGGCCGCCCATCGCGCCCTCGACCGCCCCTCCGTCCCGGCGCGTTACCCTCTGTCCGCGTGTCAGACTCTGATCCATTTGCATTGCTTCGACCACGCCTCCCAGGCGTGATGGTCGCCGATTGGCGCCCGCTCTCCCAGCGCCTCGCCTCCCTTGAGCGCGACGCCCGCGCCGGCTCCCTCCGCCCCGGCGCGGGGCGTGAACTCGCCGAGCGGATCGTTGCCAGCGAACTGATCGCCAGACGCCGCCGCGACCTGGTTCCGACGATTCACTACCCCCCCGAACTCCCCATCTCGCAGCGCAAGGACGACATCCGCGCCGCCATCGAGCAGCACCAGGTGGTCGTCGTCTGCGGTGAGACCGGCTCGGGCAAAAGCACCCAGCTCCCCAAGCTCCTGCTCGAAATGGGCCGCGGCGTCCGCGGCATGATCGGCCACACCCAGCCCCGCCGCATCGCCGCCCGCAGCGTCTCGGCCCGCCTCGCCGAGGAACTCGGCGTCGAACTCGGCGGAGTCGTCGGCTACAAAGTCCGCTTCGGCGACAAGACCACCGATCGCACCCTCATCAAAGTCGTCACTGACGGCATGCTGCTGGCCGAAACGCAAACCGACCAGTTGCTTGAGCGCTACGACACCATCATCATCGACGAGGCCCACGAGCGCTCCCTCAACATCGACTTTCTCCTCGGCATGCTCCGCCGAATCCTGCCCAAGCGGCCAGACCTCAAGCTCGTCATCACCTCCGCCACCATCGATCCCGACCGCTTCGCCCGTCACTTCTCCGGCTTTGGCGAATCCCGCGACCCCGCCCCCGTCATCCTTGTCTCAGGCCGCACCTACCCGGTCCAAATCCGCTACAAGCACAACGACGCCCTCCTCGATGCCGATGCCGCCGACGAGGACGACCGCGACGACTCTCAGGAACACGAGGTCGTTGACGCCGTGAACGAACTGGCCAAGGAGGGACCCGGCGACATCCTGGTCTTCCTCGCCGGCGAGCGTGAGATCCGCGAAACCGCCGACCTCCTCTCCGAGTCGCAGATCATCGGCTGGAGCGGGCGCGAACAAATCGACGTGCTCCCCCTCTTCGCGCGCCTGAGCGCCGAAGATCAAATGAAAGTCTTCAAGCGCAGCCGAAGTGAGACCCGCCGCCGCGTCGTCCTCTCCACCAACGTCGCCGAGACCTCCGTCACCGTTCCCGGCATCGCCTTCGTCATCGACACCGGTCTCGTTCGGCTCTCGCGCTACAGCACCCGCACCAAAACCCTCCGCCTTCCCATCGAGCCCGTCTCGCAAGCCTCCGCCAACCAGCGCGCCGGCCGCTGCGGACGCACCGGCCCGGGCATCTGCATCCGCCTTTATGCGCAGGAAGATTTCGACAAGTCCCCGCCCTTCACCGAGCCCGAGATTCTCCGCACGAATCTCGCCAGCGTCATCTTGCAGATGAAGGCCCTCCGCCTCGGCGAGCCACGGAGCTTCCCGTTTGTCGAACGCCCCGACGGCCGCCTCATCGCCGATGGCTACGAGACTCTTCTCGAACTCGGCGCCGTTGAGGAAGACAAAGCCGGCGAGTTCCAGCTCACCCACCTCGGCCGCGCCATGGCCCGCCTGCCCGTCGATCCGCGCATCGCCCGCATCATTCTCGCCGGCTTCGAAGAACGCTGCCCGAGCGAAATGCTCCTCATCGCCGCGGCTCTCAGCGTGCAAGACCCCCGCGAACGCAACATCGACACCGCTCAGAAGGCCGACGAAGCCCACGCCGTCTTCCGCGATCCCGATTCCGACTTCCTCTCCTTCCTCCGCCTCTGGGCCATCTTCAAAGACCAATCAAACAAACTCGGCGGCAGTGCCCTGCGCCGCTGGTGCAAGGCCGCCCACCTGTCCTATGTCCGCCTCCGCGAGTGGCAAGACGTGCACCGCCAACTCAGCGAGATGCTCGCCGAGATAAAGCCGGTCGCCACCCGCGCCGAGAGTGCCCCGCGCCTCCCCAACATCCGCGGCTGGAAGGGCGGCGGCACGAGCGAACCCACCTACGAGCAGATCCACTGCGCCCTCCTCGCCGGCTTGCTCAGCAGCATCGGCACCAAGCACGAAACCTTCGAATACGACGGCACCCGCGGCAGCCGGTTTAACATCCATCCCGGCTCGGCGCTCTACAAGGCCGCCCCCAAGTGGATCATGGCCAGCGAGCTCGTCCGCACCACCAAGCTTTACGCACGATGCGTCGCCAAGATCAAACCCGAATGGGTCGAACGCATCGGCGCCACCGTCAATCTGCTCAAGCGGTCCCACCGCGACCCGAACTATGACGAAGCCAGTCAGCGCGTCATGGCTCTTGAGAAGATCACGCTCCTGGGCCTTGAACTCGTCGCCTCGCGCCGCGTCCACTACGGGCCGCTTCACCCGCCCGAGGCGCGGTCCATCTTCATCCAGTCGGCCCTTGTTGACGGCCTCTTCACCACCCCCGGCCGCTTCCTCGCCCACAACGCCGAGGTCTTCGCCCGCGTCAAAACCATCGAGCACAAGCTCCGCCGCAACGACATCCTCGCCGGCCCGCAGCAACGCTACGACTTCTACGAAACCCGCCTCTCGCACGAGGTCTACAGCGGCCAGTCCTTCGAGCGCTGGCGGCAAGACATCGAGAAGAAGACCCCCCGCTTGCTCTTCATGACCGAGCAAGACGCCATGGCCGCCCAGCCCGGTGCCGACGCCCTCGCCAAGTTCCCCGACCACCTCGAAGACCGCGGCACCCGGCTGGAACTTCGCTATCGCGCCGAACCCGGCAAACCCGACGACGGCGTCACCGCCGTCATCCCCGTCGAGGCCCTCAATCGCGTCGATCCCGCCGCTGGCGAATACCTCGTGCCAGGCATGCTCGTCGACAAAATCGAGGCCATCATCAAGACGCTCCCCAAGAGCCTCCGCACCGCCTTCGTGCCCGCCAAGCAATACGCCGATCTCTGCGCCGCCGAGCTCGCCCCGCGCGGGAACGCCCCCAGCCGCGAACCTCTCGTTGACGCCGTCGCCCGCATCCTCAGCGGCCTGAGCGAGACTCAGATCAAGCCCGCCGACTTTCGCGCCACCGAACTCCCCGAATACCTCCGCCTCAACTATGCCGTCGTGGATCGCGCTGGCAAACAGATCGCCACCGGTCGCGAGCTCACACCCCTCCGCCGCGAACTCGCCAGCGTGATCGATGCCCACCTCCGCTCCCTGCCCCCCACCAAGCCCGCAGCCGGGGCGCCAGCCGCCGCATTCAACCGCACCGGCATCACCCGCTGGGACGTGGGCGACCTTCCCGCCGAAGCCGAGATGAAGCACGGTGCCGTTCAGATCTCCGGCTTCCCCGTCCTCATTGACGAAGGCTCCACCGTGTCCCTTCGCCTCATGGCCTCCAAGGCCGCCGCGGCCGAGGCCCATTTCCTCGGGGTTCGTCGCCTCTTCACCCTCGTCGCCCATCGCGCCTTCGCCGCCGCCCTCCAGCGCATCAAAGACTGGAATCGCCTCGCGGTCCTTTACGGCCCGCTCGGCACCACCGCCGCCCTCAAACAGGGCCTCATCGATCGTGCCGCCGAAGCCGTCTTTCTCACCGGCCCTTCCGATGCCGTCGCCACCACGAC
>Ga0209591_10003138_pt1 | contig 19344 bp, 18 predicted proteins | sample MAT01_FD_187207 | JGI IMG/M metagenome (GOLD analysis project Ga0209591, IMG submission 187207) | Freshwater microbial communities from Lake Fryxell liftoff mats and glacier meltwater in Antarctica - MAT-01 (SPAdes) (version 2) | ecosystem: Environmental > Aquatic > Freshwater > Ice > Liftoff... | reverse complement strand
CAGTCGGCCCGGGCACGAAACACGGCTCCGGCGCGAATACGAGGCGCGGGCTCGCGCAGGATTTCCCGTCGAATGGTGGAGCCGTAAGCAGATTGCGGCCCGTAGCACCCTGCCGAATTGCGCGGGCATCCATTCCCCTTGCGGGGAAGCGGCGGAAATCGACGCCTATCGTTTCACCCACGGCTTACTCGGGGCCGCTGGCGCGGGCGGTGCGATCATTTGCGACCGCACCCAGGTGACGCACACCCGTCGAACCGCGAACGGCGTGGTGCTTACCACTGACCGCGGGTCTCGCGTGCGCGCCCGACATCTCGTAATCGCCGCCGGTTACGAGGCGGATGCCTTCCTGCCGGAAAAAGTAACCGCGCTGCACAGCACGTTCGCACTCGTGAGTGAACCCGTGACGGCTTTTCCCGGTTGGCCGGCCGACCGGGCGCTCATTTGGGAAACCGCCGAGCCCTACCTCTATCTTCGCACGACGGTGGACGACCGCATCCTGTTGGGCGGTTTAGACGAACCGTTCCGCGATCCCGTCGAGCGCGACCGCTTGGTCGCCGAAAAAACTCGCACGCTCGTGCGGCGTTTTCGACGTTGGTTTCCTCAGATCAAACTGGAGGTCGCCTACGCGTGGGCGGGTACGTTTGCGAACACGAAGGACGGTCTCCCGTTTATCGGCGTGCATCCCAAGGTGCCGCATACGTTCTTCGCGCTCGGCTACGGAGGGAACGGTATAACCTACAGCCTCACGGCAGCGCGCATCCTGAGGGACCAGTTGTTGAAGCGCGTCAATCCGCAGGCGCGGCTGTTCGTTTTCGACCGAGTGCCCAAGGCGGTTTGATTGACTGAACAGTACAAATCAGGTCTGGCTAAACCACCGCAGGGCTGCGCGGTCAGCATCATTAATTCCAGCGCCGCCGTGCTCAGCGTAATGACTGCCGAGGGGACGATCCGAGGTAAGCGAAGAAGGCACGGAATGGAAGGGGTTTGGCTTAACCGCCGGTAGTTTCGCCGCCCATGACCTGCAGTACGATGCCCGTGATGTAGGATGAATCGGCTGCGGAGGCGAGGAACACATAGGCGGGGGCCAGTTCCTCGGGTTGTGCCGGGCGTCTCATCGGCGAGGTGCTGCCAAACTTTGCAACCTGGGAGGGCGTAAGCCCGGGATCCGAGGGATTGAGTGGCGTCCAGACCGGCCCGGGCGCAACAGCATTCACGCGAATGCCGCGGTCAATTAACTTGATCGCAAGGGCCTTGGTAAAGGCGTTGATCGCCCCCTTCGTCGAAGAGTAGTCAGGCAGCAGCTTCGCGCCGATGAGGCCGGTTTCCGAACTGGTGGCGATGATGGCCGCTCCGGGTTTCATGTGGCGAAGAGCGGCTCTACTCAGCCAAAAATAGGCGTAGATGTTTGTCTTAAAGGTGAGGTCAAACTCCGCGTCGGTAATCGCCTCAAGACTTGGTTTGCGCGTTTGGTGCGCAGCGTTGGAAACTAAAATATCCAACTTCCCGAGGCTCTTAACCGTCTGCGTGACCACTTGAGTGCAAGCGGGGGAGCGGGAGAGATCAGTCGGCAGAAGGAGGCAACGGCGCCCCACAGCCTCGACAGAGCGCTGCGTAACGAGTGCATCAGAGTGCTCGGATTTGAGGTAGGCGATGGCCACATCCGCGCCTTCACGAGCGAAGAGAAAAGCCACGGCGCGACCGATACCGGAGTCGCCGCCGGTGATGAGCGCCACCTTGCCCTCAAGTTTGCCGGCGGGCCGGTAGTGCGGGGCCTGCCAACGCGGAGCGGGAACAAGTTCGCTTTCGAGGCCGGGCTGCTTCTGATGCTGGCGCGCAAAGGGCAGCAGGGGCTCCGCTGCGATCTTGGGGACGCGTTTCCCATTTGAACGGCGAAGCGGTAGCTGAGATTTGGTTTTTTTCATAATGTTTGATCTGCGTGATGCCGTGCTTCGGAGCGCGACGGCGTTGAGTAATTCAGGGGAGCAGGCGGTCCTGTGAAAAAACCAGCGCCGAATACGGGCCGATGCCGGTGGTGATGCGATGACTGCAGCCGTCGAGCGGCTCGACCACGGCTTCCGTGTCGGCCGCAGGATGATCACTGAATTCGGCGTCATAGGCGTGTCCGTCGCTGTTTAACCGCACGCGCCACAGCCCTCCGGCAGGCACTCCGATCGAGTAGTCGAGAACTGCTTGGGCGGAGAGGTTCAAAACCACGATGACTTCATCGCCAGGCCCGCCCTCGCGCCAGCGGCGGTAGCCGAGAATTTTCGCGGCATGGTTGACGTGATGCGTCTCCAGATGCTGGCCGCTCAAGCCGGCACTCACCCCGCCGAGGTTCCGGCGGAGGGAAATAAGATCGCGGTGATAAAGATGCAGTCCGGCGAAGCGCACGAGCTTGCCCCAATCGACCGGCACTTCGTCGCGGAACCATTCGTTTTCGAGAAACTCCTGTCCTTGGAATAACATCGGCACACCGGGTGCCGTCAGCACCAAGGTCGCACCCAGCAGAGAACGTTTCTTGGCCGCATAGGAATCACTCGCGGCGGGCGCAATTTCCGAGGGGAGTCGCGCGTTGCCGTTGGCCACTTCATCGTGCGATTCGGTGTAGATTACGCGGCGGAAGGCGTCGTCGTCGTAGCGGCCTTTTAGCGCGGTGATTACGGCGTCGAGGTCGCGCTGTTCATCGGCGGCAGCGATAAGCGCGGAGCGAACGGGATGCACAAATGCGCCGTCCCATTGAGTGAGAAACCCAGCTCCACCCGCGCCGGTGTCCTTCACGAGCCATTCGCTGTCCTGGAGATCTTCGGCGATGGTGATTGCGCGGGGAAATTGCTCGCGAATGGAATTGTTGGTCCATTGGAGGAGACTCCAGCCCTCTTTAAGGTCATCGTCGGGGTCGCCGGGACGTCCACGATAGGTGCGGATAAAAATCGCCATGTCCCAGCGCAGACCATCGATCCGATAATCGCGGAGCCACATGAGGGCGTTGTCGTGGATATAGGCTCGCACTTCGTCGCGCCCGTAGTCGGGCCGGGTCTGACCCCAAGGGGTTTCCGCGCGCCAGTCATTGTAGAAATAAATGCCGCCCTGACCGTTTTCGTTCCAGCCATCGAATTGCCAAAGCGCGAGGTCGCTCGGTCCGAAATGGTTGTAAACCACATCGAGAATCACCGCGATGCCGTGTTCGTGCGCTGCACGAACAAACTCCTGCAAACCCTCCGGACCACCGTAGGCACGCTCAACCGCGAAAGGATATGCCGGGTTGTAGCCCCACGAAAAGTCTCCGGCGAATTCGGCGACAGGCATAATTTCAACGGCGTTGATCCCGAGGTCTCGCAAGTAGGGCAATTGCTCGCGAGCGGACGCAAAGGTGCCGGGGCCATGGCCTTTTTCAGCGCGGAACGAACCGATGTGGAGCTCGTAAACGATCAGCTGATCGAGCGTCGGTGGCGTGAAAACCGGGCCCGCGAGTTCTGGATCGGGCCGCCACACGATACTGTTGCCGACGGAGTTCACGACCTTCATCGCCCGAGGATCGCCGCGAGTGAAGGTATCCGCTCCACAACGGAGATGATAGCGGTATTCGTCGCCGAATTTCGCTTCAGCGACTACGCCATGCCACGTGCCGGACTTGTCGCACGTGAGCGGATGGCGTGCGGAGTCCCAATTATTGAAAGAGCCGACGACGCTGACGGCCTCGGCGTGAGGTGCCCACACACGGAAACTGACGCCTCCTTTGTCCAAGGATATAGACCCCAAGCCATCGACCATACTGTTGACAGACGATGGGGAGGATTTTGCGTGAGGTTTCATGGAAAATATAAAATGAGAGTAAGGCTGAGCAGTGGAATAAAAGATAGACCGCAGTTTTCGTCTGTGGTTTGCGCTGATTATTGAAGTAGGTTTAATAGCCCATAGAATTCCGCCGTGTGAGCTGGCATGATGAAGACCCTTTCAGTGAGCGGAAATTTATCTGCCATTGACGGCGTCAAAAACATCTTAAGGCCAAGCGGGCGCTTCAGAGTCCTGATGAAACACCTCGGTGATGTGTGCGATCACGACGCCCAGTTTACTCACTGTCACCGAATTGAGCATCGTCCGACCATCCGGTTGAAGCGACATCCAATGCGTCATGCGCACGTGGGTCAATGGATTGGCAGGATTAAGAGCGAGGACATAATCGAGACGCAGGGTATTGCCCCACGCTTCCCCATGAGCCACGCCAATCACGTTTTCCGAACGCGCCTCATAATTATGCTCATCCAAACGGCGAATGCGCCAGGTGCGGCGCTGCGGCTTGTTATCTTTAAAGATGACATCCTGTGTCATGTGTAGTTCGCCGTCTTCCATATGCCCCCAGGTTTCGGTCGCCACCCGTTTCATCGGACTGCCAGCGCGGTCCTCTAACAGGCCAGTGGACTTGGTATGTCCGGTGTAGAACTGGAGAATGTCAAAACGCGGATGAGTTGCTTCGAAGTCCGAAGGCTGCAGGCGGCTGCAGGCGGCCAACATTAAAACGATGCAGGGCAGGAGCAGCTTCGCCAAGTCGCCGGTGATCCTGCGGAGGCTCGGCTCGATTGGTGAAAGACGAGTCATGGACGGCGGTTGAGATGGCATTCAGTTGTTCGATCCTTGGATTACGATCAGCCTATATTAACCACCAAAGAGGAGTCCATGCTATGGGGTTGAACCCGGTCATAGAGCGCGCTGCGGATCATCTCTTGCCAGGTCGGGTTTCGATTTTCCCGCGTCCGCTTCCGGCACCTCGTAGTAGCCAACCATCAGCGCTATTTGGCGCATCAACCCGCAGGCGCGGCTGTTCGTTTTCGACCGAGTGCCTCAAGGTGGCTCGGCTGTTTCCCGGTGAGCACGGATCGAATCGACCTGCTCAAGTCGAACCGCAATCTTGCATAGCACGCACGTCACGATCAGCCACCCTTCGGAGAAGTCTCAGGCGAAGATTGGCTAGCTCTGACAAACTCCGAACACTGCTGGGCATGTGTCATGAGCAGGAGATGCCCGCCATCCAGCATTAGATCGATTCGGTTAGGGGGCGGGATCAGGCAATCGTGTTTGCCGTGCATCCGATATATCCTCGTTCGGGTATCGTCCAATCCTTCCATGTGAGAATGGCTTGGCCCATCGCCCGGATAAACGAAGGCTCGGTTCCGGCGAACATCCGGGTCACTTCGTTTGGAATCTTTCCTGCGGCAACCCTGATCCAGCCCAACGGGGCGACTCGGGCCAGCGAGCACAGAGTGGCGAGGAGTACGCCGATCTCTTCCTTTCGCCTGGCGTTGCCGATCAAATAGAAAGCTGTGATATTTCTGATTTTCGTGATTTAGCACGCGACCAACCCGCCCAGCGAGCAACCGACCAGGGTGTCGCCGTCTTTTATTCCCCGCACGGCACACATCACCGCCGCAAGAGCGGCGAGGCTCGTGGCGCTTGAATGCGACGGCCAATCGTGCGCCACAAATTCAGGCAGGATCGACCGCGGTGCCGGATACATCCGCCGACCGCTCCCATGCCAGGCAGTGCGTGAATCATATCGGGCCAACGTTGCCCTCATTCACGCTGGGTGCCAGCCCCCGAGTGGATGCGCGTTTTGTTAGAGTCAGAGCGGGCAGGCGTTCAGCGCCTTTCATTCTATGGCGCAGTGCTAGGGCAACACCCCATAGTTGACCCACCGGGTTTCCGACTATTGTAGAGGGAATGGAAAAATGTCTCCGCAAATAATATGAAACGGAAACTTCGCTGGTGCGCTTCAGCCTGGATCGCCTCGAACATGGCGATCGCGGCATTGGCTCGTTAAACAATGGCCAGACAAAATCACGCTACGGCAGGACACTCAGATCATCCTGCGGATTGCAAAACACGAGGGGTACATCGTTGCAGAACACGTGGAATACATCGCGACCGTGACTGCTTATCTGATTCCCGGACAAATTTTGCGGCATTAGGAGACTCAGGGACGTTCTTCCATGCCATTGACGGGGGCGGTCACGCTACCTATGTACCATCCATGCTACGCGAGCTTCATCCCGAACTGCTCGATGCCCTGCCATCTCGGCATCCCGACGCCGTACATAGTCGACGCGACCTGCGTGTGATCAACTTCATCATGGGCAACCACCGCTGGATGGCGCGCACACTGCCCGCGGTCTTGCGCGTCGCCGAGCGCGTGCTCGAGCTTGGCGCTGGCACCGGTGAACTGAGCCGGCGGCTTGGAGCCCAAGGTCAGTGCGTGACCGGACTCGATCTCTCTCCTCCGCCGGCCAATTGGCCGCCATGTCAAGACTGGCATAATGCCAACCTACTCACCTTCGACGGCTATGATCGTTATGAGGCCGTGATCGGTAACCTGATCTTTCATCATTTCTCGGTTGATGAACTGGCGATGCTCGGTGGGAGATTGCGGGAATCCGTCCGGGTGATCATCGCCTGCGAACCATCACGCCGGGAATTCTCCCAACGGCTCTTCGCGTTGATCGCACCACTATTCCGGGCCAATCACGTGACGCTGCACGATGCGCGCGTCAGTATCGCCGCCGGATTCCAAGGCGACGAATTGCCACATTTGCTTGGACTGGATCCGACGATGTGGAGCTGGCAATGCCACTCCACCGCACTGGGTGCGTATCGGATGGTGGCGGTGAGGTTGCCCCGCTCATGAATGCCGTGAAACCAATTGAGATTATTGGGGGTGGACTCGCAGGGTTATCGCTCGGTCTTGCGCTCCGACGTGAGGGCGTGCCAGTCACGATTCATGAGGCGGGCAGCTACCCCCGGCACCGGGTTTGCGGCGAATTCATCACCGGACTGGAGCCCGCGACGATGACGCGTTTGCAACTCGGGCCCTTCCTCGCCGATGCGTTGTCGCACCATGAAGTCGCGTGGTTCATTGACGGCCGACCGCCCCACGTCCAACCGCTGCCGTCGCCCGCCTTGGGCCTGAGCCGGTACGCGCTGGATGCGCGCCTAGCCACGGCCTTCGCCGCCGCCGGCGGAAATCTGCGCCTGCACTCCCGCGTGGTGGACGACACGGCGCTGCCCGGGCGGATCTTTACGAACGGTCGGCGGCACGTCCCGTCGCCTTGGCTCGGTTTGAAAATTCACGCGTTGGAACTGCCACTCGAACGCGATCTCGAACTGCATCTCGGCAATCAGGCGTATGTCGGTCTCTCGCGCGTCGAGGATGGTCGCGTGAATGTCTGCGGGTTGTTCCGTCGCCGCAAACTCGCCGCTCCCGGTGTCGAGCTGATCCTGCGCTATCTCGATGCGGCAGGTTTGTCTGTTCTGGCCACGCGTTTGCGCGCGGCGAAGGTTGATGCCGAATCGTTCAGTGCGGTCGCCGCGTTGGGCTTTGATAATCGCGTGACCGATTCCCCTCGCGTGCAACTCGGCGATGCCTGTGCCATGATTCCTCCCTTCACGGGCAATGGCATGGCCATGGCGTTCCAGAGCGCGGAGACCGCCCTGACTCCGCTGCTCGATTACGCGCACGACCGCAGTGATTGGCGCACCACGAGATTGCTCATCCGCACTCGGCTGCGTCATCGCTTCCGCTTGCGGCTGGGGTCCGCTCGGCTGCTCCATCCGTATCTGCTGAAGAGTTCGCGCCAACGCTGGCTCGGTGCTCTGGCCCGGATCCGCGTCCTCCCCTTTCGTTCCATCTATTCCATCCTACACTGACCCATGTACCTTCACGCCCTTGCCACTGCTGTGCCCGAGACCACCTTCACCCAGGAGCAATGCTGGGAGCTCGTGAAGAATTCCTCCGTGCGCGAGCGCCTGCATAAGCGCACGATGCTCATCCTGCGCACCATCCTGCGAAGTGACCATGGCGTCGCGACGCGTCATTTCGCCATTCCCGACATCGCGGGCGTCTTCGACCGCACGGCCGACGAACTCAACGCCGCCTTCCGCACCGAGGGCCCGAAGTTGGCGGCGCGCGCGCTGTCCGCCGCGCTGGAAAAGGCCGCAGTGAAACCGGCCGAAATCGACGCCCTGCTCATTTGCACCTGCACGGGTTATCTCTGCCCCGGCCTGACCAGCTACGTGGCCGAATTGCTCGGGATGCGGCCCAACACGTTTCTCCAGGATCTCGTTGGTCTCGGCTGCGGCGCAGCGATTCCCGCGCTGCGCGCGACGAATGCCATTCTGGCCGCGCAACCCGATGCGACGGTTGCGTGTGTTGCCCTCGAGATCTGTTCGGCCGCTTTCTATCTCGACGACGATCCCGGTGTCATCATCAGCGCGTGCCTGTTTAGCGACGGTGCCGCCGCGACGATCTGGCGCTCGACTCCCGGCCCCACGGGTTTGCGTTGTTTCGATTTCGACACCGTTCACCTGCCGGCGGATCGCGACAAGCTGCGTTTCGAGCAACGTGACGGGAAACTGCGCAATCTCCTCGACCGAACTGTTCCGGCGCTCGCCGCTGACGCCGTCGCGCAACTGTGGCGCGAACGAAGTTCACGTCCTGTCTCCTCGGTGGTGGCCCATACGGGTGGGCGCGACGTACTCAACGCGCTCGAGCCAGTGGTCGCGCCCCACTCACTCAGCGCCAGCCGGCGGGTGCTGCGCGATTTCGGCAATATGAGCAGTCCTTCAGTGCTCTTTGCCTTGGAGGAAAACCTGCGAACTGCAATGCCCGGACCCGACGGCGATTTCTGGCTCGTCAGTTTTGGTGCGGGCTTCAGCGCCCATAGTTGCCGAATCGGTGTTTAGCCCGAATAATTCACACCCGAACAAAGAAAAATCCATTTCACAGAGGGCACAGAGCGCGGCCCCATTCGACAGGCCAGGCTCTTCGACCCCGAGGAGGAAGGAGTGTACCAAGTGCAGGATGAGACATCCTGATCCGAGGAATTAGGGTGAACTCGACTCCGCCGCGAATCGGAAAAAAATACAATTAACGCGGAGGGCGCGGAGAGGGGCGCATCTGCCGGTTGGCGGTAACGCCGATACGTTCAGATCGAGTTTCGGCTTCGTGGGCTCTAAAACCTCTCCCTCAGGGGACCTTGGCCCACCGCCAACCGGCAGATGCACCCTGCGGTGTCTTCATTTTAAAACCCCTTCAGAGCGGTGAGAAACCAGGAGATTACGTAGCACTTCTGCTGAGCCGCTGCGACGCCGGCGATAAGTCGATCCAAGAGCGCATCGATGAGGCCTACACAGCGGACACGCATCGATTCATCTGGTGCACCAGGGTAGTGGCCTTTCTCCTCAAATTTCGTTTCGTCGCGAAGTTTTTTGAGCCGGCCTATTGAATCTGGGGTGATCGAGAGATGCCTCGCTTTTGACAGCCCAAATTTGAAATTCTAGGCCCGCCAGAACGGTTTTCAAACGGAGATTTGAACACCGCGCGAACACCTGTTGGTACTCATATTTCCAAAAAAATCGCTCCAAAACCAGAAACCAAATTGACCACAGAAACCATACTAACCCTAGCGCGGTGTTGTAAGTTTGTTGTCAGTTTACCGAGTTCCAGTCCAAAAATAAACCCGCATCTTACAGCAAGATAGCGGGGTAAATAAATGGTGGACGCTTGCGGACTCGAACCGCAGACCCCCTGCGTGTGAAGCAGGTGCTCTAACCAACTGAGCTAAGCGTCCCCAATGAAGCGCGAACCGTTACCGGCCAGTCGCCGCGAATCAATCCTGTTTTATTTCTTTGTCTTCAAGGCCCGTTTCCGGTCCGGGAACAACGTCCGGCAGATTTCGCAAACTGTTCCGTCACATCCACGCGCGGTGCAATGCTCACGACCATAAAAAATAATCCTCAGGTGCAGCTTGTTCCAATGCTCCTCAGGAAACACCCGTTTCAAATCCGCCTCCGTTTGCTCGACATTCCGACCAGCCGTCAATTGCCAACGCTGCGCCAGCCGATGAATATGGGTATCGACCGGAAACGCCGGCTCACCCCACGCCTGGCTCATGACCACCGACGCCGTCTTGTGCCCCACCCCGGGCAATTCCTCCAACTCGGCAAAAGTCCGCGGCACCAACCCGCCATGTCGCTCCAATAACTGCCGCGAAAGCCCGCTGATCGCCTTCGCCTTTTGGGGTGATAACCCACAGGGCCGGATGATTGTTTGAATTTTCTCCACCAGCACGCCCGCCATATCCGCCGGATTATCCGCCAACGCCCACAACGCCGGCGTGACCAGATTCACCCGCCGGTCCGTGCATTGCGCCGAAAGCAGCACCGCCACGAGCAGCGTGTACGGATCACGATGATCGAGCGGGATCGGCGTCTCCGGGTACAGCACAGCCAGCCGCCGGTCGATATAATCCGCGCGAGCCTGCTTGGTTAAATAAGTATTGATCATCGCGAGGTCCGCCCTGCGGGCCGTGGCGATCCAGCTGGATTGCTGCGTCGCTCCGCTTCTCGCACTGACAAGACCGTGGACGAACAGAGGGGCTTTTCATCCGCGAAACAATGCATAATTCCCGCCCTTTTTGCCTAAATCTTCATTGCACGCCACCCGTCGGCCTTCCTAGCGTCGCGCATGTCTTCGTCCCGCGACTTGCTCGCCCCACTCGACACCTTTGAACGCCGCCACACCGGCTCCGCCGACGCCGATGTCGCCGCCATGCTCCGCACCGTGGGCTACAGCTCGCCGAGCGCGCTGGCCGACTCCGCCGTTCCGCCGCACATCCGGCTCGCCCGTCCGCTCCAACTTCCCCCCGCCGCCAGCGAATCCACCGCCCTCGCCGAACTCCGCGTCATTGCCTCGCGCAATAATATTTACCGCAGCTGCATCGGCCTCGGCTACTCCGACACCCTCACGCCCGCCGTTATCCAACGCAACATCCTCGAAAATCCCGGTTGGTACACCGCCTACACGCCTTACCAAGCCGAGATTTCGCAAGGCCGGCTCGAAGCGCTCCTGAATTTCCAAACCCTCATCACCGATCTCACCGGCATGCAGATCGCCAACGCCTCGATGCTCGACGAAGGCACCGCCGCCGCCGAAGCCATGATGCTCGCCCACCGCGTGAAACTCGGCGACAGCCATGACGCCTCCCGCTTTTTCGTCTCGGAAAAATGCCATCCACAGACGATCGACATCGTTCGCACCCGCGCCAAGCCGCTCAACGTCGAAGTCGTCATCGGTGATCACCGCACCTTTCCCTTTACGGAAAAATTCTTCGGCGTGCTCGTGCAATATCCCGACACTTCCGGCAGCATCCATGATTTCACAAAGTTCTTTTGGAACGCCCACGCTGCCGGCGCGCTCTGCGTCGTCGCCACCGATCTGCTCGCCCTCACGCTCCTCCGCGCTCCTGGTGAATTCGGCGCCGATGTCGCCGTCGGCTCCGCGCAACGCTTCGGCGTCCCGCTGGGTTTCGGCGGACCACACGCCGGTTTCCTCGCCACCAAGGATGAATTCAAACGCCAGATGCCCGGCCGCCTCGTCGGTGTTTCCAAGGATGTCCACGGCAACCCCGCCATGCGTCTCGCTCTCGGCACGCGTGAGCAACACATCCGCCGCGACAAAGCTACGTCGAACATCTGCACCGCCCAGGTCCTCCTCGCCGTCATCGCCTCGATGTACGCCGTCTATCACGGCCCCGCCGGTCTGAAAAAAATCGCGCAACGCATCCGCCTGCTCACCCGATTACTCGCCGATGGCCTCCAATCCGCTGGCGTCACGGTGAACTCCGAACCGGTCTTCGACACACTCACCATCGGCAACGTCGCCGCCGATCGCGTACTCGCCAACGCCGCCGCCAAGCGCCTCAACCTGCGTTCCGTCGATACCCACACGGTCGGAATTTCCCTCGACGAAACCACCACCATCGAAGACGTGCAGACTTTGCTCGCCTGTTTCCGGCAATCCGCCGAATTGCGCGATGGCGGTTTGGTGAATGCGGATTACGCCGAGCCGTTCGCGCGCACCTCGTCTTATCTGACCGCGCCCGTCTTCAACCGCTACCACACCGAGCACGAAATGCTCCGCTACATCCGCCGACTCGAAGCGAAGGACCTGTCGCTCTGCCACTCGATGATCTCCCTCGGTTCGTGCACGATGAAGCTCAACGCCACGAGTGAAATGCTGCCCGTCACGTGGCCCGAATTCGGCCGGATGCATCCCTTCGCACCCGCCGAACAGACGAAAGGTTACGCGCGCCTCTTTCAGGATCTTGAGCAATGGCTCGCCGAAATCACCGGGTTCGCCGCCATCTCGCTCCAACCCAACGCCGGCTCGCAGGGCGAATACGCCGGCCTCCTCGTCATCCGCGCGTACCACGAATCGCGCAACGAAGGTCATCGCCACATTTGCCTCATCCCGACCAGCGCCCACGGCACCAATCCCGCGAGCGCCGCGATGTGCGGCTACCAAGTCGTCCCCGTCGCCTGCGATCCGAATGGCAACATCGACGTCGCCGATCTTCAGGCGAAAGCGAAAGAACACGCCGCCAATCTCGCCGCCTTGATGATCACCTACCCTTCCACGCACGGTGTTTTCGAAACTTCCATCAAAGATATTTGCGCCACAATCCACGGCCACGGCGGCCAGGTTTATATGGACGGCGCCAACATGAACGCGCAGGTCGGGCTCACTTCGCCCGGTCATATCGGCGCCGACGTCTGCCATCTCAATCTCCACAAAACTTTCTGCATTCCGCACGGCGGCGGCGGTCCCGGCATGGGCCCGATCGGCGTCGCCTCGCAGCTCGTGCCGTTTTTGCCCGGCCATCCCGTCGTCGCCCCGCGCTCCGGTACACAGCCGCCAATGGCCTCGCTCCAAACCCATCCCATCGGCGCCGTCTCCGCCGCCCCGTGGGGCAGCGCCAGCATTCTCGTCATCTCGTGGATGTACATCCGCATGATGGGACCCGACGGCCTGAAACGCGCCACCGAGTTCGCGATTCTCAACGCCAACTACGTCGCCAAGCGCCTCGAAAATTATTTCCCTGTGCTCTACAAAGGCGGCAGCGGCCTCGTCGCCCACGAATGCATCTTGGAATTCCGCACTTGGAAAAAATGCGGCATCGAAGTCGAAGACGTCGCGAAGCGCCTGATGGATTACGGTTATCACGCGCCCACGATGTCGTTCCCCGTTCCCGGCACGCTCATGATCGAGCCCACCGAGAGCGAAACGAAAACGGAGCTGGATCGTTTTTGCGACGCGCTCATTTCCATCCACGGCGAAATGGCCGCCGTCGCCAGCGGCGAGAGCGACAAGCTCAACAACCCGCTCAAGCACGCCCCGCACACCGCCGCCGCCGTCTGCGCCACCGAGTGGCCGCATCCGTACACGAGAGAAACGGCCGCGTTCCCCGACCAATGGACCCGCGCCTCCAAGTTCTGGCCCGCCGTCGGCCGCGTGGACAACGTTTATGGCGATCGGAATCTGGTTTGCTCGTGTGCAGGGATGGCGGCGTATAGCTGAAAGCTGCACGCCGTTTGCTCTATGCGGTGCCCGCAGCGCAGAGCTGAGGCATACGCCGCGCCAAGCGCGCCGAGCCAGAGTGTCGGAGCAAGCAGGGGAAATTATCCTAGGCGCGTTCGTCGCGCGAGGTGGAGCGTTCTGCTGGCCAGCAGAATGTCCCCAACACGCTGGCTCGATGACTTTCCGTCGGGATCTGAACACTGAACTCTCAACCCTCAGCTCTCAACTACATGCCTTCGCTCCCGTCCCTCTGGCTCTCCCCTCTCAGCTCTAGACTCTCGACTGCATGACTCGGTCATGCGCTTCCCGCCCGCGTGAGCAGGTCGTCCAGTGATTGCGGGGGTGATGGGTGGGGCATGGGACCGGCGGATCTGGTGGGTTGACATATTGGCCGTCATCAGGACATATAGTCCACAGAGTGCGCTTGATCAAACGAACCACCCTCCGCCTTTATGCCCGGCGCTTTCCCAAGGCGGTCCGGCCGTTGGAGGACTGGGCCCGCCTCGTGCTCTCCGGGGCCTGGCAGAATCTCGTCGAAACTCGCCGGATGTTCCCCCACGCCGACCAAGTGAAGGTGAAAAGCGGGAAAACCGTCACCATCTTCAATGTCTGCGGCAATGATTTCCGGCTGATCACCGCCATCGATTATGACCGGCAAAAAATCTTCGTCCTGAATTTTCTCACCCACGCTGAATACAGCCGCAACCTTTGGAAGAACCGCCTATGAAAACCACCGTTCCCACCACCACGCCTTACGCAAAAATTCCCAAGACTTACGCGGGCCTCATGGCCCGGCACCTGATCCGACCCGTGCACGACCAGATTGATGCCGACAACGCCGCCGAGATGATCGATCTCCTCGCCGGTCATGCGCTCAACGCCGAGCAAGCCGACTACCTCGACCTGCTCAGCGATCTTTACGAAAAATGGGAGAGCGCCCAATTCCCCCTCAGCCGGGCCACCGGGGCGGAGTTGTTGCGCCTCGTGCTCGCGGAGCGCGACGAACGCGCCGGTGATCTTGCGCGGCTGCTCGGCATCGACGATTCACTCGCCTACCGGGTGCTGCGCGCCGAGCGCCAGTTGACGGCGGTGCAGATTCGCAAGGTGGCGGATAGCTACGGTCTCGATCCGGTGGCGTTGCTCCCGTGAAGCTGGCTGAACGAGGAAGTCCAGGGTCGAGAGCTCAGAGCCAGAGTGTCGGAACAAGCAGGGGAAATTATCCTAGGCGCGTTCGTCGCGCGAGGTGGAGCGTTCTGCTGGCCAGCAGAATGTCCCCAACACGCTGGCTCGGTGCTTTTCCGTCGGGATCTGAACACTGAACTCTCAACCCTCAGCTCTCAACTACATGCCTTCGCTTCCGTCCCTCTGGCTCTCAACTCTCAACTAAATGCCTTTGGTCGCTCCCCTCTCAGCTCTAGACGCTCAACTGCATGACTCCGTCATGCGCTCCCCGCCCGCGTGAGCAGGTCGTCCAGTGATTGAGGGAGGGGTGGGCTATCCGTTGGACCACTTCTCTCAGTTTGGATTGCGCTCGTGCTCCTCGATGATGCTGCCTAGCCGATTCGCAAACCCGACGGCCGCTTCTTCCGGTACGATTTCGTGTTCAACCGGGACTTTGGCCAAAATTTTGAGCGCGTTCTCGTAGCTCTCGCGCAATCCAGGTGACTGAGGTGCGCCGACCAAAAAGTAGACTCGAAACGATTCGCTCGTGCTTTTCACGCTGGTGATCTGGCCAAGCCATTTGTGCGCCTTGTCCTTGATGCTGTCGGCCAAAGCAAGATCCAGTGAGATCGCTTCGATGCAATGCCACTGGTTATTTTTGTAGGCTCGGGCGAATTCCACCTCGTCGTCAGCGACGCTGATTTTCTTGGTCTGCAACCGTGCCGTAAGGTGTTTCTCATCCAGCGCTCTCTTAAATCGGGACCAAACCTCTTCGTCGGTGCGACTGTTTACTACAGTCTTGTCGTCGTAGCGCACCACGTAGCGGGCAAACAGATCTTCAAGTTTTTGCGCGGGATCATCGCAGAGTCCGCCTCCGACCGGTCCCCACTGGAGGGAGCTGTCATCGTGCGGCAACACCGAACGGGCCAGTGCTCCCGCATCCGCTGGCATTGTCTCCAAGGGTAGTTCGCCCTGCATGCGCGCGCCCGCAGCGTCAATTTGGGCTTCAATATACCGCATGAGCGACTTGAAGCCGTCGCGATTCATGTCGGGAAACATTTTGCTGATTCTTCCGTAGGTCTCCCGGCAGAGAGCTCCAGCGTAGCGCACATCGGGCGAGAATACTACGACGCCAACATTGGCAAACTCACCGGACGCGACGTCGTGGACGTAGCGGAGAAGCGTATAAGTGTAAGCGGTTTTCATGTGGGTGGGATGGTTAAGGTAATCGCATCCAGTGCGGATGCCAGCCTCGTGTGAACCACTTTTAGGTGGGCTTCGATCTTGGGAAAGGAAGTTTTCTTGCCGGGCCAGGCGTCAGGGATCAAGGAGAGATAGTGGTTCAAGGTGTCGTCGGTGATGGCTTCCCATGCACCTTCGATCCGCTGAAACAGATTTCGATCTTGGGTGAGGTGAGGATGGGCAATGTGGCGTTTAAGAAAACCATAACTCTCTACCTTGGAAACCGGTGCGGCACCCCAAATATCGAGGAGAAACCCGAAGGCTTGGTCGTGGTCGAAAAATTTCAGCTCATTCCCTTTTACGAGGCAGTTTGGATTCAATGAGCTGCGGTCGGCATTCTGGATCAACCCGTCAAAGGCGTAGAGTTCCGCCAAGCTGGGCAATAGCTGGCGCGCGGGCGGTTTTCCTACGGGTAAAATGGAGAACCCAGGTGGAAGGTGACGGGTAGCAAACGACCAACCGATCGCCTGCTGGCAGCGCATGCGTGCGGCCGAATTGGTCACCGGGACGGCATGATTGGCGAAGTCCGGGGTGATTTCGACCAGTATGGGATCAGCGATAGGCAGACCAAGATCGACGGCTAACAGTGCCGCCACGATTTCACAAATCGGCTGATGAGGCGCGGACTCCTTATGTCCGTTTAGCTTTACCACGCATTCGATTTCGCTTCCGTCGGGAAGATCACAGCCGATGAGTGCTGGCTGCGTACGGCCGGAACCTTTGAAATCGATCCAACGCGTCGCGATCAGGGTAGGCAATGGTGTCGGCATTTCCGGAAAAATTATGACAGCGAAAACCTAGGTGACAGGTTCGGCGTAGGAAGTGCGCAGGGATTGATGTAGGGCTTTGATGTCGGCAAAATTGACGTGCGCAGCGTGCTTGGCGAGATCGTATGCGAGGCATATCTCGACATCTTTCTGTGAGATATAGCTTCGATGAATCAACGCTGCCATCACCTCTTCTGTCGGATCGGAATATTCACGGGTTTCGACATCTGCACTCTCACTCAAAAAGCGGCCATAAACTTCCGCAATGATCGGTCGCATGTGGGTCTGAATATTTACGACCTCCTTCATCATGTCCGATATTTCGGCGTCAATGCTGGCTTGGTCGTTGAAGAAGACGGTACCACAGGGGTGCGCTATCTTGTTCCGGCGTTTTACGAACTTGGCGAACTCACCGACTTGATTATTTTCGCAGCCAATAAGTTTTAAAAAACGAAAAATCTGAGACTCCTTTAGTTTCTCGTAGAATTTGCAGGGAGTGTCGGCCTCGAGGAGTTTGTTCTCAGATTCAACCTGAAAACCAATGAGCGCTTTTTTGAAATCGTTTTCTCGTACGAGCCGAATTTGCCAAATCGAGAAACTGACAAAGCTCATGTAAAGCAGGTGAAAAGCGAGACTGGCGAATTCGTATTTCTTATTCGTGTAATTACTCTGGAATGCATCCCAAAGGAATGAAATATACTCTCGTTCCGACTGAGCCTTGTAGGACAGCGGCAAGTAACTTTCGATTTCAAGGGCCTCGTCCATAACTCAAGTCTCCGGGGTGGCGGGCGCCTCTTCGCCCCAGATGCGGGCGAGGGTGGCTTGAATTTTGGCGACGAAGCGGGTGATCAGTTCCCGGTTCGCGGCCACGAGGGCTTGCTCGGCTTCGATCTCCGCCACGATCGCGCGTTGCGTATAGAGCAGGCTACTCGGTCGCATATTGTTCTCGTAAGCTTTCGTGAAGTGTTTTGATGCTAGGGAAGTTGGTGTGCGTGTCGAACTTGTCGGCGATGTCGAAGGCGGCGCAGATTTCGATGTCTTTTTGCGAGAGGTAGTGGCTGTGGATGAGGACTTCGCGGATTTGGTCGGCGTCGTCGGAATACTCGCGGTCGTCGGGGTTGTTGCTCTCTTCGAGAAAGCGGGCGTAGCAGCGCTGGATGGTCGGGACGGAGTGGGTTTGGATTTCATCCACCACGCGGAGGATTTCGCGAATCTTAACGTCGAGGGCGGCCTGGGTGCTGAAGAAGATGTTGCCGTTGGGGTGGGCGCTCTCGTTGCGGTCGTCCACCAGCTTGGCGTAGGTGCCGATCTTGCCGTTGTCGCAGGCGATGAGTTTCAGGAAGCGTAGCATGGTGCGCTCGTTAACTGTGCTAAAAACGAAGGGCGAAGAGGCAGCGAGTAGGGTCTTTTCGATGTCCTTGCCGTAGCCAATGAGGCCTTTCTCAAAATCTTCCGGCACGGTCTGCTTGATCTGCCAGATATTGAAATAGACGAAACTCATCGTGAGCATGTGGTAGGCGAGGAAGGCGAACTGGTATTTGCCGTGCGTGTAGTTCGTCTCAAAGGCGTCCCAGAGGAACCCGATGTATTCCTGCTCCTTCGGCGTTTTAAAGGAGAGCGGCAGGTAGTTGGAGAGTTCGATGGCTTCTTCCATGGTTCAAGAGGCTTTCTTCGGCTTTGTCTTTGCCTTGGCCTTCACAAAAAACTGTGCATCGCAACGATGCTGCTGGATCAACCAGTCCACAAACGCTTGACTGTATTGCCCCGGTGATCCCTTGACCGTGCCTTTATAGAAATATTCAGGTCTCTGCCTGATGCCATGTGCTTTGTTGACGCATTGGATGTCGTGCTGATTGATTGACAGGGTAGGCACCGCCGCCTTCAACTTCTGGATCAACTCCACCTGTCGGTATGGATGTGACTTTCCGGGATCCTTGGGAACTTCAACGATCTTCATTGCCACGCTTCCGGATGTGCCTTGGGAGAGGACAATGTCAGCGTCGCCTGGCTTCTTGGTGAGGGTGAGACGATATTCAATCCCTACGGAGAATTGAACGGGGCGTTGGAGCTGATCGAACTCGTTCTTGACCTTGGCACAGTAGCGGGCCAAGTAGTCGGCTGCGTCCCGGCCCAGTTCGCGCCGGAGGCGCTTGTCGGTCAAGTCGCCGCGATGTGGGCTCAGGTCATAGACAATGGCCATCATCCCCACATGCACTCGATCAGACAATGAGACGCCAAACCAATCAATGAGACGGCGATGGTAATTGATCACGCAGGCTTGGAACAGGCCCAGCACATCGGTAGGCAGTTCGCTGAGAACCAGATGAACGGCTTCATCACGAAGGTCGGCAATGCACTCGATGTTGCGTCGTTCTGGATCGGTCTGGTTAGGAATTACACGTACCAAACATTCCCGCAGGGAAATGGATTCCCGGCGCTCACCACGCCTTTTCTTACCGCGGAAGATGGCGTTGCGGTCTTTGCCGGCGTCGTCCAGAATCTTCGCCTTGAGAAGCAATTCCCAAGCATTGCAGATCAGATAGCAGAAGGTCTCGACGCGATACTGAATGGAGAGGCGGTTGATCGTCTCCAAGGCAAGGATATATCCCTCGATGCTCTTGTTTACCAACCGCCCCTTGAGACCCGGGTTGCCACGGTGACCTTTCATTTTTCAGCCTCCTGCTGCGCTGGCGCGGCTTCGCCCCAGATGCGGGCGAGGGTGGCTTGGATCTTTTGCTCGAAGCGGGTGATCAGTTCCCGGTTCGCGGC
>Ga0209591_10003134_pt1 | contig 19359 bp, 15 predicted proteins | sample MAT01_FD_187207 | JGI IMG/M metagenome (GOLD analysis project Ga0209591, IMG submission 187207) | Freshwater microbial communities from Lake Fryxell liftoff mats and glacier meltwater in Antarctica - MAT-01 (SPAdes) (version 2) | ecosystem: Environmental > Aquatic > Freshwater > Ice > Liftoff... | reverse complement strand
GGGAAACCTTAACAGTGAACTCCATTTCATCCTGTGCCGCATGTACCACCCGGTGATCCTCTACTGTGTTTGTTGCCCAAAGTGCCTCATGGTCAGAGGAGTAAATAACCACATTGCCATCGTTCTGAATCTGAAGAAACGCTCCCGGATTTCCATCTGTGCCAGTAGCCCAAACCGCATTACCGTCCGGCCCACGGAGCACGAGATTGCCATCCCCTTGCATGTTGGCACGAGCGACATCGTGTCCATTAGTGTCCGTTGCCCAGAGGGCTTGATGATCGGCTGCCATCAGCCGATAAAGAACAAGATTTCCGTCGCCTTGGAGTCCGAGCTTAAACAGACCATTTTCAGATATGAGCGTCTCACCATTATTGAGACGTTCACCTGCATGAAGTGCTGAACGCTCACCAGTTCCGAATGCCGCTTTAGTGGGGTTCAATACGGATGTAGCAGCAAGAGCTGTAGTCAAAAACATGAAAGTGCGTCTCGAAATCATATTAGCCTCCTATTCAGAGCAGAAAGTGAGTTAATAGAGTGTAAACTAAATAATTCGATAATGTGGACAAGTACGTGTCGCATAGCTTATGCCACATCTTCCTCACTGCACCGGCGTAATCCGCACCAACGAGCTCAGATCCTCCAACGCTAGCCGGGGTTGGTCGTCGAGCCAGCCGCTGAAGCGGTCGGTGCGATAGGCTTGGGCCTTTTGGGGATAGTAGGGAATGATGTAGACCACATCGTGGTGGACAATCTCCTGCATCTGCCAGACCAGCACTTTGCGTTTTTCTGGATCCAATTCGACGCCTTGCTGAGCGTAGAGGTCGTCGTAGCGGGGGTTGGCATAGCCGCTTTCGTTGCTGGCCATGGCGATCGCGGCGCTGCTCATGATATTGAGCAGAAAGTTAGGGTCTGGATCAGCGAACCAACCCCAGAGGATGATATCGAAGTCAAAGCCAGGGCAGCAAAGCGCAATCAGCGCGTCAGGATCGACCGCCTGAGGCTCGACCTTGACGCCGATCTGGCGCCAATTCTGGCTAAGTAGTTCGGCCATGCGCGGGGCAGTGATCACGTCCGTGGGCCATTGCAGACGGAAGATCAGCGGTCGCGCGCCATCGGGCATTTCGCGCACGCCGTCGCCATCGCGGTCTTGGTAGCCGGCGTCATCCAGAAGTTGATTGGCCAGCACCAGATCAAATTGGTAATCCTGGAGCGTGTTGTTGTACCAGGCGCCAAGCCCGGCGGGGATCAAGGTTAGACCGGGCTTGCCCAACCCCAACAAGAGCACATCGATCAGCTGTTGTTTATCGGTGGCGTGCGCGAGCGCCAGGCGCACGTTGCGGTCCAGCAGCGCCAGATGGCCGGTGCATTGGCCGCCGGCCGCCTGCGGGCAATCTTGTGCTTTGATCTGGTTGATCACAATGTCAGCGACTTCGGGGAAAAAAGGCGCACCCGTGACCAGCTTGACGTTGGGGGCGTTGCGCAAGGTCGGCACGGTCGGATGAGGCAACTCGGTGATCATGTCCACTTGGCCGGTTTGAAGCGCCTGTACCAATGCGTCCTCATGACCAAAGGTTTGAAAGATCACTTCGTCAACGGTGGGCGGTGTGAGCGGGTGCTCTTTGTTGGCGGCCAAGTGGACAAATTCATTCTGCTGGTAGGCGACTAGCTTGAAGGGGCCACTGCCGATCAGCGTGCTGTTTTGAAATTCCACCGGCTCCTTGCCGGTCGTGTGCGCCGACCAGATGTGGGCGGGGAGGATGTAGAGATTGATCAACTGGCTCTCCAGGTTGGGGATCGCCTGGGTGAGCTTGATCACCACGGTATGCGGGTCGGGCGCCTCGATGGTGTCAAAGAACTTCGTATAAGCGTTGAGGAGGGGAAAATCGACGTTGGTTTTGTAGAAATTATAACTAAAGGCAACGTCCTCGGCGGTCAACGGCTGGCCGTCATGAAACTTGAAGGTGGGTCGAAGCTTGAACGTCCACTGCTTGCCGTCGTCGGCCACGGTGTAACTTTCCGCCAAAACGAGCGAGTAAGCGCCGTCGAGTTCGAGGTTGAACATGGCGTCGTAAACCAAGTCAAAGATGGTGTACGCCGTATAGAGTTGCGCGACGCCAGGGTTCAGCGAATCCGGGCTGCCCATGCGGCCGATGCGGACGACAGCCGCGCTAGCGGGCTTGGTCTGCACCAGGACGCCAACTTGCCCTGCATCCTGGATACAGGCCGTCAATAAAACGCAACAAGCAACCACCAAATAAAATCGTTTCCATCGGCTCATCTTCACTCCTCCTCTTGTTCTCGATGCGATGATCAACCGTTGCCAACCGGAGGATGCCGGCAACGGTTGTCACGCTACTACTGCGGCTGCGATTATTTAATGCTTCATTTCCGTAAATGCCACCATCAAGTGTTCATAGGGCGTTCCGGCAAACATGATGTAGGGGCCACCCGAGTCATGATCGGTGGAATAGAGGGCAGGATCAAGTGTCTCCGGTGAGACGACCATGATGTGGGGACCGTCGATCACCCAATCTTGCCCAGCCGGCGGTGTCATCAGGCTTGGATCGCTGTTGCTGGCGACGCTCTGGCCTTGCAGCATATAAATGATCCCGATGCCGGTGTATTCTGGTGCGCGTCCGGCCAGATAGGCACGGATAAACTCCAGCCCGTTGCCATCCATACACATGGGGTCATTGGTCGGCGTGAAGGGCAGGTCGGGGAGACAGGTCCAGTCGTTGCTGCCCTGGCGCAGTTCCACCAGCTCGCCGCCCGGCTCCGTCGGCAAATCCACAATCGTGGCATCGTGGGCAAGCGACGGCAACCCGGCACTCATCGCATTCGCAATCTTATCGCCGCCCGGTTGTGCGGCTTGCGGGGTGATCGGCTTACAGCCAACCAGCAGTAGGGCCAGGAATAGGGTGAATATATAGATCGGTTTCATAAGATTTTCTCCTGTGGATGATTGAACGAATCTGCTCGTAAATACTAATTTGTGAACTTTTTTGTTCTGACAATTGATCGATAGGCATTCCTCCTTGTCCCACTATTCGCTATCCAGAGGGCAGACTACTCGTCCAAATATCGCGCTGGATCTGCCATAGCCCCTGTTGCCATTTCCAGATGACGACATACTTGCCAACATCCAGCACGCGGTTTTGGTGATCGAGAAAGCGATACTCGCCCACATCATTGATCGTTTCGATCAGGCAATCCACTTCGCGCGGCGTGCGCTGCATGGTGCCGATACCCATGTCGATACAGCCTTGCCAGAACGCCTGGATCGCCGCCCGCCCGCAGATGGTTGCGCTGTAGGTTGGCAGCAATTGTCCTGCTTCGGCATAAAGCGCAGCAATGCCAGCCGCATCGCCCTGCCGAAAACTTGCCATCCACTGCTGGTGAATGGTCATAATGGCGGCGTGAATGGCTTCCATCGTCGGCTGGCTTGGCATGGTGAGCAACGGTTGCCTCCGCCCGGAAAATGGTCGTCTGTCCAGTGTCAATAGCGGTGAGCCCCTGCCAAACTTGGCCGTTGGACTGACGGCGATGGTTGATTGCGCTGATGACTGGGTTGATGGACATAGTGTAGCAAGCCGCCCGTTGCGAAAGCGTTGCTTGGCAGGGGCAAAAGCGTTGCATGTATGCAAATAGAAAAACTATTTTATTAATTTTTGCAACAAAATAGGGAAATCGCAGAATTCGGCTTGCGCGCCTCTTGTCGAGATTGGGTAAAAGCAAGCGCTATCATGTAAAATGGGGCAAACGTTTTGCTTACAGTAATACAATAGAGGCTCAGCATGGCCCCAGCGCTGCAGATTCGCTTGCTTGGCACGTTCCAGCTCGCCTATGACCAACAACCGTTGACCACGGTCAATAGTACACGGCTGCAATCGCTGCTGGCGTATTTGGTGCTGCACGCTGGCACGTCTCATCCACGCCAATATCTCGCCTTCTTGCTCTGGCCGGACTCAACGGAAGCGCAGGCGCGCACTAACCTGCGCAAACTCTGCTTTCAGTTACGCCAGGCGTTGCCCGCCCCCGACCAGTTTCTACAGATGGACAACCACACGCTTCAGTGGAAACCGGCTGCGCCCTATACCCTGGACGTAGACGAGTTGCGTCAACTACTAAAGACCTTGGCGCATGAGCCGCCATTGTGCGAAAAGCTGACCCAGTTGGTGGACCTGTACGTGGGCGAGTTGCTGCCCAGTTGCTATGACGACTGGCTCCTGCCCGTGCGCCAGGAGTTCCACGACAATGTGATGAGCGCCCTCAATCGCCTAGTGGCGTTGTTGGAGCAGCAGCGGGCTTATCTCGACGGCATCCGTTATGCACGGCGGCTGCTCCAGTTTGACCCCTTGCAAGAGCGCACCTACCAGCATTTGATCCGCTTGTATGCGCTCAACGGCGACCGCGCCGGTGCACTGCGCACCTACCACGACTGCCTGATGATGCTCAAACGGGAACTGGGCGTCGAGCCGGACGCGGCGACCACTATACTTTACGAGGAGATTCTGACCGGGCATTTTGCTACACGGCGGGCAGCGGAGGTCGGAAGCGACCCTGCGCTACCGCCCATGCCCGTTGTGCCCAGCCACAACCTGGTTATCCACCGAATGCCTTTGGTCGGTCGAGCCCAGGAACTGGCGCCATCTACCGGCGTCGAACCCTTGCCGCTGGTGGGCCGCCACCACGAATGGGCAGTGCTACAGGCGACCTGGCAGCAGGTGATGCGGGGCAAGGCGCAGTTCGTGACGATTGCTGGCGAGGCCGGCATCGGCAAGACCCGGTTGGCCGAAGAGTTGTTGGCGTGGACGAGTCAGCAGGGTGTCCGCACGGCGCGCACACGGGCCTATGTCGCCGAGGGCGCCCTCGCCTACGCCCCGATCACGGAGTGGCTGCGCAGCGAGGCGCTGGGCCAGGGGCTAGATCAGCTAGAGCGCCTTTGGCAGACGGAACTGGCACGGCTCCTGCCTGAATTGCTCAGCCAACAACCCAACCTGCCGCAACCCTCGCCCATGGCCGAGGGTTGGCAGCGCCAACGCTTTCATGAAGCATTGGCGCGGGCTATCCTGCTAGGATCAGGGCCGCTGCTCTTGCTGCTGGATGATGTGCAGTGGTGCGATGCGGAGACGCTAAGCTGGCTGCATTATCTGTTGCGCTTTGACAAACAGGCGCGGCTCTTGGTGATAGGTACGGTACGCACCGAGGCGGTCGATGAACAGCATCCGCTACACGAGCTACAACGCCAATTGCAACGGGCCGGGCAGCATCAGGCGCTGGAACTGGTGCCGTTGAGCGGGGAAGAAACGACCATCCTCGCCGGCCAGCTAACCGCTGCGGATATCACAGGTTGGACGTCGCAACTCTATCAAGAAACGGAAGGGAACCCGCTCTTTGTCGTCGAGATGGTGCGCGCCGGCCGCTGGGCGGACACGCACCCAGCGGCGCGCCTGGAAGGCAACCGCCATTGGGCGCGAAGGCAGGACGGACAAGCCACGGCGCTGCCGCCGACGGTGCAGGCGGTGATCGCCACGCGTTTGGCGCAGCTCTCGCCGCTTGCTCGCCAGCTGGCCCAGGTCGCAGCCACGATTGGCCGCGCGTTCACGTTGGCGGTGTTGGCAGCCGCCAGCCAAGCCAGCGAAGAACAGTTGGTCCAGGCGTTGGAAGAGCTGTGGCAGCGCCGGATCGTGCGCGAGCGCGGGCATGGTTATGACTTTAGCCACGACAAAATCCGTGAAGTCGTCTATACCGCGCTCAGCCCCATACGCCGCCGCCTGCTCCATCACCAGGTGGCGGGCGTTTTGGAGCAATTGTATGCACATCAGATCAATGAGATGGCTGGGCAGTTGGCTACCCATTACCGGCTGGCTGAAGCACCGGAAAAGGCACTACCCTATCTGGTGCAAGCGGGCGATCATGCGCAGCATTTGTCCGCCAAGCTGGAGGCGCTGCGTTACTATCAAGAGGCGTTGGCATTGGCCCGGGCGGAGGATGTCTACTATCGCATCCTTGCTAAACGCGCCATGATCTACCTGGACCTATATCAGGGGCAAGCGGCGGTGGCGGACTTCCACCGTTTGCTCGACCAGGCCAGACAGGCTGGCGAGCGCAAGCAGGAACTAAAATTCCGCTTAGGGCTGCTGAACGCCTATTATGTCGTTGCGCTCGACGATCAAGAAACAGATGCCGCCCTCAAAGTTCGCACACTTTATAGCACTACACAACTCCTGGCGCGTGAACTTAACGATACGCATAATCTTGTCCGCTCGCTGCTCCTACCGATCTGGCACTTTTGGCCTGCATTGCGAGACCAGAACCTTAGGGATACCAGGGAGGCTTATGCCTTGAGCTGTGCGCTGGGCGATGAAGAGTTGATCATGGAGAGTAAGCTAGGTCTCCTGATTAACGCGCCTGAGCAGGAGCAAGCGGAGGTGGGCGACCTTTTCATCCAGGAATTGCAGGCACGCCGCGACCTGGACCGGCTCAATCAGGCTTACTGTTATCTGATGTGGACGCACTATCACCTCGGCAACTTTCAGCGCATGGTGGCCCTGTGCGATGCGGGCATTGAGGTGGCCGCCAAACTGGGGATGCCGCCCGTCGTCTACCCCACGCTCAAAGCCTTCGCCTTGCTCAACTTGGGGCAAGTTGGGGCGGCCTGGGCGTCGCTGCAACAAGAGGTGGCCGACGAGGCGCATGTGATGGGCAGCATCTTCAAAGCGACAGGCATCGGCATGGTTCTTTTCGAGGTGGGCGCCTATGCGCGCGCTGCTGCCATCCTCGAACAGGTGATCGAGCGCGCCGACCGCATTCACCGCGGCTGGCTGCGCGAATGGGCAAGGCTGCATATGGTACGCGCGCTGATTCGCCTCGCCCAACCCGGCCAAAGCGAATGGCAACGCGCGGCACAAGCACTGGCGGCGGTCGATCCGGACGTACTACATGCCCTTACGCCTTGGCATACGTTTTGGCTTGTGCTCCAGGCAGAAATGGCATTGGGTGAAGGCCGGCACGCCGCGGCTTTGCAAGCTATTCAGGACGCCAATGCCATCCTGACGGCAAACGGCTATCAAGCGAACCTTGCCGCTGCTTGGGAACTCCAAGCACGTCTGCTCCTGCAATTGCAGCGCCCCGCCGAAGCGCTTGCGCTGTTGGCGAAGGCTTTGCCAATCGCAACGGAGATTGGCTATCTAGCGCTGACCTGGCGGCTCCATGCCACCCAGGCGCATACGCTCGCAGCGCTCGGGCAAACGGCAGCCGCGGCCCAGGCATGGCAGACCGCCGCCCAAATCATACAGCAGTTGGCGGCCACGATCCCCGATAGGCAACTGCAGCAGGGATTCCTCTGCGAGCCTCTGGTAGAATCCATTCTCGTCTGTGCCCAGATAGGAAGACAAGTGACAGGATGACAAAATGACCAAGTGCTATTCATCCTGTCAGCGTCCGACGTAGTCGGCGTCATCTTGTCATCCTGTCAGTGCAAGAATTTAATCGGCATAAAGTCTAATTTACAATTGTCCGTGGGCCATGATCGGCAGCACGATGTGAGACGGTCGCTGCGCATCATGGGAAATCGAGTTGATCGCGACCTGACCCTCCACTTCTTCGCCAAAGGGTCCCCCTGTGTTGAGATTGCGATCAAAACGGGGAAAATCGCTGCTGGTGACATGGATGCGAATGCTGTGCCCGGCAAGGAATGTGTGCGCGGTGGCCGTCATATCGATCTCGAAGCGATCAATCTCTCCAGGCTTCATCAACTGCTCTCGTGCCAGGGGGTTGTGATGACGCGCCCGGAGAATGCCATCGCAAATTTTGATCGACCGTCCATCCGGCCACACATCGCAGAGGCGCACCACCCAATCGGTATCGGGGGCTGAAGAGGAGGCGTACAGAACGGCCTTCACCGGTCCAATGACGACCACGGGTTGCGCTAGCATCGCGGCGGTATACGTCAGGAGCCGCCCCTCCTTGTCGCGTTGATCCACCTCGTTGATGGTTGAGGATGGGCTATGGCCAATGATGGGATCTTTCGGATCGTATAAATAGGCGTCTGGTTGCTCATCGGCGTTTGGCAGTTCGAATGTCAATTGTCCGCTGTTGAGCGAGTGTTCTGTCTTTCCTGTGCCTTGCCTGAAGTAGAGCGGTGTATAGGTGATGCCAGCCGGTGGCCACTGTTGCAACTCAAGCCAACGGTTCTCGCCCATCAGAAACACGCGCACAGCAGGTTCATCAGCAACGCCGTTGTCCTTTTCTTTCAACCAGTAATCAAACCAGCGCAGCGCCATCTGATTGAAATCCATGATGGCGTCGGCGGTGAAGTCTAAAGGCGCGGGCGGCTCTGTAACGAAATCGCCGTCATGGGTCCAAGGCCCCACGATTAAGCGTTGTGCGTGACGGCATTTTTCAGAGCGCCCTTGTTCAAAAAGACCCGTAAAATGCGCAAGGGTGCCCGCAAGACAAAAGTCATACCACCCGCCCACATGCAGGATCGGGACATCGACCTCAGCGAATCGCTTGCTCGTATCCGTTTGATCCCACCACTGAACATCAGACGCATGATCTAGACGTTCAAAATACCAGGGCGCAAGCCCTTGCACGGGTGGGAAATCCTTCAGGGGAAGATGCCGATACCACCTTTCGATCTCTGCCCAGGCTTGATTCAAACGTAGGCGGATCTGTTCCTTGTCCTCATGTGTGGCGAGACCCGGCAGACAATTGAGTCCCATCCACAAGGCCCATCCTCTGAATTCTTGCAAACGATAGGCGCCCCCTGGAAACGCAAATTCTCTGGCCGCGCCGCCATAGATTGGAACACATGCCTTGAGACTAGGTGGCCGAGTGGGTGCAGCGACATATTGTAGGAACGCCCCGTGTGAACCGCCGTACATGCCGACATTGCCATCCGACCACGGCTGCCGGGCCGCCCACTCAATCGTGTCATAGCCATCCTGGTTCTCCCCCCAGCCGTCATTGATGAGCGGGAAAAACACGCCTTCTGAATGGGCTGTGCCACGAATGTTGTTGTAGACATAAACATAGCCGCGCTGGCTGAAGAATGTTCCAGCCTTGACATTGGTCTCCTCGGCAGGGTCGGTGACAAAGCGCTCGACAATGACGGGCCACTTTCCTTCCCCTTGTGGGCGATAGACATCTGATCTTAAAACTGTGCCATCGCGCATGGGAATGGGAACGTGACGGTCCACTTGAAACGCATGGATAGATTCCGTGGGTGACATGGCGGCCTCCTTTAGTCTACAAATAAGCGATTATAGAATAAAGTATACACCGCAAATGGGAGCTAGGACTAGCGCGGCATTGGAACCGAATTAAATCCAGTGTCAAGTAAGTTTTACAGAGTTATTTTGTAGATTCCAATATTGGATATTGAATATTCACTACAGGTACACTATCCAATATCTATTATCCAACTTGTTTCTTGATAATAACTAATTACGTAAAATAGGACCATCAAATGACATTCGACCTCTTTGGCCCCGAATTTAAGGCCGATCCCTACCCCACCTACCGGGCGCTGCGCAGCGAACAACCGCTGTGCCGGCGCGTTAATGCCGATGGCAAGGCGATCTGGTTTGTCACCCGTTATGCCGATGTAGCTGCTATTCTGCGCGACCATACCCGCTTCGTCAAAAACGTGCAGCAGACGATGACACCAGCCGAGCGCGCCGCTTTGCCGCCGACGCCGGAACTCATCCATTTGCTCAGTAATCACATGCTCAACCTGGATCCGCCTGACCATACACGGTTGCGTAGCCTGGTGAGCAAAGCCTTCACGGCGACGGTGGTCAATCGTATGGCCGAGCGCATTCAAAGCATGGCCGATGGATTGGTGGACAAGGTACAGGCGCGCGGCGCCATGGATTTGATCGATGACTTCGCTTATCCCTTGCCCATTAACGTGATCGCTGATTTGTTGGGCATTCCTTTGCGCGATCAAGGGCGTTTTCGCCAGTGGTCGCAAGCCTTTGTCACCCCATCGATCAACGTGCTGCGCAATACCAAAAAGGCACAAAAAGCCAAACGTTTGATGGAAGACTTTACCGGTTACATGGGCGGACTTTTTGCCCAGCGCCGGGCGCAGCCGCAGGCAGACTTGATCAGTGCTTTGTTGCAAACCGAAGAAGCGGGTGACAAACTGCGCGAAGAAGAACTTTTCAGCATGGTGATCTTACTGATCGTGGCCGGCCACGAGACGGTGGTCGATTTGATCAGTAATGGCGTCTTGGCCTTATTGCAGCACCCCGATCAACTGCAACTGCTCCAGCAGCAACCAGCCCGCTTGGATGCGGCAATTGAAGAAATGGTGCGCTATGACGGACCGGTTGAGCGGGCGACCGTGCGCTTTGCTGCCCAAGATGTAGCAATGGATGGCCATCTTATCCAGCGCGGTGACGCGGTCAACTTGATATTGGCGGCGGCAGATCGCGATCCAGTGCAGTTTGCTAATCCGGATCAATTCGAGATTGACCGGGCGAACAATCGCCATCTAGGCTTCGGCCTGGGAGTTCACTACTGTCTGGGGGCGCCGCTTGGTCGGTTGGAAGGGAAGATTGCGATTAGCACCCTATTACGTCGCCTGCCCAATCTGCGTCTGGCTGTACCGCTAGACACCTTGAAATGGCGCAAGGTGCCAATTTTGCGTGGTTTACAACATATGCCGGTAGAGTGGGATTAGCTGGCCCTCTAATATTACCATTTTGATCAAAAAGACCTGCTCCACGGAGCAGGTCTTTACCAAATCTTTGGACAATCAAGTGTTGACGTTAGCCGTTGGCATCGCTGTTGTCGTCATTCATATCGTCGTTCATATCGTCATTGCTGTTGTCATCGTTACTGCTATCGTCGTTATTGCTATCATCACTCATGCTGCTACTGTCATCGCTTGTGCCCATATTGCTATTCGAATCTGCGGGATTTGCGCTGACCACCGGATTGCTGCCAAAAGAGACGGTAGGCCCTGTGACCGAAAGCCGATAGGTACACACGGCATCGCGGTCATTTTTGACCACTACATAGAAGGTTTCCGACACCGACGAGCCGCCGCGCCAGAGTAAGGTGCCTGGATCGGTATCGTTGTCACCATCGCTGTTGATGATAAAGATCGGGGAACCAGCACCAATCGGGTTGTCTCTTACGTCATCATCCGCATCTGGGTTTTGTTGCGCTAGAAGTCGCCCGGGTGTTTGAATTTCAAAGCTAATACAGCCAGGATTGTTCATCTTTAAGGTAACGATTGCATCTGTCGGTTGGATACTGACCGGTCCTTCCGCATCTTCGTCGTCATCAAGCGGGCGACCATAACGGAATCTATACCAGTGCGTCTGATCGGGGCCAATCCCTACTGTGCAATTCGTCGGCGCAAAAGCAGTGTCCGGACCCGAACCTAAGGTTCCAGGTTGGTTGGGACCAGCGCTATTGGCAAATACAGAACAGTCGGACTGGCTCTGGCTTTGGCCTGATCCTTGATTGTCTGTAGAGCCGGACTGGGCAAACACAGGCAATGCTAACCCTGCTAACAGCAAACTGGTAAGCAGCGTAGTCAGCAATGACTTTGATAGTTTCTCATTCATGATAGTCTGAATTCTCCTTCTCTAAAGTTTACTTCATGCATACTTTCTCCAGCGGGAATGTGTCTTAAAAATCCCCGTAAAAAACACATAAATCCTACTTTATTTTAGGTGTTTAGTCGCAAGCCGTCTATATAACGCGATATAGACAACAGATACAGGCATGGATATATTCCTGCTTAATTGCATGCGAAATTGCGCGTACTGGTTCACATTTTTTGTAGTTGACAGTTTTTCAGACTCTATGCTACGATGCATTCTAGAAAATGGTCTGACCATTTGCTTAGGCATCCCCACTGTCTCACGTTAACTTTTACGCGTCTGTAATCACAACGCGACCGTTGATGGGCTTGTGCCGGTGATGTGATTTGTGCCTACAAGGAGTCGTCGTATAGAAATGCATCATCTCAGATTTGGCCAGCGCTTGAGCCGTCGCCAAGTTCTCAACTTAATCGGTGGCATGGTCAGCACCGTACTAGTGGCGGCTTGTACACCTTCTGGTAATGCTCCGGCTGAGGGTAACGGTGAGGTTGGTGCGCCAGGCACCCAGACACAGGAAGTTATTTTCTGGGGGCATGAGCAGCATCCACTCGACCTGGCCGCAGAAGGATTTGTCGAGGCCCATCCCGAGATCAATTGGATTTCACCGCATCCAGTGGATTGGGTGGACAAGTTGCAAATCGCGATGGCGTCGGATAGTGGTTGCCCAGACTTGGTCTGGGCCGAAGTATTACAAGCCCAAGATTGGGGTTGTAGCGCTCTGCTTACTGATCTGACTGATGTGCTCAGCCCCATAGAGGACGCCTACCATCCGCTCAAAGTCAATGAGACTCTGATCGCTAAGACCGGACGCAATGTCGGTTGGCCGGGGGATATTAGTGTTAGCGGCTGGTATTATCACGCCAATAAATTAGCCGAAGTTGGCTATGGTAGTGTCGATTTTGAAAGCCATACCTGGGACGACTTCTACATCATGGCAGCGGATTTGAAGAGCCAGAATTTGTATGCCTTTGCCTTCCCGGCAGATGGTTGGAGCCCACTCTATATGTTTGTGCTACACCAACTGGGTGGCACGGCCGTTAGCCAAGATGGTCAACAGATCATGATCGGCAGTGACGAAGGCATGCGTGCCATGCAGATCGTCAAAAATCTGTGGGATGCTGGTGGTCTGGATGTAGAGTGGTGGAGCTCGGCATACTGGGCTGCCCTAAAGGAAGGGCAATTGGTGGGCGATTTTGCGGCTGCCTGGGCGCGAGGTTTCTGGGAGGCGCAACTGGCCGATGCGGCCGATGCACCGGAAACCAGCATGTGGCGAGTGGCGAAATTTCCTGGTGGGGATGGGATCAAGTATCGTACAGGGGTTTGGTTGGGGTGGCAACTTGTCAACCCCAAGGCTGGCATCAATGATGCGAACGCGTTGAACTTTATGCAATATGCGTTAGGGTCCATTGAAGGCGCCGCCCTTTGTGGTCAATGGGGTATAGTGCCCGCCTATCGACCTTACCTAGAAGCACAGGAATTTTTGCAACTACGCTCGCCCATCTTTGGCGACTGGCCCTTTGGCGAGTTCTGGGCCGGCCAGGAAAAAGAGCTTTCAACCGAATTTTACCGCCCGGCTGGATGGGGTGCTGTCGAAGCGGCGATTGGCAAAGAGATGGTGACAATCCTGCGTGAAGAATTATCGGTTGAAGATGGCATGGCCCGTATTATCGAACTAGCCACGCCGGATTTTGAGCGCACGCGCTGTAGCTGACGGTGTTCGGCGGTAGATTGGCGAATGAACGCGGATTTTCTGCTCTGAATAGCAGCGAGGGTAGAGATGATGGAATGGACAATAGAATCGGAAGCTCGACTGACCGAGTTGCGTCAGCGTGAACTGAGTGGAACATTAAACAAAGTAGAAGAAGCTGAACTGGCTGTATTAATGGCAGCGATTGAGACGGATGAAGCCGCGCAGCTAGCTAGTTCATTTACTCGCATTAGTTCAGAACAAGCATTTATGCAGTCTAGATTACGCGCATTACAGACGGACAACGAAGCACTGGCAAGCCTATTGAACCAACAAGAACGACTAGTTGCGGATGCGCAAAAATGGTTGATAGATCTAGAACAACGACACACGTTGATTCGCCAATCGTACACGCGCATCACCGGTGAGACCCTGGTTCAACGATGACAATTTCCACCGAAATTCGTGCGCTTGTGCGTGACGCTTATCGTTATCGATGCGGCTATTGTGGTATTTCCGAAGCTGAAATTGGTAGCGAACTCGAAATCGATCATTATCAACCCATCTCACAAGGCGGCACTGATGAGATAGATAACTTGGTATGTGTTTGTACGGCCTGCAATCGATTTAAAGGCAGTTACTGGCCGACCAGTGGAACACCTGACAGTTTGTATCTTCTGAACCCGGGGCAAGATGATATTTCTTAGAAGTTACGCAGTTGCCCCGGGAACGCTGGCATCCTGCCGGCAGCCGCCAGAGATGGCGGTGATCGCAACTGCGTAACTTCTAATTTCTATTCACATTGTTGAAATGTCAGATGGGCGAAGGGTTGGTCTAACTTCACGTGGTTGGTTCCACATACGCTGGCTGCATCTAAATCGTCCCCAACTAATTAAACAACGAGAGTTACGTGCGAAGAGTCTTGCCCTGGCAAACCTGCTAGAGCAAACTCAAGCCATCAATACGCTACTACGCCAACGCATTCTTGAACTTGAAGAGGAAATTGAGCGGTTGCAAGCATTGATTCGTCAAACTATAAGTGCCAATTAAAAACAACCAACCTTATTTCACAAAACCTCAGGAGACCCAAATGAAACTTGTTACTTACCAATCGAACGCGGGCGCTGCCCAACTTGGCGCCTTAGTGGGCGACCAGGTCATCAACCTGGCGCAGGCGTCGGGTGGCAAATTGCCGTCCGATATGCGCAGCTTTTTAGAGCTGGGTGACGCTGGCTTGCAGGCTGCTCGCGACGCGGTCGATGGCAATGCGGCGGGTGCCACCGTTGCATTGGCCGATGTGAAGTTGCTGGCCCCGATCCCCAACCCATCCAAAGTGGTAGCGATTGGCCTGAACTATATGGATCACATTCTCGAAACCAATAGCAAAGTGCCAGCGATTCCGATTATGTTTACCAAATACACGACCTCGATTATCGGCCAGGGCGACGCCATTCGTTGGGACCCAGCTGAAACTGCCAAGGTAGACTGGGAAGTCGAGTTAGCCGTAGTGATTGGCAAGCGCGCTTATCGCGTGGCGGAAGAAAACGCCTTGGACTACGTGGCCGGCTACACTGTCTGCAACGATGTGAGCGCGCGTGACTTACAATCGGAAAAAGGCGATCAGTGGATTCGCGGCAAGTCGCTGGATACCTTTTGTCCGCTCGGACCGGCGCTGGTCACCAGTGACGAAGTGGCCGATCCGCACAACCTGGGGATTCGCTGTATTGTCAACGGCGAGACCATGCAGAATTCCAATACCAGCCAACTGCTCTTTAAAATCCCGCATCTGATCGCCTACTTGACCCGCGCCTTTACTTTGCTACCTGGTGATGTGATCATCACCGGTACGCCCCCGGGTGTGGGCATGGGCCGCAAACCACCCGTCTTTCTGAAGGACGGCGATGTGGTAACCGTGGAAATCGATGGGTTAGGCCAGCTAACGAATCCGTGCGTGGAAGGATAGGAAGTAGGGAAACAGGATTCAGTGGGTAGATGACGCCGAATCCTGTTTCCTGAATTCCGTTTCCCGCTTTCCAGAGGAAAAAACATGAACAACGAAACCTTCATGGTCACCGGCGCCATGGGCTGCATTGGGGCGTGGGCATTGCGCAACTTGGTGCAAGCGGGCGTGCCGGTTGTGGCGACCGATCTGGCAACTGATCCTGTGCGGCCGCGCTTGGTGATGACGGAAGATGAACTGGCGCAGGTCAAGTTCGCCCAGCTTGATGTTACCGATTTACAGGCTGTGCGGCGCGTCGTCGAAGAAAATGGTGTCACCCATATCATTCATTTGGCGGGGCTACAGGTGCCCTTTTGCCGGGCGAATCCGTCGTTGGGGGCGCAGGTAAACGTGGTGGGTACGGTCAACATCTTTGAAGCCGCCCGCCATGCTGGTGTCAAAGGTCTGGCCTATGCCAGTTCGCTGGCGGTGTTGGGCCCAGCCGAAGAGTACCCAGAAGGACCGATCGGCGATGATGTGCCGCTGTTGCCACGCACCCTGTATGGTGTCTACAAAGTAGCCAATGAGGGCACAGCCCGCATTTATTGGCAAGATTGGCAGGTGGGCAGTGTGGGTTTGCGCCCGTACATCGTCTATGGCGTCGGTCGCGACCAAGGCATGACCTCGGACATTGCCAAGGCGATCCTGGCAGCAGCGGCCGGGCAACCGTTCCACATTCGCTTTGACGGGCCAGTGGCATTGCAACATGCCGATGACGTGGCAAAGATGTTTATTGGCTCTGCGCGCGCACAATATCAGGGCGCAGCGATGTGTAATCTGCGCAATGATATTATCGAAGTATCCGAATTCGTGCGGCTGATCCAAGCCGAGCAGCCCGATGCTGCGCTTACCTTTGCAACGGATAAACCCTTACCCTTCCCCTTTGATCTAGATGACGGTGGTTTGCGTGTGATCTTAGGTGAAATGCCCTGGACGCCGATTGCGACCGCCGTTAGCGAAGATCTAGCGCGCTTTCGGGAGCTAGTAGATAAAGGCAGGATCGACCTAAAGCAATTGGCAACTTAGGCATGGGTAATCGTCAAATCCGGCAGAGTATCGAGAGTTTGTCGCAAAGGATTCAAGAACATCAGGCTAAGATTGCGCAAGAGCAAATGAATCTACAGCCTGATTATGGAGTAATCAAACACTGGCAAAGTGAAATCCAGGCATTTGTTAGGCAAGTGCGACGCCTGGAAGACCGTTTGATCCAACGCCGTCGGCGTGGGAGGTAATTAATGTTAACAAGACCTAGTTTAGATATGGCGCTTGTTCAAGTTGGGCTGGATGAACAACCAAGAATGTTGGGTATGCATTTGTCTGAAATTGAAGAAGAAGCGGAGAATCTACTCGATCTGTTGACGATAGTGCGTACACACGCGCACACGGGCGATGCCGTCGCAGGACAAGAAACTTTGGCAGAACTAACAATTGCTCTGGATCATCTTCTACATCATGCCCGCGAGGCTTTACCACTCTTGCAAAAAGAGCTAGATCTTGAAGAATTAACTGAGGTTGAGGAAGCATGACCGCAATGAAAACAGTTCCGCTGGGCGGTAAAAACCTACTTCAAGTCACGAACTTTGGGCTGGGCACAGCGCCGTTGGCCAACCATCGTAATGTGACGGAAGCGGAGGCCATGGCGACGATCCAGGCGGCATTAGAAAATGGGATTCAGCTTTTTGATACGGCGCCGCTCTATGGCGCGGGTGTGGGTGAAGAACGCGTGGGTAAGGCGCTGCAAGGCGTACCGCGCAGCAGTTACAAGATCTCGACCAAGGTTGGGCGGATCATCAAGGATGATCGCAGCGGCTGTAGCTTCGATTATTCGCGCGATGGCGTGCTGCGCAGCCTGGAAAGTAGCCTGCAACGCTTGAACACTGATTACGTTGACATTCTGCATATTCACGACCCAGACAATCACCAACGGGAAGCTTTGGAGACCGCGTTTCCTGCCCTGGCCGAACTGCGTAGCCAGGGTGTGATCAAGGCGATTGGTTCCGGCATGAACCAGTGGCAGGTGCTGGAACACTTCGCGCGCAATGCTGATTTTGACGTTTTTCTGCTGGCTGGGCGTTACACGCTTTTGGAACAGACATCGCTCGATTTTCTCCAACTCTGTCAAGACAAAGGCATTGGCATCTTTTTGGGTGGGGTCTACAACAGCGGCATCCTCGCCAGCGATCTGCAAGCCGGCGCTAAGTATAACTATGCCGACGCGCCGGCGCCGATCATGGCCAAGGCCCGCGCGATCAAGGCGGTCTGTGATCAGTACGGCGTGCCGCTGAATGTCGCTGCGCTGCAATTTGCTCGCGCCCACCCCGCCGTCACTGCATTGGTGGTGGGCGCCGTTTCACCGGCCGAAGTCAAGACCAACCTGCACTCGTTGGGTGTGGCTGTGCCCGCAGCATTGTGGCAGGATCTGCAAGTACAAGGGTTGATCGAGACGGACGCGCCTGTGCCGACGTAAGTGACCAACTTTGTAAACACAGATGGGAAAAACACGGATATTTTGTTCAGTTAGGTTTGCATGGCCATTAATTCCAAATCGCTTTTCAGCGCGTTGAAAAAAAGCGCTATCTCAGAGGATATTGTCGACAAACTACTGTCGCTGATCCGCGAGCGCGAGCTGCGCCCAGGCGACAAGTTACCGCCCGAACGGGAGCTGGCCATGCTGATGCGCGTAAGCCGGCCATCCCTGCGCGAGGCGCTGCGCGCGCTGTCGATCATGAATGTGATCGAGATTCGCCAGGGTGATGGCACCTACGTCACCTCGTTAGAGCCGAGTTTGCTGATGGCGCATCTGGATTTTGTCTTTGCGCTTACCGATGCAACTTTTCTAGATCTATTTGAGGCGCGTAAGATTTTAGAGCCTGGGATTGTCGCGTTGGCGGCTGTCCACATTACCGAGCCAGAAATGATCCACCTGGAAGCCTGCGCGGCGCGCTCAATCCAACAGGTGCACAATCTACCCGCTTTTGTGGCGATTGATGTTGAACTGCACGAAATAATTGCCAAAGCGGCCAAAAACACAATCCTAGAGCGCTTTATGGCTGGCCTTGGTCAATTGGGGCAGGTCAGCCGTACGCGCACGGTTGCCCTACCTGGCATCCCGGAACAATCGGTCTGTGATCATCAGGCGATCATAGAGGCGTTGAAAGCCCATGACCCCGCGGCGGCGAGCGCGGCCATGCTCCATCATTTAGATAATGTGGAACGCGAATTAAAGCAACTCAATTTGACTAGGTTCTCTTGACATTTTGTTTGAGATTGGATTGTTTGAGATTGGAGTAGAGAGCATGGAAATTAGCGCAGAACCGATCCGCGTGCCGCCCCAAACCACCAAACGCCGCACGGGCTGGCGCAGCAACCAACGCGACATTCAAACCACCACCGCCCTCACGTTGATGGCGTTGCCGGGGGTTTTGATGTTGCTCGTCTTTGCCTACTTGCCCATGATCGGGCTCGTGATCGCCTTTAAGGATTACAAGTTTGCCGATGGCATCCTGGGTAGCGCCTGGGTAGGGCTGGAGAACTTTCGTTTTCTCTTTGGCACCGATCAAGCCTGGCGTATCACCCGTAACACCTTGTTGATGAACGCCCTGTTCATCGTCAGTGGCACGGTGGCGGCGCTGACAATTGCGATTCTGATGAATGAGATTTACACCAACCGGCTGAGCAAATATTACCAAACCGCGCTCTTCTTTCCCCACTTTATTTCGTGGGTCATTGTCAGCTATTTTGTCTATGGCTTTTTGGGCGGCGAGGGCAGTTTGGTCAACCAATTTCTGGTTTCCGTCGATGCCAAACCGATTCCTTGGTATCGTTCGCCCGAGTATTGGCCGGCGATTCTGACGCTGGTCAATTTGTGGAATGGGGTGGGCTTTGGCAGCATTGTCTATCTGGCCGGCATTCTGGGCATTGATCCCACCTATTTTGAGGCGGCTAAGATCGATGGCGCAACCAAATGGCAACAGATTCGCTACATTATGCTGCCGCTGCTCTTGCCGCTGATCATCATTCTGGTGCTATTGGGGATAGGACGCATC
>Ga0209591_10003133_pt1 | contig 19360 bp, 17 predicted proteins | sample MAT01_FD_187207 | JGI IMG/M metagenome (GOLD analysis project Ga0209591, IMG submission 187207) | Freshwater microbial communities from Lake Fryxell liftoff mats and glacier meltwater in Antarctica - MAT-01 (SPAdes) (version 2) | ecosystem: Environmental > Aquatic > Freshwater > Ice > Liftoff... | reverse complement strand
CCGTACGCAACGCGAGAGGGATGACGCCTGGCTTCTGCAGTACCCACGCAAGGCAGCGGCCGGCGTCGATGACACCGGCCTGCAGGATGGCTCCGGTGGGGCAGGCATCCAGGCAGCGACGGCAGGCGGCGCAACCGTCCGGCACGACCACTTCGTTGACCGGTAGCGCGGCGGTGGTCACCACGCAGCCGAGCACGAACCAGCTACCGGAGCCGGGCAGCAACAGGTTTGCGTTCTTGCCGAACCAGCCGATTCCGGCCTGGTAGGCCACTTCGCGGTCGACGATGCTGTTGTCGTCGACAAAGGGCACCGCCGCAAATCCATCGGCACGCAAGCGCTTGGCCACGCCCCAGAGCGCCTCGCGAAGCGGCGCATAGTGGTCGACCCACGCGTATCTTGCGATTCGCCCACTCAGATCCGCAGGGCGCTCCGGCTCATCCAGCAGGTACGGCCGAGCGGCAACGAACACGGACTGTGCGCCGGCCACTGCGCGACCGGGGTCAGTGGATCGGGCAGGATTTCGAAAGGTGAACTGCATGCCATCGGTGAGGTCGTTGGACAGCCGATGGTCGATGGCCTCACGTGCCCGAGTCAGTACCGCTGCAGAGGCAACCCCGGTGTGACTGATGCCGAACGGCCCCGTGAGCTGTACCAACTCCGCGACATAGGCATCGTCCACGACGGGACTGATGGTGGGTACTCTACTAGCACGCCTCACGATGACGCAGCGTAGGCACTAGCCCGGCAGCGGCCAGCAACTGCACTGCCCGCATCTCGGCGGGGTCGAACTCCACCCGCTCGCGCCGCGCTGGAGCGAGTAGGTGGCTGACCACGCAATCTGCGCATGTGGCAGTGCCGCTCATGACGCAGGTGTCGCAGGAAATGACGAAGTGGGACATGTTCCGCATCATGCACCAAGGGTGTGACACGGTTTCCGGAACGGTGTGGCATCTATCGACGGGCCAGCGCCAGGAACGTCTCGCTGGCCACGACGTTGGCACCGGCAACCCTGACATCGGCGATGATCGCCTTGTCGTTGGTGACCACCACCACGGGTCGGTCCAGGTCGAGCGCGGCGACCTCGGCACGCAACACATCGTCGGCAATGACGCCCTCAGGAGAGAAGCTGACCCGCACCAGACGACGCGCGCGGGTCGTTGCCCCGACCACTGAGGCGCCATCGAACACGATGTGGATGAGGCAGCCCCAACGGCGTGCCAGATTCTCGGCCGCCTCGATGCAGACGTCGCGTTGCTTGACCAGCGCCAGGCCCGGCCAGCCCAGCTTGGCAACGTTGTAACCGTCGACCAGGACCACCGCGTCGGTCGTTCGGAGGAGATGCTCGCCTGCCGCCTCGCTGTGGCCGTACAGGCCGCCGGGCAGGGCAATGGGACTGCGTTGCCGGCGCCGCGCAGAGGGCGATGGGCCGCGCGTGAGGGCAAGCGCCTCGGTGAGCAAGGCGCGTACGCGCTCGATATCACCGGACGGGCCGCCGTGCACTGCCGCCCGATCCGCCAATGCGGCATCGCGGGCAGCGGCGACTGCCCGCAGTTCGTTGCGCGTTGCAACGAGTTCCGCTGCAGCCGAGCCCACCATCGCGGCCGCCGAGTCGGCACCACGAGCCCGCTTCTGCACGCTGCGTTCCATCTCGCTGATCCTGATGCGCGTCGCTGCCAGTTCACTCTGTGCAGCAGCGGCCGCGGTCTCAAGGGCGGTTCGCGCTGCCCGCTCGGCGTCGAGTTGCTCGCGCAAGACTGCGACCTCCACCCGTGACCGAATTGCGGAGGCCTCTGCGGCATCACGACGACGTTGCTCACGGCGCAACTCGGCTGCATCGTCGCCCGGAACTTCCGCAGCCTTCGCTGCGATCGCCGCTGCCGACATCTGCCAACCGTCGGGGCGCTTCAGCCACAGCATTCCCACTTCGTCCAGCAGTTCGTCGGTGGCGACCATTCCCAACCGGCCCAGGAAGACTCCGTCGGCCTCGACCGTTTCACGCACTTTGGCGAGCGCTGTCGGTGGTAGCCGGTGGAAGCGCAGGTAGGGCTTGAGTCCGTTGGGAAACGGTAGCGGCGGTCGCAGTTTGGAACCGGCGGCGGCGATGCCAACGGCGAATTCGAGAGCCGAGCGCAACGCGCGGTCCGCTAGCGGCACCTCCGGTCCTCCCTCGCCATCCGCGCCATGCGCGCCATCCGCTCCATCCTGGGGGCTGGTGGCGTGAGGCATGCACATCAGGCTACCCAGGAGCCCGCACGGCGCCAGATCGAACACCCGTTCTTGACAGCGAACGGACGTTCGTGGTCAACTAGCCACCTGTGCAGCGCTCCTTCGACGATCTCGGAACGCCACTCGGCGACGTGACCTTCTGCGTACTCGATATCGAGACCACCGGCAGCGATCGTGGGGGCGACATGATCACCGAGATCGGGGTCGTCAAGGTCCGCCGCGGCGAGTGCTTGGGAACCATGGCCACACTCATCAACCCGGGCAGGGCCATTGCACCCAGTGTCACCGTCCTCACCGGCATCACACACTCGATGGTGGCAAAGGCTCCCCGCATCGAAACGGTGCTGCCCACGTTGCAGGAGTTCATCGGCGACGCGGTCATCGTGGGTCACAACGTCAGTTTCGACATGGGTTTCATCAACGCGGCGCTCCTTCGTAGCGACCGGCCGGCGCTACGCAACACTGTCGTCGACACGCTTCCCCTTGCCCGCCGACTGGTGCGCGACGAAGTGCCGGATTGCAAGCTGGGCACATTGGCCAGCCGGTTCCGCCTGGACCATCGGCCGAACCACCGCGCACTCGACGACGCACTGGCCACCACCGACTTGTTGCACCTGCTGCTCGAGCGCGCGGCGGGGCTGGGCGTGTTGGGTTTGGACGATCTGGTGATGCTGCCCAAGATGGGTGGGCACCCGCAGGCAGGCAAGCTGAAGCTCACCCATCATCTACCGCGCTCCCCCGGCGTATACCGCTTTCTCGGCGCCAATGACGAGGTGCTGTATGTGGGCAAGGCAACCAATTTGCGCCAGCGCGTGCGCAGCTATTTCGGCAGCGACGACCGACGCAAGATTGGGCCGATGCTGCGCGAGACCCAACGCCTTGCCCACACCGGCACCGCCGACCCAGTCAGCGCAGAGGTTCTGGAGTTGCGCTACCTGCACCACCTCAACCCGCGCTACAACCGCATGGGCACCACCTGGCAGAAGTACTGCTACGTGCGGCTCACCACCGACGAGGCATGGCCGCGCCTGGTCGTCACCAGCGAGCCGGCAGCGACGGGTGTCCACATCGGTCCGCTTACCTCGCGCTCAGCTGCGATGGCGGTCATCGAGGCCGTACAGTCTGCGCTGCCCATCCGACGGTGCACCACCCGCATCGGGCGAACGTTCAAGCCCGCAGTCGACGCAGCCCCGTGCACCGGCGCTCGCCTCGGCGTCGCGATGTGCCCGTGCAGCGGTACCGCCGACGAAGCCACCTACTGGCGCATCATCACACAGGTGATTGCGGCATTCTCCACATCGCCACAACTGGTGTTGGACCCGCTGTGGTCCAAGGTCGCCACACTCGCCGGCGAGCGCCGTTATGAGGAAGCCGCCACAATGCGCGACCGCGCCAACGCGTTCGCCACCGCCATCACCCGTCAACGCCTGTTCGATCAGCTGCGTGCTGCTGGGGATGTGGGCGTGCAGTTGCACGACACGGTGCTGCATATCCGTGATGGCGTGCTGCAGAGCGCCCGGCAGGTCGACCAACTGGCCACCGGGCTCGAGCTGGCACCACCCGAGTCGCCAGCATTCCCCTTACCGCTGCCGCGCAACGCAGCCGATGAGGTGCTGTGTCTCGCCCGCGCCATCGAACGGGCCAGCTTCCACGCGCGTCTGCTGTGGTGCAGCGGCGAGTGGACATGGCCCACCACCCCGGTTCGAGAAGTCACTCACCTCGCCCATTCGTCGTGAAGCACAGGCGCGTTGCTCACACGGCTTCGATGACGGCTCCGGCGTGGTCGATGCGCAGGATCTTGGTGTGGCCGCCGGCGGGAAGCGCAGCGGCCAATGCTTCCGCTTCGTCGACCGCGCACATCGCTGCCACGGTTGGCCCAGACCCGCTGAGCCACGCTGCCCAGGCCCCTGCGGCGAGTGCAGTCTCCAGCGCCACCTTCGATGGCGCGGCGCTCGCCAACCGAATGTCTTGATGCACCCGGTCGCGAGTGGCCTCGCGCAGCACGTCCACGTCACCGCCCGCCAACGCCGCAACCAGCAACGCAGTGCGACCGATGTTGAACACGACATCGGCCATCGCCACTGCTGCGGGCAGCTTTCCGCGTGACTCGTCGGTCGACGTCGCGAAGGACGGCACCCACATCACCATCGCTGGGTCGAACGACATCGGGACACGGACGGCGTGACCACCAGCGGTGGCGACGATGCCGCCGTACAGCGAGGCCGCCACATTGTCGGCGTGGCCCTCGAGATTCGTTGCCATGTGCAGCAGGTCGGGAAGCGCAGACTGCAGCGACTCGTGGTCCGCGCCATGGCGCTGTGCGTGCGCAGCGACCAGACCGCCCACACGAATTGCGCCACTGAAACCCATACCGCGGCCCACGGGAATCGGGGAGCGAACCCACAGCGGCCCCTCGCCGCCGTGTGATCGAAAGGCGATGGCTGCCGGATGGTGTTCATCGGTAGCGGCCGACCCTGGCGGGGGTTCGCCCGCACCGACCTCGGCATGCAACGTGAGGGCCACACCCAAAGCATCGAAGCCCGGACCCATGTTCGCCGACGATGCCGGCACACGCACGATCATCAGTGCCCGAACTCCTCAGCGGCCTGCTGCGAGATCTCCACGAATCGCGCGAGCGTCGCGGCGGCAGCACCGCTGTCGATGGCATTGCAGGCCACCAATAGCCCGGCCTCGATGGAGTCGACAACGCCGGCAACCACCAACGCTGCGGCAGCGTTGAGCACCACGATGTTGCGGTGGGCACCGTGCTGGCCACCCATGACGCGGCGCACGACGTCGGCGTTGACCGCAGGGCTGCCGCCAACCAGCTCGTCCATGATTGCCGGCGCCAGGCCCAGCCCAACCGGGTCCACCGTGAAGCGGCGCACCGTGTCGTCATCCAACGCGAGCACCGTCGAGGTACCGGTGGTGGTCAGCTCGTCGAGGCCGTTGCCATGCACCACCCAAGCACGGTGGGCACCGTGGAGACGCAGCGAAGCGAGCATCCGCTCGGCCACGCCCGGGTTGGCGACACCGATCAGCATTCGCTTCACTCGCCCCGGGTTGGCCATTGGCCCGAGCATGTTGAAGACGGTGGGGATGCCGATCTCACGCCGGCTGGGCGCGGCGAACCGGAAAGCCGGGTGGTAGCGAGGGGCGAGGCAGAAGCCGATGCCGGCGTCCTCCACACAGCGCACAACACCCTGCGGTGAGAGCTCGACAGCAACTCCCAATTCCTCCAGGACATCGGCGGTGCCGCACTGCGAACTGGCGGCGCGCGCACCGTGCTTGCACACCGGTACGCCGGCCCCAGCCGTCACGATGGCCGCCATCGTGCTGACGTTGATGCTGTGGCTGCGGTCGCCGCCGGTGCCGACAATGTCGACGGCAGTGGCCTGCAGCTGGGGCGAGAGCGGCACAAGAGTTGCGGCTTCGAGTACCGCGTCGAGCAGGCCGGAGATCTCCTCGGGTGTCTCGCCCTTCGCCTTGAGTGCGACGACGAATCCGATCAGCTGAGCCGCAGTTGCCTCACCGGCAAGGATGGTGGCCATCGCCGCGCGAGCGTGCGCAGCGGGTAGGTCGCGCCGTTCCAGCAGCTCGGTCAAGAGCGCAGGCCAGCCGCCAAGTTCATCGATTTGACTCATGGAACCTGAGGCTAGTGAGGGCGCTAGGCGGTGCGACGCCGTTGGCGGATCATCCGTCGGCGCTCGCGTTCGGTGGCGCCACCCCAGACGCCGGCCTTCTCGCGCACTTGTAAGGAGTACTCCAGGCAGGCTACGCGTACACCACAATCGGCGCACACAGTCTTTGCCTCAATTGCTTCGTCTTCGTCGTCTGGATAGAAGACGCGAGGATCCAAACCCCTGCATGCCCCTAGCTGACGCCACACGATCTCTTTGGCCGACACGAAAATGTCCCCCACTGTCATTGACTGGCAAGGCGAACCCCTCGCCAGCGAGACTGAATCTAGGTTCAGTCATGGGTCGAGCGCTAGACCCAATTTGTGTCATTTCTGTGCGCTTGCCGTCAACAGACGGCCAGCCCACTTGCACGCCCCGTCGAATTCCTTGTCACGCCGCTTGCCTGCTCGGTTTGTCACCCTTCCCCGCCCGTGGGCGGGTCAATCGGTCGTTCCCGGAGCGCCTACCCGGCCATGGGCGGTGGAGGCTGACAGAGTTGGAGGGCGGCCCAGGGTGACAATGGCAAAGGGCGGCGGGTATTTGTTGGCCTGCGAACAACCACGCGGCTCAGGGCAGCAGATCGGCGCGTAGCTCGACGACGGTGGAGGGCAACAACTCCACTGCTTCCTGGTACTCCGAGTGATCAATGGCGAGAATGACGCCATCGGTGAACGCCGCCACTTGCGCCTCGGTGAACTCGAACGTCACGTAGTGGACAGCTGCCGTGACGTGCTCGCGCGTCAATTGCGCTGCATGCTGCGGATCAACAATGCAGCGAACTGAATCGCCGTTTGGCATGCGGAACACCACTGAGCGCTCGACGCCGACCAGCTTTCCCAGCCACTCCCGCAGCTGCGCGTCCGAGGTCAGTTCGATGAACAGGGTTGCGCACAGGTGCCCGGGCTCGGGAATCAGCGGGTTGTAGACCGCCAGCTCGTCGATGATGCCTTCATCGGTGAACGTGTGCTCAGCGCGTGCCATCTCCTGGATCTGGTACCTCATCGTTTCGCGGTTCTCGAACATCAGCGTCACGACGGTGCCCAGCGAGACGCGACGGCGCTGTTTGATGACCAGCACGTCCGCGCGCAACCTGTAGCGCGTGCGCTCGTAGGCCCGAGCGTCCGCGATGTCGGCAAGTGTCAGCTTGCGCGAACTGGTCACACTTCGCCTTCCTCGGCGATGCCGTAGGCGCGAGCGATCACCTGCAGTGGGTGTTGCGGCACCTCGCCCGTCTGCTCGGTGATTGCGGTATTGGCGAGATGGCAATCGCCGGCGACGACGTCGCCACCGGCGCGACGAATCTCGTCACCCAGCTTGCCGGCAATCGGGATGCTGATGTCGGTGTTCTCTGCGCGCAGCCCCCACATCCCGTCGATACCGCTGCACTGCTGCACCAGCTTCACCTTCGCACCGGTCAGCTTCATCAGGTCACGGCTCTTCAGACCGATGTTCTGCGCCTTGAGGTGACAGGGCGTGTGATAGGTGACGGTGTTGGGCACGAAGCCAGTGAAGTCGGTGTCCAACGACGTGCCCTCCGCCTTGTGAACCCGAATGAGATACTCGGCCGCGTCGTAGGTGTGCGCTGCCACCAGTTCTGCATCGGCGCCGCCCACGTAGTCGATGTAGTCCTTCTTCAGGATGTAGCCGCAGGTGGGTTGCGGCACGACGATGTCGTGACCTTGGCGCACCGACTTGGCCAGCGCGGCCACGTTCTTCTCGGCGACCTTGGTGAACTCCTTCACGTCCCCGCTGTGCAGCCACGGGGCCCCACAGCAACTGGCACCCGCGGCCAACGAACATTCGATGCCGTTGCGCTCGTACACCTTCACAAGGTCGTGACCAATCTGCGGCTGCTGATACTCCACGAGGCAGGTGGGGAAGATCGCGACGCGGCCCTGCCGTTTCGCGATGCGGACCTTCGGACGCTTCTTGAACCAGGTACTGAACCGTTGACGCGCGTATGGCGGCAGCAGACGCACCGCAGACACACCGGTGGCGGCCTGCATTGCCTTGCGCACCAGACCACCGGAGGCGGCACCGATCACCCTGTTGGCCAGCGGCGCGGCCAACGTGGCCGCTCTACCGAGGAGGTCGGTATGGCCCAATACTGCGTCGGTGGTGCGGCTACGCATGGAAACCTGGTCGTTGGCGTGCCGCATCGCGTCGGCGCGCAGCATCAGTCGCGGGAAGTCCAGCGCCCATTCATGAAGGCCCGGGGTGTATGGGCAGTTGACGTGGCAGAGCTTGCACTGGAAGCACTCGTCGACCACCTGGTCTTGCTGTGCGGGCGTCAGGCGACCCGCATCTTGGTCCTCGTGGCGGTCGATCATCTCGAACAGGGTGGGGAACGAAGTGCAGAACTTGAAGCACAGGCGGCACCCGTGGCACAGGTCGAAGACGCGGGTCATCTCGTCGCGTACGTCGGCCTCGTCCGTGTAGAGCAGGTGCTTCGGGTCGTAGATCGTGGTCATTGCAGAAACTCAGCAGTCAAGTCGGTTGGATGAGAGATGTTGACACGCGAAGAGCGCAAGCCCTCCGCGTGTCGTTCGTCGTTCGTCGTCGTTCATCGTCGTTCGTCGTTACAAAGCTCGACAGTCGCCGTCGTTCATCGTCACAGCGCTTCCAAACCCTGCGCGAAGCGGCCGGCGTGGCTCTTCTCGGCACGTGCGAGGGTTTCGAACCAGTCGGCGATCTCGGTGAAGCCTTCCTCGCGGGCAGTCTTGGAGAAGCCGGGGTACATCTGGGTGTACTCGTAGGTCTCGCCGGCAACTGCCGACTTGAAGTTGTCCTCAGTGTCGCCGATCGGCTCGCCCGTTGCCGGGTCGCCCACCTGGGCCAGATAGTCGAGATGGCCGTGCGCGTGGCCGGTTTCGCCGTCGGCGACGGACCGGAACAACATCGCGGCATCGGGGTAGCCCTCGACATCGGCCTTTCGCGCGAACCACAAGTAGCGACGGTTTGCCTGGCTTTCGCCGGCGAACGCCTCTTTCAGGTTCGCGTGTGTCGTGGTGCCTTCGAGATTCATTGCGTACTCCTTCGGTCGACGCTGGGCGCCGCCAGGCAAATTCTATTCGACTGGCTGGATGGCCACCCAGTGCCGATGGTCCTCTTTCAGCTCCCTAGGATGAACGCGATGAGCGCCGCACCCTTCCAACGCGACCTCATGCTGGCCAGGCTCGAACAGGAAGAGTTCGACGTCTTGGTCGTCGGCGCCGGCATCACCGGAGTTGGCGCTGCGCTGGATGCTGCGTCACGCGGCCTCCGAACGGCCGTCATCGAGCGCGACGATTTCGCCTCTGGTACCTCTTCGAAGAGCTCGAAGTTGGTGCACGGTGGGCTCCGCTACCTGAAGGATGACCCGCGCCTGGTCTATGAGGCCCTGCACGAGCGCCAACGCTTGCGTAGGAACGCACCGCACCTCGTCAGCGTCATGCCGTTCATGATTCCCATCCTCACCAAGGACGGTGTCGTCTCACGCAAGATCGCCCGGGCGATGGGGTCGATGATGTGGATGTACGACCTCACCGGTGGGTGGCGGATCGGCAAGTTCCACAAGCGCCTGCGGGCACCGGCCGCGCTGGCACACATGCCCACGATGGCGAAGGAGCGGCTTGCCTCCGCCTACCTGTATTACGACGCGGCAGCCGACGACGCACGATTGGTTCTCACCATTGTGCGCACCGCCGCCGCACACGGTGCGGCGGTCGCCAACCGATGCGCTCTCGTGCAGCTCACCAAGGGTGCAGATGGCAAAGCCTGCGGTGCTGTCGTCGAGGCAGACGGCCGCCGATTCGCTGTGCGGGCGAAGGTCATCGTCAACGCCGCCGGTGTGTGGGCCGACGATGTGCGCGCCCTCGACGAAGGCACCCACCCTGACTCCATTCGCCCCGCCAAGGGCGTGCACATCACTCTCCCGTGGGAGAAGGTGCGCAACGACATCGCTGTGGTCATTCCGGTACCGAAAGACAGGCGCAGTCTGTTCGTGGTGCCGTCGGGCGCACGCGCCGATGGCACGTTCGAGCATTGCTACGTGGGTACCACCGACACCGATTACGACGGCCCGTTGGTGGACCCACAGTGCACCAAGGACGACATCGACTATGTGCTGCGGGCGCTCAACGCCAGCATCACCAGCGGCGTCACGGCCGACGACATCACGGGCGTGTGGGCAGGGCTGCGGCCACTGGTGAAGGCTGCCGGTTCGAGCCGCACCGCCGACCTGTCACGCCACCACGCGCTCAACACCAGCAGTGGTGGCGTGATCAGCATCACCGGCGGCAAGCTGACCACGTACCGCGAGATGGCTCAGGACACGATCGACGCCGTCGTTGTGCAGTTGGGCATCAAGGCCAAGTGCCGTACTCGTTCGCTGCCGTTCATCGGGGCAAAGGGTTTCCGCGAGCAGCCTGCTGGTAGCGCGGCCGGCCACCTTGCGCACCGATACGGCTCGATGGCTGCCGATGTGCAGGCTCTCGTCGCGGCCGACCCGACGCTGGGCCAGCCGTTGGTCGAAGGCCTCGCATACCTTCGGGCCGAAGCCGTGTACGCCGCTCGCGAGGAGATGGCGTTGTCGCTCGACGACGTGCTCACGCGTCGTACGCGCGCTCGGCTGATGGATCGTGCTGCCGCCCTGGTCGCCGCGCCCGCAGCCGCAGCGTTGCTGGCCACCGAGCTCGGGTGGGACGCCGCTGAGACGGCCCACCAACTCGAACACTTCACCGCCCAGTGCGCTGCGGAAGTTCACGCTGCAGCCACCAGCCAGGCGCGCACCGTGGAGGCCACGTCATGATGCAGCCGACACCACCCATCGAGCTCACCGGCACCGCGTCGCGATTCGGCGCCGTTGCTGCGCTTCCGGATGGTTTCGCCGCACGGCTCGCCGAGCTGTGTGCAACTGTCACCGATGAGACCGCGACCGCAGAGGCCAGCCGCGACTGGTGGCCCCTGACCATGCACTGGGCGCTTGCTGGCCAGGTGCCCCAACGTGCTGCGGTAGTTGCACGCCCGGCCACCACAGCCGAGGTCGCCGCCGTACTGACGCTGTGCAACCACGCAGGCGTACCAGTCACGCCTGCGGGTGGCCGCAGTGGCGTGCTGGGCGCCTCGATTCCGCTGTTCGGCGGTGTGCTACTGGACCTGACGGCGATGCAGGGCATCGTCTCGGTGGACGAGGTCTCCGGCATCGTCGAGGTGCTGCCAGGAACGTTCGGTCCCGACTTGGAACGCGAACTGGGCGGCGCGCATGGCCTCACCGTCGGTCACTTCCCGCAGAGCTTCGACATCGCTACCGTCGGCGGCTGGGTGGCCTGTCGCGGTGCCGGGCAATACAGCACCCGTTACGGAAAGATCGAGCAGATGGTGGTCGGCCTGGAGGTCGTTCTCGCCGATGGCACCGTCATCCGCACCGGTGGTTTCCCTGCGGGCGCGCAGGGCCCCGATCTCTCGCAGCTGTTCATCGGTAGCGAGGGCACGCTGGGCGTCGTCACCCGCGTGTGGCTCAAGGCCCACCCCGTGCCGCCGGCGGAACGGCGGGCGGCATTCGCATTCGACACCTTCGAGCACGGGCTGGAGGCCTGCCGGCGGATACTACGGCGAGGCGCTACGCCGGCCGTGCTGCGCCTCTACGACGCCGCCGAGAGCCAGCGCGGTCAGAGTGGCGACGGAACCTACTGCGTGCTGCTGGTGCTCGATGAGGGCGATGAGGGCCTGACCGAGGCAACTCTGTCCGTCGTTGCCCAGGAGTGCGCAGCGGCTGTCGCGTTGCCGGTGGACCTGGTGGACAAGTGGATGCACCACCGCAACGACACCAGTGCGCTGCAGGCGCTCACCCGCAAGGGCTTCGTTGTCGACACGCTGGAGATCGCCGCGCCGTGGGCCGCGCTGCCCGACATCTTCCGCGAGGTTCCGCTGGCGATGTTGGCGGTGCCGCACGCACGAGCGGCCACCTGTCACCTGTCACACAGCTACCTCGACGGTGCATGCCTCTACTTCACCTTCGCCGCCACTCCCCCGCCTGACGAGGTCGAGACGACGTACGTTGCGCTCTGGGACGCCGGCCAGCGGGCCGTACTGGACCACGGCGGCAACCTGTCGCACCATCATGGCGTGGGCCTCAATCGTGCTCGCTTCGTACCGCAGGCGTTGGGCAGTGCGCTGCCGATTCTGCAGTCGCTCAAGACTGCTCTGGATCCGAACGGCATCATGAACCCCGGGAAGATGGGCCTGACGACAGACTTCGGTATGGTGGGCTGGCCATGAGTACCATCGATCGGGCAGCGCTCAAGCAGGGCGCATGGGTTTCACTGGTGTTTGCGGTGCCGTTCTCGGTCGGCTCACGATTGATGGCCGACCACGATGAAAATTCGCCATGGGTATCGGTGTTGTGGCTGGCTGCATTGGGCGGTTTCACTTTAGGCGCCGGCATCGCCGCATGGGTGCAGCGCACGGGCTTCCCGCTTGTTCACGGCCTGGTCTGCGCCGGCGGCACATACATCGCGGCGCAAACGGTGTTCATCATGATCAAGCTGTTTCGCGGCGGGTCCATCAGTTGGCTGGCGGTGTTCTTCACGTTCACCGTCGTGCTGACCGCTGGCCTTGTCGGCGGTGGCCTGGGCAGCGCACTTCGCAAACGAGGGCTGATACCCAGCATGGAACGCAACGCTCGCCGCAGCTCAGAAATCGAACGAAACGGTGACGTTGAACGAAACGGTGATGGGGGTTACCTATGAGTGTGCTCGTCGTCGATGTCGGTACATCGGGTCTGCGGGCCGCGGTGATGCGCCCAGACGGTGACATCACAGCGCTGCACTACCGCGCGTTTCCTCCGTCGTCGCCGTTTCCCGGTCTCGTCGAGTTCGATGCCGTTGGTATGGCGAGCGCCGTCTTGGAGGTCGCCCACGCGGCGCTGGCCGAGGGCGGGCCCGTGTTGGCTGTTGGCATCACTGCGCAGCGGGCCAGCACCATCGTATGGGACCGTGCAACGGGTGAACCGGTTGGGCCCGGCCTCGGGTGGCAGGACCTGCGCACCGTCTTTGATTGCATCACCGCCAAGGCCGACCATGGCTTGCAGCTGGCGCCCAACCAATCGGCGACGAAGGTCGCGTGGCTGCTGAACATGTACGACGTGAACCGCGAGCGCGACCTGTGCTTCGGCACGGTCGATACCTGGGTTGCCTGGGTGCTCAGCAAGGGCAGCGTGCACGTCACCGACCACTCCAACGCGGCGGTCACCGGTCTCCTGCGGCCCGACGCTTCAGGATGGTCTGTGTCGGCGTGCGAGAAGCTGAAGGTGCCCACCACGATGTTGCCGACGCTGGTCGATACCTCGTCGGTGTTCGGCGAAGCCAGCGCACTACCGGGTTCGCCGCCATTGGCGGCCCTGGTCGGCGACCAGCAGGGCAGCCTCGTTGGTCAGAGCTGCGTGCGGCCGGGCCAAGCAAAGATCACGTTCGGCAGCGGCGGCATGCTCGACATGTGCACCGATTCCGGCGCCCCCACCACGGGTGACCGAACCCCTGAAGGCATCTTCCCCATCGTCGCCTGGAGCCGCAACGGCACTCTCACTTGGGGTGTGGAGGCAATCATGCTGTCCGCTGGCACCAACGTCGAGTGGCTGGTGCAGGACCTTGGCATTCTGGACAATCCGGCACACAGCCACGAGATAGCGTCGCAGTGCGAGACCACCGACGGCGTTGTCTATGTGCCGGCGCTGATGGGCCTTGGCACACCGCATTGGGACTATGGCGCACGCGGCACCATTCTGGGGCTGACCCGTGGCAGTGGCCGCCCGCAGATCACCCGTGCGGTGCTGGAGGGCATTGCCCACCGAGGCGCCGACCTGGTGGATGCGGCGCAGGCCGGTACTGGCCACGACGTGCCGGTGCTGCGCGTCGATGGCGGGATGAGCGAGAACCCAACCTTCGTGCAAGCGCTCGCCAATGCCACCGGCAAGTCGGTCGAGGTGTCGCGCCACACCGAGGCCACGACGGTCGGGGCGGGCTACCTGGCGGGGATGGCAGTCGGCGTCTGGAGCGGGTTCGACGACATTGCCGACGCGTGGCGGCCGCGCATCGCAGTGGACCCGAATGGCCAACTCGACCGCACCCAGTGGGCCGACGCCGTGCAACGTTCCAAGCGGTGGATACCCGACCTATCGGCTCTGGACTTCTAGAGTTGCTCTGCTCACCTCCGGCCGGGAAAGCTAGGGGTGATCGTTTCGAAAGGAATACCCGAAGTGGAGATCGAAGTGACTGAGTCCGGCGCTCTTGCCGCAATTTCTGATGGCGGCCAACATGTAGGCCGCCGCGCTGCCGTGCGCGTGGGAGCAGGCGTAGCCCTGGGTGGCGCTGCGCTGTCGCTGCTGCCATTCCTCAGCGGACACGCCGCTGCGTCGGCCACCACCGAGCCTGCGAGCACTGCCGAAGCGACCACCACCACTGCCCCGCCGCAGCGGCCAACTGCCGACGACGTGGCGTTGCTCAGTGCTGCGCAGCAGGTGGAGGCCACGGCGGTCGCGTTGTACAACGAAGCCCTGGAGGTGACCGGCTGGTCCGATCAACAGGCGCTGGTGGTCACGTTCATTCGTGATGCGCACCTTGCGTACGCACAGTCCCTGTCGGGCTTGCTCGGTCGCGAGGCGCCGAACAGCATCTCTCAGGAGCTTTTCGACGCGCGGCGCGACGGGTTCAGCGGGAAAGTCGACGCAGTGCTGGCCTCGGCGGAGGCGCTCGAGTCCACGGCAGTCGCAACGCACGGCGACGTGATTGCCAAGTTGCTCGGCACCGATGGTGCCAGCCTCATCGCCTCCATCCAGATGAACGAGGCCCGGTACTGCACGGTGCTTGCCGACCTGGCCGGCGAAACAGATCCAGCCGTGTTGTTGGTCGATGAAGAAGCAGCCTCCCTCATGGCAAAGGGTGAATGACATGATGAACGACATCGCTCTCCACGACCACACTCAACAACTCGACCGTCGCGGGCTCTTCCGCCTTGGCGGTCTCACCGCCGGTGCGCTCGCCATTGCGGCGTGCAGCAACAACACCGAGGCCGGCACCGTGGGCCGAGTGGGCCAAGGCGGCACCACGCCGTCCTTGGAGGACCCCATCGTCAATGACGGTGTGCTGCTGCGCACGATGGCAGGTGTTTCAACGTCGATCGCCAACGCCTACGAGCACATCCTCGACGGTGGTTTCCTGGCCAAGGCCAGCGAGACGATGCCGGATCTTGGCGACCAAACCGAGCTCGTCACCATCTTTCGGGAGCATCACATCGCCGCCGCCGAAAGCTTCAATGCTCTCGCAGTCGAGGCCGGCGAGAAGGCATGGACCTGCGGCAATACTCGCCTCGACTCGGCCGCCATCGATCCCATTTTCACACGGGTCGAGGTCGGTGCCCCTGCCACCGACAACTCGAAGGAAGTCGGCCCCAGCGACGACCCCACTCGCGACTACATCAACCTGGTGCACTCACTCGAGTCAATGTCGGCCTCGTCGTGCCAAGCAATGGTCCCCATGCTCAGCCAGGCGGCCATGCGATTCACCTCGATGCAGATCGGCGTTCGCTCGGCCCGGCAGTCAGCGCTCATCGCGCTGCGCATTTTGCCCGGCGCCTATGTGGCCGGTGTCGGCGAATCGGTCACGCCCGATGCCAATGCCACCACAACCACCATCGCGGCGGACGGTGCACCCCCGGCTGCAACACCGATTCCACTGCCGGTGGCATTACCGGCTCGCTTCGGCCTGCTGTCCCCATCCACGTTCATCGGTGGCGCCGGCGACGAGAATGGTGTGCGCTTGAAGGTCAACTTCGAGACGCCCAGCCTCAACTCGCTGTCCTATCCGTTCTACACCTGCCCCTGATTCGGGCCCGAAGGCGGTACGTCACGTACACTCGTCTGCGGTGAGTCGGCCGGGTGGCCGCGGCACGGCCTGATCGTGTCGAGGAAAGTCGGGACTCCACAGGGCAGAGTGCTGGCGTGAGCCAGGTTGGGGCGACCTGACGGAAGTGCAACAGAGAGAGACCGCCGATGGGCCAGCGTGCTGGCCACAGGTAAGGGTGCAACGGTGCGGTAAGAGCGCACCAGCGTGTGGGGCGACTTGCACGGCTCGGTAAACCCCACTCGGAGCAAGGCCAAGCAGAGAGCACGGGCGGCCCGTCCGCCAGCCGCAAGGTTGGCAACTCTCGGGTAGGCCGCATTAGAGGGATGGTCACCCGCACCACTTCGGTGGTACGACAAAATCCCGCTTACAGGCCGACTCACCACCTACACCGCCTCTGACCTGGGCGGTCGCGCACGGCGGAAGTGACGCGATGTTGTCGCTGCCTGCCTCACAGCACAAGAACCGGGTCACTTCCCCGTTTTCAGCCCTGGTCGACATCGCGAACCGGTGGGCACGTACTGCCTGCCAACCCACTATCGGCCCTCATGCCGGGGAATCAGCCGAAGCGCGGTGCGAGCATGTTCTGCTCACTTTCGATCTTGTGGAGACGTTCGTCGTAACCGATCTGACGGATCAGGTCCGCCAGGCTGTCGTAGGCACCGAAGTCGTCGGTGAACTCGCCCTCGTAGCGCATCGATTCCCATTCGGGATGTTCGCGTACGAGCAGCGCATACTCGTGCTCGGCGTGGTCCTCGAAGTCGGCGTTCAGGCGATAGCTCCACTTGGGACGAACGACGTAGAGGAGCCACGACAACTGGTAGTAACCGAAGGCGAGTACTTGGGGAATCACTCGGCTCCGCAGCAGCCCGCGCCGTTGGCCTGCTGTCAGTTCTTCCATGATGAGCAGGTGCCATTGCTCGTTGTCCTGCTCCCATCGCGCCGTGCGCACCCGGTTGAACACCTGCCGGGCAAAACCTGGTTCGCTCGCGGTGTGCGTCACGGCCACATACGCGACACTTTCCCATGCTTGGTACGGCACACGCGCAACGAGTTCGAGCACTCTGAACTTCTCGAGTGAGCGATCACGCCCGTACAGCGCATCCATGATGCGGAACAGGATCTTTGCTGCGGACGAGTGGCGCCGGTTCGGGCTCGCAAGCGTGGCCGCCTGCGCGGCGACGAGGTCGTCGTGGCACAGATACTCGATCGGCCCGAACGGGACGCGCGACCCGATCGCTTCCGTGACGGGCCCAGGTCGCACGTTCTGGCTCTCGCTCACGACTTCACGCTCATGGTGACGGACTCTTTCGCTGGATGGGCGCCGTCAATGGTAATGAGCCTCCCTTTGGCGTCCCCTGTGGCATACGTCATCACTTCGTCGAACCCGATAAGTGGGGCCAATTCGCCGAACTGACGAGATGTGACACGCGGTCAGACCCACGACCTGCTTCACAGCCCACAAACCGCGTCACTTCGTTCGAAGCCGGCGCGCGCCAGGCTTCAGCGGGTGGGCACGATGTTGAAGGCGTGGAGGGCTGGGCCGCGGTCGCGGATGAGGATCTTGGTGACAGAGGCTTGATCGATCTGGCTGCGCCACGTGATGGTGACGTCGACCCCCAGTGCCCACGCCATTGCGGCCTTGATGGGCGTGGCGTGGCTGACAACGACGATGTCGGTGGTGCGTGCCGCCTCCAGCAGGTCGTCACAGGCGGCGAACACGCGGTCGCCCATCTCCTGCAACGATTCGCCGCCGGGCGGCCGAAAGTCGGGGTCGGTGATCCACTGCGCCCACATGTCGCGAGGAACATCGGCCATTGCGACGCCGTCGAAGTCGCCGTAGTCCATCTCCAGCCAGCGATCGTCCAGTTCGGGCTCGATACCGAACACCTCAGCCGTCTGGCGGGCGCGCAGCGATGGGGAGCAGACCACCCTGTCCACGCTGGCAAGCACCGACGTGACAGCCGCGGCCTGCGCGCGACCAACCTCATCGATCGGCAGGTCGAGGCGCCCCTGCAATCGGCCACCGGCATTGGCCTCCGTGCGGCCATGTCGAACAAGGTAGAGCACCCCGCCAGTGAACCACATGTGCAGCCGAAGTGGCGTCAGCCGTCGGTGAGCAGGCCGTGTCGGTAGAACTGCGCCCGGCGCTCGGAGTCCGCCAGACGGAATCGACGCCACGCCCACCACAGCATCGCCGCGCCGGCCAACTCCATCGGCACGTTCAGCCAGCCGCGCTCGACCGAGGCCACCTGGTTGTTGCCCCACGAGCCGCCGAAGGGCCACCAGAACACCTTCGTGGCGGCGAATGCTCCGTCCCACACCAAGTGCAACAACATGCCGATCGGCAGGCCCAAGAGCAGCCGTCGAATCGGCTTCCGACCGGCAGTCACGATCATCACCATGGCCAGGACGCCGACCGCGACGGTGAGGCTGTGCGCCCACCGCGCTTGGCCGAACGGCACGTCGACGAGATCGGGCAGCACCGAGCCGACCAACAGCAGGCGATAGTCGAACCGGGGGTCGGTGAACACGAAGAACACCGACAGCAACGCCGTACCGAGGAACCACAGCAACATGACGCTGGGCCTAGCGAACGATGATGCGCCCGCACTGCGGGCACTCGGCCAGCGTGTCGGCAGGTACGGCCTTCACGATGTCGAGTTCGCGGGGCGAGAGGTCCATATGACACCCGCTGCAGTGAGAGCCTTCCAGTCGGGCAACGCCAACGCCGCCGAACTGCTTGCGCACCCGCTCGTACAACGCGCCGCTCTCCTGCCCAAGGCTTTCCACGACGACGGCCCGTTGCCGGCGAAGGTCGGCTACCTGCGCGTCGACAGCGGCGTGCACGGTATCCAGTTCCGCCTTGGCGTTGGCCACCACACCCTCCTGCGCGGGTCGCTCATCGGACAACGATTGCAAGGCGGACTCGCTCAAGGCCTGCTCTTCCAGCGCGACCAGTTCCTGATCGTCGAGCTCGCCACGACGACCGTTGATGGTCTCGATCTCGTGCATCAGCGCCTCGGCCTCGCGAGGAGCGATGACCGTCTTCAACTGCGCTTCCAAGCGCGTGCGCTTCTTCGTGAGATCGTCGGCGGCGTGCTCCGCGGAATCGATAGCAGCCTGCGCAACGTCGATGCGCTGCTGTGCGGCAGCCATCTGCGAGCGCAGTTCGGCCAACGCAGCGGTGGCCTCCTGATGGGCGATCACCTCCGGGAGCCGGGGCCGTTTGTGGGTGATGACATCGAGCGCGGTGTCGATGTCTTGGAGGGCGAGAAAGGCTGAGGAGTTCATGTGCGCTTCTTCTGTACCACAACGTTGGCCGGCGGGAATGCACAGGGGTACACATAGGTCCGCGTATCGATTGAGGGCATCGGCGCGCGCGGGTCGAGAACGTCGAGCGGCACGTTGGTACCGCTGGGGATCTGCTGCACGACGGCCTCGGCCACAGTGGTCTCCGGTGGCGGCGGATCGTCGGGCAGTGTGACCGGCGGCTCCGTGCTCGAGGTCGTGGCCGTGGCAGCGGGGCCGGTAGGTGGCAGGGTGCCGCTGACCAACTTGGCCAGACACTCTTCGCCG
>Ga0209591_10003132_pt1 | contig 19362 bp, 13 predicted proteins | sample MAT01_FD_187207 | JGI IMG/M metagenome (GOLD analysis project Ga0209591, IMG submission 187207) | Freshwater microbial communities from Lake Fryxell liftoff mats and glacier meltwater in Antarctica - MAT-01 (SPAdes) (version 2) | ecosystem: Environmental > Aquatic > Freshwater > Ice > Liftoff... | reverse complement strand
CCCTACAGCGTGGTCTAATTACGTAGTTTACCGCCGTAGGCATCAAAAGATAATTAATAAAAGCCTGAAACAACCTATTTCTGTTAACGCACATCACGATGAATTTGTACAGTGCGTAAGTCCTAATAACAATACGTTTGACATACTTGGATGCAACAAAGGGCAAGCCAGTAAACGAGAAAGCTTTAACTAAATTTTATTTTGAGAATGGGTAGACGCTATTAGCAGCTTGTCGCCAGACATGGCATTTTCTCAGCAATCTTTTGAATAATTTTATTTTTTCTTAATTTTGCTACCAGTAAAAATCTTTCAAAGTGCAGTGATATAAAATATACTAAGAATAAATACAGAGAACGACTAAGTTATTCTCTGTAAGCACCCATTTTTTCATATATCAGGAGCGCATTATGGAATATCTTGCTTATTCCCATATGTTTATTGCCCAAGAAGAGGCATCTGCAAACACTAAACATCATCCCCCTAAATCTCAATTCAAAGGGGAAAAATCTTTTAAATCTTCTGACATCGTTATTACTCAAGCAGAGACATCTAGAATCACCAAATCTAAATTCAATTGGAAAAAACTTCTTAAATCTTCAGCTTGGTTAGCTTTAGCTGGTGTTGGTGTATTACTTGTTGCTGTCACCCAAATTCAAATGAGTTCGGCTGCATATGTAAAAACTAACGGCAGTTGTTTACGTATCCGTACAGGCCCAAGCACCAGCTACTCATATGTGGACTGTGTACCAAATGGCGCAACACTTCCAGCGATTGAAAGGTATGAAAACGGGTTTGCTAGGCTGTCTACGGGTAGATACATTTTTGCCCGATGGATTGGTGATAGACCTAACAATCCTCCTGTGGCTAGACCCGGTGGTGTTGGCGGTTCGGTGATTCTTAACCCTGGTTCTAAAGGTCAGCTGGTGAGAGATATTCAAACAGTTTTAGGCAATCTCACAGTTGATGGAGTTTACGGTCAAGAAACTGTTAGCCGAGTCCGAAGCTTTCAGGTAAGTAAAGGTCTACTTGTAGATGGTGTCGTGGGACCCCAAACTCGAGCAGCTCTGGGTATTTAGCCAGAAGCTACTCTTTGAAAATCTCCTTTCTCCATTTGTTTTCTTGTGAGATGGAGGGGAAGTCAGAAGTTGAGGAACTTAGATGGTTGCGCCTTCCCCTACTCTAAGTTCCTAAGTTGATGTTTTTGATGAAAGACTCAGGTAATTTTGCACAATCTCTAAGATGCGCTCTGCTGCATGACCATCTCCAAAGGGATTAATCGCATTTGCCATTGCTTCATAGGCAGCTTGATTACTGAGTAACTCACTAGCGGCGGCAAAAATATTCTTACTTACAGTTCCCACAAGTTTAGCTGTACCTGCTGCAACCGCCTCTGGTCTTTCTGTGGTGTCTCTCAAAACCAGTACTGGTTTTCCCAAACTGGGGGCTTCTTCCTGCAAGCCACCAGAGTCAGTGAGCAAAAGATGCGATCGCCCGATTGCTTCCACTAGTTGACCATAATCTAAAGGTTCTGTCAAGAAAATTCGGGGATGATTCCCTAAAAGCTCCTGCAACGGAACTCGCACTGTCGGATTGCGGTGTAATGGTAGCAGCAAGGCTGTATCAGGAAACTTGTCTAAAATTTCTAAAAAGCTCTGAGCGATCGCTAACAGAGGTTCTCCCCAATTCTCCCGGCGATGAACTGTTGCTAACAAAACACGATATGATTCCCAGTCTAAGCCTGGTATATTGCAAACTGTTTGGGTTGCAGCTACACTCAACAGCGCATCAATTACCGTGTTACCCGTCATGTGAATTTCACCCAAAACACCAGAACGGTGCAAATTTTCTACAGCCCAAGGAGTTGGCGCAAAGTGCAACTGAGTAATTTGAGAAATTAACCGCCGATTAGCTTCTTCTGGGTAAGGATTGAATATATCATCAGTTCTTAACCCTGCTTCTACGTGACCGATAGGGATTTTTTGATAAAAAGCTGCCAAAGCTGCGGCAAAAGCCGTGGTAGTATCTCCCTGCACCAGCACTAAATCAGGCTTTTTTACCTGAAATAATGCTTCTAACCCTTGTAAACTGCGGCAGGTAATATCATTTAGAGATTGTTGAGTCTGCATAATTTCCAAGTTATAATCTGCCTTGATATTGAACAGTTGCATAACTTGCTCAACCATCTCCCGATGCTGTCCAGTTAGAATTACTTGCAACTCAAAATCTGAAACCCTTCGGAAGACCTGAATCACCGGAGCTAGTTTAATCGCTTCTGGACGAGTACCCAAGATAATACAAACCCGCTTTTGATTAGTCATTAGTCAATGGTGAATAGTTAACGGTAAATCATTACAGAAACCACAAATATAAAAGCATAAATTACAAAAAATATCAAAAAACCCGGCTTAACCGGGTAGATGCACTCTTAATACCTTTTGGGTTTTGGGGGAAAGGGTTTGAATTTACCTTTCCCCTTTAACCAATTAAGAGGCCAAAAGAGAGATTATTAGGCGAAGTCCGAAAGTATTGGATGCACTCTTTGTCCAATTCACCTGTAATCATTACACTTTAATTTCACAAATAAAATCTCAAAGAGCATGAAAAAACCCGGCTTAACCGGGCAGACACACTGTTTGTCGAATTCAACTGTAAGAACTACATTTTAATTTCACAAGTTAAAGGACAAGCAGCGTAAACACTAGTCTGCGTTTGGTCTACCTCTCCATGCAGCCAACTTAACCATCTGACTTCCTGAGGATGAATTCCTTTAATAGTCAATACACCCGCAGCAAATACAACTGCCATGACATTAAACATTATTAAAGCGCCTGCTACAACCAAAACAGCACTAACAGGCATCACAGATTGCAAAACAATTGACAATAGGCATCCGACTGTAGCCATCAAAAAGACTAGTGGAAAACCAACAACCAGTAAGCATACTGCCAATGTGAAAGTCCAGATTAAAAAGCTTTTAATCATTAACAAGGAGTACGTCTTTCCTAGATTAGAGCTTTGAGCAGAAACCATGACTTTTCCTCCCAAGATATACAACAAGTTTTAATTTTCAGTCATATCTCGTTTTTGCGAGCAAACTGAATCATTTAGTGATGTTCAGTATATAAAAACTAATCGGAAAGATGAGCATTTATTTACTAAAGTTTACAGTTAATTTTTTGTAATTATGAATATAAAGTCAAGGTTTATGCTTATTCAAAAAACTCGTTCTCTGCATCTATCTTCAGGTATACAAACTAAAAGACATCAGCTTTTAACCTCGATCCACGGAACATTGCTCCTATTCAATTTAACATTTCTTATAAAATTCCTAATTTTTCTCATAATTTATAAATAGGCTGAATAAATGAACTACCAGCGTTTGTGCTGTTAATTGCGAACAATTCCTATCCATACCTAGAATAAATTTTTCATTTAAGAGTTAGAATACTTACGAAAAAATCAATCCTTTAAATGATTCTTATATAACTCAGGGCATTTACTGAGGTGTTTTGTGGCATGGTGTGTGCTAAACCAAGTTAGATAGATTAAAGAACTTCTTTTTAACTACCAAATTTGAAGATATATGACAGAATCACAGTCTCCATTAAATTCTAACTCTGCTACTGGACGTAACTTACCACCAATGCCGCCACCACCGCCAACGTTTAATACGCAGCGGCAAATGACACAAACAATGGATATGTCAATGGATAGAGGCACCAACGCGCCTGTCGCAGGTCATCGTCCGGGAGCTCCACCGCCACTACCTAGTGCAGTTAGCTCTAAAAACAGCATTCCGCAACTGACTTTAGCGCAGTTAATCAGGCTAGCTTACGATCAGGGATATTCTGACTTGCATTTGGGTGTAGGTGAAGTGCCCCGCTTCCGCAGCCGAGGAGAAATTCAATCAACGGATTATCCAGAAACAGATAAAGAAGTTTTTATGAATTGGTTGCGGGAGGTGATGAGTGAGGGAGAAATTCAGCGCTTTGAAGAAACCTTAGAATTTGACGGAGCAACTCAGTATGACTTTGCTCGCGTGCGGATTAATGTTTTTGGCTCCCTCAAAGGGCCTGCAATGGTGTTGCGGTTGATTCCACTGAAAATCTTAACTATGGAACAGTTGAATTTACCCCCAATTTTTCGGGATATTTGTCATTACCACAAAGGTTTAATTTTGGTGACTGGGCCGACTGGTTCTGGTAAATCTACGACAATGGCAGCGATGGTTGACTATATCAATAAGGAGATGGCCAAGCATATCATCACCATTGAAGACCCGATAGAATTTGTCCATCAAAGCCGCAAGTCTTTAGTCAAACAGAGGGAAGTGGGAATGCATACCCGGAAATTTGACAACGCTTTGAAAGCAGCTTTGCGGGAAGATCCAGATTTGATTCTGGTGGGAGAAATGCGGGATAAGGAAACAGTTAACACCGCCCTAAAAGCGGCTCAGACTGGTCACTTAGTTATGGGAACCTTGCACACCAATAGCGCTGTCAAAACCATTGAGCGGATTCTCAATCTCTTCTCTGGTGACGAACAGGATGCAATGCGGGTGGCAATTTCTGAGTCTTTAGTGTCAGTAATTGCTCAAGGTTTGTGTCGCACAACTGACGGTAAGCGGGCTGCTTTCCACGATGTGCTGATCAATACTGAGGCTATCAAAGAATGGATCAAAGATGGTAAATATGATGAAATTGGTGAGTTGATGAAACAAGCTGGGTTTGACGGCATGATTACGATGAATCAGTCGTTGCTCAATCTCTATCAAGAGGGTCGCATTACTGAAGAAACTGCTTTGGAAATGTCCCCAACTCCTAACGAAATGGCGCAGTTTCTCCGAGGTCGAGTTTAAGATTGGGGGCTGGGAATTAAGGACTGTCTCGTTTCGAGTCTCCGACTGGGAACGAGATTTACACGATTTTTAATGGGTTTCCAATTTTTTAGCTGATTCTGGTTGCGGTTATAGCTAAGGTAAGAGGTAAAAAGAGAATTCTTTACTTTTTAGCTCCTTAACCTGCGTGACTAATTTGACGACAAACAAACTATCTAGACCCCAGTTATTTAAAGGCATTGCGCTATTTACACCTGGAGGAGATTTAATTTACTGCATCGACCCTAGTAAGCAAGGTCGCTGGCATTTACACTTGTGTTCTGCTTTGCAGGAAATCCTCGATTTACCAGAACCACCACATTTTTTAGTGCCTTGTTATACTGCAACTATTGACCACTGGTTAGATCCACGCACTCAAGAAGTACGAACTTTTGCTGAGGCTTATCCGGCTGTAATTAGACATCAAGCTTTGCTGAATGCCATTTTTGGTACAGAGGAATTAGTATGGCAAGCGGCTCCTTGGCAAGAGGGGTTGTGCGATCGCATGGTGTTAACAACTTATCGCTCCTCATTTCCGCAGCTTTGGGAGGATCACGATTTAATTGTCCGCTTAGACCTTTCTGAACCTGTGCCAAAATACCATCAGCCTATAATAGCCCAAAAAGAGCAAGTAACAACGCAAGGCTATGTCCTCCGCTTGTTTGTTGCCGGACATAGCGGAACCACTGAACGCATTCTCCAGAACTTACACGAATTGTTAGAGCGATCGCTGGGACATCCTTATACTCTGAAGGTAATTGATGTTTTAACTCATCCAGAACAAGCTGAAATTAATCAGGTTTCTGCTACTCCTACCCTTGTGAAAGTTTGGCCTCACCCAATTCGGCGAATCGTTGGAGAGTTGGATCATGTAGAAAAGATTTTACAGATGTTAGCTATTAAGGAAAAATTTTAAGTTTTATCACAATATCATTATGTTGGGAGTGCGAAGGTATGGACTGACCCAGGCGATCGCCTTTAAGTCAACTAAACTTATTGATAATGAGCAGCTTTGCAATTAGACTAATTTCTTTGCCGAATGCGCGGATGGGTAGGTGTTTGTGAGAATTGCAATCAACCAAAATCCCTATTAGGGATTGAAACGAATTATTATTAATAGCAATATCCAAGTAAATATATTGAGAGATTCTAAAAAGGTGTATTAATTAAAACATTTGTTATGTTTTAATTATTGCAATAATTAGTTAAAAAACTTCCTCAAGTAATTACGATTATTGATTGTAAGCATTAACCTGTGAATATAGAGATTCACAAAGATGTCAAAAAATAGATAATATGGCCAAAATTATCGTTACTGGAGCCGCAGGTTTTATTGGTTCTCATCTTGCAGAAACATTGCTGCAACAAGGAGAAGAAGTGATCGGGATTGATGAATTTAACGATTGCTACGATCCGATGCTCAAGCATACAAATGTTACACACTTACATCAGTCACCTGGCTTTACATTAATTGAAGGAGATATTCAATTTTTAGATTGGCAAAAACTCTTAAACAATGTTGATGTAGTTTACCATCAAGCGGCACAAGCAGGTGTCAGAGCAAGTTGGGGTAAAGCTTTTCGAGATTACACAGAACGAAATGTTAACGCTACACAAGTTTTATTGGAAGCAGCTAAGGATGCTAAACATCTGAAAAGGTTAGTATTTGCCTCTTCGTCGAGTGTATATGGTGATGCAGAAACATTACCTACCCATGAGGGAATTTGCCCAGAACCAGTTTCTCCTTATGGCATTACGAAGCTAGCAGCAGAGTTTTTGTGTAAACTATATTATAAAAACTTTGGCGTGCCCTGTGTCACATTGCGCTATTTTACAGTTTATGGCCCCAAACAACGGCCAGATATGGCATTTCATAAGTTCTTTAAATCTATTTTGGAGGATGAAGCAATTCCTATTTACGGTGATGGACAGCAAACGCGGGAATTTACGTTTGTTAGTGATGTCATTGCTGCTAATTTAGCTGCTGCGATCGCACCTGAAGCAGTGGGGGAAATCTTTAATATCGGTGGTGGTAGCAGGGTAGTTTTAGCAGAAGTATTGGAGATAATTGAAGAAATTGTTGGCAAATCAATCAAAAGAAACCACATAGAAAAGGCGATGGGAGATGCTCGTCACACTGCTGCTGATGTATCTAAAGCGCAGAAAATTCTGGGATATCAGCCGCAAGTTTCTCTAAAAGATGGTTTGATACAGGAATGGGAGTGGGTAAAATCTTTGTATTCCCTATCCTCCTAATTTTCCTCATCTTCTTAACCTTGACTTTTGTTGTGCCATTAAGACTCTGCCTCTTGAACTGCGATCGCTTCATTTCACTTCGTCACACTCGCAATAACAGTGGATAAAAATTACTTCTGCCGCCTACTCATCACGTCCTGCCACCCGTGTAAGATGGGCATGGTAAATAATCCCCACGCCAAACCCGTAATCAACCCAAAAGGCGTAACTACATAGTTATTAAAATTCCACAAACCAAAAACCTGTGCCGCCAATTCCAAAGGATAAGCCATCATCAGCACACTAGCGATCGCTGCACCACTCCAGCCATACTGACTTAACCAGTAAAATCCCTTACCACCACTTACCCCATACAGCAGCCGAGTAATCAGCAAACCCGTCACAGTGCCGTAGCAGCGCATACACACAGCCATAATAAACGGTGATGCCAAATCTAACCCCATAGTTGGTTGCGGACATACATGATTACCCATAAAGTAAATGATGTCCGCAATCCCCCCAAGCAAATACACCCCAGACGCAGCCAGAAAGGGAGCCGCTAGTGGGCCAAAAACCATCCCCACCAACATAAAATCAGCAATCAAGCTAACCCAACCAACCTGCAACTCTCCCCTAAAAGCCACTCTTGTCATCTCCCCCTCTCTGCGCCTCTGCGCCTCTGCGTGAAACCTTCCTTAACCTACCTTATTAACATAAGGACTCGTCAACTTATCCAACTGCTGAATCAACAGACTCAGAAACAATCCCACATCAGTCACCACACCCACCGATTCTACAGAACCGCGATCGCTTAACTTAGTCACCACCGCTGGATTAATATCCACACATACCATTTTCACCCCCGCCGGAGTCATATTACCCACCCCAATGGAGTGCAGCATTGATGACAGCATCAAAATCATCTCCGCACCTTCTAAGTGTTTAGCATATTCCTCTTGTGCTTTAATCAAATCCATTTGGGTATCAGGTAAAGGCCCGTCATCCCGAATTGAACCAGCAAGGACAAAAGGAATATGATTGTGGACACATTCATACATCACACCATTTTTAATCACCCCCACCTCCACAGCTTTGTGAATGCTGCCGTAGCGACGAATGGTATTAATTATCTTCAGGTGATGGCGATGTCCACCATGTACGGCGATACCCCGCTTCATGTCCATACCAAGGGAAGTACCCATGATATTTTGCTCGATGTCGTGAACTGCGATCGCATTCCCACCCAGCAACACTTGGACATATCCTTCCCGAATTAGTTGCGCCAGGTGTTCGCCGCCACCAGTATGAATCACCACAGGCCCAGCCGTGACAACTACCTTACCACCAGCATCGCGGATTTTTCGCAATTCCCAAGCCACTTGCTCAACCACCAATTCTACCCGCCGTTCACTGGAAACGCCTGACGACATAAAGCTGAATTCTTGAGTGCTGCGGAGTTCCCGCGATTCAGTTTTGCGGATGGTGCGGATACCTAGCACATCGACAATTACCTGTTCGCCAACTTCTAAATCGCGGAGGATTTTACACCGAGCAACTAAGCCTGTGGTATTTTGAGTAATAGCGATCGCGCCATCCATCCGTTGATTTTCCACCTTCACCCACTGACCATTAATTCGTACTTCGGTGGGATAAATTGTACTGACGTAGAAATCATCAGGCGCAACCCCAGCTTGAATCACAGCCTCAAGTTTGGCATCTCGCTCATCTTCGGGTAAATCTACAGCACCCAAATCAATCAACCGCGAGATAATTTCTTCCATCACCTCATGGGATGGCGCTGATACCCTGACTTCGGCGGCTGAGGTACTTTGTCGTTGTTCTCCCAAGTTGAAATTCAGGACTTGGAAACTTCCCCCGGCATCTATAATCAAATCCAAAGCGCGGTTAATTAAGCCAGCATCAAGCAAGTGTCCTTCCATGCGAATGACGCGGCTTTCTACCGAGACATTCGCATGAACTTCGTCTCCAACTGGTTCTGTCACCCGCAGAGTTAAACATTTAGCTGCGCCTCCAGCTTTGAGAAATTCGGTAAGCGGCGTTTCCAGCACTTGAAAACCTGCATCTGCAAGCTTTGTTTTTAAAACATCACTTGCCTTGTTCATGATCACGATGCTATCGACATTCACCGCGTTACAAGCGAAGTTCACTGCATCAGTTTCGGCAATTGCAATGCGCTTTTCTGGTGCGACTCGCATTTCGATTAAGCGGTTGGAATAAGAATCAAAAGCGCCGGGATAGTAGAGCAAATAGCCGTTCGCTAGGGGACAAAAGCAGGTGTCCAGGTGATAGAAACGTTCGTCCATGAGTCGTAGGGAAAGTACCTCAATATCCAGCCATTTAGCTAGATAAGGGTGAGAATCTAACTCAGAGCGAAAACCGTATCCTGCCCATAACCAGCGTCCTTCCCGATCCAGCAGTGCGTCTCCTGCGCCTTCAAAGGGCAAATCTTTGGGAAGTTCGTTAACTTTATAACCATTTGCCTCAAACCATTGCTTAAAGAAAGGCTCTTCTCCCTGACGTTCTTTGTGCAGAAAGCGACTGAGGACAACGTTATTCCCCAGTACTAAGCCAGCGTTGGCGGTAAAAACCAAATCAGGCCAACCTTTTTCAGGTGGTACTAAGTCTACAATGGCGTGTTGTTTGAGGATGTGGTGTAGTCCCTGCCACTGTTCCACGGCGCGATCGCGCGATGATTTGTGAATATTCCCTTCCATCCAGGGATTAATCACGTAGTCTACATCGTAGTAATCAGGGGCACACATTAAAAAGCGAATACGGGAAGTCATAAAAATCTTACAAGCGTTTTAGATGCTACAAGCTTACTTTGAATAGAGATTTTTGTTTTTTACTCAATTGTGTAAATGTCACCACAACTTCTATCTTTTCATAGGTTGAAGGGTTTACAAAAGCTTTGTTATTAATTCTATTACTGGAAGAGACGAAGAAGGACCGAATGTGGCAAAATCGCTTGTGGTGAGTGAATAACAAATACTTGGGCTATGTGGCGATCGCTGGCTCAGTCTACTCAATCAACCAAACTCACCATATTCAGCCGTTGCCAACTTAGAGCTTAACCAAACATCAACATACATTTGGTTCCAGTGTTACTTGAAGGCGTATTTATAATATTTTTACATAAACTTCATGAAATCTTTTTATTTTTAATACAAGTATTTTACGTCTCTATTAATTTATACTCTAAGAAGACTTACTTACCTCTTAAAAGTAGCATTGGAACTAAAACCTATGCTAATAAACGATTTTTAATATAACAATCAAATTTTATCATCGTTTATGAAGAATTAGAGGAGATTAAAAACTGCATGAAAAAGCATTTGTCAAAGAACTGGCTTATTTCTCAATCTTGGCTACGCTTTTCAATCATCATTCTATTAGTAATAGGTGTATTTTTTCGCTTCGTTAATCTAGATAAAAAAGTATATTGGGTTGATGAAGTTTACTCATCATTACGCATTTCTGGCTATATGCAACCAGAAATGGATGAGCAGTTACGGAATGGTCGTTTGCTGACCATAGAAGATTTGCAGAAATATCAGTATCCTAATCTCGAAAAAGACACAAATGATGTAATTAAAGGAATGATTTTAGAAGACTCGCAGATTTTGCCGCTATACATCTTAATGACCCGGTTTTGGGTAGAGTGGTTTGGCGATTCTGTAGCAGTGACAAGAAGTTTTTCGGCGTTCATTAGTCTGCTGACTTTTCCTTGTATTTATTGGTTATGCCAAGAATTATTTAAGTCTTCACTAATCGGGTGGATGGCTATAGGCTTGGTAGCCGTTTCACCTGTTCATGTCCTGTATGCACAAGAAGCACGAGCTTACAGTTTATGGATAGTAGGTATCTTAATGTCGAGCGCAGCACTACTGCGAGCTATGCGCCTTCAAACAAAAGTTAGTTGGTGCATTTATGCAGCAACATTGTTACTAGGATTTTATGCTCATATATTTTTCAACCTTGTTGCTCTGTCACAGGGAATTTATGTAGTAGTAATCGAACGCTTCCGATTAACTAAAACATCAATATCTTACCTGCTTTCATCACTTGCAGCGTTTCTGATTTTCGTACCTTGGCTTTGGATTATTATTACCAACTCTAATCCAGAGGCAATAGATTGGGCTGATACTAAACAAACATTATTTGAGTCAGCGACAAGGTGGGCTGGAATTATTAGTCGTGGGTTTCTTGATTTAGGCATTAGCCCTAGTGACCCAGGCAAACTCAAGATTGCCTTAATTCCTGCGGTTTTAATAATTGTAATTCTGATTATCTACTCAATTTATGTTCTTTGTCGAAGAACCTCTAAAGAAGTTTGGTTATTAGTCTTAACCTTGATTGGCTCTGTAGGTCTTCCCCTAATGCTGCTGGATTTTGTTCTTGGAAAGCGATACGGGACTACTCGATATTTACTTCCATCTGTTTTAGGTATACAATTAGCGTTTGCTTACTTGTTTACGACTAAAATCACATCTATTTCTAGTAAGATTTGGCAGAAAAAGCTCTGGTCACTTGTAACATTCATAGTAATTTTCAGTGGAGTCATATCTTGTACACTCAGTTCTCAAGCCCAGATGTGGTGGAACAAACTGCCTGAGATAAATCAACAGTATCCCCAAATTGCTCAGATAATTGCTCAAGCTAATAAACCGCTTTTAATTAGTGACACTTACATAATTGCAATCCAAGTACTTGCTCATTCCCTTGAACCAAAAGTGCGACTTCAAGTTGTAGCTAGAAATCAGTTACCAGAGATTACTAATGGCTTTACTGACATATTCTTGTTTAAACCCTCCGACTTCTTAAAAGCTGGAATTGAGAAAATTTATAACTCCAAGTTACAGCAAATAGACGATTTACTCTGGAAAATCCAAAAATCGACTTAAACCAAGGATACGGACGCATCTACTAATTGAGAGACTGGAAGGAGGAACCTAAAAGGTTGTTTGAAAAGTGGTTGGCTGTAATTTTAGGCACTTAATAGATCCCCCCTAGCCCACGCCAGTCGCTCATGGGGGAAACCCCCAAAACCGCGCTGGCTCCCATTAAAAAGGGAGGAACCGGAATCAAAGTCCCCCAATTTATCGGGGATTTAGGGCAATACGCTTGGGTTAAGGCTAAAATCCTTTGTCAAAGTCAATTTTTTTAACGTAGACGCGGAGCGGCTTCCCGCAGGGTACCACAGAGACGCAGAGAAGCCAGTGCGTTGCGGGGGTTTTCTCCGTTGTAGCACCTGGCGCGACACAGAGAGAAGGCAGGGCTATTTCATTCTAGGCATAAACCGCCCAAAACTAAAGTTCCTTTTCTTATAGCTAAAGTCCGTTAAAACGGACTATAACATGAGTCTCAGTCGTCTTTAGACGACTTTCGCTATTAGACTCAGAATTCATTCTGAGGCGGGCTAGATGAGAATGAAATAGCCCTGGAGAGAAGGAAAAAATGCTTAACTGAACTGTATTGGGATTTAGGGGGATTTAGAAGTTTTTGCTACCGATAAGAAGATTTTTTAAACATCCTCTAAAAGCAGACAATTGATATTTGAATATTGATCGCAGGTTAAAAATTAATATTAATTAGCCTAATAAGTAGGACAATTATAGCCAAAATATACTTTAATTAAACCAATAATTTAAGTATATAGTTATACTGCCGCCGCTTATGTCATCGCCCCTTGAGCGCCCACTGAAAATTGAAATTAGGCTGCCATCTTCCCATCCTCTGTTATTAGAAGGGCTAGATATATGGCTGCGCTTAGGTTTGATATCCGATACTCAAGTTAGGCAGCTATGTCGAGAGTTTCTTGTGTGTGCAGTGGTGTTGCAACCCCAGCCGGAAGCTGAACCAAAGGTAGTATTTGCAACTCCCAACCCTGTGCAGCAGTTACCCGTAGCAGCTTTACAATCTAGTAACCTGAGAAAACCGCCAGAACAATTAGCTAAACCCAACTTTATCAGCACAATGTTGCAGTCCTTGGGGGCAGAACTGAGTGTCCGTTGGCTACTTTTTCTAGGTGTATTCCTAGTAGTGGTGTCCTCTGGAGTACTTGCTGCTAGCCAGTGGAAGATGTTTCCCGCCTTTGGACAGTATGGAGTTTTATTTGCTTATACTTTAACTTTTTGGGGGTTAAGCTTCTGGGCAATTAGGCAAAGCAACCTCAGATTGACGGCTCAAACATTACTGATTGTCACCCTTTTGTTAGTGCCGGTGAACTTTTGGGCAATGGATAGCTTTCAGTTGTGGCAAAATCCTCTGGATTGGATTGTAGTTACGATCGCCTGTCCTACCCTTACTGCTATAACTGTTTTACTCTCCAAAAATCGGACTATTTTTGCCAATTTATATACTGGCAAATTACCTCTAGCAAATATTTTGGGGCTGAGTTATCTGCATTGGGGTTGGCAATTTACCGCATTTCCCTTAATTGCTGTTTATGTGGCCATGATCGGCACAACCATCATTACTATTTATCACAATCGTTACCAACAGCCTAATACTGTCAGCGAGGAAGATCAGCGCGATGGCCTCAGTCTAAGTATTAGTTTACCTGCTGCGATAATTATTTATGCTTTGATAGTGCTGCTAGTGCGGGCGATTTTTATTGCCAGAGTAGATGTCACGCAGTTGGGGTTAGCTATTGGCATTTGCGGCTGGTTGGTAACTTGGTTAGCAAGAAGAGCAGGTGAAGCAGAGGAAGTAACAGTAATATTCTCTTCATCTCCTTTGTCGCCCCCATCTCCCTCATCCCCCTTACTCTGGGAAAGACTCGGTAGCATTTTACTCTTGCTGGGTTGGGTGGTTTCAGTAGTTAATTATCCCTGGCAAGCGATCGCTGTGAGTGGTTTGGGTTTGTGGTTTGTGGGAAATCGCTTGCAGAGGTACAGTTTCAAGGCTGACTTAGCAGCAGTTTTCATCATCGGCTTACAGACGATTTGGCTCTTTTGGCGGTTAGTGCCTGATAACTTACAGAAATGGGCGATCGCAATTGGCACTCAACTCACCAATTCTCAAAATGAACCTTGGGCTTTGCTGGGTGTAGCCTTATTTCCCTACGTAATTTTGATGGTGGCGCTCACAGATAGCTTGTATCGCAACCAAGAGCGAGAATTAGCTCAGTCTGGCGAATTGCTCACCCTCTTATTTGGAACTTTTTTAACAACGATCGCTCTCATAAATCCCACATTGCGATCGCTAAATCTGCTATTTTCTACCACCACTCTCGCATTCGTCACTCAACGCCGCTCCCCCTCCTCTCTTCCCCTGGTATATCTAACTCACATCATGGGGGTGCTGACGTTTTGCTCTACCATTAATTGGTTCTTACCAACACTAAGCCAACAATTCTGGGCAAGTATTTTATTAGCTCTGATGGTTGCAGAGTGGGGATTTAGCCTCGGCAATGGACTATGGCGACATAGTGCAAGAGACATCGGTTTAGGACTAGCCGCCGTTAGTTTTTTCCTATTGTGGATAAACGCAAAATCATCTTGGTATGGCATCGCTGATAACCAAGCTGATTGGGGAGTCTTATGGCTAGTTACACCTTTAGCTCTCACAGGTGTTGCCAATCGGACAACTGGTGAGCGTCGCAACATTAGCAGTTACTTGAGTGTTTTAGCTGTGGGAGTTGCCCAATTACTAACTTTACAACTACCAGGAACCAGATTAATCGGTTTGGCTGTGGCTGCGGCACTGATGTTTGCAAATACGCGCTATTTGCGAAACCAAATATCTGCGGTAATTACAGAAGGATTTGCTCTGAGTTTCATTGGGGCGTTGCTATGGGCAGGTGTGCCTGGTTTACCTCCCCTGGCGGTAGCAGGTTGGTTTGTCGTAGGAGCGATCGCAACCCTGAGTTTATGGTTAGCACACACAGCACTGACGGGGCGAAGTAACGAGTTAGGAGTTATATATGCAGCCGCCAGTGATAAATGGGCGATCGCCTTGTGTGGTTTTGAGTTGTTGGGTTTAACGCTGCACTCAGCGCTGATTTACGTAGGGTCTACAACTTCGGGATTTTTGTACATAATTGCCACTGCGATCACCTTGACAGCTATTGTTTATCGCAGTTGGCGCGAACCGACAAATTGGGCATTTTATGGCATCGGTTGGTGTTTAGAATTGTTGACTGCTGGGGTACTAGGGTTTGGAGAGGCATCGACTGTTAAGATTGCGGTTGCAAATATCGCCTTGGGTTTAATCGCTCAACTTGTCGGCGAGTGGTGGCGACGACGACATCAATTAGAAAGGCTTCCTAGCAGCTTTCATATTCTGCCATTAATTTATGCTGCATTCAGTGTATTACTACGTTTGGACACCTTCACCGAGTGGACTGGTTTGTATTCCTTAGGTGTAGCTTTAATCATCATTGGCGTGGGGCGACGGCGCGAGAACTTTAAACCCCTGCTGTATTTAGGAATCATTGGCGGATCAATTTCTGCTTATGAACTTTTGTTTTATCAAATGTTACAAGCTTCAGGAGGAGCATTAGGTGATGGATTGATTGCCATGTCTGCCCTTGGCGCAAGTATCATGTATGCTTACCGGATTTTGTCGCCTTGGCTTGTCAGCTATTTACGCCTAACTCCCCAAGAACTGAAAGGAATTGCCCATATTCACTGGGCATGGAGTAGCTGTTTATTAATGGCTGCCCTTGCTACCCCCATTGGAGTTAACCGTTTGGTGGCATTGGCAACAGGAGTATTTTTAATTCGCTATGCCATCTTTCAAGGAAGGCGATGTCTAACGACAAGCCGCTACGCATCTACGCCCCAACCATCCTTGGCAACAGCTTCGGCTATAACAATAGATGAAATCTGGGTTTACCTGGGTTTGTTAGAGGCAGGTTTCATCAGTATTTACTTGCAGGATATGCCAATAGGACGTTTATTTACTACCCAATTACTTCCTTGGAACGGTGCGATCGCTTGTGTGGTAGCCTATTTTCTGTACATCCTACCTTGGGAAAGTTGGGGTTGGTCTAAAAGACCTTGGCAACAAGCTGCATACATCGTACCACTGATCATTTTATGGCAAACCAGACTGCAAACTTACCCCATTACCCTGCTACTCGCAGCTGGATTCTACATCTTCCTCGCAAAAGTGGGTGAAAACATCCGTTTTACCTATATTAGTGTGGCGTTGATTGATTGGGCGCTTTACCGTTGGTTTAATTCCTTACATCTAACTAACGTTTTATGGTATATAACACCCATTGGAATATCACTGCTCTACATTGCTCAAGTCGATTTTCAACTGAGGCTACCAGAGTATAAAGCCGCTCGTCATCTTCTGAGAGTGCTGGGTAGTGGTTTAATTTGTGGGTGGGCAATTTTATTTAATCAACACACCGCTTGGATACCTGGAATCTTCAGCCTCATTGCTATTTTTGCTGGATTAGCTTTGCGAGTCCGGGCTTTTCTCTACATTGGTACAGCCACTTTTTTAATCACTACAATCTATCAATCAGTAATTTTCAGCTTGCAGTACTCTTTCTTAAAATGGGTGGTTGGCTTGCTAGTAGGCATCCTACTAATTTATATCGCCGCCAACTTTGAAACCCGTCGTGCTCAAATAACTTCCCTTATTCGCAGCACCATTGATGAATTTCAATCATGGGAATAGGGCTAGTACCGCTTGGCGGAATTCGTAATTACTGTTGCGTAAGGGTTTTATAGCGGTTTCCATTCAGATGCGGTACAACGTTATATCCCAAGGTGTAGGGGCATGGTATGTCCATTGGTGTCAACTTAAGCTCAAACACTAGAATTTATCGTCGTTTTAGATCCCCCAACCCCCTTAAAAAGGGGGCACGAGATTCTAGTTCCCCCTTTTTTAAGGGGGGTTATGGGGGATCGAAAAGCTAGGCGGTACATGGAAAAATTTTCACTCTTCTTATCAGAGTAAGCTTTCACGTTAAGTTGACACGTATGGGTATGCCGTGCCCCTACGGGTGTACCTCACATAAACGAGAACTACTATAGACATTTCAAATTATGCTATTGGGGTGAACAATAGTAATTCCTTCAACTTCTACAAAGTCTTTTGGGTTTAAAGTCAGAATATGGCTGATGTTATGGGCAAGCACTACTGCTTGGATGCGTAAATCGTGGGTGCGTTTCCCTGAAACCTTGTGAGTTGTAGCGAGGCTAAACCAAAGGTGAAATACATCTGGTGTTTCTTCTAGCCACTCAAACTGATTTATGAGCATTTGCAACGCTCGTTCAGTTTCTTTTGGTGTCCATCCAAATCCATTTACAGCTACAGGACGGGTGGCTACAACCCAAAATTCAATTAAAACTTGAGATGTAATCAAACATTGATGCTTATTAGATATTAGATACCTGATTGTGCCATCAACAAGATTATAATCGGGTGAAGCTATATCCCTGGAGCGTAACAGGATATTGGTATCTAATAAATAATCGGTCATACTTCATCATCGTAGATATTTTCTCGACGCAGAGCTTCATCATCAAGGTTGGCATAGCTTTTTGGTGCTGTATCTATCCACTCCTGCCAAAGTAATAATCTCTGTGATGATGTTTGAGGTTTACTGGTTAGTAACGTTAAATGCTTGTTACTAAGCTTTTCTTGAAAGAGTTTTTGCTCTTCGGGGGAGAGGTTTAGTACCACTTCTACAAGGGAATTAACAAGTTGTACATTCATAGTTGTGTATACCAATTCACTGAGTCCGTCTATGGGATGGGCTTTCGCCCTTGCCCTGATGCCGCTTTACTATAATACTGATTATTGGTTTATAACTAGAATGCGATCGCACTTGACATGATCTCCAGAAGCGATCGCACATTAATTATATGATGTAAAATGTGTTAATTTTTCCTAGCTCATCATGCGGCTAACTTTTTGCGGCTGGGACGCTTGTGTTCTGATTTTTTCTTCAGTCCAACTGCTTGAGCTTGATCGCTATCTGAGCCATATTGCCCGCGCACAACTTCTTTCATGGCTAATACCGCATTATGAAATTCCCATTCTGCTAATCGCGCAGCATCAGCAGCAGCACGGTATAAAGTGAGTTTTTCGGTTTCAGCTTGCTGTTCAACCAACATAGACTGATAAGCTAGCTGTAAATTTGCAGCAGAAGCATCGACACGGATGGTGTTGTATGTGCTGATAGTTTGCAACCCGTACCATGAAGTAACATCTTCATTAATTAATTGAGGGCGCAAACGACGTGTTGTATCTTGGGTAGGCATATCAACTAATCACATCTGCGGAGTTGTCAAAACCAGCAATGTGATTGTTTGAGTCATTGAGGAAGGTGACAGTGTTTTTGTTAAAAATGCTAGTTTGAGTAGAGTTGACATTAATCACATCAAAGCTGTCAGTGGGGCTAGTTTGTCCATCAAACAGGATATTGGCTAAAGCAGCTCTTGTCCCAGATGCAGGTAAGTTATCCAGGTTTTGTAATTGGAAGTTTTGCAGGATGACTTTGCTATTTGCAACGTCTCCAAAGCTAACTTCGAGGTTATTGCCATTTTGAGTTAGTTGCAGATTCTTGGCAGTTAAGCCAACACCTGTAAATTGCAAGGTATCAACATTAGCAATTACTGCTGCTGATGGATTTGACCCAGTACCCACGCCGCTAAAGTCGGTGATGGTGTCAGTGCCATCGCCTGAGCGAAACACAAACTTATCTTGACCGCCGCCGCCAGTTAGGGTATCGTTACTAGCATTACCATTGATAATGTTGTTGCTAGCTGTGCCGATAAGGGTATCTCGATTGGGAGTTCCCGTCAGGTTGAGGTCGAGTCCAGCAGTACGGCTGCCAAACACCACGTAGCTCTGCCCTGAACTATAGCCGTTGGGGGAGGCACGAAATGCCCCAATAATCAGGTCGTCGAAGCCGTCACCGTTGACATCTCCGGCACTGCTGACAGAATCGCCTGAAATGTCACCCTCGGCGATGCCGTTGATGGTGAAGCCGTTAGTGCCGTTGAGGGTGGAGAGGTTGAGGGTTGGGCTAAATCCACTGCTGCTGCCAAACACCACGTAGCTCTGCCCAGACCTAAAGCCGTTGGGCGAGGCACTATATGCCCCGATAATCAGGTCGTCAAAGCCGTCACCGTTGACATCCCCCGCACTGCTGACAGAAAAGCCTGAAAAGTCAAATGCGTTGATGCCGTTGATGGTGAAGCCATTAGTGCCGTTGAGGGTAGAGAGGTTGAGGGTTGGGCTAAATCCACTGCTGCTGC
>Ga0209591_10003129_pt1 | contig 19373 bp, 16 predicted proteins | sample MAT01_FD_187207 | JGI IMG/M metagenome (GOLD analysis project Ga0209591, IMG submission 187207) | Freshwater microbial communities from Lake Fryxell liftoff mats and glacier meltwater in Antarctica - MAT-01 (SPAdes) (version 2) | ecosystem: Environmental > Aquatic > Freshwater > Ice > Liftoff... | reverse complement strand
AAGCAAGACTTCGTCCAAGTCAAAAGGTTTGCTGATGAAATCCTTGGCGCCGACTTTGAGTGCGCGCAACTTGTGTCCGGGTTGTGCGGTCAGCACCAGCACCGGAATGTAGCTGTCGATGCCAGCCGATTTGAGCTGCTCCATGACTTGAAACCCATCCATCACCGGCATCGACAAATCCAGCAGGATCAGGTCGAAGTGGATCGCTTGGTGTAGCGACGCTACCGTGGTCGGGTCCATGGTCGATGCCACCGACAGGTAACCCGCGCGGCGCAGTGTTTTATCTAGCAAGGCGACGTTCGCCTCTTGATCGTCGACGATCAAGATCTTGGCGTTGAATATATCGGTATCGGCGATCATGTTGAGCTTTTCATTTTATTTTAGTAGTCTGCGGTGGTTGCAAGTGTTGCTCGGCATTGCGTTACCCCAAAGTCATAGCGCCGCATGACGGCCTTTGGTCGCGTGAAGCGCGCGGCGATCGCGGCAGACCACGCTGTCATCACATCGAACCGCCCAAGCGTGTGGTGACGCTTGTGCGCTGGCCCATTGTTGTTCTTCTCGTCCTTCGCGTGCCCATACTGCGTATCGCGCATGACCATTACAGTCAGGTGTGCGCCATCGTTGATTGATTCAAGGCAGACATACGCTTCTGCGCCGCCGGTATTACCGCCAGCAAAGGCAAGCGAAATCAGGCCGTAGTCAGCGTCGATGCAGTTGCTCAGCAAGGAGGCGGGATCAGTCGCCTGCTCGTTAGTCCAGTCGCTCACATCGGTGCAGGTGCGCGCAAACGAAACGGCGTTGCACGATTGGTCGGCAAGCACCGAAAAATGGAGAGCGAATGCCGATGCGTTCATGCTGGCTGCAGCGCCCAGTCGAGCGAGTCCATGAACTCATCGACATCAATAGGCTTGGTCAGGTACCGGACGAAGCCGTCTTCCAAACCGCGCTTGATGTCGTCCGGCATGGCGTTGGCGCTCAACGCCATCACTGGAATGTGCGATGTTGACGGGTCATTGGCTAGAACTTTCATCGCCTGCGTACCGTTCATGCCGGGCAGATTAATGTCCATCAAAATGAGGCTGGGTTGCTCTGACCTCGCCAGCGCAATCCCGGCGTCGGCATTTGTCGCCGTCAGCAGACGCATGTCGGGGCGACGCCGGATGAGTTGTTCTATCAGTGCGAGATTGGCTGGATTGTCTTCGATGTAGAGCAGCTTACTGACGGGGCGTACTTGGTAATGCTTGCCGGAAATGCTTGCGGGTAAGGGCTTGAGTCCGGCCAGCTTTGGTGGTTCAACCGAATCAAATTCGACCCAGAACACGCTGCCGGTACCGACGGTACTTTCAACGCCAATCGAGCCGCCCATGGCGTGCACGATGCGCTTACTCATCACCAGTCCGATACCGGTACCCTCGATACCGCTGCTTTCCTGGCCCAATCGGTTGAACGGCTGGAACAACTGCACCAGCTGATCCGGCGAGAGCCCGGCACCGTCGTCGCGGACGTTGATACGCGTTCGTGCTGCCGTCGGGTGCGTACAGGTCACGCTCACCGCGCCGTTGGGACGGTTGTATTTGATGGCGTTTGACAGCAGGTTGATGAGGGCTTGCTTCAGGCGTGTGCGGTCTGCGCGGACAAATATTGACTCGTCGAAATTCGGAAAATGCATGGCGATACCGCGCTGCTGAGCGGTCGTTTCGATCATCGAGCGGCATTCGAGCATGACATCGTCAAGCGCGACCGGCTCCTGCGACAGCGACAGCTCCCCCGACTCAATGACGGCCAAATCGAGAATTTCATTGATGAGTTGAAGCAGATAGCGACCTGCGTGCAAAATCTGACCGATGCTCGCGCGCTGCGATTCGGATGGTGCGGGATCGTCCGAATCCATCAACTGTGCGAATCCGAGGATGGCGTTCAACGGCGAGCGGAGCTCGTGACTCATGCTGGACAGAAAGTCCGACTTGGCCAGGTTTGCCTTTTCGGCGACGAACTTTGCGCTTTCGAGCGCGGTGTTGGTTTCTTTCAGCGCGAAGTCCAGCCGTTTCCGCTCCGTGACGTCGCGTGCGGCGGCGAACACGCCCTGTAGGTTGCGGTCGCGGTCGTAGAACGTCGTCGCGTTGTAAGACACCACGGTTTCCTTGCCATCGCGATGACGTGCGGTGAGTTCGAAATCCGATACGGTTTTCTCCACCACCACGCGTTTGATCGCCGCCTCTGCGCGCGCGGAATCGGTGAAACAGTTTTTGAACGGTGCGCCGATCAGTTCGTCACGCGTGCATCCGGTCAAAATTTCGGTCTGTTTATTGACGTCAGTGATGATGCCCGACGGATCCGTGGTCATGATCGCGTCAATGTTGGACTCGATCAGTGAGCGGGAATAGAACTGTTGGTCACGCAGGCGTTGATCGAGTTTTAACTGTTCAGACTCGGCGCGCTTTTTGGCGGTGATGTCGCGCACGATGCTGGTGAAGTAACGATTGCCGCCGAGCCACAATTCACCCACTGCGATCTCCAGCGGGAAGCTGGAGCCGTCAGCACGCACCCCGACCACCTCGCGGCCAAGGCCCGCTGCGCGCGCTGCGTCCATGGCGCTGAAGAAATCTACCGGATCGGAAACGCGCCTTCTCGGTACCTCCGGAATCAACATCTCAAAATTGATTCCAGACAAACCGGATGGCGGATAGCCAAACATTTTTTCAGCGGCGGAGTTCGCGCGCTCAACGATGCCGCTGCCAACTTGGACCGTGATGATGCCATCGACAACGGTATTGAGTATCGCCTGTATCAACGCGTTGCTGTCGCGCATGGCGCGGCTCGCAGTGTCGTCGGCAGTAACATCGCGGAATACCAATATTGAGCCGATCACCTCGCCGTCGTGTCCTCGGATCGGCGCGCAACTGTCAGCGATGGCGCACTCCGTGCCGCCGCGGGAGATCAGCAGCGTATGGTTCTTCAAACTCTGCGTTGTGCCCTGGGCCAGTGTCTGCCGGACTGGAATGGGAACGGGTAGCCGCGTGGCCTGATTGATGATGTGGAAGATTTCGTTGACCGGACGTCCGACAGCATCGCGCTTGGCCCAGCCGGTCAGTTGCTCGCCCAGAGGGTTGAGGACGGTCACTAGGCCGTCGGCGTCAGTGGCGATGACGGCGTCGCCGATGGAGTTCAGCGTCACTTGCAAGCGCTCTTCACTCACCTGTAACGTGGCGTTCGCCAGTGACAGTGCCAGGTTGGTCTCTTCCTGCGCTTGCAGCATGTGTTTGGTCTCGGCAAACACTTTGTTTTCAAGGTCGTACTGGATTTCGCGATTCAATAAGAATGCAAATACAACCGCAAACAACATTGTCAGCAGGCAGGCGGCGACAATGATGGCAGACAGAAACTGCATGTTTGACTGGAATTCGGACTCGATCTTTGCTAGGAGAACGAGTTCGGCTTGCACAAATTCATTGAGCCCAGTGCGAATCTTGGCCATCAGACGCATGCCGGTGCCGCCAGTAATTTCAGTGAGCATGGCTGCGGTGTCGTCGCGCTGACGCAGTTCGACGACTTTTGCCAACTGAGCGAGTCTGGCGGCGACAAGCGGAGCGACGTTATCGAGGCGTTGTCTTGCCTCGGGGGTGCGGACCATGGCGCGAAGGGCCTGTAGACGAATGACGATGTCCGCGTGGGAGGCCGTGTAGGGCCGGAGAAATGCAATGTCGTCGCTCAATGCATATCCACGCGCTCCAGTTTCGGCGTCCTTGATTTCTGACATCACGGCATTGCCGCGCATGATCACGTCGTAGGTGTGTTTTCGCGTGTCGCTAACATCGCCGACCTCGTGAAATGCGCCAAAGAAAACGGCGGCAATAATCACCTCTAGTAGCGTCACGCCGGCCAGCCACACCAACACCTTGAAAGACGCTCTCACAGGAGCTGCATCCAAGTGTTGCATTCCGACGCAAAACCCTCGGCGGAATACCTATCAGACGGTGCACGAAACGGCATCGCGTATAAATTAGGGAGGGTTGGCATCAGCGGAGCCTTGTCGCTCGGGGTGCTATCACGAGCCGGTCGAGTCACAGTGGTACTCATAGAGCGCGATCGTAACGCCGACGGTATGGTGGGTCTGTACGGCGGCGCACCGAGCAACCGTGCCGCGCGACAACCAGTGCGCGTCGTTGTCTTCAGCCCAGTGTTGCTACCAACACCGCCTTGATGGTGTGCAAACGGTTCTCCGCTTGGGTGAAGACAATCGAGGCTGGCGACTCGAACACTTCCTCGGTCACTTCGAGCGCGGTCAAGCCGAATTCCTTGTGCAGCGTGCGCCCCATTTCAGTTTCGAGGTTGTGAAACGCTGGCAGGCAGTGCATGAACTTGGTGCCGGGTTTACCGGTTGCTTGCATGAGTTCCGCGCTGACCTGATACGGCATCAGGGCGTCGATACGTTCTCGCCATACGCTGGCGTCCTCGCCCTTCGACACCCACACATCCGTATAGAGGAAATCTGCGCCGGATACGGCTTTCATGGGGTCGGATTCAGTGCTGATCCGGGCACCGGTGAAAATAGCCAATTCACGCATGCGTTTGATCAACTCGGGCGGCGGTTGCAATGCCAGAGGCGCGCAGATGCGTACGTCCATGCCCATTTTCACCCCGCCGACCAACAGCGAGCAGCCCGTGTTGAAACGCGCATCACCAAGGTAGCAAACCGCCATCTCGTGAAGCGGTCTTTCGCCCACCTCCGTCATGGTCAGCAAGTCCGCCAGCACCTGGGTCGGATGTGCCTCGTCGGTCAAGCCGTTCCACACCGGCACGTGTGAAGAGTGCGCAATCTCTTCGATCAGCGTTTGTTGAAAGCCGCGATATTCAATGCCGTCGAACATGCGACCCAGCACGCGTGCGGTGTCTTTCAGCGACTCCGTCTCGCCCAATTGTGAGTCGGTCGAGTCAAGATAGGTGACGTGGCCGCCTTGGTCGTGTACTGCGACTTCAAAGGCGCAGCGCGCACGCGTTGAGGGTTTCTCGAACACCAGCGCAATGTTCTTGCCGTTGAGCCGCGGCAACTCGTTGCCCGCAGCCTTGCTGCGCTTCAATTCTGTGGCCAGATCCAACAGATAAAGGATTTCGCGCGGCTCGAAATCCTCCAGCGCCAGCAGGCTGCGGTTGCGGAGGTTGACGCTCATGTTGTTGATCCGTTCAGTCAGAAAGTGGAAAAATGGTCAAATTTAAGGTTGAAAGTTACGGTGGAAATCCAAGCTTTAAGCCGTGGGCTTTAAACCCCAAGGTTCAGACTCTCATGGCACATGGTTGGGTTGTCTCTCCGGCCCCCGATTCAATCAGTCAAGGGCAGGATTCGGCGGAGCTGCAAGTTTGGTTAATCTTATGAAACTACTGACTTGGACCCCGATGCGGGCAACTGCCCCGCCTATCCTAATCCGCCGAAGGGCCGGGACGACAGAATTGAGATGGAGCTTGCGCAAACGCAAAAATGACCATCATCAATGCCTTTGACGAGGTGACGCAAACGATAGCGGTTCGAGATGGCATGGATATGCTTGCGTGAACAGAAGTGGTTTGCGCTAGGGCGCGACGCCAAAGCGAGGAGTGAAGTCGGGAAAGGCATTCGCAAGGTTGCGGTATGCAGTCTGCGATGCCTCAGTTTCAGCTGGCGGGAGTGCAAGGCCGAGTTCGAGATAAAGGTCCCCTGGCGTGGTGCCCGGTATGCCGCGACCCTTGAGGCGCAATTTGCGACCGGCCGACCACCCCGCCGGAATAGAAACGGTTGTCTTACCGCTTGGCGTAACAACATCGACTGCGGCGCCCAACGCCGCTTCCCATGGCGCTACTGGCAGCGCCTGAAACACGTCGTGGCCGACTGCGCGCCAGCGCATATCGGGCTTGAAGCTGACCTCGAGCAACAAATCTCCTGCCGGTGCGCCGCCGGTGCCTGCGCTACCCTTGCCTGCAAGGCGGATTTGTTGGCCGGCCAGAATACCGCGTGGAATCTTGACGCGAAGCGTCTGCGATTGATCGCGCAACTCGCCGTCGATTTGCCGCGCAGTGGTGAGCGTCAGTTCACGCTGCGCGCCTTCGAACGCATCGACCAAGTCTAGCTCAATGGCAGCGTGCGCATCGCCGCCCCGGGTCGGTCGACGGTCATTGCCGCGACCGCCACGGTCGCGTCCGTCAAAACCACCCGCTGCGCCAAATAGCTGTTCGAAAAAATCGCTGTGATCAAAACTGCTAGACGATGACGAAAATTCGAATCCTTCGCCCCAGTTCGGTGGCGGCTGAAAGTCGTGCGCCTGACTTCCACGACTGGCTTCGGTGGTGCCAAGGGTGTCGTATGCGGCGCGTTTGGCTACATCGGACAGCACTTCGTTTGCTTCATTGATGGCGGCCATGCGCGCCGTTGCATCCGACGCTTTGTTTAGGTCGGGGTGATGCTTACGCGCGAGCTTTCGGAATGCCTTTTTGATTTCAGCGGCACTCGCCGTGCGCGGCACACCGAGCACCTGATAATAGTCTTTGAACTCCATGTGTCAGCCGCGTGTCCGTCTTATGTGCGAAAGACTGTCACCGACGCTATCGACTACTTGACCTGCGATTTGAAATAGTGGAAGGAATGGACGAATGCACCCTTCAGCTTTTCCATTTCCGTCACCATTTTGTCCCATGAATCTTCGCCTGCCAGCTTCATCTCGTCGAATTTCTCCATGGTGACCTTGGACTGGTGGCGGACTTTCTTTAGCTCCGCTTTGTACATTTCTTTGACGTCGTGTTTGGCGTCGTTAGCTTTTGCTTCCAAAGCATCAATGCTTTGGTTCAGCTCATCCAGCCGGGTTTTCATTTCGGCGGTGTATTGCTCGCGTTTGGTTGACATGGCAGATTCCAATTGATTGGTGGGTTTAAGGCAGGCATATGCCCGCGTTACGCCCGGGCTCGGGGGACGCCGGCGTTTAAGCGTACAAACAAGTCACGCACGGTCGCAATCTATAACCCAGCGAAGTGCGCGTCGGTGCGGCAGCGAACACGGACAGACGCGGAACTCTCGTTCGCGATCGAGCGGGCGCTGTGCTATCTGAGATGAGCTCCAGCTTGTTGAGAATCTTCAACTTCGGGAGCTTGGGGGGTTTGTGTAAAGGCGCGAAAGCAACTAACAGATAAAAACTCAAAGTGGCCTATTGGCGGGCATTTCGAAGCACAATTGGCTGAAAATGTCCGCCAATTGGCCACTTTTAAGTTTGGCGCGTAACACACGACTGTCAGCGGTCTGCCCAGTTGAATTCATACACGCCCGAGGAGTATCAGGACGGCTAGCACTATGAGTAGCAAGCCAACACCGTGGCTGGGCGCATAGCCCCAATGCCGACTGTGAGGCCAAGCGGGAATAACACTCAGCAGGGCCACCACTAACACGAGTACCAATATTGTTCCAACTGCCACACGATGCTCCGGTTGATGCGTTTGCCATTGCATGCAGGTGCTCGCAGACTAGCCGACCTGGCCGCAAAAGAGACATAGGATCAGCCACCGTGCTCGATTAGTCGGTGCGGTGGAGTACCTATATCCCGACCTGCAAACACAGACCTAGTGGTGTTTGTCCGGGTACCTGCCTGCAAACACAGACCTAGTGGTGTTTGTCCGGGTACCTGCGATAGCCCGGCACCTTGTTTGTCTTGGCACCTATAAGTGCCTGACACCCAAAGGCGCCTAGCAGCGCTTTGCAGGTTCAACAATAGCCCGCTACGTGTACCACCGCACAGAAAACCATCGACAAGTCGGCAATCATGCGGTCAGGATTCGCCGACACCGTGGTTAACGGCGTCAGCGGACGCAGCGCCGCTGTCCGAGCATTAGCAACAGCTTGGGCGTCGCTAGGCAGCCATCAGCAGCATCAGCTATGTAAAAGGAACGCAACATGAACTGGGATCGCATTGAAGGCAACTGGAAACAATTTACCGGCAACGTCAAGCACCGTTGGGGCAAGATAACCGGCGACCAGCTTGACGTGATCGCGGGCAAACGTGACCACCTCGCTGGAAGAATCCAGGCGGCCTACGGTATTTCAAAAGACGTCGCTGCACAGCAACTAATGGAATGGCAGCATCGACAAAAAGACAATATGCAAAAGTTTTCCTAGCCGGGTCAATCGCTTTCATTTTCCCGCCATCAAATAGACGAAAAATCCGTCGCTGCGCGTAACAAGTTCGCCATCGACAAACATAACGCCAACTACGGCACAGGACTGTAGAAGTGGTGTGGGTGTAGCGGTGACGGCGACGCTCGTTGTGTGGCGGAGGGTAAAGCTATGTACGCCAAGTCTTGAACTGCATTTTGGAGAAAAACATCATGAATACGTTATCCACGCCGTCTCGCTTATTGCTAGTGCTCGGCGCCGCAGCCATGACCGCAACGCTGATCGGCTGCAAACGACAGGAAGCCTCCACCACTAGTGTCGCCGCACCGGCACCACCACCGATTTCGGTCGGCACTGAGATCGATGATGCGGTCATCACCACACGCGTGAAGTCGGCGCTGATGGGCGACCCTGATATCAAGGGCTTCGACATCAAGGCCGAGACACGCAAAGGCACAGTGTTACTTGGCGGCTTTGTCGACAGTCAGCTCACCATTGATCGCGCCGTTGCCTTGGTGCAGCGCGTGGAAGGTGTGAAGGGCATCGACAACAGCATGACCATCAAGGACGGCAAGACCACCGTCGGCGATAAGGTTGACGATGGCATTGTCACCACGCGGGTGAAATCCGCGTTGCTGGCCGACGCCAGAATCAAAAGCTTTGATATTGCCGTGGTGACGCGCAAAGGAAAAGTGCAGTTGAGCGGCTTCGTTGACAATCAGTCGCAAATTGACCGTGCGATTGAAGTAACCACGGCCGTAAGCGGCGTGCAAGGTGTGGACAATCAACTCAATATCAAGAAGTAACGTTTAGGTGCTGGAGTAGCGTTTAGGTGTTGGCATTCAACCGCTACCCAACCGGCACCCGGAAAAAAGGGCGGGAACGCGGGTTGGAACGTAACGAGGTGAACCGCAGTGCAGCGAATAGAAGCAAGACGTTCATGACAGCATCCCGCTGATGACGTAGGTTGGTGGCGGTGTTTAACAGCGTTGGTGAGTGCAGAGCAGGTGTAGTGAGTGAGTGGCAAGTGAGTGGTAGTGGGGATTGGGCCCGACGCGGATTGCTCCGCGTCGGGTTTTTTATCGTCGCCAGCTTGCCTACTTCGCGTTGACGCGCTCTAACGCGAGTTGACGGGAGTGGATATTTTCGTACGGCTTACCGAGTGGTATCGGGGTACCGCGAAGGAAGGGAGCGCGCAGAGACCAAACCCAGCGCACGTCGGGCCGTCGGCGATCAAGCGCGTAGGCTTCGGCGATCAAAGGTCGAATTGGCTAACCCATGAGAAGTGCTGCTGCATCGCACAAACAGTCGTGAATGAGGCCGACTCGTAGACTCGCCAGGCATCGCGCGATTTAATCCGCCAAATGCCGCAGCGTCTCGTAGCAAGAACACGACACCGCCTCGAGTCCACGGCCATCGGTAATCACGATGCTGCCGCGCGTGTAGCTGATCAGTTTGCGCAGCTTGAGGCTGTGTGCCGCCTTGGTCACACCGACCCGGCGCACGCCCAGCATATTGCCGAGAAATTCGTGCGTGAGTTGGAAGTGGTCCGCTCCAACGCGATCGCGCGTCATTAATAGCCAGCGCGCCAGACGCTGCTCGACGTGATGGAAGCGGTTGCACGCCGCCGTCTGTGATATTTGCATCAAAAACTGATGGATGTAGAGGTTGAGCGCACGTTGCAATGACGGAGACTGCGGTAACAGCTTGCGGAATGTCGCCGCTTTTATGCGCATGGCCGTGCCGCCACCCTGCACCATGGCGCGAACCGGGCTGACGCCGACGCCGAGCGATAACTCCACGCCGACCATCCCTTCGCGGCCCACCATGCCAACCTCAAGTGCGAAGTGGTGATCGATCACGGTCAATAACGATACCAGCGAGTCGTTCGGAAAGTAAACGTGCTTGATCGGCTGTGATGATTCAAACAGCAACTCGCCAAAGGCGATGGGAATGTTATCGAGGTGAGGTGCGATGCGGCGATACTCGGCACTCGGCAGCGCCGCCAGCAGCCGATTTGACTTCACCTCTTGGTAGTCGTGAAGCGCATTCATCTTGGCCTTCACTTCTTGATGGTCGTGCAGCACATTCATCTCGGCCTTTGGGGGATTACAGGGATAAACCAGACGGAGTGCGGCCGATGGCACTAGGAAATTCGCAATCAACGACCACCACGTTTTGAGGCATTAATATAGGCAGCGAGCGTAGCCCGCGTAGGCTCGTCGGTCTGTTCGACAACGAACATATTGCGTCAGCAATATGGCACCGTCTGATGGCGACCGCCGTTGGACCGGTAAACGTATCAGGCACAAACGATCGGTACCAGCACGCTCATTCACGCCCACCGCCCGCACACGCGCGCACACGCGCACACACCCGCAGACCACACGCACGCAAAGTTTTCTCAAAACTGTACGCGAGCGAACAGACCCCGATGCGCCGATCGCGCAACATCCCTTCAGCGAGTCGAACACCAATGTGGTGATCGTCGCAAAGGAGGCCATACATCATGCTTTACAGCATCGCCGTCATTCTCATAGTCTTGTGGCTGCTCGGACTGGTGACATCGTTCACCATGGGCGGCTTCGTCCACATCCTGCTGGTGCTCGCGATCGTTGTTGTACTGCTGCGCGTGATCAGTGGTCGCAAAGCGATTTAGCGTCGAACGAGCGAGCCCGATCATGAACCGGAACCTTTCGTTGACGTTGTTTGCCACTGGGATGCTGCTGATCTGGACTGCATTCACCGCCTTCACCACCTTTGATGCGTCGACAGGCAGTTTATTGCAGCCCTTTTCGGCTCAAATGACCACGCAGGTGGTCCTCGCACTAGTGACCGGAATTTTCATTACCGTCACCGGTTTAGCCGGACTTAGGCCGAAATGCGAGCGCTAAACGCCGGCACATTTTGCTAACGGCGTTCAACTGCCATCAGGCGCAACCAGCTGCGGCCGGCCGACAAAAGCCGTTGGCGGTCGTCAACGACATCAAATACCGACACTAAACACGTAACCCCCCAGATCAGGCCAAGCCCGTGAAACACAAGCTACCGAAACTGCCTTATGGCTACGCCGATCTCGAGCCGCACATCGACGCGCGCACTATGCTGGTCCATCACAGCCAGCACCACGCTGCGTACGTCGCCAAACTCAACTCGGCACTGTCAGGGTTGCCTGAACTGCATTCCTACACTGCGGCGCAGCTGCTACAGCACCTCGACGAAGTGCCTGAAACAGTGCGGGACGATGTCAAGCATAACGCCGGCGGTCATCTGAACCATAGCCAATTGTGGCGGGCGATGACGCCAAGCGGCGGCGGCGTACCCGGTGGCTTGCTCGGGGACGCCATCACACGCGACTTTGGCGATTTCGAGAGTTTCAAGACGGCCTTTGAAGCCGCCGGCGCAGCGTTGTTCGGATCCGGTTGGGTGTGGCTGGCGCGTGTTCAGGTCGACGGTGGCAAGCTGCAGATCTACACCACCACCGGACACGATAACCCCATCATGCGCGGACACTTTCCGATTTTGGTCAACGACGTCTGGGAGCACGCGTATTACCTGAAACACGAAAATCGGCGCGCGGCGTACCTCCACGCTTGGTGGGTGGTTGTGAACTGGGCGGAGGCGTCGAAACGTTATGAACGATCCGATCACGCGGCGGAACACAACTGGGAAGACGAGGGCGGTAGCCTGCTTGCCATCGCCGCTTGATTTGACGCGCGGACACATTCACGGCGCTGATTGCGCTGACGGCGCTCGCGGTGCCGGTGACACCCGCGGCGCGCGGAGCCGCAAATGGTAAAGATCGAATTCACCATCGAGCTTGTATACGACATTCTTCAGCAGCCTGCTGACTTCATTTTCAATGTACATGCAGCGTCGTCGCCGCGCCAGTTACTAAAGCAGGAAAACTTTCAGACTGAACCACCGGTGGCGGTGGGGATGTTCAGCGACCCGTGCACCGGCAACCGCTACGCACGACTACGCACGGGGCCCGGGCCGCTGCGCGTCCGCTACGACGCGGTCGTCGACATCAATCACTACACCAGTTCACCCGACATCTTATGGGAAGTCCCCGTCGCCGAGCTGCCAGCCGAGGTGTTGACCTATATTTACCCGAGTCGCTACTGCCAATCGGATCGGCTGCGCCAAACGGCGCGTTCGGAATTCGGGCACCTGCCGAGCGGTTACTGGCGGGTGCGCGCCATTCAGGATTGGGTGCATCGTCGCACGTGCTTCCTCTCAGGGAGTTCCAACAGCGAGACCTCGGCGATTGATACGATGATCAACCAAGCGGGTGTTTGCCGCGATTTTGCCCACCTCATGATTGCCATGTGCCGCGCGCTAAACATTCCAGCGCGGTTTGTGACGGGTATCGACTACGGGTCCGATCCAATCTACGGTCCGACCGATTTCCACGCCTACGTCGAAGTCTTTCTCAGCGATCGTTGGTACTTATTTGATGTTTCCGGCATGGCGCAGCCGATGGGGCTGATCCGCCTCGGCACCGGCCGCGACGCCGCCGACGTTTCATTCGCGACTATTTTCGGCAGCGTGATATCGATGTCGCCGCGCATCGCGGTCGCCGCCATCGAAGACATCGCGCACGGCATTTCGCTGCCCGCTGTCTGTACCGACGCGATTTCAACCGCCGGCCTCGAACTGTAGCGGTCTTTAAATCGCTTTTTTCGCGAATGTGTTCAAACGCACAGACTCTGTCTCTTTGCATACGTAATCTGCCCTGACAAGAACGGTGCTTTTTATTGCGCCGAGATCGTACGCTTTTTTTTACCGCTGCTAAATGATGAACGTAACGGTGGCGAGTTTGGCGGCTTCACTCGAAATCTCCAGTAACCGAAAAAAATGAGGAAGGAAATATCATGATTCGAATCGAGCGGTACTCACGACAGCTGATGCTGGCAATGTCATTCATGCTCGCCACGTTTTTGGCGGGCTGCGGCGGCGGAGGGGGCGGAGGCCAGGATCCAATTCTGGGCACCGGTGCCATCGCCGGCCTGATGTCCATCTCGGTCACTCCGGCCAATTCCACGACGCCGAGGGGGCTCACGCGGCAATTTATAGCGACCGGCGTGTATTCTGATGGCACCACCCGTGATATTTCGACGGCTGTGGTTTGGTCGTCCGGTACCACCAGTGTGGCGACCGTTAACGGCACCGGGCTGGCATCTGGTCTGCAGATTGGCTCGACGCTGATCACCGCGACCTTCGGCACCAAGTCAGGGAACACCACGCTTACCGTTACTGCCGCAGTGTTGAGCTCCATGATTGTCACGCCGGTAAATCCGAGCGTGGTGGACGGGCTGACGAGACAATTCACCGCCATCGGCGCGTTTTCTGACGGCACTTCGCAAGACGTGACCAGATCAGCCGCATGGACGTCTGCGACACTTGCTGTCGCCACCATGAACGCAAGCGGCGCGGCCAATAGCGGCCTCGCTACCGGGCTTACCGTTGGCACGTCGCTCATTACGGCAACGCTTTCGGGCATCTCCGCCAACACCACATTGCGTGTGACCGCGGCTACGCTGGTGAGAATCACTGTCACCCCTTTGAACCCATCGGTCGTGGACGGTTTGACAAGGCAATTTGCCGCACTCGGTACCTTTACCGACGGCACCACGGAAGACTTTACGACGCAGGCGATATGGGCCTCAGCGACGACAACTGTTGCGACGATGAACGCCAGCGGTCTGGCAGTCAGCGGCCTTGCCACAGGGCAGAGTGCTGGTACCTCGCTCATCAGCGCAACCTTCAGGGGCCTCACCGGTAGTACAACGCTGACGGTCACGCCGGCAACGCTGGTTTCGATTGCGGTTACCCCAACCAACCCGACCGTCATCGACGGACTCACGAGGCAGTTCACCGCATTGGGAACGTTCACCGATGGTTCCGTGGTTAATGTCACCACCTCGGCAGTCTGGTCGTCCGCAAGTACACTGGTCGCGACCGTGAACCCAAGCGGACTCCTCAATAGCGGTCTTGCCACCGGGCAAAGCGCCGGGACCAGCGTCATTTCGGCAGCAGTCCGCCTCGTATCGGGAAGCACGACGCTGACCGTGACGACCGCAGCGTTGACCAGCATCGCGCTAACACCGCTCAATCCGAGTGTCCTTGCCGGCCAAAATCAGCAGTTCATCGCCCGCGGAACGTACACCGATGCGTCGGTTGTTGATATCTCATCCAGAGTGGTGTGGACATCAAACATGGTCTCGGTTGCCATCGTCAATCCAAGCGGCCAGCCAAACAGCGGCCTTGCATTTGGCGTTTCACCCGGCTTGTCCGTCATCGCGGCAACACTTGGAACGATCTCGGCACAAACCAACCTGACGGTGACCGCGCCGGTGACGCTCAACTCGGTTTCGGTCACGCCGACCAATCCGACCATCGCGATTGCCGCAACGCAGCAGTTCACCGCGTTTGCCAATTACTCGAATGGCGTATCGGTTAATGTCACCAATAGCGCCAACTGGACATCGGGGACAATTGCCGTCGCGATTGTCGTCAACGGCACCGGCTTGGCGACCGGCATCTCTGGCGGCACGTCTTTGATTGCCGCGTCATTTGGCGGTAGTTCGGGAAGCACATTGCTCACCGTCACCGCCGCCGTCAGCCCGTCGTTTGTCAATTTGGGGAGTGCATCCACCTTTGGCATCATGTCCACCTCGGCCATCACTAGCACTGGGCCGACCTTGATCAATGGCAATGTGGCGTTGTCTCCAGGAGCCGCGCAAGGCATTCCGCCAGCGCAAGTGAACGGTGTCATTCATGTCAACAATGCCATTGCTGCAGCGGCCCAGGCCGATTTGCTGGTCGCCTACAACTTCGCCAAGGCTCTCCCGCCAGGTGTCGGTCCTAACTCGCTGGGTGGCGGAGCCAACCTCAGTGGCCTCACCTTGCCGCCCGGTACCTATACGTCCCCCACCACCATTCTCATCAACGGTCCTGCCCCGGTCACTTTGGATGCTGGCGGTAATCCGAACGCAGTGTGGGTGTTCCAGATCGGCTCTTCGCTGACGACGGTAACCGGCAGTGTGGTGTTGTCCGGCGGTGCCCAAGCCAAGAATGTATTCTGGGTACCGACTGCGGCGGCCACGATTGGTGTTGGCACCATTTTTAACGGAACCATCATTGCCGGTGGCAGTGTCACAGCCAACACAGGAGCGGTAATCAACGGACGAATTCTGGCGGGTGCAATTGGCGGGGCTACGGTGGCCTTGCAGGGCAACACTGTCACTGTGCCTGGGCCGTAATGGGTTAAGGAGGGAAAGGCGGCAGTTTTCTTCGGCCTTCCCTCCAATTTGAAACACATGTGCTCATCAAGCTTCTTTTGGTAACAGGTACAAGAGTTCTTACAACTTGCTGGAGAAAATCATGAAATTTACAAGAGCATCAGGGACGCTGGGTTTATTGGTAGTCGCTGCCATCGCCAGTCCAACGGCAATGGCGCAAGATTCAGGCTGGTATATAGGCGCTAATGTAGGCGAGACACGAGCGAAAATTGACAACCCGAGGATTACCAGCGGGCTGTTAGCGGGTGGTTTTACGACCAGTTCAATCGCCAATGATGAACGCGATACCGGGTATAAGGTGTTTAGTGGCTATCAGTTCAACAAATACTTTGCACTTGAAGGCGGTTACTTCGACTTGGGTAAGTTTGGTTTTACAGCCACCACCATCCCGACCGGTACCCTGCGCGGTGACATCAAGCTCAGAGGCTTGAACCTTGACTTGGTAGGCAGTCTGCCCATCACTGATAAATTATCAGCGTTTGGACGGGTGGGTGCAAATTACGCCGAAGCCAAAGACACGTTCAGAGGAACGGGCTTTGTTATTGTGAACAATCCCAATCCGAGCGCACGCGATACCAATATAAAGTATGGTGCCGGGCTACAGTATGCATTCAGCGATGCTTGGGCCATGCGCCTTGAAGGTGAGCGCTATCGCGTCGATGATGCGGTTGGCAACAAAGGTGATATCGACCTCGTGTCAATTGGTCTGGTGTATCGCTTTGGTCGAAGCCGGCCGATGCCCGTCGCGTACGTGCCCGCGCCCGCGCCGACGCCTGAACCGGTACGTGAAGTGGTCGTCGTGCCACCTCCAGCACCGCCAGCGCCGCCACCTTTACCGCCCCCGCGCCCACGCTTTGAGCGCTACACGCTGTCTGCCACCGAGTTATTCGGCTTCGACAGCTCGGAGCTACGATTGCCGCATCCAAAGCTCGACGAAATCGCGACCGCACTGACCAACAATCGCGAAATCAGCAACGTATCGATCACGGGTCACGCCGATCGCATTGGCTCTCCTGTTTACAATCAGAAATTATCGGAACGTCGTGCAATGTCGGTAAAGGATTACCTGATCAGCCGAGGCGTTGATGCTGGACGCATGAATGCCCGCGGCATGGGTGAAACGGTAGCGGTGGTCGAATGTAGCGACAAGAACCGCCCTGACCTGATCAAGTGTCTTGAGCCAAATCGTCGGGTTGAAATTGAGCAGATTACGGTTGAGCGGCGCGTGCAGTAGGCATTCGGCGCAATCGTAATCACCAAACGGCCACTCAATGTGGCCGTTTTTTTTAAAGGGGTTTCGCCAAGCCGGAGTCGATTTTCACCCTCTCGATTGGTATGCGCAATGTCGGTTTCGTTGGCTGGCGATCCACTCTCATACGGCACTAAGCCGAGCATTTGAAGCAATGAGCCGCTCGCGTTAGCGGGCACAACTCCGCCGGCAATTGCGAGGCTCGAAGCACCGACCAGTCGCTATTCTCCGTCTTTGGCTATGCTTCAAAAGTACCCAAAGGCGCTTGGCTTCAAAGTCAAAATCCGCCTCGTGCCCGATACAGGGCTAACGACGGCGTTCGAGCGGACGCGTCACGAACGGTGCGCGCCTTTCAACTCGATCGTTATACGCAAGATAGCTGAGTGTTCAATCCGACTTTCGTGGGCGGAACAGAGTTTCAAGGCCTCTCGACGCTTCAAGGAAATCTCACTCTCAGCATTGGCGGCACTTTCCAGACACTTTTGCGTGAAAAAGCCCGCCAATACTAGAGTTTCACTTTTGACGCTTGCCGGCGTCGATACCGAGGTAGAGCAAAACGACCAGCAGCCCCGTGAAGCAGGCGAGCGACCAAACCGGTACCGGTAGCCCCAGCGTGGAGAACCTATCGGCGCAGCCGCCGTTGGCGAACAGATATGCCGGCCACCAGTCGGCCATCGGCAAACCGTTGACGAAGATACCGACCGGATCGCGCAGGCACGACGTCATGTCTGAGCCCTTCAGCACCTGCCAAAGCGCCAAACCCACACCAACTGCTGCGAGCAATGCGGCACCGAAGCTGACCGCGCGCGTTGGCATTGCGGCACCGACAAGTGCGGCGACGCCGACCGCGAAGTAAGCGTAACGCTGCAAGATGCAAAGCGGGCAGGGCTGCTGCAACTGCGGGCCGTACTGCAGATAGTAAGCGTAAGCCAGCAGCGCAAAGCAAAACAGGCCGATGGCAGCGAGCAGTATGCGGATGCGGGATTGGGTCATAACTGATCTGAATTACACCAGCACGCGAAGTTCCCGCAGCAACACCGACAGCATTGCAAGATCGCTGTCACGTGCGGCTCTGAGATCATTCATCACTTCATGCATATGTGCCAATGGCTTGGCGTGGTGCGTCTCCCACACTTCGATTGCCTGCGCCGCCGCATCGACACTGATCGCGGATGGTGACAGCTGCATCACACTCTCGGTCAGTTGACGTTGCAGGTTGGCAAGGTCATCGCGCATCGCCGCCCGTGCCATCGCCTGCCAGTGTGTCTCGGTCGGTAACCGGCCGACCTGTGAAGCAACCCAGCCTAGTGACAGTTTTCCGGCGAGCGAGAAATAGATCGCCGCCGCCAGCGGTACCGGACGCTGCATTTGCGTTGACGCTTCGATGATATCGAGCACGGAGTACATCGCGGTCGTTCTTGCGACCGCATTCGCGAGCGCGGATGGAACGTTTTGCGCCATCAACTCACGCTGCCTGGCGTCCAGCGCTGCCAAATCATCGGTCGCCAGCAGTTTGGGCAGCTGTTCGCTGACCGCAGTGACGCCGGGGGCGAAGAATGCCAGCACCTCGGCAATCGGCATGCGCGCACCGCGGCGACGCAGGAACCAAAGCGTTGAGCGCAGCACCAGGCGACCCACCTCAATCAGCATATCGGTCTGCGTTGCAGCGGGCACCACATTGTCGAGCTGATTGATATCGTGCCAGATGTGCTCCAACTGGAAAATGTCGCGCGTCAGAATGTAGCTGCGAACCACTTCGTTTGCGGTCGCCCCCGCCTCTTCGCACATGCGGTGGAAAAACACGCTGCCGGTGCGGTTGATCGCGGCATTGGCGACGTCGGTGGCAATGATTTCACGCTTGAGTGGGTGCGACTGCATCAAATCCTTGAAGCGCACCTGCAACGGCGTTGGGAAGTAACTCACCAGCGCCTGTGCAACGTACGGATCGTCAACCAGATCCGAGGCGAGCAGCGCGTCGAACAATTCCATCTTGCTGTAGGCGAGCAGTACTGCGCGCTCAGGTGCAGTGAGGCCGAGTTTCTTCTCGCGGCGTTCGGCGATGGTATCGTCGCTCGGCAAAAACTCCACCGCGCGATTGAGGCGACCAGTCTTTTCCTGGTGACGCATGAAGCGCGCCTGTGCATCGAGCAACTTGTCGGCACGCACACCGGAGACAGACAGGGTCTGCGTCTGGTGGTAGTTGTCCTTCAACACCAGTTGGCCCACTTCATCGGTCATCCCGGCCAGCAACGGCTCGCGATCTTCCGCTTTCAATAATCCGGCATCAACTGCCGCACCCAGCAGAATCTTGATGTTGACTTCATGATCTGAACAATCCACACCGGCCGAGTTGTCGATTGCGTCGGTGCAAATGCGCACGCCGGTCAGTGCCGCCTCAATTCGTCCGAGCTGGGTTGCACCAAGGTTGCCGCCTTCAGCGACCACCTTGCAGCGCAATTCATTGCCGTTGACACGAATAGCGTCAGTGGCTTTGTCTCCAACCTCGCCGTGCGACTGGGTGCTGGCCTTGATGTAGGTGCCGATACCGCCGTTGTAGAACAAATCGACCGGCGCCTTCAAGATTGCACGCATCAGCTCGACCGGGGACATCGACGCCACTGCGGCATCAATGCCGAGTGCGGCTCTAACTTCTGATGTGAGGTCGATCGATTTCGCCCCGCGCGGAAACAGT
>Ga0209591_10003127_pt1 | contig 19379 bp, 20 predicted proteins | sample MAT01_FD_187207 | JGI IMG/M metagenome (GOLD analysis project Ga0209591, IMG submission 187207) | Freshwater microbial communities from Lake Fryxell liftoff mats and glacier meltwater in Antarctica - MAT-01 (SPAdes) (version 2) | ecosystem: Environmental > Aquatic > Freshwater > Ice > Liftoff... | reverse complement strand
TCATCGGAGGTTTTATTCATGTTATCTCGGAAACCCATTTGGGGTCTTTTGGCTACCGCGTTGATGGTAGTTGCCACCCCGCACGCCAGCGCTTCACTTCTATTCACCGGCAATCCCAACGCAGATAATTGGACGCCGGCGGGCGCCGATTCGGCTCTCCCGCCCAACTATGTAGGTCCGGCTCCGAGTGTCCCCGGCGGCGTGGCCACGGAATTCGCACTCTACAAGAACACCACCACGACGACCTTGCAATTCCTCACGAATTGCGGCCTGCCTTGCCAAGCTTGGCAAGTCGGGGACATGATCGTCGGTCTCGCCGGCTTAGTCACGGGGCCCAATAACGCGGCCAGCGTTTTCTTGAAGTGGGGCGTGACGGCTTCCGCATATTCGAGCAGCACCTCTGGTGCGCCAACTGGCAATGGTCTCCGCGACTTCCTAAACGGCGAGGGCGGCCTCGGTTCGGTGATGGCGACATTCGCGCTACCCCGCACTGACGGAGTTGCTTCCTTCCCGACCCTGGCCCAGCAGTGGACCGGCTTCTCCGCGGAGACTCTCTCGATCGCCCCAGCGACCAACTATATAGCTTTTAATTCGATTAGCACGAGCTCAGTGTTCACGTCCTTTGAGGGCTATCTGAATGTGACCCGTCTGAACGCCGCCAACTCGATGCTGTACGTCTACAACGGCAACTCTATTGTCGGCGTGCGTTCCTTCGGCGATCCCTTCACTGAAACCAACGCCCTGGTAGCCGGAGTCCCCGAGCCTGCTACCGGCCTGCTCGCCGGTGGGGCACTCCTGGCGGCTTGGCTCGTACGCCGCCGCCGCTAGACATTGATTTTTGCGCGAGAAGCGGAGACCTTCTCAATCTGACGACCCAGCCAGCCGATAACGGCTGGCTGTTTTTTTCACCCCTAAACCTTCTCCACTACCTTCAACAACCCGGTCATCGACGTCCGGCTGGCATGCTGCTTGCCCTGCGGACTCTTGTAATGCGTCTCGAGCGTAAAGGCCTGCTGGTAGCCGGCTTTGCGCAGCGCGCGAATCTGCCCCAAGTTGTCCATCTCGCCTTCGCCCACCGCGCACCACTCCACTTCGCCGGCCGCGTTTTTGCGGAAGTCCCGCAGGTGGACATTGTGGATGCGAGCCGGGTCCAGCCGGCGGAAGCCTTCGGGGAAGACCTTCTCGAGCGTCTGCCCCGCGTTGTTGGGGTCCCAAGTGAGACCCAGCGCCTCATCGGGCACCGCCTTCAAGAGCGCCGCCGCCTCCGTGCTGGACCACACGTAGCTGTGGTTCACATTTTCCAGCGCCAACTGAAAGCCCTTCGCCTTCGCCCGCCGCGCCGACTCCTTCACCAACTCGTAGATGCGCGGATACACCGCTGCATCGGGCTTCTCGTTGTCGGCATAGGTGAAGGCGAAGGTGCGGATGGTCTTGGTGCCCATCACTTGCGCCCGCTCCATCGCACCCTCCAGCAGCTTCCATTGCTTGTCGAGGATTTGCTGCCCGGCGGGCGTCTCGGGAGGCAGGGGAATCTTGAAGAACGCCGTCGCCAGTACCGAGGTTTGAATCGCGTGTTCGTCGAAAATCTTGCGCAGCTCAGCCAGCTTCTCTACCGGCAGCGACGTGTTGTATTTGCCCCACACATTGCGGATTTCGGCGTAGCGCAGGCCGAACTCCTTCAGGAAGCGAACCACCACCTGCGGGTCGTCATCGATCTCGTCGATCGAGATGCCCAGCTTGATCTTTTGCGGATCGAGAGCCAATAAAGGGGCGGCTAAGGCGGCCGAAAGCAATTCGCGGCGATTCATGAACCCGATTCTATCGCTATCCTCGTACTCATGTGGACCCTTCTCCTGATGCTGACGGTAGAACCCGAGTTCGTGCGCCTGGAACCTGCCGCGCTCAAGGTGGAAGAAGCCGAAGTCCGCGTGGGTGCCTTTCTGCTCGGCCGCACCGAGGTCACCCAGGGCGAGTATCTGCGGGTGACGGGGCTAGGCGTGGGCGGGCAAATTCCCGTCACCAACGTCACTTGGTTCGATGCCGTCCGCTATGCCAACCGCCGTAGCAAACTCGAAAGCCTCCGCCCCTGTTATGACGCGAGTTGGCAGCGCGTCATCGGCTGCACCGGCTATCGCCTGCCTACGGGCGCCGAATGGTCGATCGCCGCCACCCCCGGCGATCTCGACTCAGCCAATCTGCGCACCGGCGGGCACAATGACATAGGTGAGCTAAGCGGCGCGGTCCGCGCCGTCGGCACCCGGCAAGGCCTCCAAGACCTCTACGGCAACGTCTGGGAGTGGTGCGAGGACTGGTACAGCCCGGAACCCCTCCTCGACGCCCTTCGCGATCCTGCGGGGCCGTTAAAGGGCACCGAGAGGCTCCTCAGGGGAGGCAGCTACCTCTCCAGCCGCAGCCAGTGGAACAAAGGCTTCGTCTCGTCCCGTTCGCCGGAGCAGGCGAGCCCCTTCACCGGCTTCCGGCTGGCCCGCACGCTAACGCCCGCCGCCCCGCTGCCGCCGCCAGATCCCGGATGGCTCGCCCAGTTTCAGCACGCCGCGGCGGGGGACGCCTTGAAGCCCCTCGCCCCCGAAGACCGCCCCGAAATCCGCCAAACCTGGACCCGTCTTCTCGGCCTCCCCCCCAAGGCCTTCGAAGTCCCCGCCGTCCACCTGAGGCAACGATTCGAAGAGAGCACCTGGCGCGGCGAACTGCTTGACCTCGACGTCGAGCCCGGCTTTCCCGCCCGTATCCTGGTGATGGAGCCCGCCCGCAAGCCCAATGGCCGCTTGCCGGTGGTGATCGTCCCCTATTACGATGTCGACTCCCCCGCCGGCGAGAATCTGGGAGGCCGTCGCTCCGGCGGCGGTGTCCGCGCCTTCGCTAAAATGGCGGCCCAGCGCGGCTATCTCGCCGTAGCCATCCGCTGGTTCGGCGAAGGCGACGCGGAGGGCTACGACGAAGCCGTCGCCCGCCTGGCCCACCGGCACCCGGGGATGACCGGTATGGCCAAGTGGATCCTCGACGCCCAGCGCCTGGTCGACTACCTCGTCGCCAGGCCCGACGTCGACCCCCAGCGCATCGGCATTATCGGCCATTCGCTAGGCGGCAAAATGGCCCTCTATGCCGCCGCCTTCGAGCCCCGCCTCGCCGTCGTCGTCTCCTCCGAGCCCGGCATCAGCCTCGGCTTCTCGAACTACGAAGCCTTCTGGTACCTGGGTCAGCAGCGCCCCCGGGATCGTGACCAACAGGAGCTTCTAGCCCTCATCGCTCCCAGGCCCTTCCTGCTAATCGCCGGCGAATCGGCCGACGGGGCCAAAAGCTGGCCCTACCTCGCCGCCGCCCAACCCGTCTACGCCGCGCTCGGCGACAAGATGCATCTGGGGATGATCAACCATGGCCAAGGCCATACGCCAACAGCGGGCAGTGTCGCGCTGGCCATGGATTGGCTCGAGCGCTTTCTAGGACGCTGAAACTCAAACCACGTCGCATGCCCCTTACCCACTCCGTTCCAGCCCACCCGTTCCAGCCCGCCCGTTCCAGCCCGCCCGTGTAAGCGGCGGGTTACATCTGCGACGACGAGGCGTTCGTGAGGAGCGAGGAAACACTAACGGAGTAATCGGAGTACAACGTGAAACTCAGTGGCTTGCAAGTTATTGAAAAAATGGAGCGGGAGACCGGGTTCGAACCGGCGACGTTCAGCTTGGGAAGCTGACATTCTACCACTGAATTACTCCCGCTCTTGGGAACGTAAGCTCTAACGTTACCACATCTGTCGGACGGTGCAAGCTGGAGATATTCCACCCGGGCAAGAGTGGGCTAAGTTCTTTTTCTTCTAAGACTTTCCGGCCAAAAGCCGAACTAAAGAGGGTTCGCTCATGAATCTTTCTATGCGGCTTATTTCTATCGGTTCCGGTCTGCCATTTACCTCAACGGTGCATTACGATGATCCTTATCGGGCGGTGGGGCAAGTATCGTATGAACGTTTCGATGCGGCGCTGGTGGGCGAGTGCGCGCAGGGCGAGGCGCTGTTGAACGACTTGTTGGCGCTTGACCGGCAGTTGCCGGTGGTCTTTCTGATTGCGGCGGAGGATCCGGCGAGGCTGCTGCAGCAGGCGGGGCGGCTTTTGCGCTTGGGGGCAGCGCGGGTTTTGCCGGGGGGGATTGGGCGCGATGAGCTTGAGCGGGAGCTAGTCGCGGTGGCCCGGCGGCAGGCTGAGGTGCCAACAGAGCCTTGGCGCAGAATCCTGGTGGGTAGCGGGCCAGCGATGACGCACATCGCCGACTTGATCCGGCTGGTGGGGCCGCGGCGGGCGACGGTGCTGATTACGGGTGAATCCGGCACGGGGAAGGAGATGGCGGCGCGGGCCCTACATCAGGCGAGCACCCGGGCCATGATGCCTTTCGTCGCCATCAACTGCAATGCGATCCCGCGGGAACTGCTGGAGGCGGAGCTCTTCGGGCACGTGAAGGGAGCGTTCACCGGGGCGAGCCAGGACCGGGTGGGGCGGTTCGAACAGGCCCAATCGGGCACCCTGTTTCTGGACGAAATCGGTGACCTGCCGCTCGACTTACAGACCAAGCTGCTGCGGGTACTGCAGGAGCGGGAGTTCGAACGGGTGGGGAGCTCGAAGACGCTAAAGGCCGATGTGCGCGTGATCGCGGCGACGAATGCTGATCTGCCGGCACGGATCCGGGAGGGGCGGTTTCGCGAGGACCTCTACTATCGGCTCAATGTGGTGCCGCTTGAAATGCCGCCGCTGCGGGACCGGCCCGAGGACTTGGGGCTGCTGTTGCGGCACTTCGTGACGAAGATATGCCAGATGGAGGGACTGCCCGAGAAGTCCGTTTCGCGCGAAACGCTGGACCACTTGGCCGATTACTCCTGGCCGGGCAATGTGCGTCAGCTCGAAAATGCGGTCGAGATGGCGATCGCCTTCAGCGGCGATCGGGCCGGGCTGATGCCTTCTGACTTCCCTTTGCCGCGGGCGGCGAGGCTACAGATGGCGGCTCCCAGTTCAGTGACGATGCCGGTGCCAGCGATTCCGGAAGAGGGGCTCGACTTTGAGCGGCTGGTGGGTAGCTTTGAACTTGGGTTGTTGGAGCAAGCGCTCCGGCGGACGGGAGGGAACAAAAAACAGGCGGCGGATATCCTCCGGTTAAAGCGAACCACCATGAATGCGAAACTCAAATCGCTAAGCGTCGCGTAGACGAAACGAATCGGCAAGTGGTTAATTTTATTGGGCTCGGCGGGCCTTCATGCGCGATTCGAGCGCGGCCAGCAAGCGGAGCCGGAGCGAATCGGGCACTGCGCGGGGCTCCGTGCCACGGTAGACCTGGATGGTCTTTTTGGTGGTATCGGCGACCACCCAGCAATTGGGACATTCCTTCAGATGCTGATCGAGCTCCGCCTTGTTGGCCGGAGTGGTGGATGCGTCCAGGTATTCGCTCAACTCCTTCAAAAAGTCTTTACAAGAAAGCAAGTACATTCCCTCCCTTCCTCCGGAAGAAGCGGGTGAGTTTTTCGCGCAACTGCAGCCTGGCACGCAGCAGCCGACTCTTTACCGCTGGGATCGAGATGCCGAGCGCCTCGGCCGTCTCTTCGGTGGACAAGTCCTCGATATCACGTAACACAAAGACGCTGCGGAAGATAGGGGCCAGGCTTTCGACCGACTTGTCCAAAATGCCGCGCAACTCTTCCTGCGAATACTGGGCCTCGGGATTGTCTTCCCAGACGGCGATCTCGCGGGGGACCATGTCCTCGCCGGTATCGACCTGCTCGTCGAGCGAAACGAGTTTGTCGCTCTTGCGCTTGCGCAGCTTCATCAACGACTCGTTGACGGCGATGCGGACAATCCAGGTGTAGAACTTGCTGTTGCCTTGAAAGTTGTCGAGGTGGCTGTAGGCTTTGAGGAAAGCCTCCTGCATCACATCCTCAGCATCTTCGTCGTTCTGGGTGATGTTTTTCGCCAGCCGGTAGATCTTGCGCTCATACCGGCTAAGGAGTTCGGTGAATGCGGTGTCGTCTCCGGCCTTGGCCCGGGCAATCAGGTCGCCTTCATCGAATGTATCGCTTGGTTCTGCCATGCCATCCCAGAATAACAGTCACGTCAAGGGTTTGGTGAGGGCTCGGGCCCAGAGGGGGGCGATCTCGTGGGCTTCGGAGGGGATGGGTTCGCCAAGAAAATGGAGAGCGGCGGCGAGGGTGCGGGGGTCGCCGTTGGGTGGGACGGGGTGGGCCCTGGTCTGTTTGCTGAGCTTTTCGCCGTTTTCGTCGAGGACAACGGGGATATGAAGGTAGCGGGGGCGGGGTAGGCCCAGAACTTCCTGGAGGTAGACCTGGCGGACGGTGGAGGTGAGGAGGTCGGCGCCGCGAACGACGTCGGTGATGAGTTGTTCGGCATCGTCGACGACGACGGCGAGTTGATAGGCCCAGAAGCCGTCGGCGCGTTTCAAGACAAAGTCGCCGGTGGTGTGGGCGAGGTTTTCAACTTGCTCGCCGAGGCGCCGGTCGTACCAGTGGATTTCACGGTCGGGGACCCGGAGGCGGCGGCTGCGGGGCTGGCTTCCGGAGGCGAGGCCATCGCGGCAGGTGCCGGGATAGAAGTCGCCGGGCCCTAGCTCACTGCGGGTGCAGGCGCAGGGGTAGACCTGATCGCCGAGTTGGGCGAGGGCGGCGGCGTAGGCTACGTGGCGCTGGCTTTGGTAGAGGACGGGTCCGTCCCAAACGAAGCCATAGGCCTCGAGGGTACGGAGGATGCGATCGGCGGCGCCGGGAATGGTGCGTGGCGGGTCGAGGTCCTCGATACGGACCAGCCATTGGCCGCCGGCGCGGCGGGCGTCGAGATAGCTCGCGGCGGCGGCGACGAGGCTGCCGAAGTGGAGGTCGCCGGTGGGCGAAGGGGCGAAGCGTCCGCGGTAGGTAGGCAACTGGAGGTTAGTTTCTCATTTTAATTGCCAAGTTGCTCTGTGTCCGCAAGAGTGGCGTTGATGGCTCAGGCGAAGAAAGCAGTCGAAGTGCTGATTTCTGTAGAACGAATTGTCAACCGGATTTATCTGGTTCGGGGGCAAAAGGTGATGCTCGACGAGGACTTAGCGGCGTTGTACAGGGTTCCCACGGGGACTTTGAATCAGGCCGTTCGCCGGAATCTTAGAAGATTCCCGGATGATTTGATGTTCCAACTCTCGAAGTGGAAGCTTTGAGATCACAGAATGTGATCTCGAACGAGGGGTGTGGGGGACGTCGATATTTACCGCATGCGTTTATGGAGCAGGGGTGACGATGCTTTCCGGCGTGCTGAAGAGCGATCGTGCCGTGGAGGTGAATGTAACCATGATGCGAACTTTCGTCAGACTGCGCCAAATGCTGGCCAGCCACGAGGATCTATCCCGGAAAGTGGAACAGGACGACGAAGTGATCGGCATTCTGTTCGAGCACGTGCGGGCCCTAGAGATAAGTCTTTTATTATCAATATCTTGCCGAGACGTCTGCCCCTCAATCAAAAGCTTATTCTCCTGTAAGCGATTGATTATAATGGTTTTATGATTGCTTCGAGCTGAGTCCCTTCAAGCTGAGTCCCTTCAAGACATTACTCACTTGCGGAGCCTACCGGCCCGCTCGATTCAATGTCCTATCCGCTATTCCCTCTGGCCGGTTTTCAGGTGACCATCCATGGCCGGTTTTGGGTGGGCCCAGCGCTCAAGGACCGCCGTCAAATAGATCTCGTAGCGGTCATCAACGATTCTCTTGTAATCAATGACTTAGGCTGAATCGAACGTTGAGTTATGCAGATAAGTTTATTATTATCAACATTTTACAGAGACGTGCGCCCCTCAATCACAAGCTTACTTTCCTGTAAGTAATTGATTATAAGAGCCTTATGATTGAGTCGAGCTAAGTCCCGTATCGAGAGAAAATAGCTTTACCGAATCGGGGCGCCCTCTCTCTGCGGTGTGGCGATGCCCGGTGATCTAATGATGCGCAAGCCCGCCTCTGGCGTCTGCTCAACGCCATCAACCACCCCAATGCCGCCGGCATGCGCCTCTTCGCCGACGCCCTGATGGCCCTCTTTGAGTCGCCTTAGCTGTAGCGCATCTTGCTCTGCTGGTTCAACCCGCCCACAAATTCGAGGCCCACCATAAAGTTCAGCCCGCGCTGCTCGCAGCGCCGCACCAGGGCGCTGCCCTTCACCTTGTTGGTCATCGATTCCACTTGAACCAGCGTTCGCACCGGCACCCGCTGCCGAATCGTGAAGCTCATGCCCGTCGCCGAAGCGTCTTTCGCCTCGGCTTGGCAAAAGTGTTGGGCGCCGCCTTCGTCTTCCCAAAAGAGACGGACCATGCCCGAAATTTGCACGCGTTCACTCGCTCGTTGATGGGCCATGCTGGATAGCTAGTGAATCGGCGGATACCGCGCTGTACTTTACGGCGCGCGATCTGGGATATAGTTTTGGCAATGCCACGTTTCCCTCGCCGAACCTTTACGGGCGCCGTCTTTTCCGGCCTCGGCCTAACCGGGCTCAGCGCCCAGCCGCCGAAGCCCCAGGTGGGCGCGACCCCCAGGCGCGAGTTCGGCAAAACCGGCGTTAAACTCACCGTCATCGGCCAAGGCGGAGCCCGGCTCGCCCTTTTGCGCACTAAGGAAGCCGCCCGGCCCCACGTCCGCCGCGCCTACGACCTGGGCCTCAACTACTTCGACTGCGCGCATAGCTACTGGGATGGCCACTCCGAAGAGGTTTATGGCGATGTGCTCTCCGACGTCCGCAAGAACGTCTTTATCACCACCAAGTCCTCGAAGCGGAGCCGCGTGGATGCCGAAGCGGAACTGCATCTCTCTTTGACAAGCCTCAAGAGCGACTACATCGACCTGTGGCAGATGCACGGCATTCAAGGCCAAAAGGACATCGACCAGATCCTCGCCCCCGGCGGCGCTCTGGAAGCCTTTGAGGCCGCCAAGAAAGCCGGCAAGTGCCGTTTCTTCGGCTTCACCGGCCACTACGACCCGAACGTGCATCTGGCCATGCTGAAGGCCTACCCCAAGTGGGACTCGATCCTCATGCCCCTCCACGCCGCTGACCCCGCCTATCTCAGCTTCGAAAAGATCGCCTTACCCGCCGCCGTCCAGGGCGGCATCGGCATCCAGGCCATGAAGGTCTTCGGCAACGCCTTCCTCCTGCGCGTACTCAATGCCGAGGAGTGCCTGCGCTACGCCCTCAGCCTGCCCATCAGCTGCGCCACGGTGGGTTGCAGCACGGCTGGCCAACTCGATGACGACCTTCGCATCGCCCAGAACTTCAAGCCCTACACGCCCGAAGAGATGGAGGCCATCCGCCAGCGGGCAATCACTGCTGGTCCGGGTGGCTTGCAGGGTCCGGCGCTCGAATACTGGAAAGTGGGCGGGGTTTGGAAGTGATCCGCTAAGGCGCCATCCGGACCCGCAACCCTTCCTTCAGCACTAGATCCGAAGGCAGCACCACGGTGGCGCCGTCCTTTAAGCCGTCGAGCACCTCCACCCGCGTCACGCTCGACACCCCCACGCGCACTGGCTTCCAGCGGAGTGAGTCGCTTTCGAGCACATAAACCCCCACCTGATCGCGCTCGCGCCGCACGGCTTCCTTCGGAATGGTGAGCGCGTTGTCCACGACGCTCGCCTGGATGAACGCGTTGACGTTCGTCCCCGGCAACAGCACCAGGTTCGGATTCTCAATCACGCACACCACTTCGCCCACTTGCCGGGTGTTCAATGCCACGACGCGTGTCGGCAGTTGATCGACGCGGCCTTGCCAGTTTTGGTCGGGATGTGCGTCCCAGGTGATGCGCACCGGCAGCCCGACCTTCACGCGGCCCAACTCCGGCTCATCGACATACACCACCACCTTCAGCTTTCTAATCTGTCCGATGGCCGCCACTTCGCTGCCGGGGCTGAGCCAACCGCCGCGCCGGGCGTCCACCTGATAGGCGACCCCGCCAATGGGCGCGCGCACCACGGCCAGCTCGATCTTGCGCTTGGCGTTCTCCGCGACGGCTTGCACTTCCTTCAGCCGCGCTTGCGCCGCCGCTAAGCTCGAGCGATCCACCAGCCGGCCCCGCCGCTCTTCCCAAGCCCGAATCTGTAACTCGGCCGCGGAGAGTTTCTGCTGCTGCGGAATCAACTCCTGCCGCGGCGTCGCATTCGCTTGCACCAGCCGCTCGAGCGTCGCAATTTCGCGCTTGGCTTCGGCCGCATCTTCGCGCGCGCGACGCAAACCGCTTTCGATCTCCGCCAACTCCACGCCCCGGCCGCCCTGCGCCAAGCCGGCGATCTCGGCGCGCGCCTGTTCGATCCGTGCCTCGGCCGAAGCCAATTCGGCCCGCGCTTCCCGCGCATCGAGCGTCACCAGCACGGCGCCCTTGGCCACGCTTTGGCCAACCTTCACGGCCAGTTCCGCTACCAAGCCTTCGCGCTCGGCCCTCGCCACTGCCCATTCCTCCGGTTCGGCTTTGCCGTTCGTCGAGAGTACGCTTTCGAGCCGTTGACGCTCGGCCCGTGTCACCGGCACTTCCGGCAAGGCGGTCGCTTGTCCGTACCACCACCAACCTCCGGCCCCGGCGGCCACCAGTAAGAAAATCCAAACGATTCGCTTCAAGCGCTCTCCTTACAAAACTCATATAGCAGACGCCATTCGGCCAATTGCCGTTCCAGCGCTTGCTTCTGCTCTGGGCTGCCCGGCTGCGCGCGGCCGCAAAAATCAACAAACTCCGCCGCGTCCCAACGGCCGAATCGGTGGGCTAACTCCACTTGCACGGGATGCTTCCCCACGCGCCGAAACCAGTAATTGGCATTACTCGCATCCGGCTCCTGCCGATGAATCATGCCGTGCCAGTAACTACCCTCCACGCTCAGGTCATCCTGCGCCACTTCGTGGGCCTGCTGCCAGCAATCGAAATAGAAGAAAAGCCCCGCCAAAGCGCCTTTTGGCGCGCGTGCCGCGGGGAATAACTCCTGCGCCGAGTAACCCGCGAGTAACTGCAATACCTGCGCGTCGCCGTGCCCATGCTGCACTAACTTTGGCACCCGGGCTGGCGCCGCTTCGACTAACGCGGCGGCGATGCTCATTGGGTGCCGCCTGGCCGGTTGGCCGAGAGGATTTGCTCAATCACTTCGCGCGCCTCTTCTTCAATCCATGTCGATCCGCACCGCGGGCAAACCAGCGCCGGCACGCCGTCAATTTCGAACATCTCGCCCTCCACCATTTGCTGGTGCAGAATGTTCCTTCGTTCGAGCCCCACCCGGCATTCTTCGCAGTGCGTCAATATTGCTTCGTTCGCCACCCTTCTATTATCGAAGAAGACATGCGTATTGCGTTAGTTCTCTCTGCCGGCGGAATGTTCGGGGCCTATCAGTTGGGCGCCTGGGAGGTGCTTGAACAGATCTTCACTCCCGATATCGTGGTCGGCACCTCCATCGGCAGCCTGACGGCCTGGGCCATCGCAGGGGGCGCCACGGCGGCGCAACTCGCTTCCCTGTGGTACGATCCGTCGCTCGAACACGCCGTCCGCTGGCAAATCCCGCGCGGCTTTCGTGAGGGCCTGCTCGACACCTCCGCCCTCGAGCAACGCATCCAGCAACTGCACGGCGCCTTCACCCCGCAACGGCCCATCGGCGTGGTGGCGAGTGCTTATCCGGGCCTGCGCCACCACCTGTTTCGCAATCAGGAAATCACCTGGCAGCATCTGGCCGCCTCTTGCGCCGTGCCTTTGTTTTTGCGCCAGCCCCAGATCGACGGCCGCACGTTCGCCGACGGCGGACTCTTCGATTCCGTCAATGTCTGGGCGGCCATCGAATTGGGCGCGACGCATGTGGTGGTGGTGAACTGCTGGAAGCCCAAGCAGCCCTGGCTGCTCGACAAGTCAGTCGGCTGGGTCGCCGCCCGGCGTCGCCGCCAAGCCCTTCAACAGTCGCAAACCGCCGCGGTCGGATCCGGCACCCCTATTGTTCTCATAGAACCGGAGGAGGCTTTGGGCGACCTGCGCACCGCCCTGTACTGGCAAAAGGCGAACCTCGACCGCTGGCGAGAGCTGGGGAAATCGGATGCCATTTCTAAGAAACAAATCATATGTGATATGTTCTGAAGATGCCTTGCTACCGGATCTTCCGGATGCGCGACGAGAAGCGCCAACAATTCCGCTGGGCGCCGCACACGAGCGGCGTAACACCAGTTAAACCAAAAGATTACGAAGCGGTGGAAATCGCTTACGAAGCCCCGACACCGTACGGGTTGTGGGCTCAGCTCCGCGAGTCCGAGCAGCCGCTCGATGTCGGCGACATCCTGGAACTACCGAATCAAGAGCTCCGCATTTATAAGTATGTCGGCTTTGAGGACGCCCAGTGGGTACTGCCCGAAATGAAGACCGGCCTCGAATTCAACGGTGGTGCCAACGCGGAATTTGGGCCGGCGGCGGGTGGGCCGGTCGCGCTGGCCGCGGTAACAGCGTAAACTATTGGGTATGGGCTGTCAGGCTGAAAGCGGTACCCCGGTGAACTGCTTTGCGTTGGTCAATTATATTCCTGGCGAGTTGGGTCGCTTTCTGAATGCGCTGCGCGTGGAACTGGTTACCGGTTGCCATGCGCAGTCTCATGTCACTGTGCTGCCACCGCGCTGTCTCGACGCTTCGGCGACCGAGGCCTGGGCAACCGTGCAGGGCGTCAGCGAGTCACTGCCGCCGTTCACCGTGACCCTGGACGCTATAGCGGTTTTCCCCGGCACTAACGTCATCTACCTGGCGATCGGCCAAGGCTATTCGGAGCTCCTGTCGGCGCATAGCAGCCTCTGTCACGGGGCCCTCAACAATCGCGAGGCCTTCCCTTACCATCCGCACGTCACGCTGGCGCAGGGTCTGGAGCCTGTATATGTGGAAGCTTCGGCGGACTTGGCTCGCCATCGCTGGCGAGAGTACACTGGCCCGCGCAGCTTCCTGGTCAACGACTTGGTCTTCGTCCAGAACACTGACTCGGACGAGTGGCTTGACCTCAATCAGCTGCAGCTCTCCGCAGTCTCCGCCCTGCCTGTTCGATAGAACGGCATGCGCCCTCTCCCGGACAGCTCCCTTCATTTCGTCACCCCCCTGGTCTCTGTACGCCTCGCCGCGGACCGGCCGCTGATCTGGGTGAAACTTGAATACCTCAACCCCAGTGGCTCCGCCAAGGACCGGATTGCACGTTTCATTCTCGAAAAGGCTTGGCGCGAGGGCCACGTCGGCCCTGGGTCGACCGTGATTGAGGCTTCGAGCGGATCGACATCGATTGCCATGGCCCTGGTCTGCGCGCAACTGCAGATGCGCTTCATCGCCGTGATGCCGGAAGGCGTCAGCAACGAGCGCGTTCTGATCATCAGGGCCTACGGCGGCGAGATTCGGGTGACGCCCAAAGAGCATGGCATTCTGGGCGCGATCGCCGAAACCGAACGGCTCGCCCGCGAATTTGCCGCCTTCCTGCCCAGCCAGTTTTCTAACCCCGACAATGCGCTGGCCCACCAGGTGAACACGGCGCGGGAGATTCTGCACCAGATTCCGACGGTCGATGCCGTCGTGAGCGGCGTGGGCACCGGGGGCACGCTGATGGGGCTCTTCCAGGGCTTCCGGCTGGCCGGCTGTTCCGTCCGCCCGGTATTCGCCCGGCCCGTCAACCTCACCGGACCCCCTGAAGCCGAATGCTGCAGCTTCAGCGCGCGCATCCCCGGCGTGGCCGATCGCGTCTCCACCATCTTTGACGAAGCGGCTTTGCCGGGCTTGCGCATGCTGGAGATCAATGACAGCCAAGCGTTGGCTACGACGCGGGAGTTGATTGCTGCCGGCTTCCCGGTGGGGCCTAGCTCCGGCCTCAACTTCCAAGCGGCCGAGCAGACCGCCCGCGATCTCGGCCCCGCCGCCCGCGTGGTGACGGTATTCCCGGACCGTATGGAACGCTACTTCACCACCGAACTCTTCGCGCCGTTTCGGTAACCTCCGCCCCGCCCGAAGGCGACGTTTTCACCGTTGCCAACGAATCTCAACGTCCACCAACTCAGTCGATCGGCTCAAAAGTGCGGGGACGGGAGGATCGCTAGTCCATCGGAACAGGCCGTGCCTGGTTTCGGCGAGTTCATCCACAATTCTCGTAAAGAGGGAGGAACAAATGTGGCCGTCTCGAACGAATGGGAGGTTCCAAACATCCCACTTCTTCCCAGTGTACGCGCAGGCAGCAAGCTTCAGCTTGTTGTATTGAGCGTCCCCGACCATCGAAAGCGCGCGCTCGGCGATTCGCCGTCGTTGCTCCCGGGAGAAACCGCGAAGCCGGCGAAACCGAATAAGATGATCCGGCAAGTAATCCCGTAAGTCGGATTCCGCGACTCCATGCTCCGGAGTAGCTTCGACCATGCAGTAGTCGATGCCCGTATAGATCGCGGCGTGCGTCCAGCCAGCGTTTACCCATGTATAGCCGAGCCGCACGCTCTGGCCGGTGATAATGGCCATTCCATTGGGATGCATGGGCTGGCGCGAAGTTAAGATCAGGTCTCCTGCCTCCGCCGGACCCAGGTCTGGTACCCGAGACAAAGCCTTGACCAAAGCACGCGCTGGATCATCGTCGGCACGACAATAATCAAGTATCGCGATATCCATGGCTAAGAAGCGCTAAGTGTTGAATTTTCAGCAGCTTGAACCATAGAGATCTTGACAATCCTATCGTTTTCAACGGTGGCCAATACGCGGCAGCCAAGACAGGACGGGTCATCGGTTCCAAGCACGGACAAACGAAATCCGTTCACTTCGCCATCATCCGTCGCAAAATATCCCCAGTCTAAACCTGGTTCGATGGAAATGATTTGCCCTTCGATTCTCACAGTTCGAGCATACCCGCAAATTCGCCATCAGACAGCCCCACTATGGTACTAGATACCACTATAGTCTACGGTTGACACCGCATCAAATCGGCTCAGTACCCTCGCAAGAGCCACCTGTTGCGTTGACAGAGCAATTTCGTAAAGTGCCTAATGAAGGTTGGTGCGCTCTCTTCGCAATTCCCCAATACCAGTCGACGTAGACGCCGATCTCAGGGCCCTGTCCGAAGCGGCAATACGCGAAGCTCTCCTGATCGAGATCACGACCTTAGAGATCTGCTACTTCGCGGACGAAATCTCGGGTGAGGTCTTTATCATGCAAAAGGCTCTTTTTTCCGCGGATATTGTCCTCGGTCAACGGATCCGTTTTCAAGTCGCCGCTAACCATCAGATCGTCAACATCGAACTGGTTCCTTAGCCTCCCACCACGTCGGCCCGTCGGCGAACTTGCGGAGGTGCTTCGGCATACGGCCCGCGAGGTAAGCCAGGCGGCCGGTGGTTAACTGAAAAACTCGATCCGACGGGTATTTATATTTATTTTCTTATACTTAAACAAAAACGGCGGCGGGAGCCGAAGCCCCCGCCGCCGGGTTGGTTAGGAGTAAGAGCGGAGATCCAGGGTTACTGGAGTACCGCCGTGAAGCTTACGGTGCCGGTAGCGGCCGAAGCCGCGCCCGGTGCCGCCGTGGCGTCGGTAGCCGTTACCACCACCGCGTAGGAGTTAGCCGCAAGAGCGCCGGCCGTAGCCGATACGACGCCGGTGCTGCTGTTGACGGTAAAGCCCGTGGTAGCGGTGGCGTAGGTCACCGCGCCGGTGTTACCCGTGGCGGTGATCGTGCGGACCGCGCCGCCGGCCGAAGCCGTCGGGCTGAGCGTGTTCGAAGGCGTCATTAAGAGGCCCACATTGATCGCAAAGGCGACGCTGCCGGTAAGGGGCGTACCCGTCGTCGAATCGGTGGCCGTGACGGTCACCGAGTAGTTGCCGGCCGGGGTCAGGGCAGTGATGCCCACCACGCCCGTGCTCGCGTTGATCGTCATGCCGGTGGGCAGCGAACCGGGGCTCGTAATGGCGTAGGCGTAGGGGAAGACGCCGCCCGCGGCCGTTACCGTCGTCACCGACGCGTTGGCGGTTCCGAAGGTGCCGGTGAAGGGCGAACTGCCAGCCGCCGTGATGAACAAGCCGCCCGCTACGGTAAGCGTGAAGCGCACCGTACCGGTCACGGGGACGTTGGCCGAGTCAGTCGCGGTGGCGGTGATGAGATAGGTGCCCGAAGTGTTGGCATTCGGGGTACCGCTGATGGCACCCGTCGTGGTGTTAAACAACAAGCCCGAGGGAAGCACGCCCGAAGTGATCGCAAAACGGTAAGCGCTCGTGCCTTCCGTTGCCGCCACCACGTTGTTCGAAAGTGCCCACAGGGAGCCCACGGTGCCCGTCAGGCCCGAGCCCGACGGACCGGTGACGCTCAGGCGAGGCGCTACCCACAGGTTCACCCCCGTCTGGCTCGACCGTCCGTCGGCCGTGATCACCACCGGCAGTTGTACCGGCGCCGTCACCGTCGCCACCGTCACGCCGTTTGCATCCGTGAAGGAAGCCAGGCCGTTCACCGGCAGTTTCGCGTTGATCTGGTAGAGGCCCGCGATGCTATCCGGCAGGAAGCCCGCGTAAGACACCACCGCCGCCCGGCCGCCGATCGTTACCGTCGGGCTATTCGAAGAGCCGCTCGCAATACAAGGCACCAAGCGGTTGGTATTGAGCAGGGAGCTCAGCACCACCGTACCGTCAATCGTGGTCAGAGCGCTGCTTGCGGTAGCGTTGCGCGTCGTCAGGAAGCTCGACGTCGACACGCAGTCCGTACCCCAAACCGCGCCACCGCTCGTGCCCGTGCTCGCGTTATCGGCGCCCGTGCTCGGCAAGCCCAAACCGGTGAGATAGATCTGCACCGTGTCCGAAATGCCCCCCGAAGCCGCGCCGGCATTGGTGCGGATTCCGGTCGGGTTCGTCGGCGTGATGACGGCCCAGTTCGTATCCAGAATCGCGCCATCGCCTTGTCCATTCGAACCGATGGTGAACAAGCCGGGCGAAGTCGCCATCGCCGTCACCGTATAGGGCGAGCTCACCCGCTGCGTGGCGCCCGTCAAGTAACCAAAGCTCACCACCACGTTCACATCCGTGTTGGGGTAGGCCGAGAGCGCCGCCGGCGCCATCACGTTGATCTGGTTATTGGTCGCAAACAGAATCGGCGCCGTCGCAATCACCACCGGCGGGCTGGCCGTGGTCTGGAAGGTCACCACCGTCGAGCGCCGCGTCAGGCCAGCCGCATCCGGGCTCACCGAGCGCGGATAGGTTAAAGTCGCCGCATCCGGCGTACCGAAGAGCAGCTGCGAACTGCTGCAACCGCTACCGCCGGAAGAGCAGAAGCTCGTGCCGAAGATCGAGATCATGTCGTAGGGCGCTACGCTCGGCTTGGCCGGCGCGGTCACCTGTTGATACGAAGAAGCGCTCGTTACGGCCTGGATGATCGGATTGTTGCCGATCGTCAGGACTGCCTGCCCCGTCAACGGGCAGGTGGCGCCCACTGGATTGCAGACGCCGATTACCACCGAACCGCCCGTACCAATAAGGGCAAAGGGTAAGGCCATGTCGGCCACCGCCGGCACCACGATCGTCAGGATAATGTTCGAGCCGTTCACCACATTCGCCTGCAAGTTCGTGTTGTTCACCAAGGCACCGTTTGAAACGATGCCGACCCGCGTGCGCAGCGCCGTATCGGCCGCGCTTACAAAGTCCGCGCCCGTCAGCACCAAGGTAAACGTAGCGCCACCGGCGGCCGTCGGCAAACTGGCGGGGCTGATGCCGGATACCGTTGCACCCGCGCCCTGCACGTTGATATTGATGGTGACCACAATCGTGCGCGACGGGTTCCCCCACGTCAGCGTCACATTGCCGATCAGCGTCATGCCCGGCGTCGCCGCGGCGAACACCAGCGGATCGAACGTTACCGGAATCGGCGAACCGAAGCTATACGCCAAACCGCTCTGTTGGTTGGCCGCCACAATGGGCGCCAGGTTGCCACTCGTCGTCACTGAATAGGGAATCGGCGAATCGCTCGACACCGCCGTAATCAGCATCGTGGGCAACGGCGAACCCACCGTCCAGTCGATGTTTCGGGTCGTCCCCTCCGATACCGTCAAACGCGGGGCCGGATTGTTCACCGCCAAGGTGACCGGGATGGAGAGATCGCCAAAATTCGCTACCCGCAGCCGCACCGTCGCGCGGTAAATGCCCGCCGCCAGGGTCTCGGCTACCGACGTCGACGTGAAGCGCAACGAGCGTGGCACCGTCGCACTCACCGAGTCCACGGTGAGCCAAATCGGCAAGGTAGTGCTGTCCACCGTAAAGAAAGGCGCGCCCGCCGAAGAGGTGATCGCGATATCGGAACGCCCCGGTGTTCCGGAGCCCTTCACGTACGTGAGCGAAGCTGAGCTCGGCGTCGCCACGAGCGTCGTGCCCGGCAAGATCCGGAGCGTCACGTTGATCACTCTCGCCGGCGTCGGCGAGGGGGACGTTAAGGTGATCGTCGTCGTATTGATGGTGTTCACCAGGAAGCCGCCGCAGTTGGCCCCCGGCGCCACGACGATCGATCTCGGCGTGGTGGCGTCCGCGGTCTGCGACGTTGTCGGCGTCACCGTCGCGGTGGCCGCCGCCGCACTGGCCGAAGTAAAGGCCATCGAAAACGGCGTCGAGATGGCCACGGTTTGCGACGGTCCCGCCGTGTAGGTGCTGCCGCTGAGCGAACACGTCAACGACACCAAAGCCGGCGTCGCCACTAACGGCGAAACCGCGGCGTTCACCACGTGGGAAATCCCCAAATTGAGGGCCGTCAAGCTAGTCCCCGTGAAAGCCAGTTGCACCGTGTTGGTGCCGGCCGTCGCGCCCGCGCAACCGGTCGCCGAGCGTAAGGTGTAGGTGAGCCCCGCGCCGGCGGTGGCATTATTCACTGACGTCAAAGTGGCCGTGGTCGGTGCCGTAACTACGACCCCGGCCGGCAGGGTGCCCAAAGTGACACTGATGGGGGTGGTGGTGATGGTCCCCGAGAACTTCACTACCACCGTCACCGCGGCACCCGGGCCAGTGGCCGTACTGCAGTTGAGCGTAATCGGCGAAGCCGGCGTAAATGTGAGCGTCTGGGCGTGCAGGCCGCTGGTGGAGCTGAGCGTTAGGGCTATCAGGAAACACAAGGCGGAGAGCAGACGATGCCAGCCCTCAACCTTCATCCTTTGAACATCTTGTTTTTTCATCTTGAGTCATTCCTTCTCGCGGGCATAGATTGAGCGCGCACGGGACCCCAATGAGAGTCGACGCAATCGCTTCCTTCGCAATCCATATCGGTCCGCGAAAACGAATATTGAGAAATTAACCCAACGCATCGCGGCACTAAGGGAAGGGTGTAAGTGGGAAATTACGAATGTAGGCGGCCCGATATCTAACTCGCCATGAATAGCACAAAGGCGCCTTTCCCTCTGTGA
>Ga0209591_10003120_pt1 | contig 19389 bp, 31 predicted proteins | sample MAT01_FD_187207 | JGI IMG/M metagenome (GOLD analysis project Ga0209591, IMG submission 187207) | Freshwater microbial communities from Lake Fryxell liftoff mats and glacier meltwater in Antarctica - MAT-01 (SPAdes) (version 2) | ecosystem: Environmental > Aquatic > Freshwater > Ice > Liftoff... | reverse complement strand
TGCGGCACGGCGGTGTTCGGCTTGTGGCTACCTGCCGGACTAACCCCTTCGTATTTATAGTAGATCTTCGCCGGCGTACCAAGCGCTTTCTCCCAACGGTGGGCGCGATAGAGTGGCGATGGGCGCCACAGCTTGTAAATCTCCTGCACTTCGTCGGGAATCTCAATATAGCGTTCGGCGCTCACTTCCTGTTGGATTAAGGCCATAGGAAAAAGGGGCGCCAGGTCAGATGGACCAATCGGTTGGCCGGTGCCGGGGTGCAAGGGTGGCGGCAGCGTGATACCCGCCGCCGGCAGATCGGCGTTAATGTTGTACCAATGGGTAGGCATATCGCGTTCAGACAACACAATCTTCGTCAAATCGCTCATGGGGCTTCCTCCAGGTAGGTAAGTAGTAAATTGGTAAATATAGTTGGCAATTGGTAAGTGTACACCTGTTATTTATTAATTACCAATTACCAATTACGACCTGGTGTGAGGAGTACAAAGAAAAAAGGGCACCACAGTTGTGGCGCCCTTCATTATTTTCTATTCGATAAACGGTTGCCAGTCAGCAGCAGTGGATTTTCGTTATGCTGTCAACATGACCTATGGTTTACGATGCACTGGCCGCGACAGGCAGATGTGCGTTCAAGCGTTTCATCAATTGCGCCTTCGGTTGGAAGCCGACGATACGATCAACAGGCTCACCATTTTTGAAGAGCAACAACGTAGGAATACTCATCACGCCAAAAGCCATCGCCGTATCTTGATTGGCATCGACATCCAATTTGCCAATCACCAACTTACCCTCTAATTCGGTCGCAATTTCCTCTAGCACCGGGGCAATCATCTTGCATGGGCCACACCAAGTCGCCCAGAAATCTACCAACACAGGTGTATCTGCATTGACCACCATTGCTTCAAACGTGCTATCTGTCACTTCTACGGGCTTACCCATGAGTTTCTCCTTTACAGCCTGTCGTCAATCAAATGTCTACAGCCCTTGCTTGCCAAAATTACGTAAGCTGTAGATTGCAAAAGTAAGATTAGTTTTACCGCAACTTACTGCTCAAGGCGGTAAGTTTCGCTACAAAAAACATAGTACCCCATTGGATAACTTCTGTCAAAAAACATGGAGCCGTAATAAAACAGCACGTAAGCGCTGCAAGGATTTATAAAGCAGTTAGGATGTAGGCAGCAGCACTTTCGATTTTGATCAAAACCGATTATAATACAATCATTCCACCCATCACAGATGACGGAACAATTGATAGATATCAGGCCAGAACACGAGCACCAATGAGCGTTCATCACCCCGATCATTCATCATTTGTCATCTCCATTACCCGTAGGCTTACTAGCGCAAGGAAGGGTTACTATGAATCGGATTCTAACATTACAAACCGAAGGTCAAAGTATTTGGTTAGATTATATTGAGCGGGGCATGGTGCAATCGGGCGAATTGCAACAGTTAGTCGATGAAGGTGTTAGCGGTGTTACTTCTAATCCGACAATCTTTCAACAGGCGATCAGCAAAAGTGAGGCCTATCGTAGCGATCTACAACGCCTGATCGTTGGTAACCTCACGACTAAGGCCATCTTCGAAGAATTAGCCATTGCTGATATTCAGGCGGCAGCCGATGTGTTGCACCCTGTTTACACACGCACCCAACGCCATGATGGCTATGTCAGCATCGAAGTAGCGCCCGACCTCGCGGATGACACGGTCGCCACGATTGCCGAAGCACGTCGGCTCTTTGCCACCGTCGATCGTCCGAATGTCATGGTTAAAGTACCAGCCACGCTGGCTGGGATTGAAGCGATCCGCCAGTTGATCAGCGACGGTATTAACATCAACGTGACGCTCATTTTTGGTCTGGAACGTTATGCCGCGGTCAAAGAGGCTTATCTACAGGGATTAGAAGCCAGACAAGCGACCAATCAGCCGATCGAGCAGATTGCCTCTGTGGCCAGTTTCTTTGTCAGCCGCGTCGACAATAATGTTGATGCCCGGCTAGAGAAACTGGCGCAACCTAACGGTTTGGATCCAAAATCCTTGATGGGCAAAGCCGCCGTTGCAAATGCTAAGTTGGCCTATGCCCAATTCCAGGATAAGTTTTCCGGACCGCGCTGGCAGAAATTAGCTGATGCCGGTGCGCAGGTACAGCGCCCGTTATGGGCAAGCACTAGCACCAAGAATCCTTCCTACCCAGATTTACTCTACGTTGAACCATTGATTGGCCCACACACGGTCAATACGATGCCACCCAAGACATTGGATGCATTCCGCGACCATGGCGTTGTTGCCCGCGCCATTGATAAGGGTGTGGCAGAGGCGCACACAGTATTTGTGCAGTTAGAAGCGTTGGGAATTGTCATGGAAGAGGTTGCCAACGAATTAGAGATTGATGGTGTACAGAAGTTTGCCGATTCCTACCGAGATTTACTCGGAGCCATTGAGAAGCGGCGAGCAGAATTGGTAAAAACACAATAAATACATTTCCATCCTACAACAGAGGGTAGTCATAGCAGGTCATCATCTCCTCCGCCAAGAATTGTGTTCAAATAGTAACTGATGATGACCGATTTACCATCCGCTGTAGGATTGGACTAAACACTCACTCTGCGCTTTTTCCTTCGCCAGGTTGCCCTCGACGCTGTAGAAATGCAGCAAATTCATTTGCCTTTAACCCTGTCGGCTGCGCTAAGGGTAGCGCAGCCGCCGATTGATCATGTTCTTCTTCAACCTGCTCGATCTCGAGCACATCTGTGAGAAGCGGCGCATTGGCTTGCTCTTGCAAATGCGCAATAATTGCCGGAATCAAATCGACGACTGCCCCGAGAAAGAGTAGAGCCGGCGCCGCGCCAGTTGGCAAGTTGATCACCAGCGAACGGCCTCGGATACCTGCCACGCCACGATCCAATAATGCAAGGTCACTTTGCATTTGGGCATGGGCGCGCATCGCCTCTGGCAAGCCGGGCAAAAGCCGCTCCAATACGGCTAATGTTGCTTCAGGGACAATCTCATGCCGGCTTGGTCCTGGTGCTGGCAGTGTTCCCCCGATCGTAATCACCAAGTCCAACTCTTCCTCATCGCACCACCGCCGTAATGTCTCTTCAATTAAATGCTGATGGCTGGCAACATGACGATCCAAAAGAAAAAAGGCATCTGGAATGCTTTGTTGAAGCTTTTGCTGAACGACCTGCGTAGCTTGCTCATCAGGTTCAGGTATAGTGAGGATTCCTACCTGCACGGACATGGGCCTATTACCTCTCCAACAAAAGACCCTTGCGCGATTAAGCCAAAATTGACTTAACCTGCAAGGGTCTTGCTTATCACATTAATTTCTACGAAAGCAACCCAGTCCGTATTTTACAATACGGACCATTGCCATTTTAGCGCTTCGTGTATTGTGGAGCCTTACGTGCACGCTTGAGGCCTGGCTTCTTACGTTCCTTGGCGCGCGCATCGCGGGTCAATAGACCAGCAGCTTTCAGCACAGGGCGCAGGTTTGCATCCGATTCGATCAGTGCACGCGAAATGCCCAAAGCAACAGCCGCGGCCTGACCCATATCGCCGCCCCCATTTACATGGACGCTTATGTTGAAGTTTCCAGCGGTGCCCGTCAGAGCAAGCGGCCGATGCAAAGCCATACGGTCGAGATCGCGGCCGAAGTAATCCTGCATTGGCTTGTCATTGACTACCATTTCGCCCGTACCCGCGTAAAGACGTACACGTGCGGTAGCTGTCTTGCGGCGGCCTATTGCTTCTATATACTCAGCCATTATCGATCTCCTTGTAGCGCCATCGGTTTCGGTAGTTGAGCCGCATGCGGATGCTCGCCGCCGGTGTAGATACGCAATTTTTTCATTTGCGCACGTCCCAACTTGGTCTTTGGCATCATGCCCTTTACAGCTTCAAAAATGACGACGTCAGGCGATTTCGCCATTTGTTCCCGCATTGTGCGGCTTTTTAAGCCACCTGGATAACGAGAATGGCGGTAATAGCGCATCGTGTCCATCTTATCACCAGTGACAACAATGCGTTCGCAATTAGTGACCACTACAAAATCACCGCCATCTACGTGGGGGCTGAAGGTTGGTTTATGTTTGCCGCGCAAGACACTTGCAATCTGAGTAGCGAGACGACCCAAGGTCTGGCCAGTAGCATCTGCCACCCACCACTCACGGCTCTGCAAGGCTTCTTCGGCGCTTGGACTATATGTCTTCACGCTAATAACTCCTCAATGCTATTTCAATAACAAACCCAAATGTGTTGGATATTCGACGACTTCAAGCACCAGACCCTGAGGTGGTGCCGGCGGTGCACAAAGGCTACGATCCTGGGCAGCTAATGCAGCCTGGACATCGTTAGGCGCCCAATGGCCCCGTCCTACTTCCAACAATGTGCCGACTAAATTTCGCACCATTTGGCGCAAAAAAGCATCGGCTGTCACTGTAAAAACCACTTGCTGACCTGGATAATTGCCCAACACCGCCAAATCACACTTCACAAGTTGCCAATCTGCTTGAAATAATTGGCGCACCGTATTTTCGCCTTGAGGTGGCTGCCCAAAAGTAGCAAAATCGTGTCGGCCAATCAGGTATGTTGATGCTTGACAAAGCGCATCTAGATCTAAAGGTTTCGTTTCGTAAAGTGCAAAACGGTCAGTCAATGGTGACCGCATCGGCAATGCAAAACTAGTGTGGCGATTAGCCTGAACCAGTGTGTAGCGATAGGTTCTACGAATTGCGCTAAATCTAGGATGAAACCCTAGCGGTGCTAACTGTAGATTGCGCACTGCAATCGTAGATGGCAGATGCACATTCCATGCTCGCTGCAAAGCTTCGACAGAATGACGCCAAGCAACTTGCACCGCAATTACTTGACCACTAGCATGGACGCCGGCATCTGTTCGTCCCGCACCTACTACACGTCCAGTCAATGTAGTAAATGATGCTAAGGCAGCTTCCAGGGTTCCCTGAATCGTAGCCACGCCTCGTTGAACTTGAAAGCCGTGGTAGTCGGTACCGTCATAGGCTACTATCCCACAAACATGGATCGTGGGTATCCCAACATCATCTGCCAATCCAGTCGCCTATAATCATCAGTCAGGTCATGTGAATCGATGATTCATCAATCAAAGGTTCAGCTCAAACCTGAAAACTATACCGCGGAGTCTACAAGTTCTAGGATAACCATATCGGCGGCGTCACCAGAACGCTTACCAATTTTGATCATCCGAGTATAGCCGCCATTACGGTCAGCATAGCGCGGTGCAAACTCGTCAAACACTTTCTTTGCCACAGTTTTATCATTCAAAAAAGAAACGACTTGACGCTGTGCATGGACACGGTTTCCATTTACACCACGCTTGGCTTTTGTAATCAACTTCTCAGCATCAGCGCGGACAGCCCGTGCTTTCGCTTCGGTTGTCGTAATCCGCTCGTGAATATACAATTCCCGAATCAAGTTCCGAAATAAAGCTTTACGATGGCCGGCATCTCGGCTTAAAATTCGTCCTGCAATTTGATGACGCATGATCGTGACTCCTATTCTTCATCGTCGATCGCTCGGTCGCCGTCAGCTAATACTTCCAGTTCATCGTCATCCATATCGTCGGAAGAAGAAGAACCATTAGCCCAGAAGGCACTCAGATCAACGCCAGGTACATTCAAATAATTCTTTTCACGTAACCGATCCACCAATTCATCCAGCGATTTCTTGCCGAAGTTGCGGATCGCTAACATTTCCTCTTCGCCCTTTTCCATGCGTCTGAGGATTTCGCCCACTTTGGTGATACCAGCCCGCTTCAAACAATTGTAAGCGCGGACCGTTAGTTCAAGCTCTTCAATAGCAGCATCATAAACCCGGCTGGGAATACCCTGTTCTTCCTGAGCCGGATGCTCTGGCATAGAAGGTACATTATCACCCAACAGCGTCAAATGCTGGACCAAGATATTGGCTGATTTATGCAAGGCTTCTTCAGGTGAAACTGTCCCGTCGGTCCAAATCTCCAAGTTAAGCTTATCGTAGTCCGTCTGTTGGCCGATACGTGTCCGCTCGACGCGATAAGCAGCCTTGCGCACAGGGCTGAAAATTGCATCAACTGGGATTTCACCTAATGGAAGTCGTGTACGTTCTTCGGCAGGACTATAGCCACGTCCGACTTCCACTACCATCTCGATGTCCAAATCAACATCATTGGAATCAGCCGTTAACAAGTACAAATCAGGATTCACAACTTCAATCTCAGGTGGGCAAATCAAATCACCGGCCGTAATCGGACCCTCATTCGTTACTTCAACATGAATACGAACGGGATCTTCACTACGACTGCGCAGACGAATCTGCTTAATATTTAGAATTAAACGCGTCGTGTCTTCACGCACATGTGGAATAGGCGAAAATTCATGATGAATTCCACTGATGCGGATTGAACTAACCGCAGCACCTGTTAAACTCGACAAAAGAACGCGGCGCAGTGCATTACCCAACGTAATGCCATAGCCGCTTTCCAAAGGACTGATAACAAAATGGCCATAGTTCTGCGAACTGGCCGCAACCTCAATTTTGGGTAGAACCATATTAAGCAATGGGCATCCCTCCCTGACATTCCCGTACGCTCAAAACCAACCCCAAAAAAAGCTGGCCGGTGGCGTAACTTTGTGAATCAATAACAGATTCTAACGAACCTGAATGACGCTCTTAGCGGCTATAATATTCGACAATCAACTGTTCGTTAAGGGGAATTTCAATATCCTCACGACCTGGTTGATTAACGACAGAACCACTCAAGCTAACAGCACTCAAGTTTAACCATGCCGGTGACTTGCCCATCCGTTGCATGATTTGGGAGCGATCCTTAAAATAAGTCATATTGCGACTGGTTTCCGATACAGCAATTGTATCACCAGTGCCGACTAGGAACGAAGGAATATCAGTTTTTCTACCGTTAACTAGGAAGTGACCATGACATACTAATTGTCGAGCCTGAGCACGACTGTCAGCAAAACCAAGTCGGTAAACCACATTATCCAGGCGGCTTTCCAAAATTGACAACAAAGTTACACCTGTCATGCCTTGACGCCGGCTGGCTTCACGGAAATAGCGGCGAAATTGCTTTTCCATTACACCATAAATTCGGCGTGCTTTTTGCTTCTCACGCATCTGCATGCCGTAGTCAGACATTTTGCGCTTAAAGGTAACCTTTTTACCATGATCGCCAGGCGGGTAATTGCGCTTCTCAATGGCGCACTTTGGGCTAAGGCAACGATCGCCTTTTAAAAACAGCTTTAGTCCCTCGCGGCGACACAGTCGACAGACTGCATCCGTATATCTTGCCATTTTTCCTCCGAATGGTATGCTGCATCCGACAAGCAGCCTTCAATAGGGTACTAAAACAGGTGGTGCAAACAGCTGCACACACCTGTTTATCATTTCAATCAGTTTCTATCAATCCGAAATAATTGAGAAAATTCCCTTATGTCGAGAACCTCACAGCTATAAAATCAATTTATCGGATAATTTTTCGTTCTGAAACAATAACAGGTTAAATTACCTGACTAAACACGTCGCTTCTTCGGAGCCCGACAACCATTGTGTGGTAGCGGCGTGATATCCGTAATTGAACGCACAATCAAGCCGGACCCTTGGATCGAGCGAACTGAACTTTCGCGACCAGGACCAGGACCCTTTACAAATACATCTACTTCGCGCATATTGAAATCGCTACGGGCTGTGCTACCCGCACTTTGCGCCGCTAACTGGGCAGCAAAAGGTGTCGACTTGCGACTACCCTTGAAACCAGCGCTACCACTACTAGCCCAACATAACGTATTGCCAGTTTGATCCGTAATCGTCACAATCGTATTATTAAACGATGCATGAATATGCACCTGGCCACTTGGCACGTTTTTCTTTTCGCGCTTACTGCTTACGCGGCGATCGCGACGCTTTTGAGGTCGAGCCATAATTGCTCCTTCTATCCAAGCTGATCTTCAATCAGTGATGCTAAAAATAAGAGTTGACCTAAAAACCCTTGGTGGCGATCAGGCTTGCTGAGCAATATTCCTGCGGCACAATTGATCCTAGATCGACCCTAAACTTCAACAACTCAAAAGATGCCATTGCATTAGCATCCAAATCATTTTACTTGCGAGCTACACGCTTTTTGCCTGCAACAGTGCGGCGAACGCCGCGACGGGTACGGGCATTTGTACGGGTTCGTTGTCCACGTACTGGCAAATTGCGACGATGGCGCAAGCCCCGGTAACAACCAATTTCAATCAGGCGCTTGATGTTCATGTTTACTTCGCGCCGCAAGTCGCCCTCTACGAGATGATTTCGATCAATATACTCGCGTAGGCGGGCTACCTGAGTTTCATCTAAATCCTTAACCCGAATTGTGGGATCAATCTGAGTTGCCTCTAAAATTTGCGCACTGGTTGTGTCGCCAATCCCATAAATATAGGTAAGGGAGATAATCACACGCTTTTCACGGGGAATATCAACACCGGCAATACGTGCCATAAAACTTCTCCTTCAATTCCGGGTAATTTTATCTTTGTTGCACCAATGCATACGAATAGAGCTAGAACGCAGCCTAGCAACAATGCTTTCTAGCCCTGACGTTGTTTGTGCTTTGGATTTGTGCAAATAATATAAAGAACGCCACGCCGGCGTACTACTTTGCATTTCTCACACATTTTTTTAACGGATGGTCGAACTTTCATAATCGCCTTGCTCCCAGTCTATAATTTTGGTTGCAATTGTACAACTCAGATCGAGCTTACCTATCAGAATTGAACCTATGGCCTTGCAACAAGCCTTTACGCAGAATCTTTTCAGCGCAACTTTACTAGTTTACCACAAATCTATGGCAGCGTCAAGATCTCAGGTCCAGTATTGGTAATAGCAATCGTATGCTCGAAGTGGGCTGCCAAACTGTTGTCTTTGCTTACTACTGTCCACTTATCTTTTAAAGTCCGGGTTTCCCAAGTGCTGTACTGAACCATCGGCTCAAGGGCTAACACCAAGCCAGGTGCTAAAACAACATTGCGATCCGGATCTTCCGATACATAGTTCAGAACTTGTGGGCCTTCATGCATCTGACGGCCTACGCCATGTCCTGTGTACTCGCGTACGATATACAGACCGTGACCCTCTACGTATTGTTGCACTGCTCGGCTAATATCAAGTACACGATTACCAACAACCGCTTGTTTAATCCCTTCATATAAACTCTGCTCAGTTACCCACATTATTTCAGCAGCTTTTTCACTGATTTCACCCACGGCGTAGGTCCAAGCAGAGTCACCAATAAAGCCTCGATAACGGGCACCTACGTCAACACTTATGATATCGCCCGTCTTCAAAATTTTCTTTTTGCTTGGGATTCCATGCACCAACTCTTCGTTAATGCTTGTACATATATGTGCTGGGAAACCTCGGTAATTCAAAAAGGCAGAAGCAGCATCATATTTTTGCATAACCTCAACAGCAAGCCGATCCAGATCCCAGGTGCTAACGCCTGGCTGAATAACTTCTTTTAAAGCCGCATGGACACGCGCTACAACACGGCCCGCCTCGCGCATGATTTGAATCTCGCGAGGACTTTTCAAGACTGGCGGATTAGACCGTTGCGTTTGTTGCGATTGACGCCGCACTGGAGCGCGACCACTTTTCCTAAACATCGTTATCCACCTACTTAGCAAATTTCTAACCATTACATGGCAAGTTAATTCTCAAATTAACTAGGTAAGCAAATTCATCAATTGCTCAAATACAACTTCAATTGGTTGGGTGCCATCTAATTCGACTAACAACGATTTGGCGAAGTAGTAGCCGATCAAAGGCGATGTTTGCTTATAATAGACATAAAGCCGATTGCGAACTATCTCTAGCTTGTCATCATCACGCTGATAGAGTTCACCACCATCAATATCACATCTACCCGCTTGCTTGGGTGGATTAAAGTCAAGATGATAAACGGCGCCGCATGTACGGCAAGAACGACGGCCAGTTACGCGCCTTATGGCTTCTTCATCGTCCAAACTAATCAGTGGTACTAATTTTATACCACCATAGACAGCACTTATCTCATCAAATGTTTTCGCCTGTATCAGGTTGCGCGGAAAACCATCTAAAATAGCGCCCTTGATTGCATCTGGTTGTTGTAAACGATCTTCAACCATTCGGATTGTGACCTCGTCCGGCACCAAATCACCCCGGTCCATATAGCTTTTGGCCAACAATCCTAGCTCTGTTTGATTTTTAAGGTTATAACGAAAAATATCACCTGTTGATACTTGCGGAATACCGAGTGATTCTTCGAGCAATCGGGCTTGCGTACCTTTGCCAGCACCCGGAATACCCAACAAAACTACATACGTGCGTTGTTGTGCACTCATTATTTCCCCTCAAACCTACCAGCGTTTCCGGACAAAATACTAGAGCAAGAGAAGTCGACGACAGATATCATGATGCTGCTCGATCTTTCAAAACTACAAATACCGGAGCAGTAGGTTCTGGCTGTCGTATAGGCCGCTAACCAGATGATTAACGGATGAACCCCTCATAGTTGCGCATTAGTAATTGCGCCTCAATTTGCTTCATCGTGTCTAATACTACACCGACCACGATCAGCAATCCAGTGCTGGTAATGATTAGAGAATTGTTACTAGTTAATCCTGACGCTGCTCCTGTAAAACCACTCACAATGCTACTAGCAATGTAAGGTAAGATAGCGATAAAACCCAAGAAAAGCGCCCCGACCAAGGTAATCCGGGATAACACACCATTTAAGTATGCCTCTGTCCGGGCACCAGGACGAATACCGGGAATAAAACCACCCTGTTTTTGTAGAGTTTCCGGTAAATTTTGCTGACGAAACATCACATCTGTGTAGAAATATGTAAAGGCAACTGTGAACAGGAAGTAGAGCAACCAATAAACAAAGTTTGTTGGTCCTAACCAAGTATTAACAGCACGTGCTATTGAGCCAATCCAACCGGCATTGGTTGTAAAATAGCTCGCAATCGTACTCGGTAAAATTAGCAAGCTTTGGGCGAAGATCAAAGGGATCATCCCTGCTGTATTAACACGCATTGGTACATGTGTGCTTTGTCCACCAACCATCATCATCCGATTGCCACGCATTGTTCGCACGCGTTTTCCATACTGGACGGGAATGCGACGTTGGCCTTCTTGTACCCACACAATCAAGGCAACAGTCAAGATCGTAATGATAATAAACAGGATCAGCAAAATTGGTTGTTGCCACAACAAGCGAATCTGGAAAGGGATATTCGCTAAAATGCCTGAAAAAATAATCAGCGATGTGCCATTGCCGATGCCTTGTTCAGTTAGTAATTGCCCAAGCCAGACGGCAAACATTGTTCCAGCCGTCATACCAACAATAATCGTTAATGAAGGCAGTAGATTATCGCCAGTAAAACCCCAGTTGGGTAATACAACTGCACCACCAGCCAATTGCTGACGGTTTAGGATGGTCGATTGCGTAATAGCTTGCAAGATAGCAAGCGGGATTGTTAACCAATATGTATATTGGTTAATCCGATGACGACCCTGTTCGCCTTCTTTTTGTAGCTCCTCCAAAGCAGGAATAATTGGCGTAAGCAACTGCATAATAATCGAAGAGGTGATATATGGATAGACACCCAGTGCCATCACACCCATCTGCGCCAAACCGCCACCGCTGAAGAAATTGAGCAAACTCAACAGCATGTTGCTGTCATCACCACGGAACATCAAGGCTAATGCATCGCGATCAACGCCAGGTAATGGAATATTTGCAGCTAAGCGATAAAGCGCAATGATACCAAAGGTGATCAGCAATTTCTGACGTAGATCGGGCAAACGAAATGCATTACGTATAGCTTCAAGCATTAGAATTTTTCTCCCTGGCTATCAGTGCTCAATTAACAGTAAATTATTACAATTGTGATTAACTGAGCACTGACATATACCAGTTTTACTGTGGAACAGTAAAGGTTTAAGAACGCGGCATATTTTTATTGATTGTCACCGGCAACAATTCAACCGAACCACCCACCGCTTCGATCTGCTGGCGAGCCGGAGCGCTGATGCGATGAACTTTGAGATGCAGAGGCTTCGCAAGTTCGCCGCGGGCTAGCACCACAATATGTTGCTTAGGACTGCCCAGTAGACCAACTGTCAATAAGGACTCGGGGGTCACATTTGCATTACTGTCGAAGAGTCGCTCGAGTGCATCCAGGTTCACCGGCGTGTAATAGACTTTAAAAATATTCTTGTTTGAACCACGCTTGCTTAAACCGCGCAGTTTGGGCAGACGCTTAACCAGCGGTAATTGACCACCTTCACGTGTCGGGCTGGTACCACCGCCAGAGCGTGAATTTTGGCCTTTAGTACCACGAGTGCTTGTCTTGCCTTTGCCAGAGCCCGTGCCCCGACCTACTCGCTTGCGCTTCTTCGTGGAACCATCCGCGGGGCGCAGGTCATGGAGTTGCATAATGATTATCCTTTATTTCTAATTTTAGAAGCTATACTATAGCATCTATTCAACCAAAATCAGGCCGCCACACTTTTCTGTTTTACTTCAACCAAGTGTGAAACTGCATTGATCATGCCGCGAATGGCCGGCGTATCATCTTTTTCAACTGTGCGATGTAGTTTCCGCAACCCAAGTGCATTAAGCGTAGCCCGCTGCCGTTTCTCAAACCCAATTGGGCTTTTCACGAGCGTGATTTCTAATTTAGCTGGCATAGACTTCCTCCTTATACCAATACGGTGCCAAGCGCTTGGGATCAACGCCACGATTCTTTGCCTCGCGACGAAAATCTTGTAGCTGCTGTAAGGCCTCAAATGTCGCTTGGACTACGTTAAGGATGTTATCACTGCCTAAGGATTTGCTCAGAATGTCGCTAACACCAGCGGCTTCCACAACGGCACGTACACCACCACCAGCAATTACACCGGTGCCAGCACTAGCAGGTTTAAGTAATACTTCACCAGCACCAAACTGAGCTTGTACTGCATGTGGAATTGTCGAACCGAGCAATGGAATTAAAACCATCCCCTTGCGTGCGCGGTCCGATGCCTTGCGAATTGCATCAGGCACTTCGCGTGCCTTGCCAACGCCAACACCAACACGTCCCTTTTGATCGCCCACAACAACCACTGCGCGGAAAGCGAAGCGGCGTCCGCCTTTCACTACCTTGGCCGTACGGGCAATATGAACGACGCGCTCATCTAACTCTTCGCGCTCGTCCTTCTCTCGTCTCTCACGTTTTTCTTTGCGAGCCATTTTTCTCTCCCAATTCTATTAGAAAACGAGACCGCCCTCACGGCTGCCGTCGGCTACTGCTTTCACACGACCATGGTAAGGAAAACCACCGCGGTCAAAAACGACTTTTTCAATACCCTTTGCACGGGCACGATCAGCAATTACTTTGCCGATAGCCTTTGCCTGCTCTTGCTTTGGCAAAGTAGCCAATTCCGCTCGCAATGCACCATCAACGGTAGAAGCAGAGGCTAAGGTGTGACCAGCCTCGTCGTCAATTAGCTGCACATAAATATGGTCCAGACTGCGCGTAACATTCAAACGCGGCCGGCTGGCAGTTCCTTGCACTTTACGACGTACGCGGGCATGGCGCCGTGCACGCGCCACCGATCGAGTTGCTTTAGCCATCTTAATTCATTCCCCTTACTTCTTACCGCCCTTGCCAACCTTACCCGATTTGCCAGCCTTCACCTTCACAACCTCGCCTGCATAGCGAATGCCTTTACCCTTATAAGGTTCGGGCGGACGTGTCCGACGGATTACAGCCGCCAGTTCGCCCACAGCACACTTATCGACGCCATTAATTGTAAAGGCACGGCCATCTTTTTCTACATCAAAGCTAATACTGTTATCGGGTGGCAAAAATTCCACCGGATGGCTTTTGCCGACTTGTAGCACCAGTTTGTTACCTTGCTTCTCAGCACGATAACCAACGCCTTGAACTTCCAAGCGGCGGGCAAAACCGGTTGTAACACCCGTCACCATGTTATTGAGCAATGAACGGGTCAGACCATGCTGCTCTTTGTGATGGCGCAGGTCGGTAGGACGACTGACTACAACCGTATCGTTCTCTTGGTCAATCGCCATATCAGGGCTAAATTGTTGACTCAAGCTACCCTTAGGGCCGGTGACTGTCACCAAATTGCCCTTATCGACTTTAATAGTTACTTTGGCTGGCACCGTAATCGGCGCCCTTCCAATCCGTGACATATGAACCTCCCACGCTTACCAAACGTTACAAAGCACTTCGCCGCCGACTTTAGCCCGACGTGCTTTACGCCCCGTCAGCACTCCCTTTGGCGTTGAAAGAATGTTGATACCTAAACCGCTACGCACCCAGGGGATTTCTTTGTAGCCCATGTAGACACGGCGACCTGGCCGACTTACCCGAGCTAAATTCGTAATAACCGGTTTGTTGCGCCCTGAATACTTGAGGCCGAGGATCAGATTTGGCTGTGGTTGATCATTCGTCACCGTATAGCCTCTGATAAAGCCTTCTTCTGTCAAAATTTTGGCGATTTCCACTTTAATCTTTGAACTGGGCATCACCACTTGTGAATGCTGAACCATCGACGCGTTACGAATACGCGTCAAGAGATCAGCAATCGGATCATTGACCATGTTTATCTCCTCAGGTTACTCTTGCAACCTTCTCAAAGACAGCCATTCGAATGGCTGTAGAAAATTGTAGTTAGCAACTGAGCCGTATATCCTATTAACAGTAAACAGTTGGGAACTGATAACTAATTTTGTCTACTTATTACATAGCATAATTTTACTGACTCAATTTACCAGCTTGACTTAACAACGCCAGGTAGATTACCCTTAAGCGCCTCACTGCGGAAACAAATACGGCACAAGCCGAAGCGACGCATGTAACCGCGTGGGCGACCACACATGCTACAACGGTTGCGCACACGCACTTGGAATTTCCGACGAGTTTCACGCACCAACATCGATGTCTTTGCCATTAGTTCTTCTTTCCTTTATCGCTTGAAAGGCATATTCATCAAGGCGAGCAGCCGCCGCGCTTCTTCATCGGTTTGAGCAGTCGTCACAATCGTCGCTTCCAAACCACGAATTTTGTCGATCTTATCGTAATCAATTTCGGGGAAAGCGAGCTGCTCGCGTAGGCCGATACTGTAATTACCCCGACCATCAAAAGCGTCGGCCGAAATACCTTGAAAATCGCGCTGGCGTGGCAAGACAATATTAATCAGCCGATCCAAAAAGTCCCACATTCGATTATTACGCAGTGTAACTTTGGCACCAATCGACTGCCCTTCGCGCAGCTTAAACACAGCAATTGAATTACGTGCTTTAGTCACTACCGGCTTTTGCCCCGTCATGATGCGCAAATCTTCGGTAGCAGCTTCAATCGCTTTGCTGTTCTGGAGTGCTTCGCCCAAGCCAATATTTATTGCAATCTTAACCAAGCGTGGCACCTGCATAGTATTATTGTATTCAAATTCTTTCATCATCGCTGGGACAACTTCTTCCCAGTAACGTGTCTTTAAGCGCGGTACATTCATTGTACCGCCGCCATTCTCACTCATAATCTTCACTCCTCGCCCGCAGACGCCGACGAGTCCGGCGCCAGGTCAGGTAAACGCTAAAACAACAAATAAAGTAGGTACTTTTAACAGAAATGACAACCGCAGACAAAAGCTGGCGATTAATCATCACATTCCTTACGCCTCTTTCACTCTCGGCAGCACATTACCAGAGCGACGATCAATACGGCTCTTCTCACCGTTAGCGGCTACTTGATAACCAGTGCGTGTAGGACGGTTATCTGAACCAATCAGCATCACATTACTAATATGAAGCGGCGCCTCTTTTTCGATCCGACCGGTTTGAGTACGAACACGTCCAGTTGCTTTTTGATGCTTGGTAACCATATTGGCCCCAGCGACAATCACATAAACGCGATTTGGATCGTAAGAACCATCTTTATTTTTTTTGCGAATCACCGTTTGTACTTGGCCGCGATGACCTTTTGAATCACCAGCAACGACCTCAACGGTATCGCCTTTGCTAATCTTGAGCGACATAATGATAACTCCTCATCCTTTGGGTAGCAGTTACCAGGATGTCAGTCACCAGAAATTGAGTAAACTCCACTGATAACTGTGCACTGATTACTGCACGCTGGTCTTAAAGCACTTCTGGCGCCAGCGAAACAATTTTCATGTAACCGCCTTCACGCAGTTCGCGAGCCACAGGGCCAAAAATGCGCGTGCCGCGTGGATTACGGTTGTCATCGATAATAACAGCTGCATTCTCGTCGAAACGAATATAGCTGCCATCTGCTCGGCGTACAGGGCGCGTTGTGCGCACAACAACAGCACGAACAACATCACCTTTTTTTACACTGCCAGTGGGACTGGCAGCCTTAACACTAGCCACAATTACATCGCCAACGGCAGCGTAGCGGCGCGTACTGCCACCTTTTACGCGGATCGTCAACAATTCTTTGGCTCCTGTATTGTCGGCTACTTTGAGCCGACTCTCCTGTTGAATCATCGTCCGCTCCTCCCGCTAGACAATCGTAGCCCGCTGAAGAATTTCTTCGACGAAAAAATTCTTCTCTTTACTGATTGGCCGACATTCACGAATTCGCACCGTATCACCAATCTTAGCGGTGTTGTCTTCGTTATGAGCCTTATATTTTTTGTTAACCTTTATAATTTTGCCATACAGTGGATGGCGTGTGGTGCGTGCAACTGTCACAACCACAGTCTTATCCATCTTATCACTGACAACAGTACCTTCTAAGGCTTTGCGTAATTCACGCATTTCGCTTCTCTCCTTATTGACCTACATCGGTCAATTCACGCTGGCGCAGAATCGTCTTGATGCGTGCAATATCCTTGTGCACCACCCGAACACGCGCGGTGTTGGTCAACTGGCCCGTCGCTTTTTGGAAACGCAAGTTAAAAAGCTCCTGATAAGCTTCATCCAACTTACCACCTAATTCTGCACTGCTGGTTGTCCGCAATTCGCTTGCTTTCATAATATCCTTCCTTCTGTAAACCTATCCGAAAACCCCATAACCAAATTAGCGCAGCAGCAAAAATGGCTATGTAATGAGCAGCTTTCGGATGGAATTTTACGCGCTGTTCTCTTCGCGGGTAATAAACTGTGTTCTCATTGGCAACTTGTGAGCTGCCAGGCGAAATGCTTCGCGTGCTAGATCCTCACGGATGCCAGCCATCTCGAATAGCACACGGCCTGGGCGCACTGGTGCCACGTAATGATCCACGCTACCTTTGCCAGAACCCATGCGCGTTTCAGCTGCGCGTTTGGTTACAGGCTTATGGGGGAAAACGCGAATCCATAGTTTGCCACCACGACGAATATAGCGTACAACAGCACGACGGGCGGCTTCAATTTGGCGACTCGTAATATACTTGGATTCCATCGACTGCAAGCCGAAGGTTCCAAAAGATACCTGGTTGCCACGCTGCGCTAACCCTTTTAATCGACCGCGCATTAATTTGCGGTACTTAGTACGTTTTGGCATCAACATGGTTGTAACTCCATCATATTAACTCTCTGCCGCTGATAAGTGTTCAGCCAGTAGTATCAGAAATTAAATTAACAAAATACAAGTTGCTAAAACTAACTTCTGACCCCTGTCTGTGCATTTCCTCGACAGATTCTTATTCTCTACTAGCCTTCGTCTCGGTTGTCAAGCGGGCATGATATTCTTCACCGGGCAAAACCTCGCCCGAGTAGATCCAAACCTTGACACCAATCACACCAAAGGTAGTGTTGGCTTCGGCGGTGTTATAATCAATATCAGCGCGTAGCGTATGGCGTGGAATCTGTCCTTCACGTACTGTATCGACACGGCCCATATCGCTACCACCCAAACGACCAGCAACCGTAATCATAATTCCTTTGCCGCCAGCACGCAGTGTTTTCTGAGCAGCCTGCTTCATAGCACGCTTCCAGCTAATCCGGCGCTCGATCTGTTCGGCTACGCTTTCAGCAACCAGTCGGGAGTTTAGTTCCGGCTTGGTAATTTCGCGTACGTCGATCTTGACTTTCTTCTGTGTCATATCTTGCAGCTTAGTGCGCAAAACATTGACGCTAGTGCCTTTGCGGCCGATGATAACACCTGGCCGGGCTGTGTCAACCAGGATGTAAACCTGACCCGGTTGGCGCTCGATCTCGACGCTGCTAATGCCTGCCTTAGGTAATTCTTCAACGACCATCGAGCGGATTTTACGATCCTCGGCTAATTGATCAGTATAACGCTTGCCGATCGCAAACCAACGACTCTTGTGCTCTTTGATAATTCCTAGACGAAATCCTATAGGATGAACTTTGCGACCCAAATGAATCCTCCTCTGTTATGAAGCAGCCCGCTCTTCCAATACAACGGTAATATGCGATGAACGCCGCAGCCATGGTTTGAAGCGGCCACGCGCGCCGAAGCGACGCCACTTGCGCATCGGTGCCGAATCAGCATAAATCTTGCTAATGTACATGTCACTAGCTTCTAAGCCAAAATTTTCGGTCGCATTGGCTAGCGCGCTTTTAATCGTTTTCGCCACTAGTTTGGCAGACTGCTGTGGCATAAAAATGAGCAACGCCAGAGCATCTTCTGCCCGACGACCACGCATTTCATCCAACACAAGCCGTGCCTTCTGTGGGCTAACCCCTGTAAATTTGTTTACAGCTTGGACTTCCATGGTTAACTCCCTTTATTCCGTACGACGAGCCTTGGTAGTTTTTTCTGACCGGATGTGACCACGAAAGAAGCGGGTTGGTGCAAACTCACCCAGCTTATGGCCCACCATGTTTTCGCTAATGAAGACAGGCACATGCCGGCGACCATCATGCACAGCAATGGTATGACCCACGAACTGCGGAAAGACGGTGGATGCTCGCGACCATGTCTTAATGACCTTGCGCTCGCTTCTGCGATTCATGTCCTCAACCCGTTTGAGCAATTTCAACTCGACAAACGGCCCTTTTTTCAGTGAACGCGACATATCGTTTTATCCTTCCCCTTACTTAACCCCACCGCCACGACGGACGATGAACTTGTTCGTGCGTTTATTACGCCGTGTCTTCTTGCCTAGCGCAGGCTTGCCCCAAGGCGTCTTGGGATGTTTCATACCAATCGGCGAACGGCCTTCACCACCGCCGTGCGGATGCGACGAGGGATCCATCGCAATACCACGTGTGCCTGGGCGGATACCTAACCAACGCTTGCGTCCAGCCTTACCCAAATTAATATTGGCGTGATCGGGATTAGAAACCTCACCGATGGTTGCCAGACAATTCATATCAATATAGCGCACTTCACCGCTCGGCAAGCGCAATTG
>Ga0209591_10003116_pt1 | contig 19397 bp, 16 predicted proteins | sample MAT01_FD_187207 | JGI IMG/M metagenome (GOLD analysis project Ga0209591, IMG submission 187207) | Freshwater microbial communities from Lake Fryxell liftoff mats and glacier meltwater in Antarctica - MAT-01 (SPAdes) (version 2) | ecosystem: Environmental > Aquatic > Freshwater > Ice > Liftoff... | reverse complement strand
AGGAGGCCGTGGCGCGCCATTTCCCAGATTCCTCCGCCTGCTTGAAAGAGGCACCAATTGATGGCAAAGCCGGAGTAAATCAAGTGATTGATTCCATCGCGGCGGCACAGTGAAAGCCAGGCGAGCCAGGGCCGCTCCAGGATTCCTATAATTTCTTTCATCATCCGGTCGAATTGGTGGCCGAGTTGAAAGAAGCGGGCTACCGCGCGATGAAAACCTGGTGTTTCGACGCAGCCGCGCATCGCGGCGGCGGCATGACAATTTCCAACGACTTCATCGCGCGGGCCGTGCGACCGTTGGAAAAGATTCGCGAAGCTCACGGAGATTCGTTCGAGTTCATGATTGATGGTCATGGTTTTTTCATGCTTCCGGCCGCTTTGCGTATTGCCGAGGCGCTTCGTCCTCTCAAACCGCTCTGGTTGGAGGACGTGTTGAAGATGGACAATCTGCGCACGCTGGCCGATTTCCGGCGCCAATCCGGACTTCCCATTTCCGCGAGCGAAATGCTTCTGAGCCGTGCGGATGTTTTGGAAGTATTGATCGGACAGGCGGCGGACTACATCATGGTTGATCCGACTTGGGTGGGTGGAATCTCCGAAAGCGTCCGCCTTGCCCATCTGGCCCAAGGGTTCAACGTCCCATGCACCATGCATGACTGCACGGGACCTCTCACGCTCTTCGCCGGCATTCATGTCAATGCCTCCGTGGCGGGATGTTGTTTCCAAGAGACGGTTCGCGCTCATATTCAAAGCTTCTACAGCGACTTGGTTGATGAGTTGCCAGTCATCTCCGAGGGCAATGTGGCGATCCCCACGCGCCCCGGGCTGGGCGTTCTGCTCAATCCGGAATTGTTCACAGAACGATTCACTTATCGCCGGACTGAAATTCCGCATTGAGACGATGGGCGAATCGTACGTGGAGGAGCCGCTGATTATCGAAGCTTTCCCCGACAAGGGAGAAGCAGGGAAAATCCACATTTATGGCGCGAATCCTGGCAAGCCCAGCCCATTCCTCCTCGCTATTCATGGAGGCGGCTGGACGCAGGGGAATCAGTCTTCCTTTGCCTGGCTTTGGCCTCGTATTCGCGGGCTTGGAATAAGCTTGGTTCTGCCGAGCTATCGTCTCGCGCCGCAATTCGCATTTCCTGTTGCTTATGACGATCTCGTCGATGTCTGCAAGTGGCTGGGGCATCATGGCACGGCGCATGGATTGGACGCAACGAGAGGGGTTCTTTTCGGTTCGTCAGCGGGCGGGCATCTGGCTATGCTCCTTGCAACTCGTGGCATGAAAGAGGTTCCCTTGATACCAAGATTTCGAGGTGTGGCGGCCTATTGCGGACCGGTGGATCTCTTTGCCCAAAATAAGTCGAATACGGCTATGACTAAGGGTTTTCTTGCCGCCACGCCCGAGCAAAGCCCGGAGCGTTACCGGGACGCCTCGCCAATCTTCCATATTCATCGCGACATGCCGCCTGTCTGGTTGGCGCACGGTTCGGCTGATCAACTCGTTTCCGTGTCGCACTCCCGCGAGATGGTGGCCGCACTGCAACAGGGTGGGCACAAGCCTGTGTATCTCGAAGCCCGCAATCTCGGACACACGATGTGCGAGACAGAGGCTGAGGGCGCGAGCCGGCAGCCATTGGAGCTTCTTTTTGAGCCGGACTTGCTTCGGTTTATTCAGCATGTTGCGGCTCAACATTCAGTGGATTCTGCCAAGGCTTGAGTTGGAAAGCGCAACGGGCGCGATCAAAAGCAGAGTGACATCCCGGCAGGAATCTGAGACTGGCGAAGGTGCCATGTCTGATGATGCTGAAGCCGAACGCAGACTTGCCCGCGATCAGGGTCGCGAGCCTTGGGATCTTTGGGGTCCCTATTTGAGCGAGCGTCAGTGGGGCACGGTGCGGGAGGATTACTCGGCGGATGGCGATGCCTGGAGTTATTTTCCCTTCGATCAGGCGCGTTCGCGCGCGTATCGCTGGGGCGAGGATGGGTTGCTGGGTTTGTGCGACAGCGATTGCCGGTTGTGTTTTTCCGTCGCTCTGTGGAATGGAAAAGATTCGATCCTCAAGGAAAGGCCGTTCGGGCTGTCCAATCCGCAGGGCAATCACGGCGAGGATGTGAAGGATTATTTCTATCACCTCGATAACACGCCAACGCACAGCTTCATGCGGGCGCTTTACAAATACCCGCAAGCGGAATTTCCTTACGCGCATCTGATCGAGGAAAACGGGCGGCGTTCGCGCCAGGAACCGGAGTATGAGCTGGTGGACACCGGAATTTTCAACGAGGGACGCTATTTCGACGTCTTCATCGAGTATGCCAAGGCGGCACCGAACGATGTGTGCATCAAAATTTCGGCGGTCAATCGCGGGCCGGAGGCTGCGCCGCTGACGCTGCTGCCCACGTTGTGGTTTCGCAACACCTGGTCGTGGGGGCAGGAAGGCATCACCAAACCGGAGATGCATCTAGCGGCTGAGGGTTCGATCAAGGCGGCGCCGTGGGGTCTGCCGGTTTATCATTATTATTGCGAAGGGGCCGCAGAGTATATCTTCACCGAAAATGAGACGAACACCCAGCGGGTGTTTGGCGCAGCGAATACCGGTGCTTATGTGAAGGATGCCTTTCACGATTACATTGTGCACGGCGTCAAGGAGGCGGTGAATCCTGCCCACACGGGCACCAAGGCTGCGGCGGTTTATCACCGGATGGTGGCTCCCGGCGAGACTTCCGTCGTGCGGTTGAGACTGACGGAAGCCCCGCAGTCCGATCCCTTCGGCGCAACCTTTGATGGGGCTTTTCATGACCGGGCCAAGGAAGCTGATTCCTTCTATGAGGCGATCACTCCGGGGCTGCCGGAGGAGCAAGCGATGATCCAGCGGCGGGCGCTGGCGGGGCTGCTTTGGGGCAAGAAATTTTATTATTATCCGGTGATGCAATGGCTGAAGGGCGATCCGAACCTGCCGGCTCCGCCCAGGGAGCGCTGGCACGGGCGAAACGCTTTTTGGAAGGACATGCACGCGCACGACATTCTCTCCATGCCGGATTGCTGGGAGTATCCCTACTTCTGTGCGTGGGATCTGATGTTTCACTCGGTCGCTTTTGCCGTGCCCGATCCGGCGACGGCGAAACACCAGAACATGGTCTTGCGCGGGGAACGCTACACCTCTCCGAGCGCACAAATGCCGGCCTACGAATGGGCGCTCTCCGACGCAAATCCCCCCATCGGCGGCTGGGCGGCCTGGCGCATTTATTCCATCGAGCGCGGCATGACCGGATCGGGTGACCGCGAGTTTCTGAAAAAGGCCTTCAACAAATTGCTGATGGGCTATGCGTGGTGGGCCAATCGCGTGGATCAAACGGGCGACAATGTCTTTGAAGGCGGATTTCTCGGACTCGACAACATCGGCGTTTTCGACCGCCGCTATCCCCTGCCCGATGGCAGCACGATTGAGCAGAGCGATGGCACGGCCTGGATGGCCACGTATTCGCTGAACATGCTCAACATCGCCATCGAGCTGGCGCGCGAAGATCCCGCCTATGAAGATATCGCGGACAAATTTCTCAACGATTTCATCTATCTCGCCGCCGCCATCAATGCGCGCGGGACGGACGGCTACACGTTGTGGGATGAAGAGGATGGATTTTACTACGACGTGCTTAAGCGCAAGGACGGTACGTCCGATTACCTGAAAACCCGTTCGCTGGTCGGACTCACTCCGTTATTTGCGGTGGAGAGTTTTGACAATGAAGCTGTCCAGCAATTCCCCCTGCTGCGCAAGCGCGTGGAGTGGTTCCATAATCACCGCCCGCATCTGCTGGACCAGCTCCATCACATCGGCGTGGAGAACAACGGCAAGCGGCTCGTCTCTTTGGTTTCCCCCGAACGCTTGCGCCGCCTCTGCGAGCGGCTTTTCGATGAAAAAGAATTCCTCTCCCCGCACGGGATTCGTGCGCTCTCGCGCTACTATCTCGACCATCCGTACACCTTCACGGAGGGCATGCAGACCGAAACGCTGAGTTACAGCCCGGCCGACAGTCCGGTCGCGATGTTCGGCGGCAATTCCAACTGGCGCGGGCCAGTCTGGCTGCCGATGAACTATTTGCTCATCGAGGCTTTGCAAAAATTCGGGTTCTATTTCGGCGACTCCTTCAAGATTGAGTTTCCCACCGGCAGCGGCGTGGAAATGACCCTCTGGGACATCACGCTCGAATTGGAAAAGCGGCTCGTTGCCATTTTCCTGCGCGACGAAAATGGGAACAGGCCCTTCAACGGGGGCGTCGAGCTTTTCCAAAAAGATCCCCACTGGCGCGATCTCATTCTTTTCAACGAATACTTTAACGGCGACAACGGCGCCGGTGTCGGAGCCAGCCATCAGACGGGCTGGACCGCGCTCGTTGCCAAAATGATCCGCCAGCTTCACACCTTCGAACGCGATTAAATTCGACGGATGCGGGCCCTCGCATCTCAAACAGAAGAAAGGGTTGCAAGGGCCTGCAACCCTCCAAAATTAAAGACACATCATGAAACTCGCAGGCAAAGTTGCACTCATCACCGGAAGCGCCCAAGGCATCGGACAGGCCATCGCCATCCGTCTCGCCCAGGAAGGCGCGGACATCCTGATTGACGATCGCCCTGGAAACACGGGCGCGGCCGAAACGCAAAAAGAAATTCAAACCCTCGGCCGCAAAGCCGTTGTTCTCGGCGGCGACCTGGCCAACACCGCGGATGACCGTCTTCTCATCGCCCAAGGTGTGGCCGCACTTGGAAAAATTGATATTCTCGTCAACAACGCCGGCGTCGAGAAACACGCGGATTTCTGGGATGTGACCGAGAAGGATTTTGACTTTGTGCTCAACATCAACCTGCGCGGCACGTTTTTCCTCACCCAGGATTTCGTCAATCATCTGCGCGAAACCAAACGTCCGGGGAAAATCATCAACGTGAGTTCCGTCCACGAGGAACTCCCCTTCCCGCATTTCTCAACGTATTGCGCGAGCAAGGGCGCGTTGAAAATGCTCTGTCGCGACCTCGCTATCGAACTCGCTCCGCTCGGCATCACGATTAATAACATTGCCCCCGGTGCCATCGAAACGCCGATCAATGCGAAGCTGATGCAAAACCCGGATTTGATGAAGGCGCTCTTGGGCAACATCCCGCTCAAGCGTCTTGGTCAGGGCAGCGACGTGGCGGGAGTGGCGGCGTTTCTCGCTTCCAGCGATTCCGACTACATCACGGGGACTACACTCTTTGTGGATGGCGGCTTGTTGTGGAATTACTCGGAACAGTAATTTGATCGACCACCGCCGGGGTCCTGGCGGCACGGGCTTCGGCGCGACGGGAAGCGAACTTCACCCACAGCCACATGGCTCCGACATAAGCGAAGGCCCCAAAGGGAATCAGAAGACCTTCCCACGTGGGATAAATGCCCAGCCAGACTCCGGTCCAGGCGGGCAATTCCAAGCCGGGAATCGGGTTAACCGGCAGCCAGCCGATGGTCTGGAAAATGCGCGCGGTGGAGCCGAGGAAAGTGAAAAGCACAAAGACGACCAACACGCCGGTGACCACCAGCATCTTGCGATAAGGGAGTTTCGCGCCGATGGAAAAAACGGCGAAGCCGAGCGCACCGATCAACAGGCCGCCAATGCCCAAACCGATAAGCACAGGCCGCATGCCGGCTTCCAAGATGAGCGACTGCATGAACAAGGTGGTCTCGAAGCCCTCGCGGAAGATGGTCATGAAACCCACACCCACAAGCGCGAGATTCTCCCAGCGGGTGTCGCGTTTGCCTTGGGCAGACTTGCTCAAATCGCGCAACCGGGCGTTCCATCCGGTCCAATAGTATTTGTGGAAAACCCAGTTCGTGACCATGAGCAGGATGACCACGGCGATGACCGAGATGACCGCCTCCAGGGTTTCGCCATAGCGGGAGAGACCTTGCAAAAGCGTGCGGGACACGGCGAACAAGGCGGCGCTGGCGGCGAGGGCCAGCCAGGCACCGGCCCCGATCCGACGGCGGATGCCGGCGTTTTCCGGTCCACGCAAACCGGCCAACAGGGCGGCGAGAATGACAACGGCTTCGAGACCCTCCCGGGCTACGATGAGAACGGTGCTGATGACGGCGGCCGTGGGCGAGAGACCCACTTTGACCAGGGCGGCACATTCCTCCAGGGCAGTGAGAGCACGCTGGTAAGCGGCGGTTAACTCCTCCCCCGTGACGCGGCTGTCGAGGGCGGTTTTAATTCCGAGCTGACCATGCCCGCCGTCGAGGAAGGTTTTTTCGGCGCGAATGGCCAGAGTCGGATCGCGGGGCAGCGTGCGGGACTCGATTTCAAGATCAAAATTGATATAGGCATCGAGGCGCAATTGCTCGGCTTTGCGCCATTGCTTGTCCTGCGCGGCGGCGAGGGACTGACCAAGGAGCGAGCGGACTTCCAGCACGGTTTCCGAGACCACATCGGAGGACATGCCGGGACGTTTGAGCGTGAGCCCGAAGTCGCGTTGCAGGATGGTGGAGGTGGTCTTGACGAGGGCCTCGACTTCCGCGAAAGGCACTTTGCGGTTGATGGCGAGTTCCAGTTTTTCCTGGGCCGAGAGCAATTCGGAACCGAATTTTTCCAAGGCGCCGGTTTTGGTTTGACGCCAAACGGGCATAAGTTCGTTGACGATTTGACGGGTCTGGATGGTGAAGCTTTTGGCCTCGCGGTATTCGATGGGAATGGTGATTTCGCCGTCGCGCACGCCGGACTGATATTCCATGGGAATGAGGCGCAGGAGCTTGAGCACGATGCGTTCGCGACGCTCGACATCTTCGGGAGTCAGGAGGTTGGGATAACCGGATTCGAGAGCAAGCCGCCAGTTCGCGACGAGTTGCGGGATGTCTGCGGAATTTTGCCGGGCCGCCGCCAGCAGAGCGGTAAAGCCTTTTTCAATGGCCGAGCCGGGCTTGGGTTCGGCATTTGTGGCCAGTTGCAAAAGCGAAGTCGGGAGGAGGGACAGACCTTGGATTTCCGAAGCCCGGGCAGTGATCAGGCTGGGCGTGGCACGGTCTTCCTGCACAAGACGGACGAGGGCGTCAGTTTTTTCGCGGGCGCGGGTGAGTTGCCAGATGACGTATTCGCGGGCCAGCAAGCGGCTCACTTCGTCGCGCTGGGTGGCACTGGCTCCGAGGCGCTGCAGGGCGAGCGCTCCCTCGACCGAATTGGCGTATTTGGGAAGCTTGATGATCGAGCGCCATTCGCGGGCGGTTTCGACTTGCCCGGCACGCTGACTGGCGAGCATTTCCAAGGCGGCCACGTGCTGAAGCCGGGCCTGCAGGAATCCCAACGATTCGGCGGTCTGCAAGGCATCTGCCGCTCCGGCGGGAAGGGGTTGTTCCCAAAGCTGGCGGGCTTCGGGATCGGTGACACTGCCGGCGAAGGTGGCTTGAGCAGCGGTGAGATTTTCGGAAAGGGCGGGCGCCCAGCGTTCGCCGTGAATATCCAGGAGGGCCTCGTCAAACGCCCCCTGCAGGCTGCCGGAATCGTCAATGATGTCGGCCTGGACAGAAGCCACCGCAAGAACGGCGCCCAGGGCAAGATGGATAAAGCAGCGATTCATTGGTTTACGCCGGGGGAATCAGCCCTCGATTTTGACCCCGGAAACCGCGGCGCTTTGCTCGATTTGCGGCACGAGCTTGTCGGTTTTTTCCTTGGCTTGCGTGGCCAGTTCGTCAATTTCCGCGCCTTTGAGTGCCCCCTGCTTTTCACGGTCCTCGATCTTGTCGAGGAAGGCCATGATGCCCTTGAAACCGGAATCCACGGACTTGGCCAGCGCCTTGTCTTTCGCCGCCACTCCTGCGTCCACCGCATCATACATCACCTGACAGCTTCCCATGATGCCGCGCATGTCGGAAACACGGCTCACGGCTTGAAAGCGTCCGGATTTGTCGGAGGAGTAGCGCGATTCCTTCCAGTCTTCAAAATAATCAGAAAGCGTTGGAGTCATCACCACCATGGCGCCGAAACAATCGCTCACCGAAGCGTTCCAGCCATTGGCCTCGGCCACCAGGTTGTTGATTGTTTTGTTCACGTCCAGCGCGGCCGCCACGAGAACCTCCGGACGCGGCAGGGTTCTGCCATCCGCTTCGACGACCCAGCGTTTATCCCCTCCCCACAGAGCCGGCTCGATGATAAAGGTGAAAAGTGAGCCTTGGTTTTCGATTTTTTTGCCGTTGCCCAGATCGAGAACCACGGGTGCCACGCCATCCGGCCCCTCCGAAGCGGGAACACCGGCGTCCAGATAAATGTCATAGTCGGCCAGCAAAGGAACGCCAGCCACAATGCCCTCGATTGTCTCGTAGCCGAAACTGTCCATGGCCTTGTAGTTGTCCTGCATTTTGACGACCAGATTGTCCATTTTTGCGGGTTCGGCCTTGTAGGCGGCAGGCAAACTGTCGCCATGGGCTTTCACCAATTCCGCATAAGCCTCGCTGTTTTTGACAAAATCTTCCGAGGCGTTCTGAATTTTCGCCAACTTCGTCAAAAGGTATTCCTTCACACTGGCGGCCGTCGCGGCGCGGAATCATCCGCCTGCATCCCTGAACACGCCAGACCAAGCAATAATAGGGAAACCTTTAGGATCGAGAGAGAACGCGCGCTAATCATAATGAGACTCAGTTGCAATTTGTATGTCCTGTCAAGGGTTTCGATATATAAATCTCACTCCCGACCATAAAAACCAGCTCCTCCGGGCTCAATTACTGGCCAACAACCGCGACATCCACCTGCCGGATATGCGGTGCGCGGCGATGTTCAAAAACAAAAATACCCTGCCAGGTGCCAAGGGTCATCCGGCCCGCCGCAATCGGGATGACCTCGCTCGTGCGTGTGAGCGCCATGCGCAGATGGCTCGTGCTGTCATCCGGTCCCTCCAGCGTGTGCACGTACTCACCATCCTCCGGAGCGATCGTCTCAAAATAGCGATGCAGATCATCGCGGGCACTGGGATCGGCGTTTTCGTAGATGATCAGACTGGCACTGGTATGTCGGATAAACACTGTCACCGTGCCGGTGAGAACACCACTACCCCGCACGATACGCGCCACTTCATCGGTGACCTCATAAGTCCCCTTCCCGCGCGTGCGAACTTCGAAGGACTCGTGGCAGGCCGTCATTTCGGCTTGATCACGATAAACAACCACCCGGCGAGGAAAAGCAGGCCGCCAATTGGAGTGATCGCACCCAGCCATTTGATATTCGTCACTGCCAGAATGTAGAGCGATCCGGAAAATATCACCACGCCGACCAGCCAGAGCCAGACCACCACCGGATTCCGTCCGGCGGCCCAAAGCGACGCGACAGAGTGAACGAGATGGTAAAGCACGGCGGTTTGCCAGACGGCGGCGGTGTCATTTGCAGTCAGCACGGTCGTCAACCCGTGCGCTCCAAATGCTCCCAAGGCGACTCCCAGAAATCCAAACACGGCGGCAAACTGCGTGGCTAGTTGCATAGTCGGGGCAGGATGTCCGGTCGGTCGGGATTGTTCAACCTTTGAAGGTCCCAACTTGCCAATGGCTCCCTCAATTTTTATGTGCCCGGTATGAACTAAAAGCGGGTGCGGCAACCCGGCTGGCGGGGCGGTTTCTCCGGAATCCTCTCCCAGACCTCACCCGCTTTTCATTACCCCCCCGGGGGAGTTGGGCCGGATGGCGGCTTGTCGAGACATCCAAACTCTGTCTTGCTATGCTCCTTTCCATGAGCAGTCCCGAACTTAACGTCCGCAATGTGGCCCGGCTGGCCCGCCTGGCTTTAACCGAAGAGGAGACCACGACCTTTCAAAGCCAGATCGGTCGCATACTCGAACACATCGAGCACCTGAAAAAACTCGACGTGTCCGGCGTCGAGCCGACCGCCCATACCTATCCGGTTTTTAATGTCACCCGCGCAGACCTTCCCGGCACCAGCCTGCCGCGCGAAGCCGTGCTGAGCCTCGCCCCCCGCACGGCCAACAGCCTTGTCATCGTCCCCAAGGTTATCGAATAAATGGATCTCACCAAACTCACCATCTCGGAAATTCAGCAGGGCTTCCGGGCCAGAACCTTTTCGCCCGCCGATCTTCTCCGCACGCTCGAACTCCGCATTCAATCGGCGGAACCCGCCATCCAGGCGTTTCTTTCGCGGGATTTTCAGACGGCGTTGAAAGAGGCCGAGCACGCTGATGTCTCCCTTCCGCTCGGCGGGATTCCCATTGGCATCAAGGATGCGATCAACGTCAAGGGCCAACCCTGCACCGCCGCCTCGCAGATTTTGCGTGGCTACACCGCTCCCTATGACGCGACCGTCATTACGAAACTCCGCGCCGCCGGAGCCATTCCGTACGGACGCCTCAACATGGACGAGTTTGCCATGGGTTCCTCAACGGAAAACTCTTCCTTTCAAGTGACAAAAAATCCCTGGGACACCTCGCGCATCCCCGGCGGTTCCAGTGGCGGTTCCGCCGCCGCTGTCGCCGCCTGCGAAGTTCCCGCCGCCCTCGGGTCGGACACCGGCGGCTCCATCCGTCAGCCTGCCGCGCTCTGCGGCTGCGTGGGCCTCAAACCCAGCTACGGCCGCGTCTCCCGCTATGGCTTGATCGCCTTTGCCTCCTCTCTCGATCAGATCGGCCCCTTTGCCCGTTCGACCCGTGACTGCGCCCTGCTGCTCAACGCCCTGGCCGGTTGCGATCCGATGGACTCCACCTCGCTGGATCGGCCGGAGGAAGATTTCACCGCGCAACTCGGCCGCGATCTCAAGGGCGTCCGGCTCGGTATCCCGAAAGAATATTTTGTGGATGGCATGAACCCCAAAGTGCGCGCCACGGTCGAGGCGGCTATCAAGCAATGCGCCGACGCTGGCGCCGAGCTGGTGGATATTTCCCTGCCGCACACCGAATACGCTGTCTCGGTTTATTACATCATCGCGACCGCCGAGGCTTCCGCGAATCTGGCCCGCTTCGACGGGGTGCGTTACGGCAAGCGCGCCGAGGCTCCGAAGGATCTGATGGATCTCTACCTCCGCACCCGTGAGGAAGGTTTTGGCAGCGAAGTAAAACGCCGCATCATCCTTGGCACCTACGTCCTGTCCAGCGGCTATTACGATGCCTACTATTTGCGGGCTCAAAAAGTCCGTACCTTGATCCGGCGCGACTTTGAGGCCGCCTACGAAAAAGTGGACGCCATCGTCTGCCCCACTTCGCCCGATGTGGCCTTCCCCATGGGCGAGCGCACCAACGATCCGCTCAAGATGTATCTGGCCGATATCTTCACCATTGCCGCCAATCTGGCCGGCATTTGCGGCATCAGCGTTCCCGGCGGTTTCGTGGAAGAAAGCGGAAAAAAACTTCCCGTCGGCCTGCAGTTTCTCGGCAAATCGCTCGACGAAACCCGTCTGCTCGGAATCGCCGACGCCTACGAGAATGCCTCCGGTTGGAGCAAGGAAACCGCCCCGCTCTGAGCGGAAAAATATTCCGGGTTGTCAAAGCCCGCATCCCGCTTAGGTTCTCGCCCATGTTTCGTTTTTTCGCGTGCACAACGTGCGCGGTTTTCTTTCTCCTTCCCTCCGCTCCGGCGGCACCGGTGGCCAACAGCCTGGTGCGCATCCAGGAAACGTCTCAGGAGCCAAATTACAAAGCCCCGTGGAGCGGCGGCGAGGTCAGCGGCGGCGTCGGCGCGGGTTTCATCATCGCGGACAACCGCATCATGACCAATGCCCACGTGGTGAGCAACGCCCGCTTCCTCACCGTCTCAAAGGAAGGCGATCCGAAACTCTACCCCGCGCGGGCGCTCTTCGTCGCGCACGATTGCGATCTCGCTTTGCTGACCGTGGATAATCCGGATTTTTTCAAGGACACGACCGCCCTCGGTTTCGGCGGCATTCCGGCCATCGAATCCACCGTGTCCGTCTATGGCTATCCCATCGGCGGCGACCGGCTTTCCGTCACACGTGGGGTGGTTTCGCGGATTGACTTCCAGCCCTACTCGCATTCCGGGGTCGATTCCCATCTGACCATTCAGATTGACGCGGCCATCAACCCCGGCAACAGCGGCGGCCCCGTGATGCAGGACGGCAAAGTGATCGGCGTGGCCTTCCAAGGCTACAGCGGGGATGTCGCGCAGAATGTCGGCTACATGATTCCCACTCCCGTGATCCGGCGTTTTCTCAAGGACGTGGAAGACGGCCACTATGACCGCTACGTGGATCTCACCCTGAGCTATTACCCTCTGCAAAATCCCGCCATGCGTCAGTCACTGGGCCTGTCCGACGGAAATTCCGGAGTCTTCGTCGGCAGCGTCTATGGCGGCGGAGTGGCGGATGGCGTGATCCTGCCCGGCGATGTGTTGTTGAAAATTGACGGCCTGCCGATTGCCAGCGACGGCACGGTGTCCATTGATGGCGACCCGGTGGAGATGGCCGAGGTGGTCGAACGCAAATTCAAAGGCGACAAGGTGAGCTTCGAGATCCTGCGCGACAAAAAGTCCCTGAGCGCAACCATCGCGCTGACCCATGCCTGGCCGTTTACCCTCCAGGCTAATGCCTACAACGAAAAGCCGCGCTTCGTGGTTTTCGGGGGGCTGGTTTTTCAACCAGTGGATGCCAATTTCATCGCCGAACACAATCCCGACGACCTGCGTCTGCGCTATTTGTACAATCAATTCATTACGCAAAACATCTACCGCGAACGCACGGAAATCGTCGTCCTGAGCAGTATTCTGGCCGATCCGATCAATGCCTACTCTCAGGATTTCCGCTACGATGTGGTGAATAAAATCAACGGCCAGAAAATTGACCGGATTGATGATGTGGCCGCCGCTTTTAAAAAAGAGGCCGACTATTATGTGATCGAAATGCTCGGCCAGGGACGCCCCATCGTTCTGGAACGCAAGGCGGTCGAGGAAGCCCGCAAACGCATCCTCTCGCGCTACCGCGTGCCGACGGAGGAAAATCTGCAAAAATGAAAATTCTCACCGCCGCCGCGTTTCTCGTTCTCCTTCTGCCGCAGGCCGGTCGGGCCGGCACCACGCCACCCCCGCGGGAAAAGGCCCCAATCTCGATCAACAACGCCTCCCTCGTTCGTGTGAATGCGACCGGTCAGGCCTTCGATTTTTTCCGTCCCTGGACCAAGAAGACTCCGTTTATGCGGCGCGGCTTGGGCGTCGTGCTGCCCGACAACCAGATCCTCGTCACGGCGGAGATCGTGGCCAATCACACTTACATCGAACTGGAAAAATCCGCCTCAGCTGAGAAATCCCCGGCCGAGGTCGTGGTGGTGGATTACGACTGCAATCTGGCCTTGCTCAAACCGATCAACCCCGACTTTCTTAAAAATGCCAAACCCCTGGCTCTCGACACCGGTGCCCGCGTCGGCGACAAAGCCGCCATTCTTCAGCTGGAATCCAATGGACTGATCGCGGAAACGCCCGCCACCATCACCACCATCACCGTGGCAGGCTACCCGCTGGATCATCTCTCGCTGTTGACTTTCCGGGTGAGCGCACCGCTGCAAAGCCGCGAAGGCAGCTTCACCCTTCCCGCCGTGCGCCATGGCAACCTGCTGGGACTTCTCATGCGGTACGACGCGCGCAGCCAGACGGCGGATTTGATCCCCGCTCCCGTCATCGCGCATTTTCTGACGGACGCAAAGCAGGCTCCATACTCCGGTTTTGCACGGGCCGGCATCGCCTTTTCCGCCACCCGCGATCCGCAGTTCCGCCGCTATATCGGACTGACCGAGAATGGCGGCGTGTACCTCACCGAAGTGCGACCCGGCAGTCCCGCCGAAAAATCCGGCCTGCGCAAAGGCGACATCATTCTCGCCGTCGCCGGCAAGCCGGTGGATCAGGATGGCAACTACGACAATGAGGAATTCGGAAAGATTTCCTTCAGCCATCTCACCAACACCCTCGCGAAAGTCGGCGACACGATTGACTTCACCATCCAACGCGACGGCCAACGCCAGGTTATTCCCGTCACGCTGGGTGCGGCGGACAAACAAAACGTCGTCAGTGAGCCCCACATTTTCGACACCCAGCCGCGGTATTTCATCCTCGGCGGATTGGTCTTCCAGGAACTTTCCCGCCCCTATTTACAGGAGTGGGGAACCGGCTGGGTCAAGGACGCGCCGCAGCGGCTGGTCTATCTGGATGCCTTTCAAAATGAACTCCCGACCGATCGCGGCAAGATCGTTTTTCTCAGCCAGGTGCTCCCTTCGCCCAACACCCTGGGCTACGAAAGCCTCGACCATTTGGTCGTGACCAAAGTGAACGGCGTGGAAATCAAAAGCCTCGAGGACATCGCCAAAGCCGCCGCCTTACCGAAGGATGGGTTTCACCGCATCGAGTTCGAACAAGATCCCGGATTCATCGCGCTCGACGCTGCCGAAGCCGAAAACGGCAAAGGCCAGCTCATGCAGGACTACGGCATTCCCGCGTTGGAAAATCTGCATTGACTCCGGCCGTCCACAATCCCGATTCACTTGCGCTTTCACCTAAAACTGGACTCCGCCGCGTGGATTAGTTAAAAAAGGAACATGTCAGCGGTGGCTTCCTCGCCCAATCCGATTCAGGTTTTTTTCAGGAAGCTGCATGGACCCCGGATTCAGCACGGGTTGTTTGGGGTGTGGACGGCCGTCGTTTTCGCCTTCCTTTATATTCCGATCATTCTGCTGGTTGTTTTTTCCTTCAACAGCTCGAAGCTGAACATCCGCTGGGAGGGCTTTACCCTCAGGTGGTACGGGGAGTTGCTGCAAAACAAAACCATCCTCTCCGCCTTTCAAAACAGCATCCTTGTCGCCTCGGTCACGACCATTCTGGCCACCCTGCTCGGCACCATCGGAGCCTGGATGCTTTATCGCTACCGGTTTCCCTTTCAACGCTGGTTGGGTCTCCTGATTTTTATCCCGATGGTGATTCCCGAAGTACTAATGGGTGTGAGCCTGCTGGCTGAGTTCGTGCATTTGCTCAAGATTCCCCTGGGGTACACGACGCTCATTATCGCGCACACCACGTTCTGTTTTCCGTTTGTTCTGGTCGGCGTGCAGGCCCGCCTCTACGGACTCGACCCTTCGCTGGAAGAAGCGGCCCTCGATCTGGGAGCTACCCATGTGCAGGCGTTCTGGCATGTGATCGTGCCCTATCTCATGCCGGCCGTGATTGCCGGAGCCTTGATGTCCTTCACTCTCTCACTCGACGAATACATCGTCAGCGTTTTTGTCTCAAGCGCCCAATCCCAAACGCTTCCCCTCAAGGTTTACGGCATGGCCAAGGTCGGCCTCAATCCGCAGCTCAACGCCATCAGCGCAATCTTTATCATCGCCACCATTTTCCTCGTCCTGTTTAGTCAACTCCTGACCCATAAGAAAAAGCCATGAAACACACCACCCGCAACTTCATCGTCACCGCCCTGGCCGCCACTGTGCTGGCCGGATGCGGCAAAGCCCCATCGCCCGTCGTCACCGAGTCTTCTTCGCCGCCCGACGCGCCGCAGACCACCACGGGTGACGCGGAAAAAAAACTCAATCTTTTCTGCTGGTCGGAATACGTGCCGCAGAGCGTGATTGACCAGTTCACCAAGGAAACCGGCATCAAGGTTTCTGTGGAAAACTACGCTTCCAACGAGGAAATGCTGGCCAAGCTCCTCGCCGGCGGCGGCAGCTACGATCTGATCCAGCCCAGCGAGTACGTCATTGAAAGCCTGATCAAGGAAAACCTCCTCATCCCGATTGACCATGCCGCGATTCCCAACATGAAAAACCTTGCCCCGGATTTCGTCAACATGTCCTTCGATCCCGGCAACCAATACACCGTTCCCTACATGGCCGGCACCGTGGGCATCGTGGTGAACACCGCTCTGGTGCAGGATGACATCAAGGGCTACACCGATGTCTTCCAGGAAAAATTCAAAAAGAACATCGTCGTGCTCGATGACGCCCGCGAGATCGTAAGCTGGGGCCTCAACACCGCTGGCATCCCCGTCAACGAGGTCTCAGACGAGAATCTCGCCAAAGTGAAACCCATCCTCGCCCAGTGGCTGCCGCTGGTGAAAGTCTATGATTCCGACAGCCCCAAGACAGCGCTGCTCAACGGCGATGTCGCCCTCGGCGTCGTCTGGGGCGGCGAAGGTGCGAAACTTTTGGAAGCGGATAAGAAATTCAAATGGGTCACACCGGTTGAGGGCTCCCATCTTTTCGTGGACAGCCTCGCCATTCCCAAAGCCGCCAAGCACGTGAAAAATGCCCAGCTTTTCATGGACTTCATTCTTCGTCCGGACATCAGCGCGAAAATCTCACAGGAATTCCCCTACCTGAATCCGAACCTCGCCGCCCGGGCTCTTCTCAGCGAGGAACAGCGTAACAATCCCGCCAGCTTTCCCACTGCAGCGGAACTCTCGAAAATGGAAACCTTCAAGGATATCGGCGAGCAAGCCAGCAAAGTGGACGAGCTCGTCACCTCGCTGAAAGCTCAATAAAATGGCCGGGATCGTGGCCCCTACGGTCGCAGCCGACGCTTCTTCCTACCAGCGCAAGCCCGGCCTCATGGCCTGGCTTGTGCTGGCGCCGCTGCTGATCTGGCTCGTCCTCTTCGTGATCGTGCCCACGGTCATGCTCATTTGCGTGAGTTTTGCGGAACGGGATGCACTGGGCCGGGTGGTGTGGACATTCAACGGCCAGAATTATCTTCGCGCCTTGGACTGGGACACGGTCAAAGCGCTGCCACAGCTCCTGCCCCGGAATATCAGTGAAGGCACGGAGGCCATTCTCAAGCAGGACGGCGTCTCCGGGGACCCGAACCTCTCGCAGCGTTTGCGCGGCATCGGTGCCGGCATGGTGGCGACCTTCAATGCCTTCGTCTGGTTTCGCATCCTGCTCATCTCGATTTGGTATGCGCTGCTCACCACCATTATCTGCATGGTGATCGGCTATCCCGTGGCCTACTTTATCGGACGCTCACCGGAAAAAATGCGCGTGATCCTGCTGACGCTGGTCATGATTCCCTTCTGGACCAGCTTCCTCGTCCGCACCTACGCGTGGATCACGATATTGAGCAAGGAAGGGCTGGTGAATTCCCTGCTCGTCGCGGCCCAGATCATCCCGGAACCCATCACAATTCTTTATACCCCCTTCGCCTCCGTGCTGGGGTTGGTTTACAACTACCTGCCCTTCATGATCCTGCCCATCTACACGAGCGTTGAACGCCTGGACAACGCCATGGTCGAGGCGGCTTACGACTTGGGCGCGGGGCCGGTGCGCGCGTTTTCTCAGGTGATCATTCCCTTGACCAAGCCCGGCATCGTGGCTGGCATCCTGCTGGTGTTCGTGCCCTCGATCGCCATGTTTGCCATCACCAATCTCATGGGCGGGGGCAATCCGCCAACGATTGGCGAGGTCATTTATAAACAATTCACTTCCGGTCGTAACCAGCCCTTCGGCGCAGCGCTGGGAACGCTTCTCCTTGTGACTTTTATTATTTCCCTCTGGCTTACCCGCAAGCAAAGAGAGGATTAGAACTTGCTAGAGTTACAAAACCGGCACCCGCGGCGGCTTGACCGGCGCGTTCCGTTTACATCCTAAATATCATCATGCGAAGAACCAAAATCATCTGCACCCTCGGCCCCGCCACCGAATCACCCGAAAAACTCCGCGCACTCATCCAGGCCGGTTGCAACATCTTCCGCCTTAACATGAGCCACGCAACCCACGATTGGGTGCGCTCTGTCGTGAAAGATATTCGCACGGTCGCTGCCGAACTCGACACCATCACCGGCATCCTCATGGACACGCAAGGGCCGGCTATCCGCACCGGCGATCTGGCGACCAAACTCGACCTCAAGATCGGTGACATCCTCGATTTCAGCGTCCGCGGCGAGCAAAGTGAGGATGTCCGTTCCGTTGATGTTAATTACCCCGGCCTGATCAACGATATCTCCGTGGGTGACACCGTACTGGTTGATAACGGGGTGATCCATCTCAAGGTTCTTTCCAAAGACGATCCACGCATCCGCTGCGAAGTCCTCACGCCCGGCTTGCTCGGCTCCCGCCGCCACATCAACCTCCCCGGGGTGAAGGTCAATCTCCCGCCTCTGACCGAAAAAGACCTGGCCGACATTGAGGTCGGTGCGTCGGTCGGCGTCGATTACGTCGCGCTCAGCTTCTGCCGTGAAGCCAGCGACATTCTCGAACTCAAACGCGTCCTCGGCGAACACAATTCCCAGGCCCGCACCGTGGCCAAAATCGAAGACCAGCACGCGGTCAGCGTCATTGATGAAATCATCGAGGCTTCCGACTGTATTATGGTGGCCCGGGGCGACCTCGGCATCGAATGCCCGATGGAAGAACTTCCCATCATCCAGCGCCGGATCGTCAAGCGCTGCATTAAAATCGGCCGACCCGTCATCGTCGCGACGCACATGCTGGAATCCATGATCGAAAATCCCGTGCCGACCCGCGCGGAGATCACCGATGTCGCCAACGCGGTTTACGAGGAGGCCGACGCCATCATGCTCAGTGGCGAGACCACCGTCGGCAAATACCCGATCGAGTGTGTGAAAGTTTTTGACCGCGTGGCCCGGCGCATCGAGCGCAGCGGCGGACTCGGCTTCGCCGCCGAAGCCCTCACCGAATCGGTTCGACGCAAAACGGTGAAATCCGCCGTGGCGCTGGCCAACAGCCTGCCCGAATCGAAGATCGTTGTTTTTACCCGTAGCGGTTCGCTGGCCGGTTATTTCAGCCAGCTTCGCCCGCTAAAGGCTCCCATTTTCGCCATCACTCCAACCGGGGCCGTCGCCAGGAGCCTGACCATCAACTGGAGCACTTTGCCCCTCGTCATGTCCTTCGGCATCAACCCGGAACACAACATCGCCGATGCGGAAAAACTCCTGCTCAAACGCGGCCTGGTCAAGACAGGCGATCAACTTATTATCCTGACCGACGTCATAGCAGGCAGCGAACGCTTTGATTCCATCCAGCTTCGTCAGGTGATCGAGTAATCACAAACATGGGAGGGAGGGTGTCCCCGACGCTACTTCGCCGAGGCCTCGTACGTTACCATCGAGCCATGCAATCCCTCGGAAACAACATGAATATTCCGACCATTGCGGGAGAAACCAATCCCCTCCGCCTGCTCCAGTCCGTGACGACTTAGCTTGACCGGCTCCCGCGCAAACGCACTTCCCCAGTCCTCACCCGGACGACGCGGAAACAGGAAAACACGGGCATAAGTCAGAACAGCCGCGACTTGCCCATCGGGGCTGAAACTTAGCCCTGTCGGCTGGGCCGCATAGGGTCCTTCCCACGCATCCGCCTTGGGAAGATTGACGCTGCCGATCCGCCGCGCCACGACCGATTCTTTCGAAGAAGGAGGCCGCAAGGGAATCTCATAAAGCATCGGC
>Ga0209591_10003115_pt1 | contig 19406 bp, 2 predicted proteins | sample MAT01_FD_187207 | JGI IMG/M metagenome (GOLD analysis project Ga0209591, IMG submission 187207) | Freshwater microbial communities from Lake Fryxell liftoff mats and glacier meltwater in Antarctica - MAT-01 (SPAdes) (version 2) | ecosystem: Environmental > Aquatic > Freshwater > Ice > Liftoff... | reverse complement strand
AGACAGTGAGTTACCGAGTGTATCCGGTAAAGGAGCTTGAGGTTATTTGGAAGAGATGGGTTGCTGCGGTTCGTAAAGTTTACAACATTTCTATTGCCTATTTGAATGAAAATCAAGGATTCATTAATTCAAAACCCGATAAATTCTACAAGGATGAGACGGATCGTAATATCGATCATAAGTTTGCAAATTAGCCACCCAACTAAAAGCAGCTTTAGAACTGCTGTTAGAAAGAATCTTTTCTCCCCCGGCAGCCACGCAAACTCCAATATGAGCGTGAGATCCTTTGCCCATAATTACAATATCTCCCTGTTGGGTGGCGCTGCGCGGAGTCACCAGTTGTCCTCTTCCTCCGGTGAGGGCAGCTTCAACTGAATCTACACTATCAGGGCTGGAGCCAATTTGAGCAATTCCAGCTTTGGGAAGAACTAAAGTATTGATGCACCAAGCGCAAGCAACATTGCCGAAACCAGGACCCCTACGACTAGACTCCCCCTGAGATGCGATCGCACCTTTGAAAATTCGCTCATTAATTGTCCCGGCTGGCGGCGGGTTTCCTTGTGGGGTAGCGGTATTTGTTTGTGGTATCGTATTGTGCAAAAATACTTGGGCTTTGGGAGCGTTAGGATCGGGAGCGGAGGCAATGATTTCAGCTTCTGGGGTATCACCGAAAAATAAAAACATTTCTTCCACCGAATATTCGCCATCTAAATCTGCGGCGAATCCTTTGACTTGGAACTTCTTTTGGGCGTCTAATTCCAAGACGTTGGGATTAGACGCGATATCAATAGTTACCCGAAGTTCAATTGCCCTTCCTCTATCTGCCGTGTGTAATCCTAAAGCATAAGACAAAGCATCCCCTTGAGAAGTAGGATTATGCACTCCTACTAAGGTTTGCCCCGATGCGACTCCGGCATCCACACACCCTAGTGAATAATCTCCCCCAACCACAGGTGTATTAGATGCACCACCAAGTAACCCTTTATTTGCCAATACTTTCATCACCGCAGCACAACCCACTTGCTGAGAAATCGCGGTGGCTGAGTACTTCCCGTCAGAAACGTATTTCCCTTTGGAGTAATTGGTCGTCTTACTCCATAAATATGGTGAATTTATGCCTTTATTACGATACCCAAACCCGTTAAAACCTTCCAACTTATACAAAACAGCTGGAATACTATAATCTGTCCAGCCTTTGAACTGCCCTGGCATAAGTAGAGCATCGGTAGCTGAATACTCCCATGTAAAAGGTGGCTTCCCGCTTTTAGGCTGTCCCGCCGGGACGTTGTAGGTTCTGGCAGTTAAAGGATCGCCGCAATGCAGATGTTTGGTAAAATCCATACCGCATTCCATATTGTGCATCAAACCAATTAACCACCAGGGTACACCTGTGGCCGCACTAACACTGGAATAGCGATTTTTGTTAGCTGCGATCGCATTCGCTATTGACTCCACTTCTCTTGCCGATTCTGGGCGAACTTGACAGGTGTCCCAGAGTTTTTGGTATCCTCCTTTTAAGGAAGCGTAATTAATCGCCATATCAGTGCCTAACGTTCTGTGAAGTTACCGATAATCTTGTAAAATGTTTTGTTTTTTCTGGAGAGTGCTAATTGCTCTAGATTGAATAAATTACGGGTGACGCTCCTGCTGTATTAGCTGGTTTTGCGATTATCGGCTATCTTTAGCAAAGAAAATACAAACTAATCTGGATACGGAAACGCTCTCCATACAGGGGGCGTTTCCGTATTTTTAGGGAGCAAGATGGAAGGAAGTATCGATTCTTACGGTTTGAAAGCTCAGTTTAAATTTGCTGTCGACGACAAGGCGTTTGCCTCGATGGGAGCAGTAATTAGTCATTTGGAGCAAATTGAGCAAACAGTAAAAGCGACAGCGGATGCGATCAAAGGCTCTGGACTCGGTTCTAGCTTTTCGCAAGCAACTTCCCAAATGCGCTCGGCCATCGGTAAATTAGGAAGCCTTACGAGTGGCATAACCAAACAGCTAACTCCCCTAAGAGCAGAATTTAAAGCCTTAAAAGCCGAAGCTCGCAACATTGATTTCGGTGATATTGGAGATGACAAGGCGTTCAATTCTGCGACCAACTCTGTCAATAAATATATTGCCTCCCTGAAACGATTAGAATCACAAATTACCGGAAATACCTTTCAAGAGCGGGAATTTTCCGCCAGCCTAAAAACCCAACAAAAAGTGGCAAGCAATAGAGTTGCTTTAGCCCAAGGACAGCGCACGGCGGCTGACTCTGCTGGCAAAATTGGCAAGTCACAAGCACTAAGGCAAACTGGAGTTGGAGTGTTATCAGCTTTAGCTGACCCGATGAAAAGCGCCAACGAACTGCAAAAAAGCATGGGCGGTATTCAAAAACTAGCTGATGACCTCCAAGATGTGAATAAGTTACAAAACTCCATCATGACCCTTTCGGCGAAGATGGCAGTTTCTGATACCAGCGTCTCCAGTGTATTTGAAGATTTAGCTTCAGCCGGTAAATCTTTCAAACCGGGAGAATTGGAAAAACGAATTTCCGAAGCCGAACAAATTCTCAAAAATGCCAACGCTTTAGATATAACAGTAGACCGCTCCACCGACTTAGAAACAGCTTTGGGAGCAAAATACAAAAAACTCAGCGCTCAAATGGCTGGTGGTAACGTTGAACTCACCGCCCGGACGGGTTCGGCTCTGAATGACTTGGCAGACAAACTCCAAGATGTGAAAATTTCTGCCCAAGATATTATTCCCTACATGAAGGTGGTAATTAATACCGTGGGGGAAGCAGATAATTTTAAGCTTCCTGATATTGCAGCTTATTCAGCCGCTTTGAGTGCTACTGGCACAATTGAACCGGAAGTCGCCGGCTCATTTCTAAACCGCTTGGGTAAAAATATTTCAGAGAATAGCGGCCTTTTTGCCAAAACGCTGCACATGAATGCAGAGGAATTTAATCAAGCAATAAATACAGACAAACTAGGCGTAATTACTCAAATTGCCCAAGCTTATAACGACGTTAAGGGTGGGGAACTAGCAAAAGGTGGTTTCCTGGGGAATTTAAAGATTAAATCCGTTCAAGATCAAAAACTCCTGCAAGCTTTAGCCACAAGTTTGGACGTGTTGAGTGAAGCCCGGAAGGTGGCGCTATCTGGGATGAATGGCAAGGAAGGACAAGCTTTATCGGTAGATAGAGAACTTGCCAATGTGATGAAAACCTCTGCCTTCCAATCAGAGAAATTTAGTCAATCCCTAAAAACCCTCAAAGATGTTTTAGGGCTAGCAATTATCCAAGCTACCCTCCCTTTTGTCAAGGGATTGAATGCAGTTATTGATACGACAATCAAATTAACTCAACAATTCCCCTTACTTACCAAACTTATTGCTGTCTCTATCTATGCCTTCGGCGCTTTAGCTGCGGTGGTTGGGACTGCGGGTGTAGTCTTTTTTACCTTTCGCCAAGCAGCTGCTAGCGCCAGCATTGCCTCCATCGCCATGCAAGGGGCAATCATCCCCTTAACTGGGTTTTACCAAACCGCGATAGCTGCGTATACAGCGACTAATCCCTTATCTGGTAGTCTAACTTTACTTCGTTCTGGTTTCTCTGGGTTAGTTAGACCCTTAAATTCCGCAACCGCCGCCATGCAATTAGCTGGAAGGGCATCGCTGAGTTTTCTGGTTTCGCCACTAGGACTTGCGATCGCATCTTTAGGCGGGCTTTACCTAATTTTGGAAATGGCCACCCCTGGCGTGAGTTTATTGGGAACCGCCGTTGGAGCATTGGGCGCACCCATCGCTTTTGTAAGTGGGATACTCATCGGCTTTACCAAAGGGATACTCAGTGCTTTCTTTGCCCTTGGTGGTGGGGCAGCTGCGAAACTTGCGACTCCTTTTGTGATTTTGGGTGAAGCTATAGCGACGGCGGTGAAAATTTTGGCGAATTTTGAAGGGCAAGGGGAGCAGGTTGGACAGAATTTAGCAAAAGCTGTTGTTGCTCCTTTTCAAAATGCGATCGCATTAATTGCCGGGTTATGGAGTGCGACTTTAGGTAGAATCCAAGGGATGCTCAAGCCTTTTGCAGACTTCGCCGCTTTAATTGGAATGTTGTTGGTGCATAACTTGGCGGAAAATTCACCGGGGCCGCTTTCTTTAATTAGGGCGCTGTGGAGTAACACAATTGGCTATTTGCAAGCTCAACTGGGACAATTTTTACAATTTGCTAGTATTATTGGTGGCAAGATTGGCGATGTATTCACCAGTAAATTAGCAATAATTGGGACAGGGGCAAGCAACTTGCTGATACTGGGATTGAGTAGAATAATCCCGGTAATTAAAAGTGTTGTCAAGTGGGTAAACATCCTTGCCAATGTTTACCAATCAAATGCGGAATCTTCCAGTCCCATCGCGGCTGGATTCATTACTCTTTTTGCTGCCGTCATTCTATTTTCCAGGGCTGTAAAGACAGCATTTACACCTATCGGAGTATATCTAAATTCTTTCAAAGCTGCCTTTTTATCAGCATCTCAATCAACTAATCCGATTGTGGCTGGATTAATTGTGGGGGCACTGGCAGTAAGCATGGCGTGGGGGGCTGCAACTAATCAAATTATTCGTACTTGGTCGGGATTAGTTGATACGTCCATTGCTGTTGGTGGTTTTTTGGTGCAGCTACTAAATCATGGTGCTGCCGACGTTGTGGCAACAGCTTGGGATAATTCCATTGCAAAGATATCTGGGTTAATGCAATCTCTACCTAGTGTAGCTGCAACGGTAGCAAATGGCATTTTGTCACCGCTTGCTGGCGTTGCGACTCAAATCGGGAGTGTCATATCTGCACCATTTGCTAAAAAGTCTGAGCCAGCACCCCAGCCCGGCAGTGCAGACTTTGTTGGGCCAGTGATGCCGCCTGATTTTGGCAAGATTTCTTTACAAGTTAAAATTCTCAACCAGGCAATCTCCCTGATTGCTACAGGAATTCCCACAGCTGTTAAAGCTGTGGGCTTCTATGTCGATCTTGTCGGTACTAGCATTGCCTCGGCGACTACAAATTTGGATACCTTTGGTTTAGCGATTTTAGCGCTATCAAGCCTGCCAATGGCTTTAATTAGCAATTTAAAGCCATTAGCAGAAGTTCAAGCTGCATTGACAGGCATTGCCCCAGAATTATTAGAATTTATCACATTCATTAGTGGCGTAATTCCCCACGCTTTAGGCATGATGTTGCCTGGGAGTGTAGCGATTGGAATTGCTCTTGGTTGGAATAAGGGGTTAGAAAATTGGGCGAAGGGGGCACTAACTACTACGCCTGATGCAATCAAAAATGCTGTAAAAGGTTTATTTGATGCCATTACTCCAGATACTAAAGAAGTTTTCGCGGGCTATGGGGTAAATCTAGATGAAATTAGCGTCAAAGTACAGAATGCTGTCGATACAATAACATCGGTATTAAATAGTTTTTTTAGTTACTTAATTAGTGCCGGTTCAGCAGCTGGAGAATTGGGCGATCGCATTTTAGGAAATCTGCGCCCAATCATTGAGATGAAATTCAGACCCTTTGATGCGTTCGATTTCCGTCCAGTAACCCAATTTTTAGTAGTTGGCCCTTTCATGTCAGGAATTTGGGAACTAGCTACTTCCTCTCCGGTTCGTCAGGGATTACGAACGATTGTCACGACTTTCAGCGCTATCGCTGTGACAATACAGGGAGTGGTTCGTGGTATGGGGGCATTGATTTTTAGTGGAGTCCAACTAGCCGCCAGTTTGTTGCGAACCAGTTCTCAATATCGAGCCGCTGAAGCTAAGGTAGAAGAGGTGATTGAGGTAACAAAAGAAAGCTTTGCTGTCACTAAAGAATCAGTATTGGATGTTGGACAGGCTATTTATCAATTCGCTAAATCTTCCAAAAATCGGCTGGTTGAATTCTTAAGAACCATTCCTTTTATTGGGAATGCCTTGGCTAATACTATAGAATTTTTCACGACTAGATTTAAATCAGTATTTGGCTTTGTCGGTAAATTTGTCCCATTATTTATCTCAACTTTAAAAAGTAATTTTTCTCAAGCTTTTGGGGCTGATTTTATTAATACATTTAAATCTGTATTTTTAAAATTATTTGTGGAAATAGGGGCGGGAATTGGTGCGGCTTTCTCTGGGAATTTGGCGGCGGCGAAAAATTTACTAGCAATTTTCTTAAAATTATTTCCTTTATATACAAAAACACTCGGTTTTAAAGGTGCTGTTAAGGGGTTAACTCCTCTGGACTTAATTGCAAACTATGTTGTTCCAGAACAAAAGATTTTACAAACTAAACTGACTGAAATTCTTAGTGCTAAAGTTGGAAAGGAGGGGATGGATGCAGCGCTGAAAGCTGTTGGTGGCTTAGGAAAAATAAAGGTATTACTTCTTTACGTCTCTCCTTTGATTGAACTACTTGCATCCATTACAATCGGTCTTTTAGTTTTACGCTCTGCCTTAGAACCCCTGAATGCCGAGTGGTTCAAAGGCGCTGACGCGATTAAAGCCAATATTGCGGCAATGGGGCAGTATGGCCCAGTTCTATCTACCATTTTTGGAGTAGGAGTAACTGCCATTTGGTTATTAAGATTTGCAATCATTGGTCTTACCGAAACTGTCATCTTTGCCCTTAAATCCATTCCCCCCACAGCTAAATTCCTACAAGTAGTATTCACCCATCTTGGCGATATTATTGGCACTATTGCCAAGGTAATCGCTGTAGTAGTTATCGGCATTGCCACTGTTATTAAAACTTTAGTCGCCGCACCACTGCTAGCTGCTCCCATTGCGATACTGGGTATTTTCGATGCTTTACTTTATATATTCAGGGCATCTCTGCAAGGAATTAGAGCCGTCAGTAAAGCCATAGGTGACTCGATGGTTGGGAAGATTAATCAATATACAGAATTAATGGTTAATCAGGATTGGCAGGGAATTGGAAATTTAATTGTTACTGACCTTTTTATTAATCCTTTCAAGTGGGTATTCGGTTGGCTTTACAATGGCACTATTTCAAATTTTAAACTTATTGTCACTGCTGTAGTCTCTTTGGGTAATGCAGTTATTAATGCAATAGCACATCCGAAAGAAACTTTAATTTCCCTTGGAAATACCATTGTTCAGCAATTTCAACGGGCTGGGGATACGGTTAAAAGTAGCTTTGTGCAGGTAGCAGGGTATTTAATAAATTTAATTCCGCCGGGGATACGGAAGGCTTTGCTTGAATTAGTTACATCTGCCGAGTTTATGGGGAAGGCATTCGCTCTTGCGTTATTATGGCTATCTGTATTGACAGGACAAGCTGTCAGTGGTGTAAGCGCAGTAGAGGTATCCGTCACAGGCTTGGCAGGCGCTGCGGTTAAAGCTAGTGCCTTAACCGCAGCAAGTATCACTGGAATTTTATCGGCGGTGGTAGGATTAGGTACTTTCCTAGCCACAGGTTTTGGCATTGTTGAATATATCCGCAAGTTCAAAGAGTTGGATGCCATCGTTGTTTGGACGGGGGGTAAAATTAACGATGTCCAAAAATTAATTGGGCAAATGTTTGGCATCATCACCAAACCTATAGCCCCTGGATTCGCTGATATCTTAGCTGGGGTTATCAAAGGGTTCGTTTCCTCCCTGCCAGCAATTATTCTGTTCTCTGTGCTATTGGCGACTATTTGGAAAAAGGGCAATATTATCAGTGCTATCTCCGTTGTCGTCAAGGGGATTGCAGGTATAGTTTTCGGCTTAATGAGAGCGGTGATGTTGGCGCTGAAGTTTGGCAAGGTAATTAAAGAATCTGCTGGTAGTTTTAAAACCCAAACTCAGGTAATGGGTGCTACGCATAAAGTGCGATCGCATTTTCAAGGCAAGGGGCCGTTAGGTTATGAATCTGATGATATTGCAACTTTGCGCGCGCAGCAGGTAGAGAAATCCTTCGCTATTGTTAAATTCCAAAAGCAGGCACAGAAATTATATAAAAGAGAAGAAAAACGAATTACCCAAAAAATAATTGGTTTAAGTAACTCTGATTCGGCTACTCAAAAATCCTCAGTCGAAAATCTTACCGAAACTGTTGATAAAAAAGGAATTTTTGGAACTCGTAAAGTTACTCAGCTAACCGAGAAAGGCAAATTACAGAGAGAGAAATATTTAGTTGAAAACATGAACCTTTCTAGTCAAGGAGAATTTAGCAATGAAGTACTAGGACAACTAGCGAAAAAAACGGGTGTCACCGCAGCTTACGATAAATTCAAGCCAAAAGCAGAAAATGCCCAAGAAAGAGATTCCAGGCAAGCAGAATTTACCAAACATTTACGTAACCTAGCCTTTGATTCCCAAATGGAGGCACAGCGAGTCCCGGAAGAATTCAATAAGGCGGTTCTCGGTGAACAAAAAGTTAACACGATGATTGTGGGTAGCTTGAAATTAAGCAATCAAGCGACAGAAAGTATTACTCGTTTAAAAACACCAGAAGATTATGCTTTAACTACCCCAGATATTCAACAAATTAAAAAGAGTCCCGGTAATAATCAAGCTGCTACCCGCGCCTTAATTGACATGATGTCAGAGGTGGAAGAGAAGTTTCAAGAGTTGCAATTAAGTACATTCGATAACGACCAACTCTTAATGATTGCCAAAGCTGTTGGTGCCAAAGGACTCCCCGCCTCAACCGAATATCCTGATGCCAATCCCAGAAATCAAGGGAATTTGATTGATGACACACAAGAGTTGCTTTCATATAAAGTATTAAATCAATTAGGGAAAACCAAAAAGAATATAGCTGTAACAGATGCCCTTACCCCCAATCAAATTTTTGAAGCTATTAATAAAGGCGTAAGTGGTGGTGGTGGTGGAAGCTTTGATTTTAATTCCCAAGGATTAAAAACCCTATTTGCAAATCCAGCCCTAGCAGGCGCAGCCCATGATGAAGAAACGTATGTTAAAAGTATTGATGATATTGTAAATCAAGCTCAAGGGCGCGGAGAAATTGATAAGGAAATCTCAAGTGTTGTCCAAAAGTTAATGGGTGAGCAACTCCAACAAATTCGTAGGTCTGTACAATTACCAGACATTAACGGAGAAGCTCAAAAAATAGCTGATGACTTGGGAAATAGTAATAAGAAAATCCGCATTGGGTTTACGGAAGTAATAGGTGGAGCGATTGGTGATTTCTTTAAGAATTTTAGTAAAAATATTTCTAACTTACAAAAATCTGCCACCGATTCCAAACCTGTACGTGCTGCGTTAGATAAACGGGCGGCAGCTAAAGAAGCGAGAGTTGGTCAAAAACGAATCGATAAAATTAATCAGATTCGCTCTACTGCTGGAGTTAATGGTGACTATGATTTAGTTAACCAGGTGGGAATGATTCCAGATGTAAAGGAAGCATTTCTCTCTCAAGTAGCCACAGGAAAACGAGAGGTTACTTTACCTGGTGTTCCTGGTGCCGCTAAACTTACCAAAGATATGAGCGTTGGGGGTGGTAAAACTGTAGCAGACATTGCCCGTATTTTTGGAACTATTTCTACTCCAACAGTTCAACATAAATTACCCCCAGATATCGTTACAAAATTAGAAGAATATGCCGAAAGGAAAAAAACTACATTAAACGTACTAATTAATGAAATCAAAGGTACTAACGAAGGTAATGAGAGCAAAATTAAAAGCGTAATTGAAACCGGAGCAAACATAGGTAAAAGCCTTAAGTACAATGCACCGGCGGCTGAGATAATTAAACTAGGGAAATTATTTGCGAGAACTAATTTATCAATCGAAGGAACTCGAGGTGAACTTACAAAACATCAACTTGCGGCAATCGAAGCATACGCAGACTCAACAAGACAATCAGTTGAAGACGTTTTAATTTATTTAAAGTATGGCGACAAATTATATACAGCTATAGAAAATACTTTACAAGGCGCAGGAGTTATTTCACTACCATCAACTACTTATGCAAGGTTGTCTGCCGAATACATGGCTCAAATTTTATCTTTTAAAAATAGTAAATCTAAAACGGCATTTAACACGGAAGTCCAAAAATTAATTGAAGCTAAATTTGACGGTTCAGAAGTTGAATTGGAAAACTTTATTCAAAGGTTATCTCAGGGAGATACTGTCGATGTTTTCGCTGACTTAATCACTGAAGGGCTGATTCCTGAAACCAAAGATTTAGCAACTTTAGAAAAGACTTTTAATGTCAAGCTTGCTGGAGTTTCTCAAGGGTTATTAAATAGTCCCAGAATGCAGGGACTCTTAGACATAGCTAAAGGTAATCTTGGCGCAGACTCTGTGAAGACTGCGATGGGCAATAACCAAATTAATCAAAAAGATATTTACAGAACTCTCGCTAAAGTTGCCAAACTAGGAAATCTAGACCCAGACCAACTAATTGACCCGGATATCACATCAGTGCAAGTGCGACAAGCTAGAAGCAAGCGCTCTGAAATGTTTGCTCGTAAGAGAGAAAGCAAGGCGGAGTTTAAGAAGGTTTACGATACCCTCCCCCCAATCCAGCAAGATAGCTTACTGCGGGGACAAGTAGATGAACTCCCCGACGCAATTCAAACTCAAATCGCTCAATTATTTGGTCATAGTGGTAAAGATGCTATTGACCAACTTACGGAAGTTTTACGAACATCTAATATCCTCAAGGGCAGTAAACAGCCAATCTCGACTAAGTTAAAAAATATTGCTTTAGCCCCACTCCGAGGTTTTGGCGGGATTGCAGGCATTTCCGCGATTGCCGAAAATGCTCGGTATCGGAATGAATTATTTTCTGTTCAAAATGAAACTATTGTCGCCGAAGAAAAGGCGATGAAGGTAGAAAATCAGCAGCTTAGTAAAGCTAGAGTTGCTAGAGTTGCTGGACTAGAGGTTGCTTTGATTGAAGCCAAACGCTCTCGTAGAGAGGTTGACCAAATGCTAGGGAGCCTGAAACCGGTTTTAGATCAACTTATTGAAACTGGTAATCCCATTAAAAAGGCAACCGAAGCGCAAAAACGCCAATTAGCAACTCTATTAAATGTTTCGGGTGAATCTGGCTTAATAGACTTACGCGAATCTTTAAAGACACATGAAACCACGGTCACAAAAAGAAATCGAGATGGCTCAATTCAGCTTGACGACCAAAACCAACCAATTAGAGAAATCAAGAAAATTGATTTGACTAGCAGTTTAGCCCAATTAGTTGAAGGGAAAACGGTTACAGATGATGAGCTAGATTTATTGGTCGCTGGATTAAAAAAAATTGGTGTTAATAATAAAGAGAATTTAGCCGCTTTTATTCAGCAGGTAAAACAAACTTCGGGATTAGATGAGCTACTAGCTTATTTCCTGAAAAGAGGTACATTTACAGATGTACTAAGTGCAGATGAGCAGAAAACTATTACAGAAGCAATTGGAGTCCAGAATTTTCAAGAAGTATTAAACTTGGCGGAGCGGAAACTACCGATATTAATGCAGTTTCAGATTAAAATCCGCAATTATGTTAATTCTGTTGTCGATACATTTACAAATTTCAATCAAGGCATAGCTAGAGCCATCAACTCTCTGAGAGCAATTCCCTTTGTGGGTGACTTTATTGCTGATGCTCTTTTAGCTAATCAAAAGAAAATTACCGACAGCTTTACCGGAATTGGTAAGGGAATTAAGCAATTATTTACTAACGTTTTCCAAACTCCTGAAAAGGCATTCGGTAAGATTCCTGGAGTTAAGCAATTCATTTCAGCTCGTAAAGATTATAAACAAGACCGTTCTCAATCTCTGCAAGGAACCCTTAAAGACGCTGGATACAGCAAAATTGATGATTTTCGGAGTGAATTTGTGGCTAATCTAACTAAATTAGGGATTGCCGATAAACCAACTCAGAATGAAGCTGTGGGGGCTTTCTTGAATCCGAAGGCAGGGGGAATATCTCAGACATTTGCTGATAGTCGAGAACTCACAAAGAATAAAAAGCTAATTGAGCAAGCTTTCGCTCAATCTGTCTCGATGACGGCAGCCCAAGTCTCCCAGTTAATTAAATCAAATAAATTTACGCCAAACGCTGTCGCCCCATTTCAAATTTATCTCCTGAAAGTACTGCCGAGCGCGATGCTAGATGTTAGTAAAGCGTTAGGAATCGCGCTACTAAAAATTGTTCCTAGTAGTATTGCTCATATCGCCAGAGGGACAGTAATTACTCTGGGGGCAGCACCACTAATATCCAATATTCAAGCTTACTTTGACCAAGCTCGTAAAATATTGAATTTGGGCGCAATGCCCGGTAACTTAAAAAAACGTATTAGTATTGCTTACAATAGCTTTTTACTACAAACTACCGAAGGGATTGCCTTTACTATTAATAAAATCAGACTGGCTGGCTTTATGCCCAAACTATTGGGAGGGCTAGATAAAGCATTCTTCTCTTGGTCGGATAAATTGACCAAGACTCTTCAAAATAGTAAAAATGAGTTAAGTAAGGCTCCCAAGGTAAATACTTTATTAATTACCCAATCTTTTCAAGGTGTAGTTAAAGCTTTTGCTAATATTTGGCAAAAAGTTGGGAAACCCAGCAATGATGCAGGGGTATCTGTTTCTTTGATGGAAAGTATCTTTCATGTCTTGTCAGTAGAAATAACTAACGTCAAGGCTCAAATCGATGCCGCAGTGATGCGGGCTAAAAATAGTGCGATCGCAAAAATATTTAAATCGATATTTGGAGCTTTCCAGAGTCTTTGGGAGGGGATTGGCTCATTACTTAGTAAAACCTTTAATCTTGGAGGTAAAAAAGGCGTTGCCCCGGTACGTGATGAAGCTGCCATCCAAAAAGAAATTAAACAAAATAAAAAACAGCGCCCGAAGGTAATTCGGAATAGCGCAGATATGGATCAAGCTGTGCAGCGCGACCAAGAAAACACCCGCTTAACTCAGGAATTGCTTGAGTTTCGCGCTACAGCCAAAACGCCGTCTCCTGGTGACACTGGGTTTATTGGCCCGATGCTACCAGACGTAGAGAAAACAAAGAAAACCATTCGGCAGAAATTTGCCGATATTTTCTACAACATTAATGATGCAATTAATGTCCCGGAACCAACACCCCAAATGGTTAAGCCGGAGAAGTTAAATCGAGAATACCTAGCAGAGATGCAAAAAAGATCGCCTGGGGAAGCTGGATTCTCTAGTCCAATACTGCCAAGAATCACAGAGCAAGACAGCTTCCCTGGACGGCTGCCTTCTCCTGATGAATCAGGGTTTCCTAGTCCGATGCTGCCAAGAGTTCCTAGTCTAATACCACCAGATAAAGTCCAACTTCCTAAAATTTCAGGGGAGTCTAGGTTTCCCGAACCGATGCTACCAAGAGTACCAGGAGAAGCTGGATTTCCTAGTTCAATGGTATTAGCACCAGGGCAACCTAAACCTATGTTGCCCAGCCCAGTACCAGAGGAAGTGCCTGTAGTTCCTTTTCAGCAAAAGCTATTGGTAAATTTAGTCAAAGCAACTAAAAGTACTTTTCAAGAAATTGGAAATATTGTCTCTGGTTCTGCAACTCGCACTGGAGCGGCTTGGAGTAATTCGATTGCCAAAATTAAAGGAGTTGATTTTGGCGGACTAGTAAGAGCCGCAATTCGTACAGGAAAGTCAATAGTAGATAGGCTCAATCACGGTGCCGCTGATGTCACGGCTGATGCTTGGGATCGTACCCAAGATGTCGTAACTGCCGACATGCACGCCATATCTGGCACTGCCCAGGCTACAGGGGCGCAAATAGGTAACTCCATGACTCAAGCAGCCGTTAAGCCCATTGGCTTATTTGGTCGATTGGGTATGGCTATTGGTAAAGTTGGCAAAGCTGGACTAGCGATTGGGGCAGCTGTGACAGCTACAGGCTTTGCCGCTCAACAGGTTTCCTCTTCTCTGGCGACAATGGGTGTCATCGATGAAGAAACTTCTCAAAAACTTTATAAACTAACCGAAGTATTTACCTTGGTTGGGGCAGTCGGCGGACTAGCAGCACCAATTATTGGGGCATTAGTTTCTTCTTTGGGTGCAGTTGTGTCAGTAGGGGGTGCTGTGATTGGGGCAGTCACGGGCATCGGCTCGGCAGTATTCGCCTTTATCATCTCTCCCTTTGGGCTGGCCGCCGCCGGTGTTGTCGCTGCCATCTTCTTAATCAATGCCGCTATCAAACAATTCTTTGGGGTAGATTTACTCGCTACAGCATTTAGTGGAATTATTACGGGTTTAACATCGGGGTTTGAAACAGTTAAGTCCCTAGCTCCTGGAGCCATGAGCAGTTTTATAAGTGCGATCGCACCTCTTCCAGGTATTCTCTCCCCAATTATGCAGAGCGTGTTAGCAAAGCTGCAAACGATTTTTGTTGACCCCTTTGCACCAATATTTACAGCAATAAAACCAGTTACCGATGCGGTTAGTGGTGCGTTTACTTCTGCGATTAATAAAATTCAAAATGCTTGGCAATTCTTCATCGATAACTTTGGTGGTAAGTTATTACCAATCGTTAAACCAGCGCTTGATATTGCTCAAAGATTAATATCGGCATTAAATCATAGTCCCACAGTTCAGATTCCTTTGGCCTGGCAAGGCGCTGTTGAGAATATCAAAGGATTTTTAGGAGATTTATTAAAGTTTGCACTTGCAATTGGAGTCTCTTTGGTAGCAGCATTGGGAGTCAAAAAACTTTCACGAGCTATCAATACTCACGGCTCAACTCAAACTAGAGATAGAAGTAGAAATTTCTCGGATAAATTACAAAAATTTTCTTTATATGCGAACTTTGCCAATGATATTGCCCAAGTCTCCGGCGTTCAGATGCCTGATTTTATTCAGCCGATTCTTCTAGTAACTACCTTTGCTGGTATTCTTGGTGACTTAACCAGCACAATGATTCCAGCTTTAACCGGAGCATTTGGTGGTGTAGGTACAGCAATTGCCGGAGCTTTCTCAACTATCGCTGCTTCCGTCGGTGGGGTTGTGCCATTGCTAGGTATAGTCACACTTGCTATCGCTGCCTTGGCTCTGGCATGGCATCTTAATTTATTCGATATTCAAGGTAAAACTAAACTATTTGTGGATTGGTTGGAATATGTTGTCGTTGGCAGTTTTGTCAAAATAAAAGAAGGCTGGGAATTTTTTAGTGCTAACTTTTTAATTGCAATTCAAGCTGGCGTTTCCAAAATTCCTAGCGCATTTATTGGGGCAATAACTCAAATAGAAACGGCTTGGCAGACATTTGTAAATAACTTTGGAATTAGGCTACAACCTGTTATTCAGCCTGCGTTAGATATTGCTCAAAGTTTAATCTCGGCATTAAATCATAACCCCACCGAAGTGATTCCTGAAGCATGGGAAGGAGCAGTTTTAAGGATTACTGACTCCTTAAGTAGTTTACCAATTGTTGGTAAATTTATCGGCAATCAATTAAATAAAGCATTAGGAGCAAAAGTCGAGCCAGAAAAATATGGGCCGCAGTTACCTGCAAGTTTAATTACACCAGAACAATATAGTCCGCCTCTACCCCCGTCTCCAAAAAAACCTTGGTGGAGTAACATCACCGACTTTTTTGGTGTAGCTCCGGCTGCGGCATCTCCGGCTCCGATTACCACAGACCCTGGTGTATTACTTGACTTTACCAAAGAACTAACTCAAGCGATCGCATTAGCAAAAGGGGCTGGTGATATCAAGGCAACTGCAAACTTGAGTGGCATCGCATCTGAGAATAAAGGACAAATCACAGCAAATAAATACGCCGAAATGATTGTCCCTGGTGCTGATGCAAGCATGGGCGGCAAATATTTGCAATCGGCTGTTAGTTTAATTAACAAAAGGCAAGAACGGCAGGAATACGGCTCACTAGTCGGTAATGCTGCCAGCACTGGTATCGCTGCAATCCAAGGGAAAGAATCTTGGGGAGACTTTCAAACGGCTGCGGGATCACTTTCTTCTAAAACAGTCAGCAATATTAGTAATTCAGATTTTGGCAAACAAGCGCAAGCTAGTACGGCTGTTGCCAAAGAGTCCTTTGAAAACTTGACACTGGAAATGCAAGACCGATGGCAATTTTTGCAGCGCGAAGGACTTGGTGATATCGGGCTGCTTTTTGAGCCAGGAAATGACCAAGCTAAAGCTGGATTTAACAACCTTGGTAGTAGTGTGAGTGATTTTGCGTCTGCATCACTAACAGCGATTACTCATTTAGACTTCCCTGGACTCCAAAAAGCTGCTGTTGACTTTGGTACAAATGCCTTCGCGGCTCTGAAGCAAATTGGTAGCGGATTTGCTTCTGCGGGATTGAGCGCTGTAGTTTTTGGTGTCTATTCACAGTTTGCCCTCTCTCCCGTAGGACTAGCCTTAGCAGTTATCGCTTTAGCTGGTTTAGCTGTCGCCACAAACTTCTTAGGATTACGAAATATTATTTTTGGATTGGTCGGTATCGTTGGCGGACTGATTCAAGCACTGGGGGCAACGGTTAAATTTATTTATCAGGTTTCTCAGGGTATTGGATTAATTGTTAGCGGTATCCAGCAACTCGATTTAGACACGATCAAACTGGGTTTCCAGGCTACATTTAGTGCTATCACCCAATACGCCCGCCAACTATGGGAGGCGATTACCCAAATACTGGGGGGGATTCGACAAACCTTCCAAGGATTATTTCAAGGCATAACCCAATTGTTCCAGGGATTGCTGGGAGCATTTTTAGCCCCCTTTTCAGGAGTCCGGGCTGCTATCGGGACTGTTGTAGGTGCTGTTAGAAATTTAGGAGCGGTTTTGGTAAATGCGATCGCTCAACCAAAAATGGTATGGAATGCTTTCTTGCAGTTACTGGAAAGAATTCGCGTCAAGGTTGCTGGTGTAACTGAAGCAATTAGCTCTTCTAGTGTGGGGAGGGCAGTGCGGGCGGTGCGTTATCGGGCAACTGGACAAGCTGGTAGTATGGACTCCGCTAGATCGCAAGTTGATTTTGAAGAACGGCTCAAAGGTAAAGAGCCAGGACTAACCATCGGTGATCGAGTTGTTGCTGGTAAATCTAAAGTTGGTAATTTCTTTGGTGGGCTTTTTGGTAGAGGGAAGAAAAATACTACAGATTCAGAAATTCCCGCTACAGTCCTACCAGCAGAGACAACCGATACCCGCAATCCTGTGGCAATTCCATCTATTGAGTCGCCCCAAAGCGTTGCCCATTCCCCAGAGATTGGGAGCTTAACGGCAGCCCAGACAGAACAAACCTCTAAAACAACTCAGGCAATATCTAGCGTTAGCAACGCTCTTGGTACATTGGGTAGTTCATTATCCTTTGTCGCACCTCAATTTAGCGGGCCGTTATTTGCTGTTGCTGCATTAGGCGATAGCTTCCTATCGATGAAGGTGGCAATCCCTGAATTAAAAGAAACTTTCAAAACACTTTTTCCATCTGTAGTGAGCGCAGGAGGAGCTACTGGATCATTTAACGCTGCCCTAACCTGGCTTCATACAAGTGCATCAGGTGCTTGGAGTGCGATCGCATCCTTGCTAACTCCCCTTTATACTTACATCACAACCACTTACGCAGCAGGTGGAGCGACGGGGTTATTTAATGCCTCACTGAATTGGTTAAAAGCTAGTTCAATGGGGAGTGCGATCGCATCCTTGCTAACTCCCCTTTATACTTACATCACAACCACTTACGCAGCAGGTGGAGCGACAGGGTTATTTAATGCCTCACTGAATTGGTTGAAAGCTAGTTCAATGGGGAGTGCGATCGCATCTTTCGTAGCTTCACTTTATACTTACATCACAACCACTTACGCAGCAGGTGGAGCGACGGGGTTATTTAATGCCTCACTGAATTGGTTAAAAGCTAGTTCAATGGGGAGTGCGATCGCATCTTTCGTAGCTTCACTTTATACTTACATCACAACCACTTACGCAGCAGGTGGAGCGACGGGGTTATTTAATGCCTCACTGAATTGGTTGAAAGCTAGTTCAATGGGGAGTGCGATCGCATCCTTGCTAACTCCGCTTTATACTTACATCGTTACAACTTTAGCAGCAACTGGAGTTACAGGGCTATTCAGTGCGGCAATTTCATCTTTGGGAGCAGCAGCAGCAATCACATGGGCGGCAATTACTGGGCCACTGCTACCTTTCATTATTGCAATTGGGGCTGTGATTGCCGTCATTGGATTAGTTTATTTAGCTTTTAAAAATAATTTCTTAGGAATTGGAAGCCTTATTGGCGGAATAGCTGATGTTTTTCAAGCGTTTTTTGGAACTTTGTTAGGGGGTGCATGGGATGCCATCAAAAGTATATTTGATACTTTTGGAGAAGAGTTCGGAAATATTTGGAAAGTTCTGGTCGCTGTCGGCGAAGCACTCTTAATTCCATTTAAGCCATTATTTGATTTATTTGGTGGCTCTGGTGCGAAGGGTGGATTGTTTGGAGATTTTGGTAAGCTTTTAGCAAATATAATTTTATTGCCACTCCGCTTAATAGTAGGAGTAGTCAATTTATTTATTCGGGGGATTAGTTTAATTATTCAAGTAGTGACAGTCTTAGGAGGAATAGTTGTCGGTGTACTCTTAAGCCCATTTATGCTGTTAGTCCAACTGGGGCAAGGCTTTATTAATACTTTAAGCTTTGTGGGTGGTTTGCTTTTTAGCATTGGCAAAACGATAATTGATTTTGTGTTGTGGCCTTTCCAGCAAATTGGCGGCATAGTTGAGAAAATTACGGGATTTTTCGCCGGTATCCCGGTTATTGGTAAACTGTTTGGAGCGCCAAGCGACCCCCAAACAGAAATTCAACAGTTCGCTAGTGGCGGCTTAGTACAAGGGCGAGGCACTAGCACGGGGGATCGAGTTCCGGCGATGCTTTCCTCTGGAGAATTTGTAGTTAATGCGGCGGCGGCTCGTGAAAATTACGCTACTTTGGAATCGATGAATTCTGGATCGGGACTGGAAGTCGTGCCTCAACCCATGCCACCATTACCTACCTCTATTTCCCCTCCAGTCGCATCCTCTCAAAGTATGTCAATGCCACCAATGCAATTTAGCTTCACCTTTGGAGATATCATTTTGCAAGGCGCAAATGGCGCAGATGCTGCGGCTGAATTTGTAGATAATCTGGAGCCGCAATTGGAGCAAAGAGTTCAGCAAATTCTTAGACGATTATTGGAATTCATGAAGTAAATTACCCAACAATTCTCTTTGTGAGATGCACAACCCTCAATATAAATCCGTCCTACAAGGACGGGGTTTCAGACCCAAAGGAATTGATGAGTGAACCCCTTCTCAATGCCTGATACTTTTAACCGAGACATTCTCCGACATTTGAGATATCGTGAACATCCAGTACAACATCACCAACTGAGTCGGTGAAGGTGGTATCCCACATTGCCTTGAGGAAAATCCCCACGGCTCCATTA
>Ga0209591_10003109_pt1 | contig 19417 bp, 14 predicted proteins | sample MAT01_FD_187207 | JGI IMG/M metagenome (GOLD analysis project Ga0209591, IMG submission 187207) | Freshwater microbial communities from Lake Fryxell liftoff mats and glacier meltwater in Antarctica - MAT-01 (SPAdes) (version 2) | ecosystem: Environmental > Aquatic > Freshwater > Ice > Liftoff... | reverse complement strand
GGCTGTTGTCAAAGTTCATCGCTTTCATGTAGTTGGCTGCGATCGCCAGCCACCGTTGGTCATTTTTTTCAGAATTTTCGAGTTTTTCGGTGCGATCGACAGATAAAGTGGCGTGAAAAACTGCTACTTTCAGGTTGGGTCTTAGTTGTCGGGCGATCGCAAATTCAGCAGCGAGTTCTTCAGGAGTCTGTCCGCACATAGTGCCGCCAATCAGGTAAGCGCCTTTTTTGCCCAGCACGTAGTTCAAACAGCCCCTAAAGCCTGTACCTTTGATTTGTTTACCGATCATAACCAAAAAGCCGTCAGTTTACTGCATCGATTGCTCAGGCGGTAAAGCCCAGGCTTGTTAATAATTAGCGTACTGTAGATTGAGCGACTGTTGCAACAATTGCTTTAATTGCAGTTTGGTTATCGCGAATCAGTTGCTGTACGTTTTCTAAGAGTCCTGTGTTGACAACAACGGGATCTCCCAATACCACAGCACTATTGCAAGATGAGGCCATCTGATTGAGGTTATTTCCTGCAATCCTAAGTTGGGCATCAATTTTGCATAAAACTTGATAGGCTTTTAAGTCAAATGCAGCTATAGGGCGTGGCATAGCTCTCCTCAAAGCTGCACGCCGCATAAACTCGCTCATGCTCAAATTTACTTGAGAAGCTAGTGTTTGAATTTGGCTGTAATCCGAGTCTGTTAGGCGAATGTGAATGTGGTTGGATAGCAGCTCTCTAGGTCGGACTTTCTCTAAAGTTTTCATAGCTTTTAATGAGTAAAAACCTCTTGCCAAGATACAACTTAACAACTGTAATTAAAAACCGCTAATCAGGTGATTTTATCCCCTCCAATTGGAGGGGGTTAAGTAGTTGTACAGAATTAATTACATAAAATCTTACCTAAAAGCCTGGTCAAGGTCAAAAGCCTTTGTGTAATCAACTTTGTCCGATTACCCTGAGCAGATTCCACGTTGATGAAGTACACGCCCAAGCGATCAATATCTGTAGGGAAACGGCACTGCCATGTCCTCTATCTCTATGTACCTCACTTACCTGGAATCTGCTGTATTAGAGGGTTTATCAGAGTAGAGCTTGACCCTTACCCAACTATCACATAATTTTCTTTATTTGTATAAAAGAGTAAGTCTAGGTGCGATCGCCAAGAATAAGTGATGAGCTTGCCTAATAATTAATCAGTCTGCTGATTTACTTTTGAAGCACCCCTTTCCTTTTTAATTTATTGTAAATGGATAATATTAGTTAATTTGTATTACAGTTAGTTACGCTCGGTCATTAAAGCTTAAGAAAGTATTAAGCCCTCCGTTGTGGTTGGGATTCCGCAAAAGGAGGAGCATTATTTTTCGTTCTGCACGTATTAGTCAGGGTTTGTGATCACAAAACCATTGCTTGCTACTAACCAAGAACTGTTCTAACCTGTCTCAACAGGCAAAAGTAGTTATTGCATACAAAAGCAGTAATTAGACATGAAAAAGCAGGCATTTGCAGGGGTTTGCAGTATAAAAATAGGTAGAGCGCATTTGCTGCAATTGCCTGTACTCTGACTGATTTTGTACAGCAAATGACTGATTTTATACAGCAAATGACTGATTTTAGCGGATACACAAATTAGCTATCTTTTAGCGTTTTTTAACAAAACTGAATTGATTTAATAGTCAAGTTGCCCTAGCTAAATTGAATTAAAAATCAATTTGATGAAGTGTGAGAAAATTGGCAACCGTTATGCCATCATTAACAGTCAGGTAAAAAGTTGTTGTCTGGCTTTTACTGCCTCAAATAGAGAAAAGACCGGATTCTGAATCAAAAAAACAGTTCATCAATTAGATGGCTGGCGCTCTTCACAACGGCTGTTCCGTTTGATTCGGCGACTCCTTGGGCAGCGGAATAAATTCTGTTTCTTGAGGAACCTGAGCAAACCGCCCCTCCACCCAATCGTGCTTGGCTTGCTCAATGCGCTCGTCTCGGCTCGAAACAAAATTCCACCACTTATGCCGTTTACCAATAGGTTCACCGCCAATCACAATACAGCGAGCGTTGCTATTGGCAGAGATGCTTACCGATGTGCCTGAAGTTAGAACCGCCAACCGATGTTGTTCCAAAGGCACTCCGTCGATCGCCAACCCCTCTGTTACGCTGTAAACCGCCTGTTCGCTGTAATTGCCCGGTAAGGTAAATTGCTTACCATCCGCAAGTTGCACGTCCAGATAAATCATGGGTGAAAATGTTTGAACTGGGGAAGTGCGATCGTATGCCTCACCCGCAATCAAGGTGAACGAAACTCCTGCATCCTCCCAAACAGGCAAATCAGTTACCGGATGATGCCGAAACCAGGGGTCGGTTTCTTCGTAATCATCGGGAAGTGCTACCCAGGTTTGGATGCCGTGCAGGATAGCTTCTTTGCTGCGATCGTTGTCAGGCGTGCGTTCAGAGTGAACAATACCTCGCCCTGCCGTCATCCAATTCACTGCACCAGGACGGATTTCTTGAACGCTGCCGACACGATCGCGATGCAATAAAACGCCTTCAAACAAATAGGTGACAGTTGCTAAGTTGATGTGCGGATGCGGTCTGACATCCACGCCCTGACCAAGTGGAAACACCGCAGGGCCGAGATGGTCGAAAAGATGAAAGGGCCTACCAGTGTTAGAACGTCTGAGGGAAGCAGGCGGCGGGCTTGGAACCCACCCAAATCTTGAATGTGCGGCTCAATGAGATGCTGGATGCTATCTGTCATGATGTTGATCAAGTTTAGCTCCTTTTAAAGTTGTCTTAAGAGAGACTATCCGCTCTTTTCTAATTCTTAAGTTTTCAAAGGATTTCACTGATTTTTAGAGGCAATAAAAAAATTAGTGAAATCAGCGTAATCTCTCTTAATCCGTGTTTAGCAAAGGTTTCAAAAATGGGGCAAGAGCTGTGGATTCTTGCCTTGACAAACTAGCGGTTACATTATTAGCCAATTAGCTCAAAACCCTTCGCATGAGAGGAAACACCATTCTTGATCCGCGCCGCCACCACCATCAGTAGCAAGGCCAAACTGTCGTCAGAGAGTCCATCAACCAATATCTGCATATCTAACAAAGACTCTAGTTGCTTTGGCACTGACATCTGGCTGCTGTTGCCAAATCCCTCTCCCCCCGTCAGCCGATTACAGAAGTAAGCGCGGGCTCCCGGCTTAATCTCGTCCATTGCCTCGATTAATTTCCACAGCACCTCCGTAGAGATGCCAGTCTTGTCCCGCCGAAACTCAGAAATATGATTCTCGCTAACGCCTGAAAACTTGGATAACTGTTTTCCTGATATCCCGTAGCGTTCAATAGTTATCCTAAAAATTTCGGAAATCATTGTAACGTTTTGTGACAAAAATCTATGATTAGCCTTTAGCGGTGGTATTGTCCTGAAGTTATCGGTCAATAGCCCCAGTAACAGCCTAACAGCTTTAATAACTCAATCAATTATAACTCTGCCCGCATAATGTAGTGTCGGCGTAGTTTTATTTTGCCCTGAGTACAATAGACACCAACCGAATTTAAGCTTCCAGCCTTAACGCAATAAGGCTTGCAGGCTCATTATCGGTGATGTCTAATGGCTGCGGCTGGTTTTACGAAACGAAGTGAAGGATTTGAGTACAAATGGCAGAGTATGGTATCCAGTCATATTTCTCTGTCCTTAGAGTCAAGTTATCACAGTGTTTTCAGGGCGGGTGTGATTTTAATCACTATTTCGGTGCATCTATCTATAAATTTAGGATCTAAGAAGTGTCAAGAAACTTAACTGAGCCGATTTCTCTAAAATTACCCAAATGGCCTGAGCTTAATTTGAGTAACGTAACTGTGGGAAACCGACGGCTGAGTGTAGAAGAAGTTGCCAGGGTTGCCCGTTGTGGAACCAGAGTCCGGTTGAATGATGAAAGCGATATTGCGGAACGAGTGCAAGCATCTTGCGACTACATTGCAAATGCTGTCGAGTCGGGAAAGCCGATTTACGGAGTTACAACTGGCTTTGGTGGGATGGCCAATACAGCGATCGCACCCGAAGAAGCCGCGAGTTTACAAAATAATTTGATTTGGTTTCTCAAAGCTGGTGCCGGGCCAAAGCTGCCCACAGCTTGCGTTCGCGCCGCCATGCTCTTGCGAATTAACTCCCACCTCCAGGGCGCTTCAGGAATTCGGCTGGAGTTAATTGAGCGGATGATCGCATTTCTCAATGCAGGAGTCACGCCTCACGTTTGTGAATTGGGTTCCATCGGCGCTTCCGGCGATTTAATTCCCCTAGCGCACATCACAGGCGCATTAATAGGTTTAGATGACAGTTTCACGGTTGATTTTAATGGCAGAGAAATGTCAGCAATTCAAGCGCTAGAAATATTAGATTTACCAAGAATTGATCTGCGCCCCAAAGAAGGGTTGGCAATGACCAATGGTACATCTGTAATGACCGGCATTGCTGCCAACTGCGTCCGGGATTCGCAAGTAATACTTGCCTTGGCAATGGGTGCTCATGCCTTGACAATTCAAGGATTAGGCGGCACAAATCAATCGTTCCACCCCTTCATCCACAAGCTCAAGCCTCATTTTGGTCAAGTGTGGGCGGCTTCCCAAATGGTTGAACTCCTCGCCGGTTCCTGCTTAAATAGAGATGAGTTAGATGGTTCCCATGAGTCTCGCGGCGCTCATCCAATACAAGACCGTTATTCACTCCGTTGTTTACCTCAGTACATGGGGCCAATTGTGGATGGAATAGCAGAAATTGCTCAGCAAATTGAAGTTGAAATTAACTCTGTTACTGACAACCCCTTAATCGATACTGAGAATCAAGCTAGCTATCATGGCGGCAATTTCTTAGGGCAATATATTGGCGTTGGGATGGATAGGTTGCGCTATCTTTTAGGTCTGCTGGCTAAGCATTTAGATGTGCAAATTGCCCTGTTAGCTGCACCTGAATTTAATAATGGTTTGTCGCCTTCTCTGGTTGGCAACACCAGCCGTAAGGTCAACATGGGATTAAAAGGTCTGCAAATAGCTGGAAATTCAATTATGCCACTATTGACTTTTTACGGGAACTCAATTGCTGACCGCTTTCCCACTCACGCCGAACAATTCAATCAAAATATCAATAGCCAAGGATTCGCTTCAGCTAATTTAGCTCGTCGCTCAATTGAATTGTTCCAGCAATATATGGCAATTTCTCTAATGTTTGCCGTCCAATCGGTTGATTTGCGAACCCATCAAGTCGCAGGTCACTATGATGCGCGGGAATGTTTATCGCCACTTAGCTTGCCGCTATATGAGGCTGTGCGCGAAGTTGTGGGAAAGCCGCCTAATGTTGACAAGTCTTACATTTGGAACGATAACGAGCAATCTTTAGATTTGCACATTGCCCTGATTGCTGCTGACATTGCACAGGAAGGACGAATTGTGCAAGCTGTGAACCAGATTTTATCAAGTTTGAAGTAGGAAGGGGAAGGGGGAAGAATTTTTGTCAAAGATTTACATTATTTTCTTCCCTTTTGTTACTCTCGTTTCCTAGGTAAAACAGGTCATTTGTAGCTAATAACAGTCTGCAAAACGGTGGAAAAATGAGTTAAAAATTCAACTCATTAATATCTGTTTGTCCCTTACACAAGCAGTTCCAATTTTGCTGCTGTAAAGGATTGTTGAACATTACTAGAAAGGCACAAAATGGTTACTCACAATATTTCAACTAACATCTCTAAAATTGCTTTTCAGCTAGATATTTACCCAAGTAAAAAAGCAGAGAGATTGTTAGATCAGCAACACTTTTTGACCGATACTGTTCGCCAGTGCGTCAAAGTCTATCAACTTGAACCGAGGCAACAAATTTATCAGGCAATTCATCCTAGTTGCGTAGTGGATGTTTCCTCAGACAAAAAAGATCGCTCAAAAGCTTTAGGTATAGGTAGTGGTTTTCTATTTGCCTTAGCGACAGTGCAACAGTGCATCAAAATCTTGAACATGAAACCTATTGTTTGGCAGCAATTTTACAGAGGACTAAGATAGGAATGAACATTGCAGAGCATATCGAGAGAGGGTGTAGATTTTTTCCTCATAAAACTGCCTTAATTTTTGAAGGTAAATCTTTTACTTACAAGCAGCTAAATCAATTGGCAAACTGTGCTGCTAATGGTTTGCAAGGATTGGGGATTAAACGGGGAGATTGCGTTGCTCTCTTCCTGCCTAATATTCCCGAATTTGTCATCTCTTATCTGGGCATCTTAAAGATTGGTGCTGTAGCAGTTTCTATCAATGCGATGCTCAAAACTGATGAAGTTCGGTTTATTCTCAATGACTGTGCGGCTAAAATAGTAATTGCGACAGAATCATTGCGACGGCAAGTACCCGATGATGATTTAGCTTACCTTCAATACATTTTGATTGCTGAAGATGGAGTTATTAAGCCGCCGAGTGTGGTTGTTAGCCACTCTTCTCATACTTCGGGAAGCAAGCAGAATTTAAGCTGTAAAGAAATCAGTTTGTTACAACTGATAGCTCACGCTTCTGCTGAAGCTAAAGCTATTGAAATGGAACCCACAGAACCCGCTGCAATTATCTATACATCTGGGACAACTGGTTTTCCTAAAGGAGCTGCGCTTTCTCATGGAAATGTGACTTCAAATATGCACTCTGTCAAGCACTGCTGCGGTATGAGGGCTGAAGATAGGTTGCTTTTGTATTTACCATTGTTCCACTGTTTCGGTCAGAATTTCATTCTGAATGCGGGATTAAATGCTTGTGCAACTATCATTTTGCAGCGCAGATTTTATCCAGCAGAAGTTTTGAAGGTAACGGCTGCAGAGCAGATTACAATGTTTTTTGGAGTGCCTGCTGCCTTTGCAAAACTGTTAGAAATGTCGCCAGATGAATGCAACTTTAACTCAGTACGCTATTATTTTAGCGCTGCTGCCAGAATGCCTTTGGAAGTTGTAGAGCAGTGGCAAGAACAGTATGGTCTGGTGATTTATGAAGGGTACGGTTTGACGGAAACTTCGCCTTTTTCTTGTTACAATCATTACTTGAAATATAAGCCTGGTTCGATTGGGATGCCAATTGATAATGTGGAAATGAAGGTGGTGGATAGTGAGGGTTTAGAAGTTGAGGTTGGGGATGTTGGCGAGATTATTATTCGCGGGCCGAATGTGATGTCGAGCTATTGGAACCGTCCCGCTGAAACTGCCGAAGTTATGTCAAATGGTTGGTTTCACACTGGAGATTTAGGCCGGATGGATGAAGAGGGCTATTTCTACATTGTTGATCGCTTGAAGGACATGATCAATGTTTCGGGATTTAAGGTTTATCCGAGTGAATTGGAGCGGGTAATTTCTCAACATCCAGCGGTGGCGGAAGTGGCTATCTGTGGCGTTCCTGACAGAGTGAAAGGCGAGAGCATTTTGGCGAATATTGTCCTGAATAATGGGCAAGTTGTCGCGCCAGAGGATGTGATTTCTTTCTGCTCTAAGCAGATAGCGGCTTATAAGGTTCCTCACCTTGTCCGGTTTGTTGATTCGCTGCCGAAGAATGCGACGGGTAAGGTGTTGAGGCGGGTTTTGCGCGAGGCGCATAGTTAAGCTCCTATCCTATCCTAGTCAGGTTTCTAACTCTTTAGGGTGTCTTACCTTGAGTTATGCTCTGCGAATTTTTACACTGTCGCGGTTAGACACCCTACTCTTAATTGCCCAAAAGTTTACAATTTCAAAACGAGCTACATTGTCATGTCTCAATCAGTAGGTATTCGATCAATAGCTGTTAGCTTTCCGAGTGTTATCCGCACGAACGATTATTTCCGAGAAAACTATCCAGAGTTGATTGCAACAGCAGAACAGAAAGGTTTAGCAAGGGCTTTCTCAGTTCCAGAAAATATCTCGGAGACTAACAATCTGGATTTATGGACAAAAGAAATGATGCCATATTTGTCCGATCCTTTCCGAGGTACTGTTGAACGACGGATACTTGGTTCAGGCGAGTCCTCACTGACATTAGAATATAAAGCTGCCTGCCAAGCTATTGATGCAGCTAAACTTATTCCTGGTGAAGTCGATTTAATGATTGTTCGCTCCATCTTTCCAGACCATACTGAAATCGGTAACGCAGCGTTTCTTGCAGGTCAACTAGGTTTGCAAGGTGCCGCTTGGAATCTTGATTCAATGTGTGCAACTCCCTTAGTTGCACTTCAAACTGCTTGTGCTTTAGTGCGAAGTGGAGAGTACCATAATGTACTTGTAGTTACCTCTTGTACATACTCTCGGTTTTTTGATGAAAATGACACGCTTTCTCTTTTTATCGGTGACGGTGCTGGAGCCTTTATGGTGGGTAAAATGGAAGCCAATCAGGGTCTCCTTGGCACAAAAGTTATCAACACTAAGGAATCTTGTGGTGTCTTCTTTAATGAACTTACAACAGACGCGTATGGCAATCCACGAATTTTTGTACGCGCGGGCAAGAACGCCAGTAAACAGATGTCTCATTTATTCCTCAAATACTTTCGTCAATGCTGTGATGGTGCGCTTGAAGCTGCTGGCGTAACTCTCGATCAAATCGACTTTTTTATTTTCTACACAGCTACTGCTTGGTATGGAAGTTTCTGTGTTAAAGAATTGGGTATTGATCCGCAGCAAACGATTGATATCTTTCCTCAATACGGAAACATTTCAGCAGCATCTACTGTTGTCAGTCTGTACCATGCTGTACAGTTGGGTAAAATTCGCCCCAACGATTTAGTTCTTGTCTACAATCACGGTTTTGTAGCTAGCGCTGCTGCCGCTGTGATGCGTTGGGGTGATGTTGCCTTAGGCCCCCTCCCCACCCCTTCAGCAAATTTAATCGGTACACCTGTAGGTGCAATATAGTCTATCGGGCGATTAACAGCTAACTTGATTTTATGAAAACTTAAGATTTAATTAATTAAATCTTAAGTTTTTGTTTATATTGAAAGTAATCTTCGCTACAAAGGTAAAATATCAAAAACTGATAACATGATATATCAACTTAGGGTTCATCAATATCATGCTCTTTCAGTACCGTACACCTTTTAAAGATATATAATGAGAACCTCTCTACCCGGATATCAACTGATCGCCCCGATCCACGAAGGTACAAAAACCGTTATTTATCAAGGTCGCTACGAGCTAGACGGCACTCCTGTCATCATTAAAACTCTCAAAGCCGAGTATCCGACCCTAGAAGAAATAGCCCGACTCAGACACGAATATCAAATCCTCCACTCTTTAAACATCCCAGGCATTATCAAGCCCATCGAATTAAAACCTTATGAACACGGACTTGCCCTAATCCTAGAAGATTTTGGCGGACAGCCCCTCAAACAATATATTAACTCCCAAAAAACCAACTTAATTAACTTTCTTCAAATCGCCAGTCAACTCGCCCAAATTCTCGGAGAACTGCATCAAAATCAAATTATTCACAAAGACATTAAACCCCAGAATATCCTCATAAAACCCGAAACTAGACAAATCAAACTCATCGACTTTAGCATCGCCACCCGCCTCGAAAAAGAAAATCCTACCATCAGTAACCCCAACTACATCGAAGGCACACTCGCCTATATGTCTCCCGAACAAACTGGGAGAATGAATCGGTCAATAGACTACCGCACAGACTTTTACTCCCTTGGCATCACCTTCTACGAAATGCTTGCAGGTCAACTACCTTTTAATTCTAACGACCCAATGGAATTAGTGCATTGCCACATCGCCAAACAACCCACGTCACTAAATCAACTAAATCCAGAAATTCCCAAAGCAGTTGTTGACATCGTAATGAAATTATTAGCCAAAACTGCTGAAGATAGATATCAAAGCGCTCGTGGACTTTTAGCCGATTTAGAAGAATGTCTTAAACAACTAGAAGAATCTGGACAAATTAAAGACTTCACAGCCGGTAAATTGGATCGATTCGGTCAATTTCTCATTCCTCAAAAACTATATGGACGAGAAACAGAAGTTGCAACCCTAATGGCAGCCTTTGAACGAGTTGCAGTTGGCTCAACAGAAATGATGCTCGTTAGTGGTTATTCAGGGATTGGAAAAACCTGCGTAGTACAAGAAGTTCATAAACCAATAGTACGGCAACGCGGTTATTTTATCGCTGGCAAATTCGACCAATTTAAAAAGAATATTCCCTATGCAGCTTTAATTCAAGCTTTTCAAGAATTAATCCGGCAACTGTTAACAGAAAACTCTGAAAATATAGAAATATGGAAAGAGCAACTTGTAGAAGCTTTGGGACAAAACGGACGAGTAATTATCGATGTAATCCCTGAAGTAGAACTGATTATGGGCGCACAGCCAGAAGTTCCCCAGTTAGGGCCAACAGAATCTCAAAATCGCTTCAACCGAGTCTATAAACAATTTATTCATGTATTCACTAAACCCGAACATCCTCTAGTCCTATTCCTAGATGATTTACAGTGGGCAGATTCAGCATCTCTGAAGTTGCTCCAACTCTTGATAACAGATACTGATAGCGAATATCTGTTACTCATTGGAGCTTATCGAGATAACGAAGTCAGCCCAACTCATCCGACGATTCAAACCATTGAAGAGATTGAAAAAACAGGTGCGGTTGTAAATAACATCGTTCTTCAGGCTTTAGATATTAGCAACGTCCGTCAATTAGTAGCTGATACTCTTCAGGAAGAAAACAATTCGATCAAATTAGCAGACTTACTCTTCAATAAAACTCAGGGTAATCCCTTCTTTTTAACACAATTATTCAAAACACTGTATTCAGAAAACCTGTTAACATTTGATTTTATCAAAAGTTGCTGGCAATGGGATATCAGGCAGATTCAATCTTTGGGAATTGCTGATTATAACGTTGTTGAACTCGTAGCCAGAAATATCCAAAAGCTGCCACAAGCTACACAGCAAATATTACAATTAGCCGCTTGTATCGGCAACCGCTTTAACTTAGATGTCTGCGCCATTGTTAATGAAAAATCACCGCTAGAGACAGCCGATGATTTGTGGTCAGCACTTCAGGCAGGTCTGATTTTACCTCTCAGTAATGACTACAAAATCCCTTTGGCTTTTCAGTTAGAAAAACAGGGAACGCTACTTTTTGATGAATCGAGAGTTGGCTACAAATTTTTACATGACAGGGTGCAACAAGCAGCCTATTCAATGATTCCTGAAAATCAGAAAAAAGCAACGCACTTGAAAATTGGTAAGTTATTGTTGCATCAATACGCAGAAACTTCGCTGGAAGAGAATATATTTGATATTGTCAACCAGTTGAACATTGGCGTGGAATTCATCGGGCAGCAGTCAGAAAAATATGAGCTCGCCAACTTTAATTTAATTGCCGGACGAAAAGCAAAAGCAGCGACAGCTTATGAGGCGGCTAGTAAATATTTGAATGCGGGGTTAGAACTTATGTCCGATTCGAGTTGGCAGAGTCACTATGATTTGATGCGGGATATTCATGTAGAAACACTGGAGGCAGAATATCTCAATACTAACTTTGAGCGGGCACAAGAAATATCGGATATTGTCTTGTTACAGACTAAAACTCTGTTAGAAAAAATTAAAGTTTATGAGTTACAGATTCCGTTTTATCTACAGCAAAACGAGCCACAACTTGCGCTAAAAATTTCCATTGAAACTTTAAAAATGTTAGGATTATCTTTGCCTAAAAACCCTAATAAAAGCAATGTTATTTGGGGATTAATTGCAAATAAATTGATATTAATAAGTAAAAGAGATTCAGATTTAGCCAAGCAACCGAAGATGAACGATCCCTATAAACTTGCAATCAAGCGGCTATTAATGTCGGTCTTACCAGCTACTTATATGGTAAATCCTAACCTTCTTCCATTAATTATATTTGAAATGGTCAACCTCTCTATAAAATACGGTAATTCCTCACTGTCCGCTTATGGGTATTGTATGTATGGCATGATCCTTTGCGGCGTTCTGGGAGATATTGATTCAGGATATAAATTTGGTCAATTAGCTTTAAATTTGTTGGAAATATACCAGGCTAAAGAAATCAAAACCAAGGTATATTTCTTATTTAATAACTTTGTAAGGCATTGGAAAGAACATATTATAAATGTAGCGGTATCTTCGAGCGAAGAATTTAAAAATGGCCTGGAGACAGGAGATATAGAGTACACTTGCTATTGTGCTTTTAATTATTGCAATAGCCTATTTTGGAGTGGCGAAAACTTAGAAGTTACCATCACTTATCAAGTAAAATACATTAACACAATGCTGAACTTTAAACAATACCTGATTAGCGATCAGACAAAGATTTTGAACCAAGTAGCAGTAAATTTGGTCAAAACATCAGCCACTCCATGTAAATTATCGGGACAAATTTTTGATGAAGAAAAGATGTTGCCTAATTTAAACGCAACTAATAGCACTACAGTAATTTCTCAGATATATTTAGCTAAACTTATTCTTTGTTGCTTTTTTAAAAATTATAATGAAGCTATTAAAAATGCCCAAACTATGGAAAAGTATAAAGATAATCTTACTGGTTTAGTACACGCAGCACAAAATACTTTTTACTCTTCTTTAGCTATTATTTTCCACTACCCCCATGTCTCGAAAACCGAACAAAAGCAATACCTGAAAAAAGTAGCCACCCATCAAAAACAAATGAAAACTTGGGCACACCACGCTCCCATGAACTTCCAGCACAAATACGAACTCGTAGAAGCCGAAAAAGCACGAGTATTAGGACAAAACGAGACAGCCACAACCTATTATGAACGAGCCATCAAAGGAGCCAAAGAACAAGGATTCATCCAAGAAGAAGCCCTCGCTAACGAACGTGCTGCCGAATTTTATCTAGCCTGCGGTAGAGAAAAAGTCGCCAAAACCTACATGACCGAAGCTTACTATTGTTACATTCGCTGGGGAGCCGTCGCCAAAGTCAAAGACTTAGAAGAAACATATCCCCATCTCATCTCCCGCACCCAACAGTCTGAAACTATCAGCCTCGACCCCACTAGCACAACCACCTCAAACTGGACAACAACCTCTACTTCCGGTCATTCAACATCACTTGATCTCGGTACAATTATGAAAGCAGCACAGGCGTTGTCTGGGGAAATTGTTCTCAGCGAACTGCTATGTAAATTAATGACCATTCTCATAGAAAATGCCGGAGCTACTCGCGGCTCATTGCTCACCCAAGCAATTTCTTCATCTAACCAAAATGAGAATCAGTGGGTGATTTCAGCCACCGGCATCGTGGAAGGTAATGACCTCAATGTATTGACAAATCCTCAACAACCAGAAGATGGAAATAGTTCCGTTTCTCTCCTAGAAAATGCAGTTCCAGCCGCGATTATCAACTACGTTGCCCGCACTAAAGAAACAGTTGTTTTAAACGATGCCAGCCACGAAGGTATCTTCAAAAAAGACCCTTACATCCAACAAAATCATCCCAAATCAATCTTGTGTACGCCCCTACTTAATCAAGGTCAACTTACAGGCATTATTTATCTCGAAAATAACTTAACAACCGTCGCCTTTACCGCTGACAGACTCACAGTCTTACAAATGCTATCGGGACAAGCTGCCATCGCTATTACCAATGCCAAACTTTACGCAGAAGTCAATCAACTTAACCAAAATTTAGAACAAGCCAACCAACAACTAGAAGCATATTCGGAAACCCTAGAACAGAAAGTTGAAGAACGCACCGCCGAATTAAAAACAGCTCAAAAACAAATAGTAGCTTCTGAAAAACTCGCCTCCCTCGGAGCCCTCACCGCAGGTATTGCCCACGAAATCCGCAACCCCCTCAACTTCGTCACTTCTCTTGCTACTCTCTCAGAAGAGTTAACCTCTGAAATCGCAGAACAAATAGACCGCCAATTCCAAAACTTAGACTCAGAATCCCTGGAATTAATTAACGAAAACCTGACTTATCTTAAGCGCAACGTATCAGAAATTAACGAACAAGGGCAACGAGCAAACAGCATTATTCAAAGTATGCTAATGCACGCTCGCAGCGAGGGTAGTATCCGCCAAAAAACCGACATCAACGCCCTTGTCGCTCAAGCCCTACAATTAGCTTATCACAGCATTCGTGCCAAAGATAAAACCTTCAACCTTACCATTGAAACCGACTATGACCAATCAATTGGAGAACTAGATGTCGCCTTTTCTGACCTCAGCCGCGCTTTAATTAACATCATTGATAATGCTTGCTATGCCTCTTATATTAAACTATCTAAAATGACCGCCGATTTCAATCCCACAGTTTCTGTTACCACTAAAAATCTAGGCACTGCAATAGAAATCCGCATTCGTGACAACGGCATCGGCATTCCTCAAGAAAATCAACAAAAAATATTTCTTCCTTTCTTTACTACTAAGCCTCCCGGACAGGGAACTGGTTTAGGTTTATCCATCACTCATGATATCATTGTTGGACAACACCGAGGTAATTTGGAAGTGCAAACTGAAACTGGAAACTACACCGAATTTATTATTACTTTGCCCAAAAGTTGAATAGTTTTGGCGCTAAAGTGCAACTATTGGTGTTAATTTAATGTTAAATATTTAGATTAAGAAGAGGTAGGGACACGGCAATACCTATTAGTGTCAACTTAAGCTGAAACCCGTCAGGGACTTAAGTCCCTGTCTAATAGTTAAAGTCCTCTAAAGAGGACTAATGAATTATTTAGTCCTCTTTAGAGGACTTAAGCTTTGAGGCAGGGAATTAAGTCCCTGACGGATTAAGGGTTTGACGTTAAGTTGACACCAATCGGCATTGCCGTGTCCCTACTACGGGCATCGATACCGATCAATTAATTTAATTTTTTACAAAAGTTAAACAACACGCTATAGTAAGCTAATGACCCTAGTTATTTCTACCATAGGATACAGAATAGCTCCCCATGACAGCCAAAATCCTAGTCGTTGATGATGAACAACTTTTAGAATACGTCATTCAACAAAAATTCAGACAAAAAATTCGGAGCAAAGAATTTGAATTTGTCTTTGCTCACAATGGCAGAGAAGCCTTAGAAAAAATAGCAGAATTTCCACCATTTGATTTAGTGCTAACAGATATTAATATGCCCGAAATGGACGGGTTAACTTTACTAGAAAAACTCTCAGAAATCGACAATACATTAAAAGCAGTCGTCATCTCCGCCTATGGAGATATGCAAAACATTAGAACTGCCATGAACCGGGGAGCTTTTGACTTTTTGACAAAACCCATTGATTTTCAGGACATGGAAATCACCATCCAAAGAGCCTTAGAAACTGTTAAACAAGTCAGACAAAATTTAACCGAACTTCAAGAGGTGCAAACTCAACTCATTCAAAACGAAAAAATGGCTTCCGTCGGCCAGTTAGTGGCCGGAGTTGCCCACGAAATTTACAATCCCATCAGCTTCATTATAGGAAACATTGAACACGCCGAAAGCTACTTTCAAGAATTGATGACTGCTCTCAATATTTATCAACAACACTGCTCCCTAAATAATCCAGAAGTACAAACTCAAATTGAAGCTCTTGACCTCCCTTTTATCTTAGAAGACTTGCCACAAATGCTCAGTTCTATGAAAGAAGGAACTGAGCGCATTCGGGGAATCAGCATTTCTCTGAGGACTTTTTCGCGGGAAGATACTAAATCCAAAGTTCGTTTCAATATCCATGAAGGAATTGATAGTAGCTTATTAATTTTAAGACATCGGCTCAAAGCGAATGAGGGTAAACCCGAAATTCAAGTGCTAAAAAACTACGGAGAATTCCCCCCAGTAGAGTGTTATCCCGGACAGTTAAACCAGGTGTTTTTAAATATCATTGCTAATGCCATTGACGCATTGGAAGAGTGGAATGCAGGGCGGAGTCGCGATGAAATTAAGGCGAATCCTAATAAAATTACGATTCGCACTTTCCTTACCAATGATAGTGAAAAGATTATCAAAGATAATTCAACTTCTCATGTTATAATTTCTATTGCTGACAATGGGATGGGGATGACAGAAGAAGTGAAACGGCGGGTATTTAATCACTTATTTACTACAAAATCTGTGGGTAAAGGGACGGGATTGGGTTTATCAATTTCGCGGTCTATTGTTGAAGAAAAACACGGGGGATGGCTCAGTTGTAACTCTACACCAGGCGAGGGAACAGAATTTATTATTGAAATTCCCACTTAATGGTTGGGAACTGATAAAATCAACACTTACGCACGTCTAGGCTAGAAACCGGGTTTCTTCGTAGGTTTCTAGTGAGAATCTTCAATTTTGTAGATCAACCCGGTTTAGGAGCGTAAGTCCTGAAAATGATGAGTTTTCTGTAGGAGCAGTGCTTTCCTGCCTACCCAAACTTACTTACGGTGCAACCCAGGGGGGCAATCACAAAGGGATTGTCCTTACAAGAGAATTAAACTCCTGATTACTTGCTAACAAGAGCAATTCCATGACAGCTAAAATCTTAGTAGTTGATGACGAACCACTTTTAGAATATCTAATCCTTCAGCTATTTCGGCGTCAAATCAGCACTCAAGAATTTGAGTTTTCTTTTGCAATTAATGGAGTCCAAGCTTTAGATAAACTGCAAGCTGATGGCTCCTTTAACTTAGTGCTAACTGATATTAGTATGCCCGAAATGGACGGTTTAACTTTGCTAGAGAATCTGCCAGCTATTGACCCGACGCTCAAAGCTATAGTGGTTTCAGCTTATGGGGATATGCCAAATATTAGGACAGCTATGAATAGGGGTGCTTTTGATTTTTTAACGAAGCCGATTGATTTGCATGACTTAAAAATTACAATTAATAAAACTTTAGAGTTTGTGCGACTTGCTAGGGAAAAAGAGCAGCAACTTGCTACAGCGAATGCACAAATCCGCTACCAAGCATTTTACGACGAGCTGACAGGTTTACCTAACCGTAATTTGCTCTTAAAGGAGATGCGTAGTGGCAGGAATTCTATAATAGAACTGGGTCATTTAGAAGCTATTTTATTTCTGACTCTTAACCGTTATCAAATTGTTAAATATAGCTTAGGTCATTCTAGAGGAGAGCAGTTGCTAGTAGAAGTAGCACAGCGGTTAGAGGCTTGGGCTTTGAATAAGAATTTTATAGCAAGAGTGGGAGAAGATGCGTTTGCGATTTGGCTGGCAAATATTACTAATTCTCAGTTAGCTTTAGATGCAGCAGAACACATTCGTCAAGCATTAGAAATACCGTCTAACTTAAATGGAACTGCGGTCTTTTCTAGCGTTAGTATTGGCATTGCTTTAGGTGCAGTTGGCACAGAAGAGCCGGAAGATTTACTGCGAGCGGCTGACGCGGCTAGACATGAAGCTTTTGTTCGGGGTGCTGGTAGCACTGTGGTATTTGATGCGGATATGCAGTCGAGAGCTTTAGAGCAACTCCAGTTAGAAACTGACTTGCAAAATGCCCTTAATTTGCAACAGTTTTACCTTAATTATCAGCCGATTGTATCTTTTGCAACGGGTCAAATAGTGGGGTTTGAAGCGTTGGTAAGATGGCGACATCCGACGCGCGGGTTGGTTTCTCCGAGCGAGTTTATTCCAGTGGCGGAAAGAACGGGTTTGATTGTGGCACTAGGCGAGTGGGTACTGTCGGAAGCAGTGGCTTGTTTAAGTAAATGGCAGTTGCAATTCCCTGACTATTTGCCTTTAAATATGAGTGTTAATTTATCGGGAATTCAGCTATTTGCTCCTAATTTGTTACCGCTTTTAGACTCACTGCTGCGAGTGCATAATTTGAAGGGCGAATTTTTGAAGTTAGAGATTACCGAGAGTGTTTTAATGGAGAATGCTGAGGAGGCCGCTGGGGTGCTAGAGCTATTGAAAGCTCGGCAGGTTAAGGTTTGTTTGGATGATTTTGGCACGGGCTATTCTAATTTATCTTACTTACAATTGCTGCCGATTGATACTCTCAAAATTGACCGCTCTTTTGTTTCCAGCCTGGAGGAAGGAGGGAAAAATTTGACTTTGCTGGAGGCGATTCTAAATCTGGCGAGTTCTTTGGAATTAGAGGCAATCGCAGAAGGGGTGGAGACGCAAGAGCAACTAATTATACTCCGTTCTTTGGGATGCAATTCCTATCAGGGGTACTTTTTCTCGCGACCTTTGGATGAGGAAGGGGCTGTTGCTCTGTTGAGTGCTGCAACGCTCTTGGGCGATGCTTAAACGGCGGATATTTCAAGGCTAACTAATACAGCCTATTCCTGGTTTATTAAGGTAACTGCTCACCGCAATTGCGTTGCGATATAGCCAATGATGGCTCATAGCTTGCCGGGGAGCAAGTGTGGTAAGAGTTTGAGCCAAATAGGTGAAAATAGAGTATAGTAGCTGTCATGCCCAATCCAACAGCGGTGACAAACCAACCAGTAGAGATAGCCATTGTAGTAGAGAAGATGGTCATTGCAGTGTTGTCTTTGGGAGAATGGCTACTAAAACAACAGCAGCAGCTCAAACAGCAACAACGAAAACTGGCAGAAAAACAACGCCAGAGCGAAGAACAGCAACAGGAGATTGAACAGTTAAAAAAAGCGTTAGAGAAGCTAAAAAACCGCACTTCATCAAACAGTTCTACTCCCCTTGCAAGCCATCAATGTCTCTCAATAAGCCTCTCAGAAATTGTCGGCTTTCGTAACTAGGGTTTTCTCGGTAACTTTACATCAGCAAGATTGCCTCATCCACTAACTGTTGTTGGTGTGTCCATTCTTCTCCGCTGAAGTGTTCGGGACAAGTCGCCTGATTCATCTGCTGCTGCACCCGTTGAGCAATGTAGAGCGCAAAATTTTCGGCTGCCACTTCATCAACACACAAACTTTTGATACTCGTCCGCCTGGTTATCGGTATGGCAAATCGAGTTTTTTCAACTTCTTGGGTGGCTTGAATCCACTTTTTGATTTTCTTAGCAGTAGCAAGCTGTTGCTTGTTTTGTTTCATGCTCAATGATATCGCAAAAGCTCCCTGTGGGTGAATAGCACCAATGAGGTCGTGAATTCAAATTAAGGGGAGGATTTAAGCTTATTTGCAAGTCCTGTTCGATGGTAGGAATATAACCGTACCAAGCATCGGACATAGCCTCAAAATAAAAATGGTCGCCCCAAATGGCATCGCATTTTTGGCATCCAAACGACATATAAGAGCGCCTGACTGTCTTGCTGTACCGTTTCTTAATCTCTCCCATACGGATTGTTTGACCTGCCTCTGTTTTTAAATAGTTTTTTACCGCTTGGATAAGTTCAGGTCTAAACAGCCAAAAGTTGCTGTCCAAAGCCCCAAAAGCGGGAGCATAACAGTTATGCAATCAGTATTTATACTGATGATAATTTAAGCTGCTGCTTTGAGATTGACACCAATCATTCCATTTAAGTAAGCTACTCGATGCGCCAAGACTTGCGGGACATTTTG
>Ga0209591_10003107_pt1 | contig 19420 bp, 17 predicted proteins | sample MAT01_FD_187207 | JGI IMG/M metagenome (GOLD analysis project Ga0209591, IMG submission 187207) | Freshwater microbial communities from Lake Fryxell liftoff mats and glacier meltwater in Antarctica - MAT-01 (SPAdes) (version 2) | ecosystem: Environmental > Aquatic > Freshwater > Ice > Liftoff... | reverse complement strand
CACCGACCAGGCTCGCGAAGAAATCGCCGCCAACGCAGCCGCTGCTGCCGCCGGTAGCCGCCTGCGTGCCAAGCTCGGCATGAACACCGAGGCGTCTTCCACTAACGGCACCGAACAGAAGTAATTCGGTCGGCGGTCAGTGTCTATGACCTGACCTAGATCAAGACTGTGCCGGGGGTGGTTTTACCAATTGGTAAAGCTGCCTCCGGCCTTTTTTGACCTTTAATTCGAGCTTTTTTCCCCAGTCTCCAAATCAACAACCAAGGAGCTTCTATGAACTCATGGCTACTATCATTGGGAGAGCTGATTACAGCTGCCCCTGTGATATTTTCACTGATTGCTATTGAAGGTCTGCTCTCTGTCGACAATGTCCTCATCATCGCCGCGCGCGTCAAGCATCTGCCTGACGCAGAACGGTTGCGAGCGCGTAAGTACGCCATAATGGGTGCTTATGGCTTCCGCTTACTTTGCCTGCTTTTCGCTTCGATTCTGATCGAGCACGAATGGGTCAAAGTACTGGGCGGCGGCTATCTGATTTACCTGATGTGTCAGCACTTAGGCGTAGGCGAGGCCGGCGAAAGCAGCCAGCAGCAACAGTCTGATTCACGACAAGGTAGCGGATTTACTGCCGCCGTGGTATCGCTTTTAGTGGCAGACGCCGCCTTCAGCATCGACAATGTCGTGGCCGCCGTCGCACTCTCACCCAAGCTCTGGGTGGTGGTACTCGGCGTCACCCTGGGCATGGTCTCGATGTTCTTCGTTGCCGGCACTTTCAGCAAACTGGTGGATCGCTTTCCCATCTTGGAAAAACTCGCTTATGTTCTTGTCGGCTACGTCGGCCTGCAAATATTTGCCGAGTATTTTTTCCACCTGCATGTCTCCGAATTGCAAAAGTTCGGCACCATCGCAGGCATTCTCGTGGGCGGTTTGCTCTACGACCGTGCCACCTTCCTCCATCCGCTGCTGTCACCGATCTTTCGCTGGCTGGCAGAAGTAATGGATAACCTGGCGGAACTGGTGAACACTTTGTTCAAACCGGTTGTTAGCCTGGTGCAAACCATTGCAGGAGTGTTCAGGCGTGGCTAACTCCAAAAAGATTCTCGAGCTCGGCCCCTCGCAAAGAAGGTGGGCTATGCCCCGCCATCTCCAGCGTTTCTGGGGCCAGTACGCGCTCAACAACGAGAGCGGCTTGTATTTTGCCAGAGGATCTTCAGCGGCCCGGGTGCAGATTGTGGTGGAGACTTTCAAAAAGTTGCCCCCGCAGTTTGCCGCCCTCTGCCATGAGTGGAAACTGACCGTGAGCTTTGCCGAGGGCTGGACCGCCACCGGCAATGCTTCCACGTTTTACGCCGACTTCAGCCAGAGCTCACCCGCTGATATTTCACCCCATGTGGAAATCAGCGAACAGAGCTTTAAACCAGGCGTAATTATCGGGCATTTGGCACATGAAGTGGCGCACCTCTTCTGGCGCACTCGCACTTTCGAACAAAAGCAAGCCTACCGGATTTTTCTGGCGAACTCCTGCAGCGCGGACACTGTGGAAGTAACCGCCTACGTGCAGGATTTCCTCAAGGAATATCTGGGAACGCTCAAAGATTTTGCGCGGGGCAAAGTGCATCCTAACTTGCACGAAGGCAACTTTAATCGCTGGACGGAAGAATCGTTCTGCGACACCGTTGCCACCGTGCTCGCCCGCAAACATCCCGACCGCTCACCTGCTTGCACCATAAGCGTCAAGCAGCGCCGCAAGGCAATGGCAGAGTTTCTGCAACTCTTCATTTAGGCGCGTTGGCAACTGCAGACAAGAAGTGGCGCTCTGGCGCCATTTTTTTGTTCGCAGTACTACTACGACGTATGGTATGTAAATTACAGTATATAAAAATTGGGGCATTTGAATCGCAGCTGCCAGGCCCTTACAATGGAAACAGCAATGGAGTTGCCATGACCATTTTGAAACGTTCATCTGCCCGTGAGCACATCACGCAAATATTGCTCGATCGTATCCTCGATGGCACTTATAAGCCCGGTGACCGGCTCATCGAGCTGCAAATCGCCAGCGAACTGAACACCAGTCAAGCTCCTGTGCGTGAGGCTTTTCGCTTTCTGGAAGCGATGCGCGTGATCGAAACCGAGACTTACAAAGGCACGCGCGTGCGTTCGATTTCGGCCAAAGAGCTGGAAGAATCTTCGCAAGTCAGAGCGGCTCTAGAGGAACTGGCGGCCCAGTTAGCCGCACCTCATTTCAAAAATAAAGTTGAAGCTCTTGAACGTGAGTCTGCGCTCTTCATGCAGGCCGCAGTGGAAAAGGACGTCAAAGCTTATTCTCAGCACGACATCGAATTTCACCGCATTATTATTGCAGGGGCACAAAATGCACTGCTACTTTCTATCTGGAATTCGGTGGTGCTGGAAAGTCGCTTTCGCCTGACCCTAAAAAACATCGGCGAAGATCAGCTCGAAAACTTTGGCCACGCGCACTTACCAGTTATAGAAGCCTTGAAAAAAGGCGACGGCAAGGCCGCAGGGAAATTATTAAAAAATCTCATTTGCAAATTCCACTTTTTAAAAGACGATCTGGCAAGCTAGCTAAAGATCCGGCCAGCCAGTATAAAAGTATAATTGCCCCACCTTCCGGACCGGTACACAAAAACAATGCCTACGCAGCCCGCCTCAAGACTCGGAAATTTATTGCAAGAATTCGGCGTCATTACCACTGAAGATTGCACCAAAGCCGAGGAACTATCTGACTTTAGCGGCCTGCCCTTTGGCAAGTGCCTCATTCTATTAGATTTAATTACCGACAACGATTTAAAAGCAGTGCTGGAAGGTCAGTCACTTTTGCGTGAAGGTATTTTTGCCCGGCCGGTGCTGGCTCAAGCTATGCGCAAAGTCTGCGAGCGGCACATCACTATTGGCGAAGCGCTGCTGGCTCTGGGAGAAAAATCAAAAACCACCAAACGCACTCGTCTGGGCGAACTACTGAGCGATGCTCAAGCCATCAGCGACAAACAGCTGGAAGTGGCCTTAAAAGCCGCGGACTTTTCTTCCCTGCCCCTCGGCCACATTCTCACCAGCTTTGATGCTCTCGAGCCCCAATTAATTGATCAGGCCCTGGATATTCAACGCAAAATTCGCAAAGGTGAAATCGATCGACCGGCCGGCGTGGAACAGATTCGCCAGGCCAATCAAGCCTTGAGCATAAAAATTTCAGCCGGCAGCGGCCACTTTCCCCTGGGCGAAATTCTTCGTTTCGCCAAACTGTTGACCACGCAGCAAATCGAGACAGCGCTGGCCGAAGCAAGCGCAAACAAACAGCTGCTCGGTGAATATCTGGTGGAGAAAAAACTAATTAGCGACGAAACTCTCACTGCCACTCTCTGTGTGCAAAACTTGATTGCCGCTCACTTGCTTTCAATCGACTCTGCTTGCGACGTGATCGGCAGTGTGGCCCGTTTCAAAATTGGCGGCCTGCAGGACGAAAGCGGCATCAATTTTCAAGATTTCTTAAAAATCAGCGGATATCTCACCAATTCAAAACTGCGCGTGGTGATGGCCAGACTATCGGACGATCCCACTCAGACACTCGATGTATTCAAACAATCAATGCAAAATACCGCGACTTTGCGCCAACTTTTAACCGATTGTTTTCCCGATGACACGTCGCTGGTCAATGCCGGAGCCGTGCTTTTCCAGCTGGTGCAATTGAAGAAACTGAATTTAAACCAGGCTCTCTTAACTTTTGCTTTTAGACAAAACGGCGTGTCCCTGGCCGGTGCAGCAGCCTAAATCAACTTTAAATCAACTTATGATCGGATGGAAGATTTTCATAACCGGCTTGCGTTTTTGTCTTCATCGCTTTAACGCTAGCCAAAATCGCTGCCGGATCAAAAATAGCCGCCTGCATGTAGGCCGTGTTGGACAGAGCATCTTCAATAGTACGACCGCAATTATAATTAAGCGCCTGCTTACATCCCGCCACCGCGAGTGGTGAGCGAGCAGATATCGTTTTTGCCACAGCAAAAACACCTTCGAGCATCTCATCATAATTGGCAAACAGGCGATTAACGAAACCCAGACGCTCAGCTCGTTCAGCGCTCAGTTTCTCGCCGGTAAAGGCAAGCTCACGCACTATACCTTCAGGTAACGATAGCGGCAATCTCTGCAAACTACCGAGGTCAGCCATCAGACCAATATTTATTTCTTGAATTACGAAATATGCATCGGTGGTGGCATAGCGCAAATCGCAAGCCGAAACAAGATCTAGAGCCGCTCCCAGTGCCGCGCCCTGACAGGCAACCAGGACGGGGAACCGAACATTATTTAATATCGAGCAGCAATCTTGCATCGCGAGTACCAACCTGCGAAAGCTTTCCCGGGCCGCCACCGTAGTGGTATTAATTAGACTCTGGTCGGCAAGAAAGTTCAAATCGATGCCTGCTGAAAAATGAGGCCCATGGGAATAGATGACCAGGGCCCGCACTTGGCCTGAATTATCGAGATCTTTAACGACTTGAGTGAAGTCTGCAAAAAAGTCTTTTCCCAATGCATTTTTCAACTCGGCATTGCCGAGCTTGAGCTTGGCCACCGGCCCATCGTGGGTTATTGAAATAGATTGACTCATTTTTTATTCTCAAGCGCTGTGACCGGTCAAGTTTATCTGCTTGGCACCCTGTTTGTTGAGCTGACATGGTTCTGGTGGTGCTGGTTGGTTAAAGTTTATTGCGTGAATGTGTCTGAATGAAAAGCTTGAGCGATATCGCTCAAACTTTAGCTCCTACACACCACCTCACAATGCACCAAAATTCGTTAAGAGCCTCAACGGAAAGTGCACCATATCTGGTGCGCCAGATCGGCTATGTACCATTATGTATAGTATATGCAGCGCAAGAAAAACAAAAAAAAGAGAACAGGCCAACCTTTACCGGTTGGTCTGTTCCAAGTTTCCACATACTCTGAGCAGCCGCCGTCAGTATCAACAGAAAGCTGTTGCTACCAGACGGCGACCGCTGTAAAGCCACAGCTTAGAAAAGCCGTGGAGATGAGAGTAATAACTACTGCCTGTTCAGGCAGTCGTTGGGCAGTGGGCGTTTTCGCAGCCGGCCAGGGGATCGTCTATCTCGTCGCCGCAAGCTGCGCAGCGAGGAGTGGCTTCCGCTTGAAGGGCAGCGACCGGACGAGCGTCGCGGGTAAAGGTCGGGCAGACCTCTTCGTTAGCCCTGGAGCTGACGAAACCGTTGAAGCGCTTGTCGAAAAGGTGGTCTTCCAGCAGCTGGAATTTGTAGGTAGCGGTCAGGGGGCCATTGGCATCCAGGCCGCGACGAATTTCCAGGGTGAATGCCGGGAACAATCCGCCGGTAGCAGCTTCAGCCAGAAGCTTGCCGCCGGGAATGTCATTGGGCACGCGCACACACGATTTGCCTTCAGACGTAAAGCTCAAGAGCGACATGAAGCCGCTGCGAGCCATGCGCTTCTGCTTGGTGAGCAGAGTGCTGAGAGCGAACTGGTTACGCTTGTCGGGTTCGATGGTGCCTTTGAACATTTCGTCGCCGTCCACACGCACGATAGCGGTGACCGGGTCAGCGCTGAAGATCACGAGCTGTGCCGTTGCGGGGTCGCAAACGCGCACATACGTGTGGGCGCCTTCCATGAATTGTTCGGCAGTGTCCTGGTTGCAGCCGCGTGTGATGAGTACTGTGGTCATATGTTTCCTCTTTGAGATGCTGTTGTCGAATCCACTTCGATATGAGACGGATACGGAATTCAGCAGAGTGTTAAGTAGCAAACTGCTGAATATCTAGAGCTTGGGAGAATGAGGCCTTTGAGGCTCTCGTTTGGGAGCTAATTGCTCCGGGCCAACTTACCTATCCGGTGCGCAGCAGCCAGTAGGCTGAGCACCACAATGGCAAGGACGATGGCGCTGGCCAGACCACCAACAATGGCAATCGCCGCTCCCACAACCGAGGTTGCATGAGTTTGCGATTGACTGATGATTTGCATGAGCCAGGGCATCACTGATTGCGCAGCAAAGTCCTGAGCGAAAATCCATCCACCAGCTGCCAGAGCGAACCAGGCAACCAGAAAGGTGAACAGATACATAACAAATGCAGAAAGTTTCATAGCTTTCTTTCGTTAGGGTTTAAAGGAGAAGCGGAGCTGTTCAGCAAAATCTGAGGCACGAATCCGTCTGCACAGACAGGTCCACAAAAATCGCAATTTTCTCTCTCTCAAATCAACTCGTGCTAAAGCGGCCAGGAGACTGGAGAGCAAAAACAGAGATTGATAAAGGGCCTTAGGAGGTTTAGAAGGTTGAAGTAAGACTCATGAGAGAAAAGAAAATAGAACAGCAGTTTTAGATTAGATCCCGCGCAGGCGCGCGAACAATCAATGTCTACAGAACTTTACAAGCCTGTATAACTAGTAAGCTTTCCTTTAGATTCCTTGCATTGCGCTTACAGTCCAAGCTTTCGGCAAAAGGAGATCCACTTGACAGCGCTAGGGGTGCGAGCCGCTCGCCTTAAGCCTTGCCAAGCTCCGTCAATACTGCCCGGAACAGACGATCTAAGCGCTTCGAAGCGTTTTTGGAGGCGGTCAGCACTTCTTCGTGCCCACCCATAGCTTCTTCCGGGCGCCAGACATTGGTGATTACCGAAACGGCTGCCGCAGTTGTAGCGCTACCGTCACAGCTGAGCATTTCCGGCACTGTCGACATGCCTACGGCATCAGCCTTCAAGCGGCGCAGCATCTCGATTTCAGCCATTGTTTCGTAGCAGGGACCGAGTAAGCCGGCGTAAACACCTTGTTGCAAAGACTTTTCTTTGCTACCAAGAGTGAGCTTCTCACCTACTTCTAAGAGTTTTTCAGAAAGAGAGTTGCGGCAATCGGTAGGTGGAATTTTGATGGCTGGCAGGAGCCCAGTGGTTTTCAACTGCGGATTGAGATGGTCGCGATAGCCGGTCAATACCATGAGATCGCCCACTGAATATTCGAGATTGAGACCGCCGGCGGCGTTGGTCAAAAGCAGGTTGGGGACGCCCCATTCCACAATCGCCCTGGCGGCAAGAGTGACAGTAGGCCAATCATAGCCTTCATAAAGGTGAAAGCGGCCGCGCAAAACCGCAACCATTGGGCCGTCTTCGGTGTGGCCGATGGTCAGTGTGCCAGAATGCCCGGCCACACCAGGGGCCAGACCGAAAAGTTCTTGGTAGCTGATTACTCTGGCGTCGTGCAAGTCATCCAGTACGCTTACTCCCGAGCCGAGAACAATAGCGGCAACAGGCACGACACTGCTGATTTGTTTAAGCTGACCGACGGCATCTGCGGCTGTTTTTGGCGCGGTGGTAATCATGATTGTTCCTTTCTGATGTTAAATTCTGAACTGAATTGCGATTTGAGCCAAATACTACCGGCGTATCGTCATCACTACGGCGTCGCTCAGCTGCTCTCCCTCAGGCACAGCTATCGCTAAAACCTTAAGACCGGCGTGAGCGGCGGCGATCATGGTGGGCACGGTATTCCAGTTGTAAAAATGCGCCCCCATAGAATAGGCTAAAGCAAGCTCCTCATCATTGAGACGCAAACCTGGTTTGACACCAGCGGCGATACCACTGCGCAATTTACTGAGTGGATTGCCCATAGTCCAGGTTTCTTCCTGATTGATAGTGTCGGCCGCTGACAGATAGATATTATTAACTACCGGAAAACGCTGCCCGATAGCATCATTGGGACCCACAAGCGGATTGTCGCCGCTCAGGTTCAAATGATCGCTGAGTAAATGCGCACCCTCATGCTTGGGTGCCAGACCGTAAGCACGATCAATGACAATTACCACTTCCGCTTTTTCTTTATCGCGAATCAATTCAATCACTTTCTGATTAAACTGCTCGAAATGTTCAAAGTCCGGATAACTACTGGTGAAATCGATTCTCTTGGCGTAGCGCAGCTTCAAAATAGTCTCCTTAATTGGCAGTTTTACTGGTGCTGACCGAATCGGCAAATTCTGGAATGAACGAACGACCGGAGCCTGACCATGGCACGTTCAGCCAGGACGCAAGGGATCCGGCAATGTCGGCAAAACTTTGACGAATACCGATATCGCTCAACTGGTACTGATCCGTAAGACCAGTGGCAGCCGCCAGGGCGGGCGAGTAGCCGATTAGGGGCACAAATTCACGAGTATGGTCAGTGCCCGGAGCGGTAGGATCATTGCCATGGTCAGAAGAAATTAGAAGCAAATCGTCGGGTCGCATCGCCGCCATAATCTGCCCTAGCCACTGGTCTATCTCTTCTAAGGCGCCGCCATAACCTTTGACGTCGCGGCGATGGCCATAAAGTGAGTCAGTGTCTACCAGATTTGTAAAAATCAGGCCCATGCGGTCCGGGCGAGTGGAGCTTATTTGCAAAGTATTCAAATTGACGTCACCGGCAATTGCTTGCAATGTCAGCTCTAAGCCTTCGACGTTGGTGCCGGTGTGCTTGGCGTGAGAAAGGCCGTTGCCGACAAAAATATCCTCAATTTTACCGATACCGAAAACGCCCAGGCCGGAATTCAGAGTTGTGTCGAGGAAGGTTTGAGCGGGAGGCGGCACGGCGTAATCGTGACGATCTCCCGATAGCCTTTTGTAGCTGCCGCTTTCACCATTAAACGGTCTGGCAATCACGCGTCCCACTCTGTATGGGCCATCTAAAATTTTTCGAGCAATTTCGCACCATTGATAAAGAGTGGCCAGGGGCACCGTGTCAACGTGGGTAGCTACCTGAAAAACGCTATCGCCGGAGGTGTAAACAATGGGAAAACCTGTACGGCGATGCTCATCGCCTAATTCGTCAAGCACCACTGTGCCTGATGCCGGTTTATTGCAGAGAATGCCTTTGCATCCGGTTTCGGCAATAAAACGATCGATCACTTCTGGCGGGAAGCCGTCGTAAAACATGGGAAAGGCGGTGGGGCTGATTATTCCCATCATTTCCCAGTGACCAGTCTGGGTGTCTTTGCCGTTGCTCTCTTCTTGCAATTTGCCATACATGCCCAGGGGTTTGGCCTGAGGCGACACACCTTGCACCTCGGCAATGTTGCCAAGGCCTAGCTTGGCCAAATTGGGCAGGCTCAATCCGCCTATTTCTCGCGCCGTGTTGGCAAGGCTATTGCAGTGATCGCTGTCGCCAAATTCGGCGTGGTCTGGAGCGGCGCCGATGCCGCAGCCATCGATTACCAGTACGATGGCGCGCCGTTGATGAGGCTCGGCCGAAGTTAATGCGTCTTTCAAAATGACCTCTAAAGGGAGCTAGCGATAGCGAGCGCTAACAAGATATGCGCCTGGCAGCGCTAAGAATGTCCAGGCATATTGTAGTGCGCAGAGCCTGATTTGTGCGGTCACGGCCAATTGTAAAGCAGCAAACTGAACTAAATTTCAGAGCCTGCGCCATGAGTGTGAAAAATACGAACAATTCGCCAATTCGGCGCTTGAGTCCACCTGGGCCTCTTTGTTAGGGTGCATTTATCCTTTCACCTACATTTTTCTCAACTAAAAACAAATTCTGACCTAAACCCCCACTCAATTGAGAACTCAGTGCTTTAGCTTCTTTTTTTGAAGCAGCACACTGGGCGGTCTTTAGGCAATTTGCGATTGGAAGAGAATTTTCACCGTGCTCAGGAAGTCAGTTTTCAGCCACGCAGACTGGCCTGATTACTGGCACAACAACAACACCTCGTCTGCATGAACTTCTCCAATGACTGAAGCCTAGGTTGGCAACGGTAAGAGGAGACTAAAAAACAGGAGTCAATATGAAAAACCTCATTGCTATTCTTGCAGTTGTCGCGTCGTTCGCTATCGCCCCAGCCGCCTTCGCGCAGCAGCATAACGGACATCGCAACGGTGGTCACAACTCCGGTGTCGATGTTCGCATCAGCCCCTACGGCAGTTCGGTTTCCATCGGTGGCCACGGTGGTCGTGTGACCATCTACGATGGCTACGACCGCTACGACCGCTATGACCGCTACGATCGCTACGATCGCTATGACCGCTATGACCGCTATGACCGCTACGATCGCTATGACCGCTACGATCGCCGCCCCATCGTGGTCGTTCCGGCTCCCCGCTACGTGCAGCCCTACACGTATTTCGACAGCTACGGTCGCGAAATCTACGTGGATCGTTTCGGCAATCGCAGCTACACGGGCAACCGTCGCGGCGGTTACTACAACAACGACAATTGCGGTTGCCGCTAAGTCGCATTTGCCGTAGACCAGCACGAGTGCTGTAAGCGGTAGAGGAAAACAAACTGGATGGGATGCGGGGCAACCTGCATCTCATTCTTTTTGTTTTTTCCACCAGGCTACGATCTCATATAATAAAAAGGATGGCCAACCTCTAACCTAGTTCTACTGCACCTTTAAAATTTCAGCCGTAGTGCCTCGCCTAGCTGCGCTAGCTTATGCTAATCTAGTATGCAGAAGAACCGGAGGCGCAATGTCCATCACACCAGATATGCTTTCAATCAATAACGTCGCAGCCAAGCTTGGTCTGTCGGTGCACCAGTTGAGACGCTGGGAGCTCATGTTCGGCCTGGAAATCAAAAGGGGCCGTGGACAGCAAAGACAATATCGTGACGAAGACCTTTCGGTGCTTGAGCGCATTAAAGAGCTGGTTGACCAAGGCTGGCCCACTTCTCAAATTCGCCCCCAGCTCGAAGCTGAGGGTCTTGTCTCACCTAAGTTAATCGGTGCCACCCCCGCACCCGGCAATCCTGAAGTACTGCAAGAGTCAATTATCGGTCTGCGCAATTTCACTGAACGCCGCTTTATTGAAATTTCCAAACAGATTGATGAATTGCGGCAGCTCTTAATTTCAGTCACTTTAAAAAATGAACTTTCCGCCGATAAAGCTTCGCCCTGGCAGCCTACTGCAAGCGAGTACATGCCTGCTCCCAAAGTGCAGCCAGCCCAAGAAATCACTATCGGGCCACAAATTTCCATCGATCCGCCCAACAGCAATATGTACGGCAATAATCCCGGCTTGATTGGCCGTCCACAGCCAGGTCCTAATCTGCCGCGTCAAGAAAACCGCACATCTTTTGAACCGTCCGCATCTAGCGGCACGGCTAGCAGCCCCAGCAACGAGGCCGTGTCACGTTCGATGTCGGCCCTTGATTCAATGTTTAAAGATAGAGACACCGCATCTGGTTCTAGTTTTACAAAAACACCGATAATTCCCCCTCCTGCTTCTGGCGACCAGAGCCAGGCCGAAGCTGCCCCGCCCGTAATCAGGCACAGCACCATTCCGCCTCTTCCTGAGCGCGCAAGCGACCTCAGCGACAGAGATCCGGCTGCTACCAGCGAACCAGATACGGTGTCATCAGATCTCAGCTTAAGCGCCGGGTCAGAAAACGAAATTGTAATTGAAAATGAAAGCGAAATAGCTTCCGCAGCTGTCGCATCCCCAGCTGACTCTCCATCTTATGCGGCTACGGCTGTAGACGTGCAAGCTCTGAGCGATGACCAGGTTAGCGGGAATCCGATTTCCGCCACTACTGCTTCCAGCCCTGGAGCGACTTCCACGTCCAGTTCTAATAGTGCCAGTGCCGTGAACAGCAATTTCGCCATTCCACCACTGCCGCCTAACCCTTTCAGACCTACATCGGCAAATTCTGGCAGCAGCCCTTCCCTGGGATACGAAAGCAGCAGCGGCAGCGCACAAATGGACCTCAATGCCCTGTTTACACCGGGACAAAATACCGGTGCCGGCCAGGCTAGTTTTGCCCCGGCCACGCCGGCCCCATCTGACGATGATGAAGCAGAATCCGACCTCGAAGTTGATATTGATATTGCCACCAATGTGGCCGATGACGAAGCCGCTGCGGCGCAGAAGCAACCGATTCCTTTGACTCCCGGGCCTCAGGTCAATTTCGGACCTAATGTCTCGGCACCGACACCGCAGGCAACACCACAAAGAGTAGACGATAACTTTGGCCTTGGTGAAGTCACCGACCAGAACTACTTAACCGTGTTGGGTCGGGCTTTAGACTTGATTGGCTGGACCGACGAACAGGCTGATTCTTATTCGCTTAAAACCTTCGGTGTGCCGCACTGGGACGAGCTGGGACGGAGTCAGGCGGAAAAATTGGTGGCACACTTAATTGGTTTGCTCAAGGAGCAAATGGGCTGATTTAATCTAAGCACCGTAATTACCCCACTGACAGCCTGATTTTTTCGCTTTAATATACTGGAGTTATCGCGGGTTCTCCAGAGAGAGCGATCAGGGATGATTTCTACCGAGGGCAGCACCGGTCCTGCGAGCATAATGAAAAAAGAGAGGCCGTTCTGCCTCTCTTTTTTTTGTTTTGAACACTCGGTAAAAGGCTTGCGCATCTCCGCTATAGATAAGGCCGAAGCTATAACTATTCAGTTAAAAGTCTGTGATTAATCCTGTAAACAAGCATTACTAGAGCTTGTCTTAACTCTGTCAATCTTGATAGGTTGAATTACCCATTTACAACTTGATTTTTTAAAGGAACTTTTCTCAGCCAACAACCAGCGCTATGCCCTTGTTCAACGCTTCGAAAAGCTTCTCTCAAGAAGACGGGCCAATCTTTCATTTAACAACCAGGAACACCTCGACTCGCAAGAGCCGCTGTAGTTGCCATTAAAGTCAGGAAAAACATGAATAACAAAATCCCTCTGGAAGCTCCAGAGATGGTTGACCTCGTCCAAGCGATGCTGGCTGACCCCGAATTGCTCGATCTTTATGACAAAGGAGACAAACTCTCCAGTTCGCAAACCAAACATGACGTCGGACACGCCTTTTCTGTGCTCGACACCGCCAAGTTCCTCACCGCCGAACTGCACAAGCGCTTTCCCGGAATGCTCAGCGACGTCGCACGACTTGTCACCATTCCCGCCGGCGCTTTCTTGCACGACATCGGACGCGCCATCAGCGTCAACGACCACGCAACCGCCGGCAAGGAAGTCACTCTCGACTATCTGTTGCGCAAGGGTTTCAGTAACAAGAACGCCAGCCGAGTTGCTGCTGTTGTTGCCTGTCACCGTTCGGAGCAGTTCCTCGCCATTTCCATCGAAGCCCTGAAGAAGTTTCCGGAATTGGCCATTGTCGTAATCGCTGACAAATGCGTCGGTGATGAAGATCGTGTGCGCCCAATGCCGGCCTTCTGTCTGCGCCTGGCGCGTCTGCTCGGAGTTGCCCGCCGTAACTGGTGGGAAAACGCTGAACACGACCGCATCAACTTCGCCATCACTGAGCCGCAATTGCTTGTTGACTCAGATGAGCGCTGCACGCCGGAACACGCTGGAGCAATCGTGCTCAAGCTCAAGCTCGACGAAAGGGTTGCCCCGGCCGCTGAGCTGCTTTCGGTTTACGGCAAACGTTTCCACTCTTGTGGTCGCGCTGCCATCAGCCTTGGTTTCGTCTTCCGTATCGAGGTCAACTCTGTGCGGTTTATGTATGACGACCAGACCAACCAGTGGCGTCCCCTGGAATGCCACAGCGTGAACATGTCTTGAACTCAGTGAGCTCAGGCAGTACTCGCAAGGAAGAATTTCAGACCTTCGGGTCTGGAGTTCTTCCTTTTTTCACTCGACTACTAACTTGCATAGTATCGCAGGCTCAATGTTCAAAGACAAATTCAGCAGCTGGACAAAACCCCAATTCAGAAATCCCGGCCGAAATCTCCCACTGGAACTCGGAGTAGAAATAGATTCTCGGGCTAGTACAATAAGAGAACTTCGCCGAAGGAGCACCTCGAAAAGAGTGTCACTTGTAAACGACATCTGGAAAATCTACCGCGCCTCAGCCGAGTCTTGCGTCAAAGCAGCGCAATATACCGACGCTGAGCGCTTGTGGCTGGCGGCTCTGGAAGTGGCGGAAGACTATGGTCCTGACAATGCCATGCTTACAACTTCCCTTGAAGGTCTGGCAGAAGTGTTCTGGTATCAAGGCAAGCATGAATTTGCCGCTCCAATTTGCCGGCGCCTCTTGCGCCTTTACGAACAAAAACTGGGCCACCATCACCCTGATGTCGGCACCATGGCTTACAACCTGGCTTTGCTCTACCACTCCTGGGGCAAATATGTGGAAGCCGAGCCATTCTATAAATTATCCATGTCGATTAAAACCCGCGTACTGGGCGGACGTCACCCTGAAGTGGTGAGCTTGCTTGGTAACTATGCCGACTTGCTCTTGATGCTTGACAGGGTGGAAGAAGCCAGAGAGCTGAAAGCTCTGGCCGAAAAAGTCAAAGCCACCAGCTGGCGGAAGACCGGCAACTGGCAGGCAATGCCTGCAGCGGCCGAATCAGAAACGCTCTCTAACCCCACTCCTTCCTGAACATGACCTTCGGCTTAACAGGCTGGCTGAAATCCCAGCATCGCTCAATCGATTACGAGATCCCGATTTGGTATCCCGGCAAAGATCATCCTGACGGTCGCGAATGGCTCTGCACCAACGGCCTCGGTGGCTATTCCATGGGCACGGTCTCGGGTATGAATTCCAGGCGCTATCACGCCGCTCTGGTCTCGGCCCTCACTCCACCTGTATCCAGGCGAGTGGTGCTTTCCCGCGTGGAAGAATTAATTACGATCAATGGTCGCTCTTATGATCTGGCTACTAACTCATGGGCATCAGGGGTGGTATCACCAACCGGTTATAAATGGCTGGAATGTTTTACAGTATTGCCAACGCCCACCTGGGTTTACGAGCTAGATGGGCACTATTTGATCAAAAGGCAAGCCCTGCCATACGGTAAAAACGAATTATATTACGGCTACACTTTTTTACCTGATTTACGTTTGAAAGAAAGTGAAATGCCGGTAGTCACGCTAACCACGCGCTTCTTGCTCGGTTTCCGCGATTATCATTCGGCAGTTAAAGGCAGCTCCGACGATCGTTATCCGCAATTCGTCTCACCGAACCAGACCATGATCATTTTAAATGATGCCGGTCACAGGCTTTGCTTGACCTGGGCCAGCGGCCAGTATGAAGCAGAAAAACAGTGGTGGTGGGATTGTCACTGGCCGGAAGAAAGTGCGCGGGGCGAACCGGATCGCGAAGATCAATTTCTCGTCGGTACAGTGACGAGTAAAATGCAGAGCGGTGTAGAACTCAGCCTGGGTGCCAGTTTCGAAAACGCCATCGACAAACCCGATTGTTTTGCCGCCATCGAAAAAATTGTCAGCCGGCATAATCGCTTAATTAATCGCGCCAGCTTGCCCCGTTCACAAAAAACCGATTTGCTTGTGCTTGCTTGCGATCAGCTGATTGTGCCTGAAGTTTTTTCCAGCAGCAGCGTCAACTGGCCGGCCGAATTACCAAAAGAAAAACTTTCAGTGATCGAAGGTTATCCCTGGTTCAATGACTCGGGGCGAGCGGCGCTGCAAGGACTGCCCGGGTTGGCTTTGACCACCAGGCGCTTCGACGACAGCAAAGCGATTTTGATGACATTCGCCGAGCGCAGACTGAACGGTTTGATTGCCAACCGCACACTCGATCCTGTGAAAACTGTTCTCGGAATTCCAGGGATAGCCAGGCCTGGCCTGGTATTCGCTAGTGCCGACGTAGGGCTCTGGTATGGCTGGGCCCTTTATCACCATTACAAAGTGACTAAAGACAAAGAGCTGGTGCGAACTCTTTTACCGGTGCTGGTGGAAATTTTCCGCGGCTTAAGCGGTGGCACCACTAGCGGTATCAAAGTCGATACTGACGGTTTGCTTGACACCGGTACGGCCCATGAAGAATACAGCTGGATGGATGCCAAAATCGGCGATCTGCCCATCACTCCGCGAGCGGGCAAAGCAGTGGAGCTCAACGCGCTCTGGTACAACTTTTTAGAGACAATCGTATTTTTAAATCGTGAATCACAGCTTGACGACGGCGCTAAAAGCTTTGCCGAACAGGGCCAGATTAAAGCCATGGCTGAGCTGACAAAAGATTCGCTGGCCAAATTCTGGAATGAAGAAAAACAATGTCTCTTCGATGTGATCGATGCTCGCACTCCTTCCGGTGCCAGCAACAAAGGGCGCGATGATTCGCTGCGTCCCAACCAATTACTAGCGGTATCTTTGCCTTTCCGCGCGTTTAGTAAAACCCAAGAAAGAGCCATTCTCACCATTGTCGAGACCGAACTTTTAACACCTACGGGCCTGCGCACTCTGGCTGTGAACGATCCTCAGTACCAGGGCGCTTATGGCTGCGGCTTCCAGCACGCCGACCAGTATCACCGTGACCTTTCTTATCACCAGGGAACCGCCTGGACCTGGCTCACGGGCACTTATTTTGAATCTATGGTCAATGTTTTCGGAGCAGGCTCAGAAACGGTCAATCGCGTCAAATTGTTAATGCAACCTCTGCTTTCGCATCTCACTGAAGAAGCCTGCCTGGGATCGATTTCAGAAATTTTTGATGGCTCAAGACCGCATCTGGCACGGGGTTGTCCCGCACATGCCACCGCCGTGGCCGAGTGCATGCGCTGGCAGGCCTGGCAGCTGCGTCAGTAATAATTTTACGTTTGGTGTCAAAGGCCAGAGGGCGGGGTATGGAAATATAGTCGCTTCTTACCGGTCAACGACAGAATGTTCAAACCCAATTCTAATCGAGGGCCACAGGCAGCGCCGCAGTCGGTGCCTAAAAACATTGCCGGCCCGTTGCGTCTGCCGCAGTTGTGGAACCCGCCTGCTTTTGAAGATATTGCCGCTCTTTTATCCGCCGCTCAAAAAGAAGGCGCTCGCATGGTGGAGCTGCCGTTTTCCGTCCCTGGCGCGGACAATCTTTTCCAAATAAAATGCGTCCAGCCAGATAATGGTGATGCGGAATGGACATTCTCATCCGGTGCTCTGACAGGCCTGACACAAATTTGGGCCATACCCTGCATCGACCTGCAATTAATACACAGCCTGGTTTTGTCTGAATCTACAGGTAAAGACTCGGTTGATTTGATTTCAGCCAGTAGCTTCAACCGCTCTACCACCGGCAGTATTGCTTTGCCTTCAGCCGATCTGCCCGAACAATCCACCAGCCAGACTTTGAGCGGTGCGTCTAATTTATTGCAAGGATTAGCGGCCAATGGCGCCGCTGATAGTGGTCGGGTTTTATTACCGGAAGTGGTAGGAGAGCCGCAACAGCAGGCTTCGCTGGAAGGTGACCTGCAAAAATTGAATTTGCCTGCCGTTTTGCAGTCTCTCAGTTTAAGTAAAATGACAGGGCGGTTGGGTATTGCCAGTACATTCGGAGGTGCCGATTTGTTTATTGTCGAAGGCAGTCCGGTGCACGCCACTACCGGAGATACAAAAGGAGATCATGCAGTTTTAGAAATGTTGCTCTGGCCCAGCGGCAAATTCAAATTTTTCGAGCAAGAAAAGTGTACCGATTACACGCTTACCAAGCGGCTGGAAAACCTTCTCATGGAAGGCCTGAGCCTGCTTGACCAGCATAACTATTTGCAGTCTGCCGGTCTCAATATGGACACAATTTTATTGCAGGCTTACCGCAATCTGTCAGAAATGCAATTCGAGCAAATGGCCAGCCGCGGTGCGCCGGTCAGTATGGCATTGCAAAAAGATTTTTATATGGAAGTTGACGGTACAACCAGTCTCTATGAGCTTCTTCTGCGCATGCCGCTGGCCAAGGCCGACTGGGTTCCTGTGGTGTACAATCTGGTTTCGGTCGGTCTGGTTCGCTTATCGAACGACGTTCCTAAAGTTAAAGCAGCCGAACTGATTGATAAAGACCTTGACGAGCAGGCCATTGTGGCTGCTATCCGGCCGCTCCATCGTAGCGAAACCGGCATTTTTTCTTATCCTGTTTTTCAATTTTTTGTCAAAAATGAATTAGCAAGGCATGAAACTGATGCCAAACCTTTTACTCTGATTGTTTTTGATCTACTGGTGGAGAAAAATGGTCAAGCAGCGATGCCGCTTAGCGCCGCCAAAGTTGCTCTTGAACGTATAGAAGGACTAAAACGTCCAATTGACATTCTCGGCCATTTTGAAACTTTCGATTTCGCCTTATTGTTGCCGCAAACAGCAGCAAGATCCGGCGCCATTGTCGCTCAGCGCATTCTAGAGAGAGTCAATGCCCAGGCCATTCCCGGCATCGAAAATCTTACGATAAATATGGCCTTCGGCATTGCCTCCTGTCCTCAACACAGCAAGACTGCCGGCACCTTGCTGGCAGCGGCGACGGAGGCAAAAAGGCAGGCACGAAAAACTAGTATTGCCATAGTGGAGTATAAAGCCATGACATAGCCGGCATGTAAAGAGAATTTTTGGCGTAATATTCTAGGTTCAGCAGGAAATCAAAAACACAAACTAATTTGTCCCCTCGCATAGTGAATGGCCACATATGGCTTTAGTTAATTACGGCACCAAAGAGATAACTTTCAAGCTCGTTTATTACGGCACAGGTTTGGGCGGCAAGACAACCAACCTGAAAGTAATTCACAGCCAGCTAGCGCCGCAAACTCGCGGTGAACTGGTAAGCCTGGCCACCGAAACCGAAAGAACTTTATTCTTCGATTTTATGCCTCTCGATTTAGGCACAATCAATGGTTTTAAAGCTCGAATTTCGATGTACACAGTACCTGGTCAAGAAGAGTACAACAAAAGCCGCAAGCTGATTTTGCGTGATGTCGACGGCATTGTTTTTGTAGCCGATTCAAGTATTGTGCGTTCAGAAGAAAACCAGGCTTCTTTGCAGAACATGATGGACAACTTGAAGGAATACAAGCTGACGCTGGAAGACATTCCCTGGGTTCTACAATATAACAAGCGCGACATCAGCAATATGATGCCCGTTGAGCGAATGGAAGCGGAACTGAATAAAATGAGCGTGCCTGCTTTTGAAGCAGTGGCACTGGAGGGTAAGGGCGTTTTCGCCACCTTGAAAGCAATCACAAAACTGATGTTAAACCGCGCTAAAGGCGACGATTAAAATAGCTGCGTAGTCTTGTGCTCAGCTCGCACAGCTTGCCAACTGCTTCGTCCGAAGAACAGCCCTTACGGCCCTATCGAACTGCCGCCGGCGCCAACGGCCAGTTCTTCGCTGAAGACGGCACCATGCTGCATTTAATCAAATACAAGTTGTTTAGCATGGTATGGCAAAGAGTTTTGTTGATATGTGCCGGCTACGCTGACGGCAACGACTCGAATTTTTCAAGACACGATGCAGCGATTAAACTGGCTATGGGTCTTGGAATTGGCGATGATGATTATTTGGCGTCGCAGCCAACCATCAGTAGATTGGAAAATAATTTAGCGAGTAAGGATTGTTATCGAATAGCTGCATATATGGTCATGGCTTACATTTCGAGAAAGAGCAAAGCGCCTAAAGAGATTGTCTTAGACTTTGATGGTTCGTGCGTTCCAGTGCATGGCGACCAGCAGGGAACGTCATACCGCAAGTATTATGACACCAATATG
>Ga0209591_10003101_pt1 | contig 19441 bp, 16 predicted proteins | sample MAT01_FD_187207 | JGI IMG/M metagenome (GOLD analysis project Ga0209591, IMG submission 187207) | Freshwater microbial communities from Lake Fryxell liftoff mats and glacier meltwater in Antarctica - MAT-01 (SPAdes) (version 2) | ecosystem: Environmental > Aquatic > Freshwater > Ice > Liftoff... | reverse complement strand
GGTGCTTTCTCATACAATTGACTACTTGAACCATACCCCGTATCATAAATTTCCTCTCCTGACTGAAGACGCTGTTTCAATCGTTGGCTACGCAGCGCATCTGCATATTGAAAAGGGGATACGCTTTATGAGTGGTGGTATTTACCTGATTTAGGATAATTGTCAGTTAGTTTAAATGAAGGAATCTATTAATCCTTATTGCTGGTATAAGTAGGTAGGCGTAATTAAATATAAGATAAAACCTCACCCTCAATCCCTCTCCGTGAGTTCGGAGAGGGAAGCCGGAGGCAGGATGAGATAGTTATCAAAGAATTTTTAGAAGTACTTGTTTGGGCTATTCGTGAGAGTAAACTGACGGTGGTAGTATTCATATTATCAGTTTAAGTGGAAGCGATATATCTATTTTAGTAGTCTGTCAAGTCAACTCTGCTAGGTAAATAAACTTGTAGTAAAGACTTAACTCCTTAACTGATTTGCTCTTTGACATCTTTGACAAATGGTTCACCCGATTGGGTGAATGCGATCGCAGCATCCAGAACTACTCTGAAAGTAGAGGCACTTTTTTGCTGTTAGTGATCTAGCTGACAGCTAAAAAACTTTTACAATGGCTATGATTGCCTTGAATATTATGCCAATTGCTTATATATCAAAGGGTCTAAGAGTGGATGGAATTGTAAAATCACCGCAAAAACCAGATTTTCTACCAGAGAAGATCCCTCTGTTGGAAGCAATTGCTGCCAATTTACCGGGGATGATTTTCCAAATTCTGCAACGGCAGGATGGTTCTATATTTATCCCTTACATTAGTTCTGGTTGTGAATATTTGTATGAATTAGAACCACAAGCTATACAGAAAGACTTTCGAGTGCTACACAAACTGATTCATCCACAAGATATAAAAGCTTTTACAGAATCTATAGCTGTTTGTACTACAAATATTACATTTTGGCATTGGGAAGGTCGCATCATTACGCCTAGTGGGAAACTTAAATGGATTCAAGCTACTTCGCAACCCGAATTACAAGAATCAGGTGATTTGCTTTGGAATGGCTTGGTCATGGATATTACAGACCGAAAACAAGCCCAAGAAAAATTGCTTGAGAGTGAGGCGCGGTATCAAGCAATTTTGGATGCTATCCCCGATTTAATGTTTCGCATCAGCCGTGATAGCGAATATCTTGATTTGAAAAGTGAAGGAGCAAATATCACTCTTAGCAGAGAAGAAATAGTTGGGAAACATGTGCAGGAGTTATTACCTAGTGATGTTGCCGCAATTAGCCTGGAAGCGATTGCTAAAACTTTAGATTCTGGAACTTTACAAACTTGCGAATATCAACTACCAACGCCTTTGGGAATCAAAGATTATGAGGCGCGGTTGGTAGTGAGTGGTCAAGATGAGGTAGTAGCAATTGTCCGAGATATCACAGAACGCAAACAAGCAGAAGTCGCCTTACAAAATCTTGCCCAAAAATTTGCTAAAGCTTTTAGTTGCAGCCCGGATTCAATTACCATCAGCACATTCCAAGAAGGACGCTTCATCGAAGTTAACGACAGTTTTGTGAACCTCTCAGGTTATGAGCGAGATGAGGCGATTGGTAAAACTTCTTTTGAGTTAAATCTTTGGGTAAACGATCGCGATCGCCTGAATTTGTTAGAGGAGTTGCAAGCCACAGGAGTTGTTCGCAACTTGGAAATCCAATTTCGGCAACAGTGTGGCAAAATAATTACAACGCTGCTTTCAGCCGAAATCATTGATTTAGATGGTCTGCCTTCGATCCTAGCAGTCCATCACGACATTACAGAACGCAAGCAGGTGGAAGCACAATTACGTCTATCAGCAGAACGCGATCGCTTGTTGGCAGAAACCTTAGTACGAATTCGATCTTCGCTTAACTTAGAGGAAATTCTGCAAACTACGGTGACGGAAGTCAGGCAATTTCTGCAAGCAGATCGAGTTTTCATTGGTCTAAATAATGCCAAGTTAGGAGTCAGAACTCTTGCCGAATCAGTAGATCCCAAGTATCCATCAGTCTCAGGTTGGTCTACTAATGATGAAGCTTATTTACAAGAATTAAGAAACTTACTAAAAAATAATCTTGTGCGTGTCGTTGAAGACGTAACGCAAATGGCAGTATCTCCTAAAGTTAAAGCACATTGTGAAAAATTTCAAACGAAGGCTAGTTTGGCTGTACCAATTATGCTAGGTGACGAATTATTTGGTGCGTTAATTGCCAATCAATGCTCAGGTTCGCGTCATTGGCAACCAATAGAAATTGATTTGTTACAGCAAATGTCAGAACAAGTAGCGATCGCCATTCAGCAAAGCCAGATATACCAAAAACTCGCAGAACTTAACACTAATTTAGAACACCAAGTAGAAGAACGGACAGCACAATTGCAGCAGAAAATGCAAGAAGTTGAAAAATTGCATCGCGTCAAAGATGTTGTTTTGCACACAGTTGCCCACGATTTACGAACTTCAGTGATGGGTAACTTAATGGTGTTAAAGAATTTGTTAAATCAAAAAGTGGGGAGTGGGGGAGAAGAATTAATAACCAATGCCCCATGCCCTATGCCCCATGCCCAATCCCCCATTCTAGTCTCTCGGAGGGTAATCGAGCGGATGATTCAAGGCAATGATCGCCAACTAACGATGATTAACTCATTGCTAGAAATTAATTCTTGTGAAAAACAGGGTATGGAGATCAAACCCGAACCTGTGGACTTTAGCATCCTACTGGGAACAATTTTCGCCCAGTTGAAACCCATACTGACACAAAATCAAGCAACTCTGAAGAATTTGGTTCCCGCCGATTTGCCGTTAGTGATGGCAGATGCAACTCGGTTGGAGAAAGTTCTGGCACATTTAGTAACACATAGCTTGCAAAATAATCCACCAGGGTTAAATTTTATTCTCAGTGCCACCGTTGAGGGCAAAATGATTCGCACTCAGATTCAAGATGACGGTGTGATAATGAGTAAACTAGAGTGCGATCGCCTTTTCGATCTGCATGTCCGCGATCCCCAAGACTGTTGTTCCACAAGCATTGGCTTAAAAACGTATCTTTGTCGGAAAGTTATTAAAGCACATGGCGGCGAAATCGGTGTTATTAGTAACCGCAAGCGCGGGTTAACTTTCTGGTTTACACTACCTTTAGCAACATCCGCAAGAAATCGCCCATAAATCACCAAAAAATGAGAGGGTGTTATTTATGGCAATGTTGAGTTAGGGAAACACCCTCAAGGTATGGGCAAAGTTGCTCGGATGCTAATGGCTACTCAGTTTACAAGAGTGCAAAGGTGGTGCAGACAAACCTTTTCTGCACCAATAAGAGATGAAACCACTACTCTTTACAGAGATTGGCGTAACCGTTTTTTGTGGCAGAGATTGCGTTTATGGTTATTGCTGGCGCTGATGTGTCTGTTGTCTTTTACTTTGCGAGACATTTACGGCTTGTTTTTTCCTTTTGCAGAGTTGCAGCATCTTCCAGAAGTGCTTAGAACTCAGCGCCTTGTAATTAATATTGCAATGTTGCTGAATATACTAATCTGCCTTGCTTTACATAAAACTAAGTTAGGTCGTCATCGTCCAGATTTATTATTTTTGGGGTCTTCTTGGTCAATTAGTCTAGCATCACAGTTGTTTGCAACTATCAGAGGTTTTGCGTTACCTGATACCATCGGCTGGTCGCTGCTATTCTTAAGCCAAGCTGTGTTGATGCCCGTCTGCTGGATTCTTCACTTGCTGACTCAAGTAAGTGTGCTAACTTACTATTTTGGTGTGAATACAGCACTTGGACTAAAAACACCAATCCCCGACCATCCAGAAATATATAATGTAACGTTCATTTTATACATTTTTTGGTTTTGTGCTATATGCGACATTGGTGTTTATCTGTACGATCGCCTGCAACGTTCTGAGTTTTACGCCCATCAAGAACTCGAATCTGCCTACCAAAAACTCAAGGTTGCAGAAACTAAATATCGCACCATTTTTGAAAACGCCGTTGAGGGGATTTTTCAAAGCAGTCCTGATGGACGTTACATTACAGCAAATCCGGCTTTAGCACGTATTTATGGCTACTCCTTGGCGGAGGAGGTGACAGCAAATTCCACTGATATTGAACAATTGTACGTTGATCCGAACCGCCGCGCCGAATTTGTCCGCCTGATGGAAAAATATGGCAGCATTTCAGAGTTTGAGTCCCAAATTTATCGCCGAGACGGAAGTATTGTCTGGATTTCGGAAAAAGCCTACGCAGTGCGTGACGAACATCTTAAACTGCTTTACTACGAAGGTTTGATTGAAGATATTACCCAGCGCAAACAAACTGAAGAAGAACTACGAGTATTTTTCCATGCAGTTTCCCACGACTTACGCAACCCAGTGCTGGGTACTTTAATGGTGCTGAAAAACTTGCTTGCACGTCCAGAAGAGAATATTTCGATTTCACGCTCAATTTTAGAGCGGATGATTCAAAGTAGCGATCGCCAACTTAATTTAATTAATTCGTTGATGGAAGCTCATGTTAGCGAAGTGCAAGGTGTTGTTTTGCAGCATCAACCCGTACAATTACTGACAGTTGTCGAAGCTGCGATCGCAGATTTGGAGCCATTGGTAGAGCAAAATCAAGCCAAGCTGACAAATCTAGTGTCCGCAGATTTGCCATTAGTGAATGCAGATCCCACGCAACTATGGCGAGTTTTTTCTAACCTAATCGTCAATGCTTTGAAACATAATGCTCCTGGTTTGCTCTTGACAATTAACGCTACCCATGAGGGTGAGATGATTTATTGTACTGTTAGTGATAACGGCGTGGGAATAGGTCAACAACAAAGCGAGCGACTTTTTGACCTTTACTTTCGGGGTGCAAGTATCCGCAATTCTGTAAGTTTGGGATTGGGCTTATATTTATGTAAGCAAATCATCAATGCTCATGGCGGCGAAATAGGTGTAAATAGTGCATCGGATGCAGGGGCAACTTTCTGGTTTACATTACCTATTAGTAGCCCATTCACAGGATAAGGCTTCTAATGTTAGTCAAATTACAGCGTTTTTCAGATAAATGAACTACACAGGTAGGGGCACAGCACTGCTGTGCCCTTAAGATCATGTGTACCTCACTTAAGTTGGCTTTAGCGCTTTTAGGATTGCTGAAAGCTTGAATAATATTTAATAAGAATTATTTAGTCATTCAGGGAAAAATAAACGAATAGAACAACAAAATCCAGGTAAAAGTAGCGATGTAATTTCATCATCGCCTAACAAAGTAGCAACTAAAACTAATTGGGCTTTTTCTCGCCGATAAACTTCGACTTTTTGATTAAAGCGATCGACAATCCAATACTCACGCACGCCTTGAACTGAATAAAGTTTCAGTTTTGCTTCTTTGTCTCGAAATTCATTTTGTTTACCAGGGGATAAAACCTCTACTACTAACTCTGGTGCGCCTGTCAAATGTCCCGCTTCATCTTCAATTTGCGCCAGTCGTTCTCGACTTACCCAAACTACATCTGGTATCACGCTATCTGCTTGCGAAAAAATCACGCCTGGAGCCACAATTGTTTCTCCTAAACCACTCGAATCAGACCAAACATCGAGTTGTCGAGCAATTTTTACACAGACTTGTTGATGACGGCGGTGAGGAGTGCGAGTCACAAAGAGTTCTCCATTAATAATTTCATAGCGTGTCCACTCATTTTCCGGTAGAACCTCTAAATCGTGAACTGTCCAGCGTACTCCCTCAATGGATTGGTTCATGATTGTCCGCGTTTGGCTTGTTACCTTTGTTTGTTTAATTTTATCTTTCCTTCGGGCAAGGCAGCTATGGAGTTTAAAATAATTCGTAATGACCCTCGCAGACTCGCTACCGCTACGCTAATGTAGTTCGTAATTAGTTAAATTACAGCAGAATTCAAGTATTTGAACCACATCTGTCGTAAGGGCACAGCATTGCTGTGCCCCTACCGCGTGGTCTATTTACCTGAAATAGCTGTAAAACCATAATGAAAAGCGGAAGTTCAGACAAAACTCTGTATGCTAACATTTACCCAACTTAAACCACCTAATCAAGATGCCGCAGTCACCTTTACTCTGGCGCTGACAGCAGAAGAACGTACCCGCAGCCGTCATCGTTTTGAAACGGAAGATGGTATTGTGTTTTTACATTTACCCAGAGGAACTGTTTTACATGATGGCGATATTCTACAAGAAGAAACCCATAGCAGTTTAATCAGAATTACTGCCAAACCAGAACTAGTAATGACTGCCTTTGCCCAAACACCACTTTTATTATTACGGGCGGCATACCATTTGGGAAATCGCCATGTACCAGTAGAAATTACCCCAACTTATTTACGCTTGTCCTCAGATTCGGTTTTACGCACGATGTTGGAACAACTGGGGTTAGAACTTAAAGAGGAAATTTTACCGTTTCAGCCAGAATTAGGAGCTTATGGACAACACCATCATGCTCACTGACAGCCATCTTTTGAGTATTTTACAGTTGGCTAGCCCCGCTTTACCTGTGGGAGCATATAGCTATTCTGAAGGTTTGGAAATGCTGGTAGAAAATGGTACGATCGCTAACCACACACATCTCAAAGATTGGTTAAAAGCAGAGTTGCTCTACGGGGCAATTCGGTTAGAGGCGGCGGTGATGGTACGATCGCAGCAAACGGCAAAAATGGGTGATGTAGAGTCGCTATGCCGTTGGAATCTGTGGTTATCTGCTGCTAGGGAAACAGAAGAATTACGCGCCTCTAGTTGGCAGATGGGGCGATCGCTGATCCAATTACTTGGTAAACTAGAACCGCAGATTATACCTATTGCCAATGCTGTAGGTAATCCTTGTAATTATGCGATCGCTTTTGGTATTGCAGTTGCCCATTGGCAAATCAGTATCCAAGCCGCATTACTCGGATATCTGCATAGTTGGGCAAGTAATTTGATTACTGCTGGCGTGAAACTTATCCCCCTTGGACAAACAGCAGGACAGCAATTATTGCTAGATTTACAACCATTATTTAGCGTTGCGGCATTGGAAATTCTCGCGTTAGAGGATGATGAAGTCGCCTGTTGTAGTTGGGGTTTGTCGCTGGCGAGTATGCAGCATGAAACGCAGTATACAAGGTTGTTTAGGAGTTAAGGGCAGAAGAATTTTAGATTTTAAATTTTGGATTTTGGATTGAACAATCTAAAATATACAATCTAAAATCTAAAATCCAAAATCCAAAATGGTACGACTTATGAATGCATTTCGAGTAGGGGTTGCTGGGCCAGTGGGTTCGGGGAAGACGGCTTTGGTGGATGCTTTGTGTAAGGGATTGCGTGAACAGTATCAGATTGCGGTGGTGACGAATGATATTTATACTCAGGAGGATGCTCAGTTTTTAGTGCGTTCTCAGGCGTTGACAAGCGATCGCATTTTGGGTGTAGAGACTGGCGGTTGTCCTCATACTGCTATCCGCGAAGATGCTTCGATGAATTTGGCGGCAATTGAACAGTTAGAGGAACGTTTTATCGATTTAGATTTAGTATTTTTGGAAAGTGGCGGCGATAATTTGGCTGCTACTTTTAGTCCAGAATTGGTGGATTTAACGATTTACGTCATCGATGTTGCGGCTGGTGATAAAATTCCCCGCAAGGGTGGCCCCGGCATTACTAAATCTGATTTGTTGGTGATTAACAAAATTGATTTAGCACCTTATGTTGGTGCAGATTTAAGCGTGATGGAACGAGATGCTAAAAAAATGCGCGGCGATAAACCTTTTATTTTTACTAATTTGAAAACTCAGTCAGGACTTGCAGATGTAATTAACTTTGTTTGCACAAATATTTGTTAAAGAAAAAATGAGAAGCCCGTGTTCATGTAGGGGCAATTCATGAATTACCCCTACAATTTTAACTATAAAGCCCGTAGATGACGACTTCGCACCCGTTCAGCACTACCGGTAGGAATCGCAGCAATTAATTTTTGCGTGTATTCTTCTTTAGGTTCTTGGTAAATGCTTTCGGCTGTGCCTTCTTCAACAATTTGACCACGATTCATGACTAAAATGCGATCGCTCATAAATTTCACCACGCTTAAATCGTGAGAAATAAAGATATAAGTAAGCTGAAAGTCTGACTGTAACTCTTTGAGGAGATTTAATACTTGCGCCTGCACTGAAACATCCAGCGCTGAAACTGATTCATCGCAGATGATAAACTTAGGATTTAACGCCAAAGAACGAGCTATACAAATCCGTTGGCGTTGACCGCCAGAAAACTGATGTGGATAGCGGTTCATTGCATCTGCACTCAACCCCACGCGTTCTAAAAGTTCAATTACTCGCACTCGTCGTTGTTGCTTTGTCTTCCCAACGCCGTGAATTACCAACGGTTCCATCACCGCATCCCCAACCTTCATCCGTGGATCGAGAGAACTAAAAGGATTTTGGAAGACTATTTGCATTTCCCGCCGCAGTTTTTGCAACGGTTCACCTTTGAGACTAGTAATATCTTGTTTCTCAAAGATAATCTGACCACTCATCGGTTCAATTAATCGCAGCAAGGTTCTACCAAGGGTGGTTTTACCGCAACCAGATTCTCCAACTAAACCTAGTGTTTCTCCTGGTTTGACATCAAAAGAAACGCCATTAACTGCCATATTGTAGCGTTTTGTCCCACCGAACACCCCGCGCACTGGAAAACCAACTTTCAGGTTACGGATTTGCAGCAGAGGTTCCTTCTCATTAAAGTTTGCCAATCTTGCAGCAATCTCTTCGGTAGTGATTTCTGTAGGTTGTGCGGGTTCTTTCGCTTGAATTACTACTTCTCCTGTTGCTGTCTCTTCTGCACTCATGTAGTCAGAAACAGTCAGTAATTTTTGGGGACGGCGGTCAAGTGTAGGGCGACAAGCTATCAAACCTTTAGTATATGGATGCTGGGGACTGTTGAAAATTTGCCGAGAAGTACCAGATTCGACAACTTTACCTCTATACATCACCGCTACTTCGTCAGCAATTTCCGAAATTAGCCCCAAGTCGTGGGTGATGAAAATCATTGCCATGTCACGGCTTTGCTGCAATTCTCGCAACAAGTCCAAAATAGTCGCTTGCACCGTCACATCCAAAGCTGTGGTTGGTTCATCGGCAATTAAGATTAATGGGTTGCAAGAAATTGCCATTGCAATCATTACCCGTTGCAACTGACCCCCAGAAAGTTCATGAGGGTAGCGTTCTAGCATGGCTTCTTTGTGTTCTTTAACTAACTGTGGCAACTTTGATGGATCTGGTTTTGGTGAAGTTTCGGTATACTGCTGCTGGATCTCTTCATCGCTAGCTAAAAGTTTAACCTCTTGTAGACCTGCGATCGCAATTTGTTTTGCTTGAGATGCTGACACATTTTGATGCCGCATAATCGCTTCTGTTAGCTGAAACCCGATGTTATAAACCGGATTAAGCGAACTCATCGGTTCTTGAAAAATCATGGCGATGTCGCCACCCCGATGTAACTGCATTTGCTCAGGGGGCAATTTTACCAAATCGATGGCGTTAGCATTTTCCTGCGGACGAAACCAGATTTCACCCCCAGTAACTATACCGGGACTTTGCAACAAACCCATCACAGCTAAGGCTGTCACTGATTTACCACTCCCCGATTCTCCTACTATTCCTAGAGTCTCACCTCGATGCAGCCCAAAGGAAATACCATCCAAAGCTCTGACAATGTTGCCATCACTGGGAAATTCAACTTGGAGATTGCGAACCTCTAGGACAGTTTCTCTCATAGGAGTTAGGTAGGAATATTAACTTAAAATTATTTGGATTTTAACAATAGTTTTAATGTATGTGTCGGTAAATTTGATTTTTACACTCTTTGGGAGTTTTCCTGACATCGCATAGTTCCACAATTATTGCAGATTTTAACTACAGCCAAGTTATAAACTGCGTTAGGAGAGTGCTAACAATCACCATTAATGGTTTAGAGCGTGATAGTAAATCATCCAGCGATGCCTGCGGCGGGCTACGCCTACGCTAATCCCTGCTTCTACCCTCCAGAAACATTCGCCCTCACTGCGCCCGATATTACATTATATTTTTGCGGAAATTGGCTAAATGTAAGAGGCTGAAGCTTTGGATTTGGAGATTAAAATAGAGTTAGTAAAGGTAGAGTTTACTTAATTGGAAGGTTCTATGATGACTTTACAAGAAATTATTAATTCTATTGAAAGTTTGCCCACAGAAGATCGAGAGTATTTATTTGAGTTTCTTCGCCAGCAACGAATTGAGAATCGGCGGGTTGAAATTTTGGCTAATGCTCAGGAAGTGATGCAGGCTTTTAAGGATGGGACAGCTCATAGGGGAAGCGTTGATGATTTGATTGCTGATTTACTGGGAGATGATGATGGAAGTTGTCTGGAGCAGTGGATTTAAGCGGTCTTTTAGGAAAATTACAAAGAAAAACCCTCAATTAAAGAATCAAATTGTTAAGGTATTAAGGCTTTTGGTAGATGATCCATTTACGCTGTCTTTGAAGTCTCATAAGTTAACAGGAAATTTAGCTCTTTTGTGGTCTTGTTCTGTTGCTTATGATTGTAGAATTATCTTTAATTTATCTGAGGATGAGAAGTTGTTAGAAATGGTTATTTTATTGATTGATATTGGCAGCCATGATGAAGTTTATTAAATTGTAAAATAGAGGTTGAAGCTTGGGATTGAGAGATTAAAATTCTTTATTCCTAACTGCTCGATAGCTAAACTAAGCGATGTCTCACGACAAGACGCAAAGCGTCAACGCACACAAAAAAAATAGCACATCGTCAAGGATGGCTATTTCTAAAAATTGTCCAATCGTAATGCTTTTTGCTAAGTATGGCGTTCAACTACCAACTTTAGAACGGAATATCATCTGGATCTGGTTCTTCCGCTTTCACTGCTGGATAGGTAGTTCGCTCATAATTTGTGGTGGATTGAGGTATGGGTTCATAACTTGTAGGTTGGGGAGCAACGCCAACAGGATTTGTAGCCGGGGTAGGCGCTGGACGTGGTGAATCGTAACTCGGAACGTCTTTCTGCGCAGGACGAGATGCTGCTGGTTGTTGTGGAGCAGTTTCAGTGAATGATGGAGTTACGGTTGCTGACGGCAATGGATCAGTATTAAAACTACCGCCAACGGGTTGAATTTGTTGCACCGTCAATTCAGCGCGTTTCTCTTTAAAACCTTCCATCGGAACAGTATTCATACTTAAACGTCCTACCAGGATGACGCGATCGCCTTGGTGGTAGTTTTGCTGGATTTCGGTCGCTAAATTCCCCCAGCCGACAACTTTTAGTGTAGCTGGCGGATCTTCTGGTTTCAGGGAATTGGGAAACTGCACCAGCATTTCCGTAACTCCCAGATTATCGGCTGTATAGCGGAGTTGCGGCTCGTTGATAATTTCCGCCATCAAAACGCAGCTGTTCATTAAAATTACTCCTGACTGCAAAAAGTACTGATTCAAAAAGAGAAGGTTTTTCTATGTAGTGCCAATTAATATCTAGATATGTGTAATTGTTTGCATTTTTTAATAATGCCTGAGTTTTTAGTCCTTTCTAGCATAAAAGCCAAGCGATCGCTTTGAACAGCATTAAGTATACTGTTCGCTACACTCGCTTGACTAAATTGAGCATTGAATTCTGCATTGAGTAGTATGATTGTACCATTTATTGAAGAAATATCAAAAATTCTTGGCAAAAATTAAGTCTTGACGTGAACAGGAAAAACACCCAAGGCAATCAACCTGGCTGGAAGGTCACGCAAGATCGGTAAGCGCAAAAACGCAGGTGGCACAAAGGTACGATTTGAGGTGAGAACTGGGGCAAATACCCGCTTTTGGATAAAAGTTTGAAACGCCTGAATGATGCGTGTGGGCAACTCGCGTTTACGCTGTACTTTTGCTGAATTACGCCATTTAGCGCCAATACTGCTCCTGCCGGCCCCCCACCCACAATGCAACAATCTGTGGTTTGTCCGTCTACAATGTCATGGAGAGGGTTAATGCTTGGGTCTTGGGAAAGATTTTTAGGTACATCGGTAGTCATAACAACACCTTTTGATAGCCTTAAAATTCAGGATAGTTTGCTTTTTATGATGCAAGCTATTTTTTTAACTTTTCGTATTTACATATAACGTGTATTATGATTGGCGCTAAACTGTCATTGGTCATTAGTCCAATGCCCAATGCCCCATACTTCGGCTACGCTCAGTACAAGTGCCCAATCCCCAATGACAATAATTAGTTGTGTCCCAAGTTGTTTTAGAAAACGTTTATAAAAGTTTTTCCCCGCGGAAAGGGGAAGGTGTAACCTCGCAAACCCAATCTACCCTCACGTCTGGGGAGAAAACTGATGCAGCGCAAGAACGTGCGGGAAGTGTTAACGTCTTGCGACGGATTAATCTGACGATCGCAGATGGTGAGTTTATGGTGCTGGTCGGCCCTTCTGGTTGTGGTAAAAGTACCCTGCTGCGCTTAATCGCCGGGTTAGAAGTGATGACTGGCGGTAATATCTGGATAGGCGATCGCTTAATCAATGACCTACCACCCAAAGAACGCGACATCGCAATGGTATTTCAAAATTACGCCCTCTATCCCCACATGACGGTGTACGACAACATCGCCTTTGGGTTACGCCGCCGTTTTGGGAGAGCAGGGGAAGCAGAAATTACTCCCTCATCTCCCTATCTTCGGACGTGGACAGAAAATCTTTTTGTAGGTGCGACAAGAAAGTTACCTAAAGGACTGCGCTACATTTCTGACAAAGAACGGGCGGTGGATGAACAGGTGCGTAGTGTTGCCCAACTGTTACAAATCGAAACATTGCTGAATCGCTTACCCAAACAGCTATCTGGAGGACAAAGACAACGGGTTGCATTGGGACGAGCGATCGCGCGTGACCCCCAAGTATTCTTAATGGATGAACCGCTTTCTAACTTAGATGCCAAACTGCGGGCGGAAACCCGCGCTCAAATTGTCAAATTGCAGCGCCAACTGGGGACAACGACAATTTACGTTACCCACGATCAAACAGAAGCGATGACAATGGGCGATCGCATTGCGATTATGTCTGAGGGTAAAATTCAGCAAGTTGCTTCTCCCTTAGAACTTTACAACCGTCCTGCCAACCTTTTTGTAGCAGAGTTCATTGGTTCACCACCGATGAATTTTATTCCTGTAGAATTTCATGCCCCTCTGTTGATTACTCATTCCCAGTTTCGTTTCACCCTCCCAGAAGTCTGGGGAAAAGCTTTACAAAAATATGATCGGAAAACTCTAATTTTAGGCATTCGCCCAGAACACTTGAACTTGAGTATGCCTGCTACCAAAAATCTACCAGTGCAAGTAGATTTGGTAGAGAATCTCGGCAACGATTCCTTTCTCGCTGTTAAGATTGCCGAACCGGGATCTCAACCTGCTATTACAGCCAATTCCCTACAAGTGCGAATACCACCAGACCGATTTGTACAACCTGGGGAACAACTTTGGTTATCTCTAACTCCAGAGAAAATTCACTTTTTTGACCCGGAAACTGAGCTAGCAATATTTCCCTAAAGTCGGAGCAGGGGGAGCAGGGGAGGAAAAATCTAATCATCGCTTCCGCAAAGGGGCAAACGGAATCAGAATTGAGAGCAATTGTTTCAGATTGCGATCTCAAGGCGGAGCATCACAAATTTTACAATAAATTTAATTTATATTTTTAACAAATAAGACTATTTGCTTTTATTGCATCAATCGTTTTATGCTGAAATTAGGAGAGATTTGCACTTTGAACAAATATAAACTTGGCTTGCGATTAATACTAGAACTCACGCACTGTACAAAAAAATCATATTGTGCATCAACGTGAATACGTCGTTTCAGGATTTTATTAATCATTTTTTGATGATAATAGGACTTACGCACTGTACAAAAGAATCATGTTGTGTATCAACGTAAATACGTCGTTTCAGATTTTTATGAATCATTTTTTGATGGTAAATAGACCCGCGCTGTAGGGGCAATTCATGAATTGCCCCTACGACAGATGTGGTTTTTCAAATCACTCATATTTGGTCTTTTCTGTCAATGCGTAAGTTCTAAATACTAGCCTTTGGCTCTAGTAATCCTGACTACTTTCAAGTAGGGCAAAAAGTCATTTGGCTTTACAAACCTCGCGCAGATTCTAGCGATATCCAAAGAATTCCAGCCGTTGTAGTCAAGTTAAGTTCTAAGCAAGTACAAATCAAGGTGTACAAACATAATCACGAATTTGTCAATCGTTGGGTGAATCCAAACAAGCTTGAGAATTCGCAAAAAGTTAAAGAGTCAATACTATAAAATTGAGTGATTATTTTTATTTTTTGTAAATCAAAAAAACTGAACCTATCGTCCCAAGGTTTTCTACATAAGTTTTCTGGTTATAATACAATCCTGGAGACATCCCTCCATCAAATAATATTCCTTCTTGAACCTTGCCTAAACAGTTATTGCTAGCAATACCTTCTAGGACATTATCAAACATATCTGGCACTAACTCTTGATTAAGTTGAGATAATTCAATATCTGAATTAGCTTTCAAGTCATTAGCTAATAGGATTACATAGCCTTGATTAGTAATAGCTGCCATAGAGCGATTTTTAGCATTTTTACAAGCAAATTCTCCTAAATCTTGACAAATATCTTTAAATTTACCCTGACGATAGAATCTGCCATTACCACCCACTAAATTGTAATTGAGAATATCACTTTTTCTTCTACCAGCTTGGATAGTAGCCTGTCGCTGGTTGGGTGTACCTCCTGATATCCCAAAGGAAGAACGCTTAGTTTTAAATGCTCCCGAATACTCGACACCACGAGAAACATTTAAGCCTTGTGGTTTATCATCAGTACCTATATAGTCAGCATTAATTGCGGCAATAGGTAGCTGTCCGTTTAATTTGGCATTTTCATCGCCGATGAGTTCACGAAACTGTTTTGGTACATATTCTTTACGCAGTTTTCCTCTAGCATCTTTGGCGTAGAGTTTATGAGATAGACCAACATTAACTTTGAAATCTAATTTTGCTGATTTGGGATTAAAAATAATCACATTGTTAATACCTCTTTGATTTCTTTTACCTTGATTATTAGTTTTAAAAAAATCAATGCTGAACTTAGCATCTTTGCCAGGGCAAGTTTTAGATGCTTTTGGGACTGAATTTGCTTCAATTTCTTGACAACCTGATAATAAGGTTGCACCAATTATCAAGATAAATAACAAAAATAATTTTTTTGTTGACATATAATGCAAAAAAAACCGCTACAGAATTACTATAGCGGGGAATAATTTAAAATTTCAGTCTGGAGTTTATCTCAGAGCCAAAACTTAAGAGAACCATTCTAAAACAGCTTCTTCTTTGGTGTTGGTATTTCGGGATGGTGTCTCACGATTAAATTTCATCTGAATTGACCGGGTTTGCTCACCATCAGCAGCTACAGCCAAAATCGGATAGTCAATTAAACCATCCTGGAAGGACATCTGGAAGCGGAATGTTCCATCTGGATTTAGCTGAATTGGACGGCCACCAATGGTTACGGTAGCATCGGGTTCGGTTGCACCGTAGACTATCAACTCAGCATCAGCAATTAACCAGAACTGGCGCGGACGCACTGGTACGGCGGAAGCTGAGAAGCCAACACCTGACATTCCCGCACCGGAAGCAGTTAAGCCTGACACGGTGGGAACTGCCCACATACCCACACCAGATGGGAAAACGTAGGAGCTAATAGCTTGTTCAGGACGCGCCAAAGCTGGTACTTGGTGCTGGGAGCCGAAGATAGAACCAGCAACCCGTAGCGCTTCGGCAGATTCGGCTAAACCAAAGATTTGGTCGTAGATGGGGTTGCCGTTGGCATTCACAGCATTACCAACAGCATTACCATTGGTAGTAGCTGCAACCTTCTTGGCAGGTGGAACTAGTTCGTATTGAGTCTTACCACGCAAATCTTCTTCAAAGTTGACAGTGATGAAGACATCCTCAATCCAGTCAGAAGGATAAACGGGAGGAATGTGTACTCTAGCAGAACGAGCAAGTACCAACCAGCGTCCATCAGCAGCACGATACCCGATATCTATCACATAATCGCGATCGCTAACTGGAACTGGTAGATACCATTCTCTAGCTAGTTCATCAGCAGGATATTCTTGAATGCTGTGGGGACTTTGGAATTCAATATTGATGTCGGTGACATCATAAATCCGTAGTGCAAGTTGTTGTCCTCCTTGTCGGCGCAACTCCTGTTTATGTTCATTGGGAATATCCCAGTAAGTGTAAGCCCACTGAGGATCGCGTGGTAAGAGGACAATCCGGCTGTCACCATAGCCAGAGGGCAAATCTGCGAGTCCTTCATCAACATCAGCCAAAGATCCACCAGTGCGATCTTCCTGACCTAATTCAAACTTTGCAGCTTCCACGGTTTCCTGTGCCTCCAATGAACGAGATGGACTAAGTAAATTTTTACTACGCTGGACTTCTTGAATTGATGCCAGCAATTGCGATTTACGCATTCGGCTATAGCGGGAGATGCTATATTCGCTAGCAACTTTGCGTAGTTGGCGTAAGGTCATCTCCTCTAGTGGCGGGCGTTCTTTTGCCATTAATTTGGCCTCCAGTAGTTTAAGCGGTAAATGATTTCCCCTGGTTAAAGAATGCTATATAAAATGTCATCCACTCCAGATGAATTTCTTATCCTGACTCCTGGTTTTGCCCAGTTTTTAAGTTTTTTAGTCTGCTTTTAAATTGGGGTAACATCCAATCAATTCCTTAGTTATGCCAAAATTAGCATTTCTTTGGGATCGGAGGAGTTCTATTTGTTAAGTCAATATTAACCACTAAGCATATCTAGGGATCAAGGGGTAACAACTAGGTTTTTTGCCTGTTTCACGAATTTACAAGCCCTTCTGGGATCGCATTGTCATGGTTTCATAACATTACTCGCTAGCTAGAGGTTGAGCAATGAAAATAATGTCAAAGTTTCATGACATTGTGTTTTGGGTATTGAAATCACCACTATAGGGCTTCTGTTTTGAGTTCAATACACCTCAAATTCCACCGCCCACAGATACCACCTGTTATCAAAATTTATAGTCAATTTTTAAACAATCAAGCAGATAACATCTTTACCAATTCTGAACTTTGTCAAATCATCGTAGAAGATAATGGTATTGGTTTTGAAGAAAAATATTTTAATCGAATTTTCAATGTTTTTCAACGATTGCATAGTAGCATTGAGTACGAAGGTACTGGCATCGGTTTAGCTCGTGAGGCATTAGCAGAAAGTCAATTGCCAATTGAACTATACATCGTGAGTAATGGCGAACATTTGATGGATTATCTGTACCACCGTGGTGGATAAACATGGACAACAGCCCTATCAAAGTTCTATTAATTGATGATGACGAAGACGACTATATTTTGACGCGTTATTGGTTCAGTGAATTTCAGGTAGCAAACTGCGAGTTGGAGTGGGTAAATAATTATGAAGCAGCAAGGAATGCGATCGCTCGCGACCAACATGACATTTATCTTGTAGACTACCGTTTGGGGGCAGACAGTGGACTGGAACTTTTGCGCGAAGCAATTGCCAACGGCTGTTGTTCCCCGATAATTTTGCTGACTGGCCAGGGCGACTGGGAAATAGATATTGAAGCGATGAAAGCCGGAGCCGCAGATTATCTCGAAAAAAGCCAGTTGACTGCACCTTTATTAGAGCGTTCTATCCGTTATGCCATTGAGCGCAAACAAACACAACAGAAAATCCGCGAACAAGCCGCTTTACTAGATGTTGCCACCGATGCAATTTTTGTGTGTGATTTAGACAATAAAATTTTATTTTGGAACAAAGCTGCCCAGAGCCTGTACAGTTGGAAAAAAGAAGAAGCTATTAATAAAAAGACACGAGTTCTCTGGCATGAAAAACATGTGTCTCAAGTTGAAAAAGCACTCAGTATTATGATGAAACATGGCTCTTGGAAGGGTGAGTTACATCAAAAAACAAAATCAGGTAAAGAAATTATTGTTGAAAGTCGTTGGACACTAGTGCATGAATTCGGTAATAAAGCACAATCTATTCTGATTGTTAACACTGACATCACACAAAAAAAACAACTGGAAGCGCAATTTCTCCGTGCCCAACGATTGGAAAGTATTGGCACCTTAGCCAGTGGTATCGCCCACGACCTAAATAATATTCTTGCCCCGATTCAGATGACAGCCCAACTGTTAGAGACGCAAGTCCATGATGAGCGTTCTCGGCAACTGTTGCAAATATTGGTTACAAACGCTAAACGTGGGGCTAATTTAGTTAAGCAAGTCTTATCTTTTACTCGCGGAATTCAGGGCGATCGCACAATATTGCAATTAAAGCATTTAATAGTAGAAATTCAGCAAATTATTAGAGAAACTTTTCCCAAATCCATTGAAGTTTCCACTCAAATTCCGCAAAATCTTTGGCCTGTTTGCGGCGATGCTACCCAATTGCATCAAGTACTAATGAATCTGTGTGTCAATGCTCGTGACGCCATGCCGAATGGTGGAACTTTAAAAATATTGGCGGAAAATCTTTTAATTGATGAAAATTACGCCAAGATGCATATAGATGCTAAAGTTGGTCATCACATTGTTATTACTGTTAGTGATGGCGGAATTGGTATTCAAACAGAAATATTAGATCGGATATTTGAGCCATTTTTTACTACCAAAGAACTCAGTAAAGGTACTGGTCTTGGTCTTTCTACAGTACTTGGCATTATTAAAAGCCACGGCGGTTTTATCGATGTAGTAAGCGTTCAGGGAAAAGGCAGCCAATTTAAGGTCTATTTGCCAGCACAAGAGGCGGTGGAAACTATAGAAGAACAAGAACAGGCATTACCTTCAGGACAAGGAGAGTTAATTTTAATAGTAGATGATGAAGCCGCCATTCGAGATGTGACAAAAACATCTCTAGAAAGTCATAACTACAAAGCAATCACAGCTAGTGATGGCATTGAAGCAATAGCCTTATATGCAGAACATCGAGATGAAATATCTCTTGTATTAACTGATATGGTCATGCCGTCTATGGATGGAATAACTACTATCCGCACCCTACGAAAAATTAACCCAGATGTCAAAATCATTGCTGTCAGTGGACTGACTTCGCAGGATAAAGTGAATACAGCTTATGACATGGGTATTAAAGCCTTTTTATCCAAGCCTTATACAGCTAGCCAACTATTGCAAACTATTAGCACAGTCAAAAATAGTTAGGAGTTGGGCATTGGGCATTGGGAATTACCGAGACAATTTTAGATTTTGGATTAAAATCAAAATCTGAAATCTAAACAGGTTTCAAGCCCCCAAATTTATTTGTGGAACAAATCTAAAATCTAAAATCCAAAATTTTTAATTAAAGCCCCTGCA